>UMHC01047748.1_pt1 | contig 28246 bp, 32 predicted proteins | sample 1965381 | NCBI WGS metagenome assembly UMHC01 (sample SAMEA4836083, study PRJEB28245) | human gut metagenome | biome: gut microbiome; material: fecal sample | place: Denmark | collected 2008 | reverse complement strand
GTTGCTTATGCATCGGTTTCCACAAAGGACGGGATTCTATACCCATCGCGTCAAGTCCCACACGCATCGCCTCGACATTGGCATTCGGCTCGCAATCCGTATGTGCGTTAACCGCCGCATGAGTCACACCGCCCGCACCACCAACAGCACCTTGTACCGTTGCTTGATAAGCATCCTCCTGCCCTTTCACCCTCAATAAAGGATCCAAGACAATCGTATTCAACCAATAGTTACTATCAAAACGACCGGAAGGATTCTCATGCAAGGTGATCCCTTTCACATCCTTCAACAGTTCCCGGTATAAATCACACGTATGCTTATGATGAGCTACATGAGCATCAGCCACCGTCATCTGACCACGCCCGATACCCGCACAAATATTCGACATCCGGTAATTATACCCGATCCGCTCATGCTGGTAATACGGATAAGCCTCCCGAGCCTGCGTAGCGTAGAACATGATCTCCCGCTTAGCCTCTTCATCCGGACAAATCAACGCACCACCACCACTAGTCGTAATCATCTTATTCCCATTGAACGACAGCCCCCCATATTCTCCAAACGTACCCAACATACGTCCATCATAGCGAGAACCAAAACCCTCCGCCGCATCCTCTATGACCGGAATCCCATACCGATCAGCGACAGCCATAATCTCATCCACCTTATAAGGCATCCCATATAAGGCCACCGGTACAATCGCTTTCGGTGTTTTTCCCATCTTCTCGATACGATCTTTAATAGCCTCTTCCAACAACACAGGATCCATATTCCAAGTATCCACCTCCGAATCCACGAACACAGGCAAGCAATGCCAGATGCACCGCGGCAGTACCGGCAGACAGAGCCACCACAAGTTTACCTTCACCCACGAATTCCTCCAGATCTTTCTCAAATCCATTCATGTTCGGACCTAGAGGTACGACCCAGTTCGTATCAAAGGCTTCTTTGATATACATTTGTTCTTTGCCGCTCATGTGAGCAAGGCAAAGGTAAATACGTTTGTTCATGATTAAATAATATATGTACAAAAGGACTTATCTCACGTGATACCGCAAGACAACATAAAATCAAGATAAAATGTAGAATTTCTTAAAATCGAATGTTCTGAGGATTCATGCGTGTATCTTCCAATGTCAAGATCACGACATCAGATCCTCTATTCTTTGCTAGGCACGAGGGATTATGACTAAATTATAACCCACGTCTTAATCCTGCCATAAAATTTCAGATCGGAATGGCAAATCCCTCCTCGTATTCACGTTCACTAACACGGAATCTTCTAAAATATGATTAGGCATATCATGATGGGCAACATCCATAGCATAATAAGCCGACTGCAGTTCATTTACATTTATACTCTCAGGAATGTGAGAAGGATAAATTTTCTCCGGATTATCATGATTTGATTTTACCATAATTAATTGCTTACTCAAAAGAACGATTTTATTCTGAGATAGGCAAGCTATTTCAAGATTTTCATCACAAGTCACCACGGCTTTTTCATTTAAGAAATATTGTTCATCGCTTGTTGTTGTAGTAAAAATCCTTATATTCGTGCGCAGCGATGCGAAAGCACCGCCTTAGGTGTTTCTTCTTATCGTTCATTTTTAATTTTTATAGGCGGAATTCAATAAAATATGATGTTGATATTGTCTTCCGCCTTTGTTTTTGCGATAGCAAAAACATGATTTATTTTCTTGATATACAACTTTTTACACATAATACTACTAAAGAAAAAACACTTTGACTGTCTTCGTGGCAGCATCCTGACTCATTTGAGAAAATTTGTATCCTCAGTCCCTGAATACCGCAGAACAACCAGGGGAAACTTCAAACACAAACTTGAAGATATACTCATGCTTGTGATATTGGGGAGGCTCAGTAAGTGTATTACCAGAGCTGAAATACTTCAATTTGGCAAACGTCACTTGAAACGCCTGCAGGCCAAAGGGCTATTTCCGTATGGGTTACCCTCGGAGGCTACACTTTGCCGTGTGTTTCAAAGCATAGACGATGAAATGATGGCTGCTCGCATGTCTGCTTTTGCAGAGGTTTTCCGTAAAGAGATATCCGATTCGGCAACTGACATCATTTGTATTGACGGCAAGGCCATACGAGGTACCTTGTACGACAACGGGCGTAACCCTGATATCGTCTCTGCATACTCACTCCGTTCGGGCTTTACTTTGGCTACTGATGTTTGCAAGGAGAAAAGTAATGAAATCAAATCCGTGCCTCGGTTATTGGACAAACTAGACGTATCAAGATGTGTAGTCACCGCAGATGCCATGTCGTTCCAAAAGGTAATAATAGACAAGATTAGAGATAAAAGGGCAGACTTCGTAATCGAACTCAAGGCGAATCAAAGATCTTTGCGCTATGGGCTTGAAGACCCTATAAAGACTGCCACTCCAACTGATGTCTACAAGGAAGGTCCATACTTGGAACACGGCAGGATTGAATCAAGGATATGCCGTATATACCGTGGGGAAGAACTTATTGTGGACAAGGAAAAATGGAATGGCAATTTGACAGTTATAGAAATACTCACATCTACAGAGAAAAAGTCCGACAGCAGGAGTACATCTGAACAGCGACTGTACATTTCAAGACTGGATAGCAGTGCAGAGCGGCTTAGTCAGATAACCAAACAGCATTGGGCTATTGAAAGCATGCACTGGGATCTTGACCGCAACCTCCGGCAGGACAGCATAAAGCGTAAGACTGAACGGGCGGCTAGGAACCTCGACACAATTCAAAGGATGGTATTGGCACTGATTACCGTTTGGAAGAACAGAAGGAAAAAAATATCAGATAAGCAAAAGGGGACGGCTGAGATAATAAGAGAGCTATCGGTAAGCTTCACTAACGTGTTGCATTTTCTGGCTCAAAAATGAGAAAAATTCAGATTTGATATATTCGTAACGCATTGATTACCAATAATAGTATTTTAGTCCATGCCGCACTGGCATGGGTAGGGGGATTGTACGCTCAATTCAAAGCTTAAATGAAAAAGCCGTGGCATAAAAAACAATAAACAGCAAACTCTTCCTGTCAACCTTACACTTGTTGACAAGAAGAGTTTGCTGTTTTATGAATCTACAATGTGTACTTTACCGGAAGCTTACACTGAACAAGTATATTGAAAACTTTTTGATCATATTTGTTCTGGTAGGCAGTATCGAACTGCGAACTTTCATTCCACCAGTGCTGCCATATTCCATATATTATTTTATGATAGCTTCTTTAATACAGTCAACAATGTAACGAACATCATCGTCTGATACATAAGGGCCTGCAGGCAAACACATCCCGACTTTGAAAATTTCTTCCTCAACACCATTGGTATATACCTCACACTCAGCATAAACAGGTTGCTTATGCATTGGCTTCCATACTGGACGACATTCAATCTTCTTGCTCAACATAAATACACGCATTGCCTCTACATTGTCGTTTGGCTGGCAATCAGTAGTCGGTGAATCAACTTGATGGATAACACCTGCGGCACCACCAACAGCAGTCTTGATAACTTCCTTGTAAGCATTCTCCTGCCCCTTTACCTTTACAGAAGGATCAAGAGTCATGGTGCAGAGCCAGTAGTTAGAATCATAATGCGGATCGTTAGGCTGCTTGTTTATCTTTACACCAACTACATCTTTCAAGAATTCCTCATAAAGTGCTTGAACATGTTTATGGTGAGCAATGTGCTGATTAAGAACGGTCATCTGGCCTCGACCGATACCAGCACATACATTTGACATGCGATAGTTGAAACCTATGGCTGTATGCTGATAATATGGATAAGCGTCACGAGCTTGAGTTGCATACCACATGATAGTGTTGGCATCCTCAGAGTTTCGGCAGATGAGAGCACCACCACCAGAGGTAGTAATCATCTTGTTACCATTGAATGAGAGCACACCAAACTTACCAAAAGTACCCAATACCTGACCATTGAAGCGTGAGCCCATACCCTCTGCAGCATCCTCAAGAACAGGAATATTATACTTATTAGCAATCTCCATGATTCGATCAATCTGATATGGCATACCATAGAGAGCAACTGGAATGATTGCCTTAGGATATTTTCCCGTCTTTTCCTTACGGTCAAGGATTGCCTTTTCGAGCAATTCAGGATCCATGTTCCATGTATCTTTCTCAGAGCCAATAAATATAGGCTTTGCACCAAGATATGTAATGGGGTGAGAAGAAGCACAGAATGTAAAACTCTGCACACATACCTCATCACCAGGACCTACGCCACAAGCGAGCAGAGCAAGATGTACAGCAGCAGTACCTGCAGAGAGACATATTACCCTAGTATCTTTCAATTCAGGATTCATCTTCCATGATGCTGGATTAGACTCTGGCCAACGAGAGTCACCATAAACATCACTCTCATTATTGCCTGTCACAAACTTACGAAGTTCAACCTCGAAAGCGTTTACATTAGGTCCCATTGGTACCACCCAATTGGTATCAAATGCCTCCTGTACATACTTCTGTTCCCATCCCTCCTCACTCATGTGAGCAAGACAGAGATATATTGTTTTTCTTTCTTCAGACATTGCTTGTTGGAAATCTAAAAATTAATTATGCCCATTAAAGGGATCCATTGTCGCCCATTCTCCACCTTTCTGATTAATATCATCACGGAAAATCACTTTTTTAATGGTAGTGAAGAAAATCTTAATATCCATCATTAAGCCAATATGGCGAGCATAATAAACATCATATTCGAACTTCTTTGTCCAAGATATATTATTGCGTCCATTCACCTGTGCCCATCCACTCATACCAGGAGTAACATCATGTCGATGATGCTGCTCCTCACTATACAAAGGAAGGTACTGTACTAACAATGGACGAGGACCGATAAATGCCATGTCTCCTTTTAATATATTAATCAACTGTGGCAATTCGTCGATAGAAGTCGATCGAACAAACTTACCAACAGGAGTTAAACGATATGCATCTGGCATGAGATGTCCATTAGCATCTCGTTCATCAGTCATTGTTTTAAACTTCAATGCCTTGAATATCTTCTCGTTCTTACCCGGACGATCCTGAGTGAAGAAAACACCAGCACCCTTATTCGCAAAATGAAGGAGAATAATTGTAACGATAAAGATTGGAGATAGAAGGACCAATCCCAATAGTGCACCAAAGATGCTTATAGGTCTCTTGATGCAATACATATAAAATTTCTGACCAGCAGTAAATTTTGTTTCCATTATATCAAACTAATGAGTTCTTTGATTTTATTTATCTTCAGCTTAGGAAGATATTTTTCTTCAAGTGTAAAGTCTTGCATATGAATGTTTCTACCATCATCCAACAGACAAACAGTATCCCACCCCAACAAGTTAGGAGCGATAAAGTCCTTCTTGGGATTATCACCAACATATGCGAATGATGCCTCTGGAAACTTTTTCATAAAGTATTCATAGTTTCTCATCGATGGTTTTTCCGAGCCAAACACTTCTGAGATAATGACCATATCTTCTGAGAAGTAACGATTCAATCCAAGCGCTTTAATCTTGTTACTTTGAGTTAATTCTCTACCATCAGTGATTAGGCCAAGTTTGATTCCTTTAGCTTTCAAAGTTTGAAGAACCTCATCTACTTCAATAGGCAGCATCAGTTTATGCACATTATAGCGATACATTTGTATCAATCCCGCTAATTCAACCTCACCAGACTTAATATCGACTATCTTCTGGAAGACATTCTCACCATCATAATACCAATCAAGCATTTTGTGATAATACTCTTCCCATTGCTCAGGAAATATCTCCTTTGCAATTAGTCGATAAGCAGCCTTAAGATAATTTATCTCCTTATGCAAGGTATCGTCAAGATCGAAACAAACAACTTTAACCATTTAAACCAGAAAACTTTTAATCCGTTAAACTTTTATCAAGCATATACTGCATCATCGAAGCGAAGCATCAGCAGATTGTCTTTCCAATCATCGATATAGCTTATCTCTTCACCAAGGAAATATTCTTTGATTAGCATTTCAGGATAGTTTCCACCAGCAACATAACTCTGAGGATAACCACCTCCAAATCGAGGATTGATTTCAATACCAACGACATCCTCTGTCTCTGGATTAAAGAACACCTGGATGCAAATACATCCAATACAACCCTCAATCTTATCCAAGCGCTCCTTAATATATTCCATCAAAGGATGCTTAACAGTGAGGCCCTTATTGATCTCACCTGCACGAATCTTGATTCGCTCACGAGGTACAATACACTTCACCCGATTATCCTTACCATAGTACATATCAATAGTGTACTCCTTATAAGTTTCTTTATCGATATACTCCATAAAGAGGAGTTTCGGATCATCAAGTATCTCTTGAGTCAGTTCCTCTGCATTCTTGATATAGTGAAGATTAGTACTCAATGAACCATCATATGGTTTTGCAAACAATGGGAAAGTAGGATTGTATTTATCTACCTCCTTAGGCACACGAATATTATGCTCCTCCAAGAAATCACCAGTATTACGCTTATCACGACATACAGTTATGAAATCCAAATCAGAAACACTCACGATGATACCATTGTCATTGAATAGCTTTTTATTCTTTGCAAGCACAAGAAGTTCTGTATCGATAGTTGGTACTATCATACCTATCTCATTATTCTTGCAAATATCAAGCAACTGTGGTATATAATTCTCATCAGTCACACGAAGGACCTCAAAGCAACCATCACTTACATAAGCAGCAGGTGCTAACTCTGGATTCATATCGGTAGTGAACACTTTTGCTGTAGGAAAGAAGCGAACAAGTGTCTCTTTAAAATCTCTGACCAGAGCTACACGCTGACCAGCTGAAGTTATTATAATATTATGATTCATAAATCGTACTAATTACAACACAAAAAGTTGTATCAAATTGAGAATTTTCGCATCTCCTTGTTTGAAAGATTTTCAACTGTTGGAATTTTTAATGCAAGACAAAAATGTAAGCATTTCTAATCCTTATGGAAAATATCTCGAGTATAGACCTTTTCTTTTACCTCATCGAGCACTTCATCATAGCGGTTGGCAATGATGGCATCACTCTGAGCCTTAAATATATCCAAGTCGTTTACCACAAGGCTTCCGAAAAATAAAGTACCATCCTCTAAAGTTGGCTCATAGATAATGATGTTTGCTCCCTTAGCCTTCACACGCTTCATGATACCCTGGATAGCACTCTGTCGGAAGTTATCACTATTACTCTTCATCGTCAAGCGATATACACCAATAGTCACATCCTTCTCAGCTGCCTCATTCCAGTCGCTATTAGCTGTATAGTAACCAGCCTTGCGCAATACCTCATCAGCAATAAAGTCCTTGCGGGTGCGGTTGGATTCTACAATGGCGCCAATCATGTTCTGAGGCACATCAGCATAGTTGGCAAGGAGTTGCTTGGTATCCTTTGGCAAACAATAACCACCATAACCGAATGAAGGATTATTGTAATGAGTTCCGATACGTGGATCCAAACCGATACCATCAATAATAGCCTTTGAATCCAATCCCTTTACCTCTGCATAGGTATCCAACTCATTGAAGTAAGATACACGTAATGCAAGATAGGTATTTGCAAAGAGTTTCACTGCTTCTGCTTCCTTGGCATCCATATAGAGAGTATCAATATCCTCCTTGATAGCACCTTCATGCAGCAACTTAGCGAAAGTATGAGCAGCCTCTTCCATTACACCCACATTAGTGAGCTTCTGAATAGCATTATTTTCCTCATCCTGTCCCTTCATCAACTTAGGATAACCAACGATGATACGACTAGGATATAAGTTGTCAAACAATGCTTTGCTCTCACGAAGAAACTCAGGTGAGAACAATAGATTCAACTTTTCAGCACCCTTCTGAGCATACTTCACATAAAGTGAGCGTACATATCCTACAGGGATTGTTGACTTGATCACCATCACAGCATCTGGATTCACAGAAAGAACAAGATCAATCACATCCTCAATGTGATGAGTATCGAAGAAGTTCTTTACAGGATCATAGTTTGTAGGAGCTGCAATAACTATGAAGTCTGCATCCTTATAAGCTGATGCGCCATCAAGAGTAGCGTGAAGGTCAAGTTCCTTCTCTGCCAAGTACTTCTCGATATAATCATCCAGGATAGGAGATTTTTTGTTGTTCAGCATCTCCACCTTTTCAGGTATCACGTCAACAGCAGTGACGTGATGATGCTGAGAGAGTAATGTTGCGATAGACAAGCCTACGTAGCCTGTACCAGCTACAGCAATCTTTATGTTTTCGAATGAGTTCATGATATACTATTTAATTGAAATATAAGTTGATAATGTAAGATATTATTGATAGAATTCTTTATACCAAGTAGCAAATTTCCGCAATCCTTCGCGCAAAGGTGTAGAAGGTTTGAATCCGTAATCTTTTTCTAGTGGTGTCGTGTCAGCAAAAGTTACGGGCACATCTCCAGGTTGCATAGGTACCAATTCCTTATGAGCCTCGAAATCATAATTCTCAGGCAATACACCTGCTCGGATTAGCTCTTCCTGAAGAATGGTCACGAAATCAAGAAGATTCTCCGGAGCATTATTACCAATGTTATATATTGCATATGGCGGAGTAGGCAATCCATCCTCTCCCACTTTTTTTTCAGGTGCTCCTTGCATCACGCGAATAACTCCTTCGACAATATCATCAACGTATGTAAAATCACGCTTACAATTACCATAGTTGAATATCTTGATGGTTTCGCCTTTCACCAACTTATTGGTAAAGCCAAAATATGCCATGTCTGGACGGCCAGCAGGCCCATAAACAGTAAAGAAGCGCAAACCTGTAGAAGGAATGTTATATAGTTTCGAGTAGGCATGAGCCATTAGTTCATTACTCTTCTTGGTGGCAGCATAGAGCGATACAGGATTATCTACTTTATCGTCTGTCGAATAAGGAACCTTCTTGTTAGTTCCATAAACAGAAGATGATGATGCGTATACAAGATGTTCCAGTTCCTCCTCTTTACGACATGCTTCAAGGATGTTGTAAAAGCCTATCATGTTACTCTGGATATATGCATCTGGATTACTAATCGAATAGCGCACACCAGCTTGAGCACCCAAGTTCACTACAATATTAGGATGGAACTGAGTAAATATTTCATCAATAATTTGTTTGTCAGAAAGATCACCCTTGATAAAATTCCAATCACCGCCAACTTCAGTCAATTGACTAAGTCGGTAATTTTTGATATTTACATCATAGTAATTATTCAAATTATCGAGACCGATTACCTTTGCATCCTTAACTTCATTGAGCAATCGTAAACACAAGTTACTTCCAATAAAGCCTGCAGCACCTGTCACTAAGATCGTTTTATTCTTTAAATCTATATTTTGCATATATCATTTTCCGTATTTTTCTACCGCCTCATAATAAGTATCAAGCGATCCGATATCAAATCTTCCTGCACTCATTACCCATGCATACATATTGGTATTATCCACCATATAGTGAGCCAAATTACCTGGAGCATCTTTACCACAACCATTTTCTACAGACTTGCGAACCAAATCAAGATCCTTCTTAAGATAAATATAGAATGGTGGCACTGCCCAATGAGATTTTGGTTCCTGAGGTTTCTCTTCCATATTGATTATGCAATGGTTATCATCGAGAACAACAACTCCTATGAGCCACATTCGTAATTATGAATGCTGCTTTCGCATGAGTCAAAACTCAGTTTTCCAAAGAGTTGGAGATTGCCCCCATGCAGTCACACCCTGTCGAACACGTCTGTATTCTGAGTAGAAATGTTCTGCACGTCTAGCAAAGCGAGCAGGCATGATATCGCGAGTCTTCTCGAATGATTCCTTTGGAATGTCACGTAAGAAAGTCTTGTCGAAAGTCTTGAGTGGCTGATCAGCATAAGCCAAAATATTCCATGCTGCCGTCTTGCATTCAAACACACGAAGATTGTAATCCGAATTCACGAGAGAGCGTGTCAAACCACTAAAGAAGATACCGATTTCAAAATCCGACATCTTTTCGCTTCGCTTAATGGTGCGATAGTCATTGGAATCGCAATCTAGGAAGAGCAAACCGTCCTTCTGTCCAAGAGCAATACAAGCCTATCAAGCAAACCGTTATTCAATCCAAGATATTCTCGCTCCGCTTCACTAGCAATCAGTACAATCTCGAATGGCTTGAGCGTGATATTATTTGCCTTCGCAAAAGCCATCACATATGCGATCAGAACAGCAGCGGAAGAACTCAAATCGCTTGCTCAGAGCATACTTGGCTCCACGAACATAATCGCCCCAATTGCCCTCCTTTACTTGAGTCTTAATATTGATCTCAAAATCCACAATGCCCTCGAATGTCTTTGACTCGAGATGAACATGTGAATCCACATTTGATGCAAACCACAAGTCTACTCCCTTGTCGATCGCAAAACCCGTCACCAAACCATACTGATAGTCAACATGCGCACCCAATGGACAGACACATATGGAGAAAATATATGATATTGATAGTGGAGCATAGCATTAATTTTATATTCTTTTAAAGAGTATAGACATAAGGGAATAAGTCTTTCATCTTGCTATTGTAATTACATCTTTACCAAAGTCGTAAAGCATTAATAAATTTACGCTAAATTTTAGCAAAACCATCCAATCCTCAGGATGGACAGTCAATGGATTATAATAATTGAAGGAACATTTATAAGTTTTCATGTATTAATCAATGAATCATAAAAAATCTTAGTATTAATATTGGTTGCCTTTACAAACTGCTACATCTGTTACTAGTTTACCGATCAATATTGTTAAGATTTTTACTTACGAAAGAGCTCTGATTTCCTCCAAATATACATTTACAACAATTTGACGATCAAATTCTTTTTCCACTTTCTTACGAGCAGCCTCTCCCATCGCCTTTTTAATATCGTATGGTAAGTTTATAAACTTTTCTACTTTTTCGATGCAATCTTGCTTATCTTGCTGTTTTACTATAAATCCGTTGATGTTATCATCTATTATTTCACGACATCCAGGACGGTCAGTAGTAATAATCGGGCGTCCAGCGGCACATGCTTCAAGCAAAACATTACTCATACCTTCGGGGTAGAAGGTTGGATGAACTAAACAATTTGCATTTGCAACAAAAGGTCGAACATCCGATTGCTGACCATGATAAACAATAATACCCATATCATTGAGTTTCTTCAATCGAGATTCATATTCGTCCTCACAAAAACCCACTACATGGAATTCAATATTTGGATATTGTGGCTTCAATGCCTTTGCAGCAGCCAGATATTCATCAATTCCCTTCTCTCGTCTAATTCTTGAAATATAAATAAAACGGATAGGTTCATTCTCATTAGGATAAGGTTTTGATGAATGGTACTCCAAATTAACCCCAGATCCAGGAATCACTCTATATCTTCCTTTAACAAGCTTATTATAAACACAAAACTTACGATTCGTATCATTTTGGAAGAAGGTCACAGTTGTTTTCTTTAACCCCAATTTGTACATAAACATTGTTAACTTTTGCATTAACCCAGGGGCTTCTACAGCAGTACCTAGCCCCGTTATATTTGCTAATTGTGGAGTACATGTTAGTGCGCAAGCCATACCACCATAAAGATTAGGCTTAATGGTGTATGATAACACAGCTACAGGTTTTATCTGCTTGATCAACTTACAATAAGTAAGCATCAATTTGAAATCTGCAATAGGATTGGTGCCTCTAAGGTTGAATTCTGTTTCGATTATGTTGCAACCAACACTCTTAAACCATTCTGTTTTTTCTCGTTCACTATCGTTTACAATAGGGCAAGATATATAAACTTCATAACCGTTGTCTAATATTGCATTTATCACCTCTTTTCGAAATGAATAAAGCCCTATATAAGAGTTAGTTAAGACAAGTATAATCTTATTTTGGATCATTATATTTTATTATTTTAGCCGGATTTCCTACGACAACAGCATTATCCGGGACATCTTTGACAACAACACTTCCTGCCCCAACTGTTACATTATTACCGATTGAAATATCACCAATAATTGCGACATGACAACCTAGAGTCACATTATTGCCAATTCTTGGTCGTCTACCATCTTTCTTACCGATTGTAGTACAATGAATACAGCAAAAATTATCTCCAATAGATTCAGCATTTAATATAGTTGAATATGGGTGTGCATATTTTAATCCCTTTCCAACTTTAGTAGAAAATGGTACCCAAAAGTATTTATCGCCTGGTCGATACCAACTTATAAGAGCAGTAAAAATAGGACCAATTCGATAGTAAAAAACATGCCTAAAATATCTGTTATTATGAAGTTGATAAATTAATAAAATTATAATAGGTAATTTTATATTGACTTGATCACTAATAGCATCCAAATCAGAATTTATAAAATATTTATTTCGCACAAATAAATACACTAATATATGAGGTATGTACATCCATACAAGAAATAAAGCAATAATTAGCCTTAATATATCCCTGATTTTACGTTTTGTATTCATATAATTATTGTGTCAACAAAGATAACAAATCAATATATCTATCTTTGTTTTTTTCAAATGTATATTTATTTTTAGCTAAAACAAGATTATTCATTCCAATTTTATCTCTTAGATTTTTATTATTTAACAAATTTATCAAGCAGGACTTCCATTCATCATTTGAATCGGCAAAATAATTACCACAACCTGCATCTATATCAATATTTGACTGAAGAGGTGAAGAAACAGTTGGAATGCCTAACATCATATATTGAACAAGTTTAAATGCACACTTACCTCGATTAAACGGTAAATCCCTTAATGGCATGATTCCAATCGAAAATCTATTTAGTTCTGTAATTTCCTCTTCTTTTGTCCAATCTATTATCTTGTAATTAATGCCTGACAACCTTGATTCTAATACTCTGTCGAATCCAATTAAATGTAATGAGAAGTTAGTAAATTTAGCAACTTCTCTTAATGCTGGGATAATTTCTAATATTTCTTTACTTGTATTGGATGAACCTATCCATCCAATAATATTTTCACCGTTGATCAAATCCTCTTTAATATACCTATTGCCATCAACACAAGTTGGAATCAAGGTCACGTTTTGATTGTATTTCTTCACAAAATCGACCAGATAACTACTACCGCAAATAACATAAGTAGCATTTTTTATAACATAAGGCATCTTTTTTGAAAAGAAAAGCCTTATAATACTACATCTACTATGATCATAATTATGGAATATAGCATCATCAAATTCAATCAAATATTTAATACCTCTAATTTTTAAATACAACTCAAAAATTGGAGGTAATAAAGGAAACAAATCAGCACCGATATATACAAAACTATTTTGAGGTATAAACAATATTTTAATAAATCTCTTTAAATAACTAGCAATAAGCTTAAATATAAATTTACTATTTAATATGGATTTATGTTGCCATACTACGTCTAAATACCACTCATCAAGCAGAGGGAAAACTTCAAAATCAAAATTTGCCTTTTTATAAAAATTCAAATAAGAATAAATTCTATATCGACTACTCGGTGCTTTTGCAGAATACTTAGGGAAAAATATTATTTTTTTCATTGTTAATTTTTCAACAAATTACGCTCAATTGTATTTATCGTTACAACAGGAAGAAATAAAATCCATAAGAAATCGAACTTATTCATATATGGATTTGTTTCATTAATTATCAAGAAAATGAACAAGCCTGTTAGTTGCGGTAATAATATATAAATATATTGACGTGATTTATATATTATACTCTTAGATTTTACGAATATCCACAACGTCGCAAATAAATAAACACCAAAGCCAATTATACCATGACTTCCCAATATATAATCATAAGTTAGTTCATATTCCCATGGTTTATCAGGAGTTCTAATATACGAAGATACAAAACCTTGCCCTCTGCCTAAAATAGGATTATTCAAAAAATCATTATGTAATGATCTTGACTGCAATGTTCTCTCATAATTAGAAGCATCACCATCAAAATCAAAGGATGATAAAAATTCTGATGTAAGATCTTCAACATCCAAGAAATAAGATATTCCTATAAACATAACACCTAAAGCGACAAAACTTATTAACAATATTTTCCCAATTTGTTTTGTTATTTTACTTGATTTCCGGTCATAATAATATAAGAATATCATTTCAACAAATGGAAGAGCGAGAACTATCAACCACATTATTCTCCTTCGAGATAAGAGAATAGCAACAAAACTTAAGATAATTATCAAAACTAGTTTCATTCGTTTTATTCTCAAGGTCTGAGATCCTAAAAGTAGTAATGTAGTAGCAAAAAAAAGCAAGTATGGTATCAAAGACTGTGACGGTGTATTAAATTCAACATATGCCCCTGCTACATTAAACCTATAATTAAGAAATTCTGCAATTTGGTTCATTATTCCAATCTGCAAAAAACCAGCATTGAACAAGAAAATAATATTGATAACTAACACGTATAACCCCACATTGATTATCGTACGTTCTAATCCTTCGATTAATTTTAATTTATTATTACATCCTGCAAAATAAAGATATAACAATGGCCATAAAACATAAACAGTCCATGTTGTCAATGCTCCAGGATTTTCATTAGCAAGACCCCAGAACATTGATATAATAGAAACTAATAATGTAAAGATCCACCATCTTACAGCCCCTTTACCTACCCAAAGACCTCTTTGAGCGATCTTAAGTGAAGCGATTACTAATAGTAATAGTAAAACACCTCTTATTGCCTGGAAAGTAGCAGGAAAAAGGAGCATTAATGAAAAGAAGAATACAAGTAGTTTATATTGCATAATAATTATAGTACCCCCCTTTTTATTTTAGATAATATAAAAAGCTGATGAATATTAAGAAATTTCAAAAGATGCATTATTGCATTTAATTTATTACCATATCTAAACAAAAATAAGGAATAGCGTATTTCATTTCTTGTTATTGCATTTTTAACTTCCACACTATTTGGCAATGACGAAAAAATAATTCTATTTTCTTTAATGAAAGCATCTCCACTGCTTTTTGAATTATTTGAAGAATGAATTCTATAGACGACGTCTTCATCATTGGTAGATTTAAGATTTGTTTTAAGACTGCATTTTAACAATATATCGTAATCTTCATTTTGATTAAACCTACAATCAACCCCACCTTGATTCAAATACAGTTTTTTATTAAATAGAACAGAAGAGAAAATGATATAATTATGAAGCAAAAGAAATTGGTAGACATTCATGTCTGAAGGGCATTTACGTTTCTTTACTTTTTCATAATATGACCTCATCCTATCATCAATAATTTCCCCTTCAAATTTTATATCAAACCCTGTATATACTACCTCTGTAATACCTGGTTCAATCAATCGAATCTGTTTTTCCAGTTTTTTTTCAGTCCAAACATCATCTGCATCAAGAAAGTTAATATATTCTCCATTAGACTTTTCTACTGCTAGATTTCTCGCCTCACCAAGAGGTGTATGTTTTGGAGCAAAGATATAATGAATTCTCTCATCATTATAGCTCTTAACAATCTCTGCAGTACTATCTGTCGACTGATTATCCCAGAAGATAATCTCCCAGTTCTGATATGTCTGGTTGATGACACTATCAATTGCTTCACGGAGATATTTCTCTCCGTTAAAGCAATTGATAATGACTGATACAAGTGGATTTTGCTCCATTACTTGAAATATTCTTTAATTAAGCTGCAAATGTAAAGGATATCATCCTCAGAAAGATCTGGATGAAGTGGGAGTGTAATAAGTTGCCTATAAACCTCATCTGTATGCTTCAATGTAGCATTGTCCTGGTTCTTTGCGAACAAAGAGAGCAAGTGGTTTGGACGGTAATGCATACCTGTACCAACTCCATTGCTGTTCAAATGCTCCTTCAAGCCATCTCGCTTGTTTGCTGGTACACGAATCACAACAATATGTGGTACAACTTCATCATAATTGCAAGGTATCAATTTTACCTCCGGTACTGAAGCTAACTCATTCTGATAGATCTTAGCCAAACGCTGGCGAATCTCCTTGAACTTAGAGAACTTCTTCAACTGAGTGTATCCGATAGCAGCCATGATATTACTCATATGGTAACGCCATCCAGCTTGGTCAACATCAAACAACCATGTGCGGGTTCCCTTGAAACGGCTGTCAGTATCGTTCTGAACGCTCAACAAACGAGCGTCTTTAACAATCTTCATCACCTTAGGATCGTCAGTAATAATCATACCACCTTCTCCTGATGTTATGTTCTTAATACCATCCATACTGATACAAGTTACATCGCCATAAGAACCGATGAGCTTACCTTTGTAGTATGTACCAAAGCCATGTGATGCATCCTCGATAACACGAAGATTATGCTTCTTTGCAAATGCATAAATAGCATCTAGATCACCTACCTGTCCAGCATAGTGAACTGGCATAATAGCCTTTGTACGTGGAGTGATCTTACATTCTGCATCTTCCAAATCAATTGTTAATGTATCATCAGTAACCTCGCATGCTACAGGGGTGGCACTTGTTGCACAAATTGCATGGAAACAAGCTACATATGTTAATGACTGCACTAAAACCTCATCACCCTCTTTCAAGCCAATACCCTGACATGCAAGATGCAAAGCTGCCGTACCTGAATTTACCAATGTAACGTCACGACCGAAGAAATTCTTGAGATCGTCTTCAAACTGATGAACATCCTGGCCCATTCCGAGATATTCACGGTTCAACACATCGGTTACAGCATCAATCTCTTCCTGCCCTAAACATGATTTTGAAAGTCTTATATTACGCATAATTCTATTTTTCTAAATTGATTTGATTGTTATTTTACGATAGGAACTTCATGTTCCCACTTTTTCCATGGTGCTTTGTTTTCTGCAAGCAAAGCCTCGAGAAGGTTCTTTTCACGGATATTATCCATACACTGCCAAAAGCCACGATGCTTGTATGACATCAACTGACCTTCCTCTGCAAGTTTTGCAAGAGGACCTTTTTCAAAGATAGTCTTGTCTCCCTCGATATAATCGAATACCTGAGGTTCGAGCACCATATATCCTGCATTGATTGGAGCGCCATCTGCGGCCTCTTTTTCACGGAATGAATGAACAGAGTTGTCCTCATCAATATTTAGAACGCCCTTCTCCTGTGCCTGAATCACAGCTGTGAGAGTGGCAAGCTTACCATGTGACTGATGGAACTCGAGAAGTTTATTGATGTCAACATCGCAAACGCCATCACCATAAGTCATAAAGAATGGCTCATCACCCACATATTTCTGGATACGCTTGATACGCCCACCAGTCAAGGTGTTGTAGCCTGTATCAACGATAGTCACTTTCCAAGGTTCGAGATTGCTCTGATGAACTGTCATTTCGTTCTTACCATTAGTATAATCGAAGGTAATATCAGAATTGTGCAAGAAATAGTTAGCAAACCACTCCTTGATATATTCCTGGCGATATCCAGCACAAATGATGAACTCGTTATGACCATAGTAGGCATACTCTTTCATGATATGCCACAGAATTGGCTTACCACCAATCTCGATCATTGGCTTTGGCTTGAATGCAGATTCCTCAGAAATGCGAGTTCCAAAACCACCAGCTAATAAAACGACTTTCATACACTCAAATCAATTTTACTGAAATCAAATACGATATCGCTCTCCTCCGCAGGAATGTTAACCTGCTCGGATGGATCATGAGGAATATTGGCAACATTAAGTAAAACGCTCTTGCCTTTGTCAATTCCCACAAATGCCATCCACACGCCAGGAGGGATAGTTAATCTGCGATACAACTGAGGATCTTCAGGAGAAAGAGTAATCTCCATGAATTCTCCCTTTGTAGGAGAACCATCACGTCCATCATAAAGTACGAAATGAATCTTACCCACAATACATACTAAATTGAGCGTCATACGGGAGTGGCGCTTCCATGCCTTTACTAGTCCACCAATAATACTTGAGGAATATACCTCACCAAAGCCTTCAAAGCCAGGATCCACACACTTCATCGCATGAAATACATCACCTCTTGGGTGGTAAATCTGCTTTAATGGTGTTACCAATACTCCATCTATCATATTACAATATTTTTAAAGAGCCCATTCCAAATTCTGAGAACGTGCTTCGTCTTCGTATTTTTTTATCTGGTCAACTGTTAATGCGTACATATCCTTGTCTTTTTCAACATAGAATGCACGATACCAATCTGCAATAAACTTCACACAATCCTCATAATGGAGAGTTGAATGCCAGTGCAAGTAAGCCAATGCCTTATCGCAATTAAGCTTCAAAAGAGTAGCTTCCTCGAATGGCACATCACCTGTAAGCTTTACAGCTTTATCTTTATCAAGCCCCCAAAGTGTAGCAAGATCCTGAACAAGCTCAAAAACAGTCTTAGTCTGCTCTGCGCAAGGGCCAAAGTTGTATGCCTCACCATTCACGCTTTTACCCTCAGCAAGATACTGAGCAAGTGTAAGGTAACCAGAAAGTGGTTCGAGAACGTGCTGCCATGGACGAGTAGCCTTAGGGGAACGAATCTCAACTGTCTCACCCTCAGAGAATGCCTTTACGCAATCCACAATGATACGATCCTTTGCCCAGTCACCACCACCGATAACATTGCCTGCGCGAGTTACACCAAACTTGATGTTAGGCATCTTATTGATAAATGAATGCCAGTAGCTCTTGATAACGAGCTCAGCAGCACCCTTAGAACCAGAATAGATATCCTTACCACCAACGCGATCAGTTTCACGATATCCCCAGATCCACTCAACATTATCGTAAGCCTTATCAGAAGTAATAAGCACGCAAGTGCACTCCCAATCAATCTTCATGATAGTCTCGCAAACAGCAGCAGTACCTACAATATTTGTGGTCATTGTATCGAAAGGTTCACGATAAGAAGTGAGCACCAATGCCTGTGCAGCAAGATGAATCAAAAAATCAGGACGAACTTCCTGAACAAAATCATTAAACTCCTTCTTGTTACGAATATCCCCATAGTGCTGGTGAATCTTCTCCTCAAGCTTCAGAGTATCAAACATTGAAGGATTTGTAGGTACACTCAGAGAGTATCCATATACATCGGCTCCCATCATGTGAAGCCATGTTGACAACCATGAGCCCTTGAAACCAGTATTACCGGTAATAAGAACTTTCTTTCCTTGAAAAATGTTGTTATATGCCATTTATATCAAATAAATTATTAATTTTATCTTTAGAAATTTTCTCAAAATAGTAATCTTTAATCCTGTCTCCTTCACTTACTAAATAACTGAAATTTAATCGTTTGATCTTTTCAATTGCAAAAGATAAGTCTGTAGAAGAAATAACTTCATACCACATATCATCTTTTACAGACAGAGGCTTGTTTATAAATAATTTTCCACAGCTATCTAAAACAGAAATAACAGGTATACCAAGAGCAAGTGCTTCATAAAGAGTAGTTGAATTTGAACCCATTATTACATCACAATCCATCAAATAAGAATAAATATCACCTTCTACAATTGAAATATTTGTAATATTTTTAGGAATGATCCTTTTTATATCATTTATATCAAACGCTGGATGAGGTTTAACCAAAAATTCCACGTCCAGACTTTCTTGACTTAAATAATTAACAACGAAATTAATTTTGTAATAAACTTCATATTTAATAAGACCTAAAGGAATTAATACTTTAATTTGTTTTGCCTTTTTCGGATTTCTATGATAATTCCAAACGTTTTGAGCTCTAAAAAGGGGAGCAAGCTCTATCATTCCTTTATATCCAGACTTTATATATAAATCCTTAAACGCTTTACAGCATACAAATAACTTTGAAGGAGCAATACTTTTATTTAATTCATCATTTGAAGCAATAACCTCCGGAAAATCTAAAGGATGAGAAATAAAACCAATAAATCCGTGCGCTTTGGCTTCTGGAAAGTATTTATTTAATGCATAATAACATGCTTTATCATAACTTTGATTTTCGAACCAATCAATAAATAATCTAAGGTCAACATGATTCTCATTAAGTCTTAGAAAAAACCTTTCATATAATTGAGCTCTACAAAAATATCCAAATAAAAAATTTCTCCTTTTACAATCTCGAAGCACATACTCTAGATTAAAACCTTTATAATTAAGAGATTTTTTATAACCAGGACTGACTATCCTGGAAAAGATTGAATATAAATAATCACTTACTTTTAAAAAATCCGAAATAAAAATTAAATTCTCCTTAGATTTTTTAGTTGCGTTATCAAGAGTTTTTTTAGATGGTAAAGGCAAATATTGCGGTAAATAAAAAGTTCTATCTTGAACATCAGGCTCTAACTCAGAAAAGACATCTCCATAATATCTATCATTATATTTGCCATCTTTAAGTTTAGATATAAATGTATCAACAATAATTATCTTTTTCTTTGAACAGATTTTATCTTTTCTATCCTTTGATCTACTCATAAGTGAAGATATGCACCAAACAAAATACATCAGGAACCATTTTATTCCATTAACATATAGTTTAAGAACATAAAATAAATCTGACCTTGTCCTATATGCAACAAATTTTGAACGAACAGTCTTGTATAAAATTGGATCTGATGTTTTAATAAATTCAATACTATATCCTTTCTCTAAAAGACAATTAATAAAATTTAAACATTTGACATGATATAAAAAATTCGACAACACAGGATAACGACTAGTCAAGTTATGCGTATACCACTGAATTGTATCAGGACCATTCTCTAGAAGTTGAATGCTTAAAGCATTATAATCTTCTACGGATTCAGACACAAGCGAATTAAAAATTTTCAGCTGTTCATCGGTTAAATTATCAAAATCAATAATCATACTATTTAGATTTTATAAAACTCAAACAATGTTTGATTTGATGACGATTAAAATAAAAACAAACCAATACTAAAAAAAGAATATAAACATATCTATACAAATCATGAGTGAATAACGTTTCAAATGTACCTGCGATACAAATTATTATATTGAAAATATGATAGACATAATTTTCCGTTATTAGAAATTTTTTCAAGAAAAAGATTCGTGTAATTACAGATATTACTTGTGCAACAAGAACTGAGATGCAAGCCCCAAGTATTCCCCATATAGGAATTAAAATAAAATTAAGAATCAAACTTGATGCAGCAGCTATAATTACTGTGTAAAACAAATATTTTGTCTGTTTGTTGGCCGAAAAAATTGAACCTTCAAAAGTGGCCATGTTAGAAAATAAAATACTAACACACAAAATAGGCAAATAGTGTATAGCTGAGTGATATTCATAACCTACAAAAGTAAAAATAAAAAAATTGCCAAACGACATAATGCCCAAGCAGATAATAGTTTGAAAGAATGTTAGGCTCTTTAATACATTGTTATAATATTGCTGGAAATCAGATGATTCGTATTCTTCTACAGCAGTTGCTATCCAAGCCTGATGGAAAAAATTGTAAAACATACCTACTATACCGGGTATCTTATTTGCCACAGCAAAAATACCTACGGCAGCAATTCCAACATACTTTTCTATAACAGGTCTATTCATACTAAGTATAAACCACCACATGAACATGTTTGGAATTAAAGGTATACTATAAGATAGCATTTCTTTTAGTCTATTTCTTGAAAAATGTGATATACAAATATAATCATATGACTTTGAATAAACAATTACAAATATAGTCGTAATTAAATTTGCAATAATACCACACATTAGGAAGCCTTTAACACCCCATTTAGGTATCAACATAAAAGACAATAAGGATATACATAAAGCACTAATTATACCTGTATATCCGAAGACGGACATCTTTTTTATTCCTCTACACAAATACTGAAATAATCTTAATGTAGAATTGGTTATTAATAGAAAAAACATTAGCCACAGATAATTGCTTATAGAGCCAAGGTTAAGCGAATCCTTTTTCAATGACAAAACATAAAATAATAGAAAAAAAATTACACAACACAATATATGAAACCATAAAGCTGTAGTAAATAATAATTTAATTTCTTGTTTTTTCTTGCCAATAGGAAAAACTATAAGTGCATCAGATACTCCTAGTCCTATTAATAAAATTAAGATCTCATTATAGCTATTTATTATATCTACAACGCCAAATGCATCTGGTGCCATCCAATGTGTATACAAAGGAAGCATTGCAAAATAAATAACTTTTGCACCAAGATTGCCTATCATAAAATATGATGCATTTTTTATAAGGTCTTTTGTCCTACCCATAAATTATGTATAAAAGTGAGTGAGCATTATCTTTGTACCCTCCCACTTACATCACCTCCCATTAAGTTTTCTACCTCCGAAATAGTTGTCCAATTATAATCTCCTTTCAGAGTGTGCTTCAAGCAAGAGGCAGCTGTTGCAAATTCTAGGGCTTTTTTATCATCTTCATAATGAAGCAATCCGAAGATAAGTCCTCCCATAAAACTATCGCCACTACCTACACGATCAACAATATCGGTAATATCGTAACGTCTACTTTCGATAAGTTGTTTACCATCATAGAGCACACCACCCCATGTATTATGGTTTGCATTAATAGCACCTCGAAGAGTAACTACCATCTTCTTGCACCTCGGAAACTTCTGCATCATCTGTTCACATACGCTTATAAATGAACTCTGATCAACATCACCACCAGTATTTGCAGCATCAAAGTTCAGCGGTTTTATACCGAATACCATTTCGCAATCTTCCTCATTACCAAGGATGACATCACTACCAGCAAACATCTCTGGCATCACTTCAGCTGCAGTCTTTCCATAACGCCATAAATTACCACGATAATTAATATCGCAACTTACAATAACACCAAGTTCATTAGCAGTTTTGATAGCTTTTAAGCATTCTTTTGCAACATTCTCACTAAGCGCAGGCGTAATTCCTGTCCAATGAAACCATGTTGCATCCTTCAGAATCTCTTTCCAATCAATAGAACCTTCTTCTACCGCTGCGATGGAGCTGTCTTCTCTATCATAATAAACCTTTGAGGGGCGAGCATTACTGCCAGTTTCTAGATAAAGAATTGTTTGATGGAATGCGACAATCACTAATGTTCCATTGGAAATATCTTCAATTAAAGAAATCCGAATATCGGAGAATATAAATTTAATAAAAAGACCAAACAAACACAAATAAATGATGACGAAATGTAAAAAGATGCCAAATTGAGACCATATAAAGATCTAAATACATTTATACCAATAATTCGAGTATTACTCCATGCAATAAACAATCCAAATATTAGCAAACAAAAACAAAGAAAAACCTTAATCCTATTAACACTAAGACCTTCAATAATTTGGCGTTTATTTAAAAACATACCTATTCCCAAAAAAGGCGCACACAACAATGATGATTGAAATTGGAAATAATCATTAACATTAGGGATATTATTCCATCTAAATGTAATCAAAAATCCAATAATTATCAACAAAGTTGATACAATGATATTATTTTTTTTAATATATTATATAATAATCTTATAACACAAAGAGCAACCAAAAACCACATAGCTCGATAATTATCTGGTAAAGCTTCTTGATTGCCCAAGAAAATATTAACAATAGAAAAAAAATCAAATTTATCGAAGACGGAAGAACCGACTAATAATATTGTATTATACAAAAAATAAGGGATTATCAACCTTTTGATCAATTTAATTACTTCGTTATAAAGACTACAAGGGTTGTAGTGATATCCCGACAGCATAAAAAAGAAAGGCATATGGTACCCAAAAATAGTATTTCGCCCAAGAACTGGGCTATGACCCAATGTCACCAGCCAAATACCAATAACCTTAGCCCAATCAATCCATATTATTCTATTTTTCATTCTATTATTCGAGATGATTATCTTTTACGTACTGAATCACGCGTTTTAAATCATTTGGGGTATCTACAGCAATTGTCTGTGAATCCACCTCGATATATTGAACTCTATATCCATTTTCAATAAAACGTAAAATTTCAATATCTTCAATTGCTTCGATCTTAGCTTTACCATACTGCCTGCCATAGTCGCAATAGAAGTTAAGTGCACGAGGAGTAAAGCCATATACACATACTTGCTTGTAGTATTTTGCATCTATATTACCCTTTGGGAAGGGGGCTGCAGATCGAGTAAGATACACACCTCTACCATCTCCACTTGCTATTACCTTTGGTACGGTAAAATTAATAAGATCTACAGGATCATGAATTTCTGTCATGAGATTTGTCACCTCGATGTCAGAATCAGGATTTTCCAAGAACGGAATAATAGCTTTTCTAATGGTATCTGGCTCTATCAAAGGTTCGTCACCTTGAATATTAACATAAAGATCAGCTTGAATTTTTTCAGCTACCTCGCCAATACGGTCAGTACCAGTTCTATGGGATGTTGAAGTCATAATAGCTTTAACATTACGTTCCACACAAGCATTGTAGATACGTTCATCATCAGTTGCTACATAAACATCATCAAACTCTTCAACCTTCTTTGCTTGAAGATAAACTCTTTCAATCATTAATTTACCACAAATCTCAGCAAGTGGCTTACCCTGGAAACGAGACGATTCGTAACGAGCAGGGATTACAGCTATTATTTTCATACTATCTATATAAATTAAATAAACATATAAATTGACTCTACATCAAGTTCTTTATAGAGGGATGGTGTGAGTGATTTGAGTTTTTTGTTAATTGCCTTTGAGAATGCATTGAAGATTGACATATTTTCATGAGTGAGTGACATCTCTTTCTCGGAGAGCACACTACCGGGATATCCATCATAACCAATGCAATAAATATTCTTTATAGATATTTCTAGCGCAGTCTCAAAAGCAATAGTTGTACTAGAATCTGTATATTCTTTAATGAAATTTACTGATGCCAATTCAAATGTATTAGCTTCTGCAAAAGCGGGAACTTCAGTTCCCATTGTACGTGGATATGGTGGAAGGATAACTGCATCTTTAAAACCTTCATGCTTTACGTTACAAGCCATTCTTCTGCTCTCAGTACCTACAAGCGCATAATACTTCTGACAAGTAATATCTGAGAAAAGTTTAGCATGTCGAGCAGTAGAAAATACAAGTGCTGTATCATCATCAATAAATGCCTTAATGCCGTCAAGATGCTCTTCGACACTATTACCGCCTCCTACAACAATTACTTTTCCAAATTTTTTATATGGTCCGAACACTGGATATTTGGCATTATCTGCCTCATTATTCTTTCGATTATCCAATGCACGAACAATACTATTAAATGAATATACTCGATTAGTTACCCATGCCATTACTTCTTTCTGAGGGATACCATTTGCACCTGATAGCATATATGGGAGATTTGTGCCCCACTTATATTTCTCAAGTAATGGCGTGAATGCTGTAATTACATCACCCAGTACATTGAAATCCACTTCAAGTCCTTGATGTGCATTCAAATAAGTAAGGAGCAATTCTGTGTTTAGATTTCCAGCACCACGTCCCATTCCAAGGATTGTTACATCAACACAATCAAGACCAAGGTCAATTGCAGTTAATGTATTAATCAAACCTAATTGGAGGTTATTATGGCCATGAAAACCAACAGGACAAGTCGTATTTGCACGAACCTCTTTTACTATAGTTGTTAGTTCCTGAGGTGTCATACCACCAAAACTATCAACCATACAGAAAAGATCTGCCCATCCGTTCAACTGATCTAGTTTTTTCAAAAAGTCAGGATAATCAGTAAGCCAACGGCTCATATACATGCAATTGAAACCAAGTTCAAACCCCATAGCTTTAACAGCCTTGGCAAGAATTATTGCTCTATCAAAATTCTTTGGATCGATCGCAATACGAACCATATCTACTATACCGACCAAAGGTTTGATAAGAGTATCAAGATCTTCAATACGAGTGCTCTTCTCATTAAGCATCACATCAAGTTTCTTTGTACAATTCTTACGAATATGCTTGAGTACACTCACAGGACAATAACCAAACTTGCCCATATATTCTTTTGTAGGATTGTTTCTATATCCCAATTCAAGGTAATCAATTGGGAGTGCATTCATCGCCTGTATGTAAGCATCAACAGTTTTGGAATCAAAATCCCAATCAGTATAATAGCCACCATCACGGAGTGTGGCGTCAAAAATCTTAAACTTACTCATATCCTTGTTTTCTTATTATTTCTTCTATAAACTCTCTGACAGCTCCATTTCCACCAGTTTTTGATGATTGGAAATCTGCAATCGATTTAATTTCATTAATTGCATCAGAAGGGCAACCTATGTATCCCCCTTCTATCTGGATCTGCAACATACATTTCAGATCATTCAGATCATCTCCTATATAAGCAACTGAGCTTAGAGATGTGTCTCCAACGATTTCACGCAATTTTGATATTTTATCTGATATGCCTTGAAAAAGTAATTTAATACCAATTTCAGCACACCTCTTCTCCAACATTACCGACTCTCTACCAGTAATGATTATTGGAGTGATAGTATGTTTAGGCAAAATATAATGAATGGCATATCCATCATTCGGATCGTGGCTCCCAATACGCCAGTTATGCGTATACGGGCTGTTTGAGAGACCGACAGATTAGCATAAGCATGACCGAAAGCGGGAATCCAAAGGAGAATGCCATTGCCGAACGGGTGAACAATACCATCAAGAACGAGTTCCTTAAAGGCATGAGCTTCAGCTGTGTCCCAGAGGTTCGGGAGGCCGTGAAAGCCGCCGTGGACTTCTATAACCATGAACGGCCGCATTGGAGCCTTGACGGTATGACACCATCGGAAGCCGCCGGTTGCGAGGGAGAGCTGAGGAAAAGATGGGTCAGTTACCGTGAGAGAGCCATCAAGGAAAAAATGGGTATAACGGATAGGACAGCCTCTTTGGAGGCTTCACGCCTCCAGCCGCAGGGCAAACCACCGTGGTGGTTTTTCATAATTTATATTTGCCTCTGGCCAACGAGAGTCACCATAAACAGCACTCTCAACATTGCTAGTGACGAAATTGCGAAGCTCATCCTCGAATGCATTTACATTTGGTCCCATTGGTACTACCCAATTGGTATCAAAAGCCTCTTTTACATACTTCTGTTCCCATCCCTTTTCTGACATGTGAGCCAGGCAGCGATAGATCGTTTTACGTTCTTCTGACATTTTGATTTTTTTGATTTTACTTTGTTCACTTACGTGGTATCGAACCACATGCTCAAACCAGCACTACCTGAAATAAATAAATGGAATTGAAAAACTAATGGTTTTAGTGATTATTGATCGGAAATAAGGTATTTGAGTGATTTAAGGCTAAAAATTGTGCTCCATTTTGGCCTCACAAGCTATATTTGATAGTTTTATCAGAATTAATAAGTATTGACTATCAGACTGTTACAAGAAAATTAACGTGAGTGCGCAACATCAGAATACTTAACCTGATATTCGTAACACATATCGTCCTGCTTCTTCTCATCCTGCAAGAAAAATCGAATTTCACCAATGTCTGTACGAAGAAAACAATTAAGCACAGCATTACCGAATGAACCGGTACCACCTGTAATCATCTAGGTCCTGTCTTTGAATACACTCATAGGCTTACTCTTATTGAAAGGGCACTTTACTGTGCCCTAAACCGAGTTATGTTAACATACCCCCTGCACCCATTAAAGATTTTTACCGCAAACATTACCCCTGAAATATTCCTACTCAATCCAACTCCTCGAACCGGGAGTTCTGGCTCTTGAACTCGGGGACGAAGGCTTTCATTTCCTTCACCATCGGGAGGATCTGGACACGGAGGGATAATTCGGTCAATACATTAATATGTTCTACTACATCCTTATAGATATACTCACGAACCGCCGCCACCCGAATCTTCTCGTGAGGGGTCTCTTTCGTGTTCTCCTTGTTGTTCAGTAGCTCTTCATACAATTTCTCGCCGGGGCGAAGACCAGTATACTTGATCTCGATATCCTTGTCTACCTGCAACCCGGACAGTTCAATCATGCGCTTCGCCAAATCCGCTATCTTCACCGGCTCACCCATATCGAAGATAAAGATCTCACCGCCCTTACCCATTGTACCGGCCTCTAATACCAGACGACAAGCCTCCGGGATGGTCATGAAGTAACGGATGATATCGGGATGGGTGACCGT
>UMHC01026693.1_pt1 | contig 28848 bp, 35 predicted proteins | sample 1965381 | NCBI WGS metagenome assembly UMHC01 (sample SAMEA4836083, study PRJEB28245) | human gut metagenome | biome: gut microbiome; material: fecal sample | place: Denmark | collected 2008 | reverse complement strand
CGCCGGATTAGGCGGCAAAGCCGGGGGCCACGGCCCAGGAACCGGACGCGTAGTTGATGCTGGCGCTGCCGTAGGTGTAGACACGGCAGAAATTGCCGGAGTTCGTCGCATAGACGGACCGGCACCACGCACCGGCCGCCGTGCCGGTGGCGTTGTGCTTGTAATGCACCTTGCTGTTGCCCGCTCGGTAATACTCATACTGCTGCTGGTAGTTCTGCTCCGCGCTGTTGGCATAGGTCCGGGCGCCGTGGTACTCGAACTCCGAAAGCAGGGGCAGGTAGTCCGTTGTGCTGGTCACGTAACTGGCCGTATTGTTTCCGCCGCCGGTGTTGTCGCTGTACTTGGTGATCGGTTTCATAACGGCCCGAAGGTCCGACGGCAGGGCCGCCAGCAGGGTGTTTGCCCTCGGGCTGGTGGGGGTGGCGTCGGAACCCAGCACCGTCTTTCTCATGTGGCAGTTTGCCCACCCGCCGCTGTTGGTGTTGCTGGTGTTCATCGTGAACGCGCCAGACGTTGAAGTGCTGTTGCTGTATTGGCTGTCACAAAGGCCCACCTGGGTGCTGCCGATCTTTCCGATCTTGAAGTGGATCCGGTTGGAACCCTCCCGGCTGGCGTTGTGGTTGAACCCCAAAATAAAGACGTTGATTGACAGGTTGGAGAACGAAGTGGCGCCCACGGTCCCGTTGATGGTGATGGTCTTGGTGTCGCCCACGTCCCAGTAGTTGGCCCCCTGCCCGGCGTCTGAAACCGCCTTGATGGTGGCCCACGAATTGCTGTTCAGCGTGTTGGAAATCACGGTCACAGTGATGGCCTGGGTGGCCGTCTTGGTTACGCCGCCCTCCGAATAGGAAACCGTGATCGTGGTATTTCCCTGCGAAAGTGCGCCGGTGGGGGAGTAGGTGTACCCGGTCACGGTCGCGCTGCTCCCGTCGTTATAGTGCGCCGTCACCACCATGCCCGCCTTGTTGAAGGTTTCGCCGGAAAAATAGGCGGTTCTGCTGGGCGGCGTGGTGATCTCAATGCTGGACAGCACCTTGGCCACAGTGATGGCCTGGGTGGTCGTCTTGGTGACGCCGCCCTCCGAATAGGAAACCGTGATCGTGGTGCTGCTCATGTTCAGGGCGCCGGTGGGGGAGTAGGTGTACCCGGTCACGGTCCTGCTGGTTTCGTCGGTATAGTACGCCGTCACCACCATGCCCGCCTTGTTGAAGGTTTCGCCGTACTTGTACGCTGTCTTGCTGGGCGGCGTAGTCACCGCGATATGGTCCAGGACCCGCACAGCCACCGCCACGGTGGCAGTCTTTGTGATACCGGCCCGTTTGTATGTAACAGTCACAGACTTGGTTCCCTGCGCCATGGTTTCAGGGGAAAATGTGCAATCCTCCGTCACGTCTGCGGTGGTATCGTCCGCAAAGGTCGCCGTCACCACCATGCCCGACGGGTCGAAATTCTCCCCGATGAAATATGTGGTTTTGTTCGGCTGCTTTGTCACGGCCACGCCGCTGGTGATCATCAGGTCCACCTCATACAGCAGGGCACCGCCCACCTGTACCACCTCGGACACGTTTTCGCCGTCCAGGGTTGCGGTCACGGTCCAGCGCCCCACGTTTGGCAGTTCAAACTCCGTCGATCCGGTCCCCTCCAGGGTTGTGGCCCCGTCCGAACAGGTCACGGCCGCGCCCGCGCAGGTTGTCACCTTGATGGCCGGGCTTTGCACCCCGATGGCCTCTTTCAGGTATTGCAGGGTGGCCCGCTTGTGCTGCCCGGTCGCTACGTCGTAGAACGGGATCAGGTCCTTTGTGGTCATGCTTTCGGCCTGCGTCAGGGTGTTTGTGGGCGCCTGGTAGTCCGTGCCCGGGGTGGCTTTTTCCACGCTGTACTGGTCGCCCTCCTCGGTGGTGGTCTTTTTCCCTTTCAGCAGTCCCTCCACCTTGATCTGGTCCTGTTTTCCGGCCAGGGCGCCGCCGTGGGCGTTCGGATCCTCGTCGTGTTCCTCGATCAGTCCGCCCAGGGACTTCTCCAGTTCCGGCTTTAATGTTCCGTCAAAGTAGGCCGCCACGTCGTCCGCAGTCATCCACGCCTCTGCCGGATATGCCACGTCAACCTGGGTCCCGGTCGTCACTGTGATGGACACCGGATACCGGCGCACGTCCGGCGCGGTTCCCTCTACGTAGGCGCTCACGTACTGCCTGGCGTCGCCCAGGGAACCATACCCGATCATGGTTTCCTCTCCGTCCTCAACCTTGCCGAAAATGCCAAATTCACCGATCCAGAACCCTTCCTGCAGGCCGCCGTTCAGGTCGCTGCGGTACTCCACGATCATGTTTACGCTGTTCCCGTCCACCGTCGGTTTTGTGCTGGTCGCCGTAGGACCCGGCGTGATCAGGTTCGTCAATTTTCTGGCCGTGTCCGGGTTGTCTGCGGTCCCTTCACCTACAACGGCCTTTGTGATGGTCAGGGTTTGCCCTGCCACCATGCTGGCCAGGAGGGCGTTTCCGCTCTCCGTGATAACAAATCCATAAAACACTGGCTTACCTCCTGTTTATCCCGCCGCCGGTATAGCGGTTTGTGTAATAGTCCCAAACGCCCCGCCCGCATACATGGCGGCGTCCAGGTTGTAGTCCGTCTGGAGCGTCGGCAGCGGCGTTGACGTGTATCCTTTTCCCATGGTCCCCGTGAATGTCACCATATCCGGTTCCATAGTTGTGATCGTGATAATATCATCCAGCCACGACGAAAGGCGTTTGACAGAGGAGAGGACCCGCCGGAACTCCTCCAGTTCTCCCGGCTCCACCTCTCCGCCGTCGCCCACGTATGCCCGGAAGTGGTGCGGCTCCCCGTCGTATTCGTACCATTCCTCTATGTACCCAGTTTCAAAGATCGTTTCAATGATCCTATTTACAGCCGCCGGCGTCCCCATTTGCGTGTAAAACAGGAGGGACCCCTGGATCAGCGTCCGTTTGGTCTTTATGGAATAGTTTTCATCGTAAGACGGGGTACGAAGTTCCACGGCCATGTAGTCCAGCAGCCACTCCGGCATAGTTGCTATGGCCGCGTAGGTCCTGGCCGCGTCGGAGTAGGCGCACAGTTTTTCAATCTGCCGCCCCACCGCATAGGCAAACGCCTGTGTTTCCACCTGGCTGGCCATGTTATCCGGCATAATCTGCGTGAACCGGCTCCCGGAAAGTTTAATCATCCTCCAGCCCTCCGTAATTGATCACGGCGTCCCCCTGGAGTGCGGACACCTTTGTGGCGTCCACGGCGGTATATTCCGGTGCCGTCACCGTCACGCGCTTTGCCCCCGCGTCCATGACCATCCGCACCAGTTGGGACGGGTTAATATCCCTCCCGATGGCCCGTTGCCATGTTTTGTAGTTGTCCACGGCCTTGGCCACCTCCGCCTGGATGGTCACGGCCTTGGCGCTGTCGCTCCGGTTGATGTAATAGGTCAGGTTGATGGTGTACTGGACCTCTTGCGGCGCGGCCACCCGTACCAGGTCCGTCATTGGCCGGATCGTCTTTCCCTGCAGGTATCCCTCCAGGCCCTCGATCATTTCCTCCCCCGGTGTGCTGCCGTCTGCCATGATAAAAACAATGTCCACGGTCCCCGCCGCCTGGTCGCTGGTGGCCACCACGTCGCCTATGGCGGCGCTGTACGCTTTGGCGTGGTACAGGTATCCGTCCTCCGGCCCTGCCGTAGAATAGGCGCCAGGGGCCAGGAAAACCCGCTCCGCCAGGTCGTCGTCGCTCTCGATCTCCGCGCCTCCCTCGGTGGCCGTCGTGTTGGTCACGCTGGCCACGTATGGGATCGGGTCCACGATGGTGGCCAGTTCTCCGGCCGCGAACCCGTTTCCGTCCGTTCCTGCCACCGTGCAGGTGGCGGGCACCTCCACAGTGGTGGACCCCGCCGGGATCTCTGCGTACACGTCAGTGGAAAAGTATATGGAACCGGCCGTGGAAACGCGGGTCCCCTGGGGGATCCCGGTGGCCGTGTCCCGCTCCGCCGAAAGAGTAAAGCGCAGGGTGGTGGTGGCCGGTGTGGCCGGGTTCCTGGTCACGCCCTTAAAAATAGCCAGGTTGTCCAGAAAATCCGAATAGGAATATTTCAGGATACTTTGCTTTCCCTGCCGGTCAATGTACTGCATGGCCTGGTAGATCTGCGCCGCCGCCGCGTACAGTTCCATGCGGTGTACGCTGGACCGCTCCAGGCTCACCGTCTGGCCCGTGGCCTCGGATATAAAACTTTCATAGTCTGCCACCATTTCCTGCCGCACCTGGTCAATGGTCTTGTTGTCAATAAAAGAAATGTCCGGCAGGCTCTTGATCGCGTTCATTTCGTCAGGCACTTGTGATCACCACCTTTGCAATTAAATTTCCTTGCCCTCCGCTGCGCCATTTGACTTCCTGGACCCGCACCGTTGGGATAAACTTGGCCACCTTCTCCGTGACCTCCGCCGTGTATAGGCTTTTCGCCACCTCCGGCGGCATATCCACAAAGTCCATATTCAGACCGAACTCCCGATCCAGGGGCATGGTGCCCTCCCGCGTGGACAGGAGTAGGGCCAGTTGCCGGTCCAGTTCTGCCATATAGTCACCGGCGAAGGTGTATTCCAGTTTGAAGTCGTAAACGCCGGTTTCGTTCATGTGTACTCCTCCAGATTGATGGTCATGGAGGCCCTGGCAAGTTCGCCCCGGTTATATACCACGGCCCAGGTTTCGCTCGATCCGGTCAGCCTGAACGGGTTTTTTCCCACCGGCCTGTTTCCGATCACAAGGGTTTCCGCCGTTCCGCTCTCCACCATGTTCTCGATGGCCTCCAGCACGTCCCTGGGCCGTACCCCCAGGGTTGCGGAAAGGGTGATCGTCAGGCTGGCCGTCTGCAGGCCGGCGCCCAAAAACTCCGGCTTTGGTTTTACGCTCTGGGGTTCGTGGTTGGTCCACCGGCTTGTGATCTCCCTGGTCATTTCCGAAAAAGTGAAAACCTGGTCGTCGCTCACCGTAAAGACGATCTTTCTTCCCAGTGTTCCAATGGCCATTGTTTACCCTCCGATCCGCACGGTGGCGCTGCCGCCGGTGATATTCCCGCTCCCGCTGTGTGGCGCCAGGGCGTCGCCGGTTCTGGCCGCCGCTTTTCCGTTGATCCTTACCGTTCCGCTGCCGGCCGCCACCGTCCCCTTGCTGGATCCACAGCACCCGTCCCGCTCGGTGGTTTCACTTCCCACCGTGGCGGCCGCCAGGCCGTTCACTCGCACGTCCCCGGAACAGGCCCCGGAGATCTCCCCGGTGAACGGTTCAGGGGAGTGCGGGGGCACGTGCCCCGAATGTTCCCCGGCGGTGGTCCCGTCCACCGCGTCCGTCAGTCTTGCCGCGTTTGGCATGGCTCCCGCCTCCTTTAGTTCAGGTCGATGGTGGCGCCGTTGATGGTGATGGCCCCGCCCGCCTCGATGTTGATCGCCCCCGTGCATTTGATGGTCAGGGTGTTGCCGTCGTACCTGATCATGGCGTCCCCAGGGTTCTGCCCCAGGTCTTTGCGGTACAGGGCGGCCCCTCCCTCCGGTGGCTTGTTCTTTTCGCTCCACGGTCTGCCCAGGACCACGCCAGCCTCCGTCCCGTTTGACAGGTGTACCACAAGGACCTGTGACCCTACCGGGGGCATTTTGTACTCATGGGAAAGGAGGGGGATCAGGCGCGTCACGTCGTCGTCCTTTTCGTGGTACACCACCCGGGCCATTCCCTTGGCGTAGTCGATGGACGATATTTTCCCCAGTCGAATTTCTCCCTTCATTGGCTCCTCCTTACTCTGTCAGGGCATTGGCCGCACTGATCAGCAGCACGTCCAGCCATGCCAGGGCCGTGTACTTGCTGGCCCAATAGTCCGGGGAGTTGATCACGCCGGTGCGCGTCAGCACGTCCAGGGCGTCCTCCACGGTCGTGATACTCTTTCCTCCCAGGTTTGTTTTGATCCTGGTGGCCATGTTCAGGATCAGGCCGTCCAGGTTCGCCACGTCCTTGTAGTGCTGCACCCAATATTCCGGGCTTGCCATGACGCCCACCGCCGCCAGGCGGTCCGTGGCGTCCTTGATCACTTCCTCTGTCATGGCCTCCACCAGGGACAGTTCCAGATCCATGGTGTATCCTCCGCCCACCGTGTGGGTGATACTGTCGATAAAGTATTTACCGGACAGGCGGCCGATCCCCACGACGGTGACACATTGACTGGCCACCAGGTCCGGCCGTCCCATGATGGTTAGGGACAGTTTGGCGGCGCCGTGGTTTGCGTTGGCCACCGCCGCCGTGATCTTCCGCTCCGCGTCCGCCTTGTTGTCGGCTTTGCCGGATTGTTTCAGGATCCGCGTTCCCGTCCCCACCGTGACCTTTATTTCCTCCTCGGTGTTCGGGTCAGTGTAGGTGTATTCTCCGCCTGTATAGGTCCCGTCAAGCGTCGTTTCCCAGGAACCGCTTTCGATCTCGCTTTCCCGGATGGTGCCGGCCACCTCTTTTTCCTTGTACTGCTCCCGGTCGTACACCACGATTTTTTGGGCGTACACTTTCATGGAAAGGCCGTATTCCTCGCACAGGCTCATATAAAATTCACAGTCCGTTTGCTCTGACTGCTCCACGCTTTCGACGGTGATCGGCTCTCCCTCAACGTCCCAAACCAGGGTAATGCCCGCCCTGGCCGCGATCTCTGTTCCTATGGCCTGCAGGGTGGCCTTTTCCCAGGTCTTTGTCCTCTGCGTCGCACGGAAAGCACTATCCGCCGGCACGGACACGGCCGAAATTGTCCCAGTCATTGGCCACCACGAAAAATTGTAGTTGTCCAGTATGAAAAATCCGCAGTCCAGTGTCCGGTTGTCCCCCTCGCGCTCCCAGTCGTACACCTTTATGGCGGCCGTCAGGGTGTCCCCGGTTTTCGGCAACCACGCCGTGGTCCATTGGCGGTCCCGGTCGTTTATGTTGATCTCCAGGCTGTCCGCCTCTCCACTGGCCGCGTCGGTATATGTCACGGTGGCCTTGTAGCCCACCATTTTGCTGGTGACGGCCGCGCCGTTCCAGGTCAGGTCCGTTTCCGCTCTCCGTGTTTTCATGTGGTGGTCCTCCAGATCGGGGCGTTTGTCAGGTCGTTGTCCTCCGGCAGTTCCGGTGTCTGGAGGACCACCCCAGCGTCAAACACGAATGTGTCCAGGTGTTGGAAGTTCGCCTGCATGAGGAACCCGGTATATTTCACGTCGCCGTACACCTCGAACGCGATAGCGTCCCAGGCGTCGCCCTGTTTCGTTGTGTAGGTCTTTTCCATGGTGTCCTCCTTACCCCGTCACAGGTTCCGGCTTGAAGTTCTTCCGGCGTTCCTCCGCTTTCATGCGCTTATACAGGCGTTTGAACTCCTGGAAGGAGATCCGCATGGCCTCCTCCACGTCCTCGCGGTCTGCTTTTCCGTTGAAGTTCAGCACCGGGGCAAAAACGATGGTTTCCCCGTCGCCGTCCTCCATCCCTCCGCCTCCGCCGCTCGGTTTCGGCTTTCTGATCCATTCATCCAGCATGGCCGCCAGTTTGGACAGCGGCATGACGGCCTCCGGCTCTCCGCCCTCGCCAATTTCCGCCAGGGTGGGGGAAGTTGCTATGCCGCCCTCCGCCAGTTGCGGGATCGTCGGGATACTAAACCCCAACGTAGTTCCGCCGACGCCAGGAACCCAGTCTGGAATGGTCACGGAAATGCTGTTGATCTTTGAGATCACCCAGTTAATGGCCGAAATAACCCCGTTGATCGGTGCTTTTGCCAGGTTTACGATCATTCCGAACAGATTTCCGAAAATATTTACAATGTTCTGCCAGGCTGCGCTCCAGTTGCCGGAAAACACGTTGCTGATAAAGTCGATGATATTTTGAAAAATCGCTTTTACGTTCTCGACGGCGGCCTGGATACTCTCCCACCACCCCTGCAGGTAGGCGCCCAGCAGGGGGAATTTTTCGCCTATGGCCGCGATAGCATTTCCCACCATGTTGGAAAAATTGGTCCAGATCTGGTTCACGGTGCTGCCGAAGTTCACCAGCCACGCCTTTACCGTGTCCCAATTTTTATACAGCAGGGCTATGGCGGCCGCCACCGCTATGATGATACCCAGCGGCCCCATGAGTGCGGACCCGAACGCCTTAAACGCTCCGGTGATCTGTGTGATCTTCCCGGATTGCTGCAGCAGGGCCACAAATCCCTTTGCCTTTGAGTACATACTCATGGCCGTGGTTACGGCTCCGATGGCCGGACCCAGCACCCGGAGGGCAGCGGCCACGGCCAGCACAGTCCCCTTGTGTTCCCACAGGAAGGAGAGGAAGGGCTGGGCCTTGTCGTATGCTTTGCCCGCCCAGTCTGCAAAATCCTTGATCCCGTCCACCAGGACCGGCAGGCCGTCCGAAATGGCCCCGCCCGCCCAGTCCGCGAAGTCCTCCGCGATCTCTGCGATCACCGGGGAAACCTCCTCCATGGCCTCCGTGATCTCCGGCATATTGTCCATGAGTGACTGATACACGGCGTCCGCCGCCGGCAGCAGGGATACTTCCATTTGACGCCCGATCCCTTGCAGGGCGCTGTCCAGGTCGTTGTACCTTACCTGGTTGATCTGCTCCAGGGCGCCCTCGGTGTCGTATGCGGCCTGCGACGCGCCCGCCATGGCCTCCATGGCCTCCACGCCCAGGTCCTCCCACATTGTTCCGAATAGCGCGACGCCCAGGGCGTCCCGTTTCACCTGGTCGTCCACGTCCAGTAGGGTGTTGATCACGTCGAAAAATGCCTCGTTTGCCCCCTCGCCGCCGGCGGCAAAGGTGGCCATGATCTCCTCCGCGTTATATCCCAGGTCTTTGAACGCCGCCACCGTTGTGTCGCTCCCGTCAATGGCGCGGATCGAAAATTCCTTGATGGCGTCGCCCACCTTGTCCAGGTTCCACGCCGTGCTGTCCGCTCCAGACTGGAGGAGGTTAAACATACCATCCGCCGTGAAACCCAGTTTTGAGAACTGGCTGGAATATTCATTGATGGTGTCGATCAGTTCCCCGGAGTAGTCCAGGCCGTTTTGTGCGCCCGCCGCAATCAGGCTGAACGCCTCCTCTGCGGAGGATCCGAAGTTCTTTCGGATTGCCTCCGCCGCCCGTGTGCTTTCCGCCACGTCGTACTCGAAAGCGTCCCGAAGGGCCAGGGCGCCCTCGGTCGCGTTTGTCAGGCCGTTTTTGTCCAGGTTCGCCATGTTCCTGTCCACCAGGGCCACGGCGTCGGCCACGTCGGCCACGTCCTCCCCGAAGTTATCCGCGTACACGTTTTCCATAACGTCCCGCAGGTTCTCCAGTTCCTCGCCGGCCGCGCCGGTCGCGGAGGCCATTTGATTGGTGGCCGTCTGCCACTCTCCGCCCAGGTCTGCCAGGTACTTGGTGGCGGCGATGGCCCCTGTTCCCATCGCCGCCAGCCCGGCCGTCATAACGGTGGATGCTTTGTTGGCGGCCTTTTGAATGGTCGCCAGTTGCTTGTTGGCCGCCTTGGTACTGGTCCCCAGGGATTTATCTACCTTTCCGGCGATTTTTATGGCCAGTTCCATGACCTTGCTTTTTGCCAATTTCAAGCACCACCTTTGCCATTTCGTTCAAGTCGTCCAGCGGCAGGCCCAGGAAGTAGTCCACGCCGCTATGCAGTTGGAGAGAAAGGCCAATACAGCCCTTTTTTATATCCGGCGGGTTTATTCCTCTCCATCCCCGCCGTACAGAAAACCCGTGACCATGTTTTTCAACTTCATGGCCTCCACCGGGGGCAGCCCCTTGAAGAACTCCACGGGCTTATGGCTTGCTCTGGCCGCCATATACATGGCATAGGGCAGGGTCATTTCCGGGATCGGGGTCACGCCCAGGTCCCGGTTGGCCAGTTTACCCACGGCGCACAGGTCGCCGGCCGTCATGTCCTCCATGCCGGAAAGGTCCACCTCGGTGTACTCCTGGTTCTCGAAAGTGTAGGGCTTGCGAAATTTCAGGACCAGGCTTTCCTCCTCGTTTTTCTCCTCCGCCGTCACGGGCTGGATCTTCTCAATGTCGTTCATTAGATCATTTCCCTCACTTTCTGCAGAATGTCCACGCCGCGCACCTTAAAGGTGGGGTTCAGTTTATCCAGTTCGATCAGGCTCTCGCCGCCCACTTCCACCAGGATATAGGACAGGTTCAGGGTCACGCTGCTTTCCATGGCGCTGCCGCTCTTTACGCTGCCCAGGGCAAGGGTGGCGCTCTTTCCGCGCACCACCACGCGCATGGATCTGAACTCCGTGTTTCCTTCCACGGTCAACGTCTGTTGGGCCGCCCGGAGGGTCAACTGCACCGCTTTGGTCATGTCCATCATGTCCGCCGCCTCTTGGTCGATCACCCGGAAGGGGATTTCCATTTCCATGTTGGAGAAGTGGCCCACGGTGGGGTCGTCCAGTTCTCCCAGGATACCGGCGCCGGAAATGGTGTCCGCCAGGGCCTCGAAGTCCGGCAGGGGGACTTCATCACCCACACCGATCAGGCGCTCCGCCACGTTGTAGACGTTGTAATTATTGATTTTGCTGGGAATGGCAGGAATGGCCATTTTTATTCACCTCCACCAGTCAGGGCGGCCTCCAGGGCCTCCGTGTCGTATTCTCTGATATTTTCGATGTACTCCGCCGGGATATAGGGCGCCAGGTAGGTGTGTACGGTCAGGTGGCCGTCCAGCAGGTTGGTGATCGGGTTCTCGTCGGATCTGAACTCCGTCCGGTATCCGGCGCAGTAGTCCCGGGCCACGTACCCGTTGCCGATGATGTTCTGGCTGTCCACGATGGACTGGATCAGGCGGGTGTTGCCCGGCTTGTCCACCTTCTGGAAGTACGTCAAAATAAAGTTGTTTCCGTCCCAGTCGAAGAAACGGCGCACCGCCAGCCACCGATCCTTGGGGTCGGAGGTGGAGGGATAGGCCGCCGTGTTGTTGCCCCAGGCTTTGTATCCGTTGGCATTGATGGCGGTGATCACGCCGTTGGCGTTCAGCAGGTCGTTGGCCTGCTGCTGATCCAGCAGCACCTCCGTGCCGTCTTTCAGCACGGTTTTGGTGATCTTCAAATCCTTGTTGGACGGGCTTTCATAGGGCACGTCACTGTTACTGGCGTCCGTGTAGGCCGTCAGGGCGGCAAACATGGCGGACAGGTAATAGATCTTGTCGCCCACCGCGCCCATGGGCCACAGGGCCGCCGCGTGGGGAGAGGTGGCCCCCAGGGCCTCTTTGGCGGTTTTCACGTCGGTGTAAACGTCCGCGCCGCCCTCCTCCTTGTCGGTGGAAATATCCAGGTAGGTCACGCAGTCGAAATTCCCGTTGATCGCCTCGGTCTTTGCCTGGAGTGCCGCCGCCACGGTGGGGTTGTGGCTCCATCCGGGGGCCAGCAGGATCCCGGCCGTCATGCCGAAACGGGGGTAAATCTGGCGCACCAGTTCCAGGCCGGTTTCCTTGCCGGTCAGGGCGTCCACGCCGCCCACAATGTCCGCCGGCGTCACGCCGTCCGGTTTCAGGCTGGTGCTGGATACTTTCAGGGTTTCCGCCTCCTTTGCTGCCTCGGACAGAATGGTGATCGTCACCGTCCCGTCCTCCGCATGGGTGGCCACGTAGTCGCTGCCGGCCACCAGGGGGGCGTCCGCGTTCTTGACCACGATGGTGTCCAGGAGGACAAACTGCTTTCCGTATGCCACGGAACCGTCCGACACGGCGCAGTCCTCCTCCTCGTTTTCCGTGGTGTGGCTTGCTTTGCTGGGATCCAGCACGTTCACCAGGATAATGGGCGCCACGTTGAAAACTCGGAAACAGGCGTCCATGCTCTGGCAAAGGGTGAAGTTCTCGAAGTCGTCCGAATAGCCCATGGCCTGCTGGCACTCCGCGAAGGAATAGCACACCACGGGCTTGTTTACGGCCGCCTCCGGGTCCGCCGCCATGTGGATCGGGGCGGTTCCGAAGATAACCTGCAGGCCCGCCGTTCCCTGGATCGGTGTGGTCAGGCTGGTTTCCTGCTCCTGGTTGTAAACGCCGTGATTATAAGCCATTGTTCAGTCCCTCCCTTTAGGTCTTGCCCTGTACGGCCTTATACAGGGTGTAAATGCGGCCGGATTTCTGGCGCAACTGGCGCATGGCCTCCGGCAGTTCCTCCAGGGGCACGATCATGGCGGCCAGGACCTTGTTTTTCTCGGTCGCCGCTTTCAGCCCCTCCGGGATCCCGTTGTTGTAGGCGGTGAACTGCCTGGCCACGCCCTTGATGGACGGGCCGCAGTACACCACCGTGCCGGCGGCCCCCGCCGCCTTGCTGGTTCTCTTGGTCATGTATATGGCACCTCCTGGCGCACCGCTGGCGCCTCAAATTTCAGCGACATGGCCCCGAAATAGTAGGGGTGTGTGTCGTCCTGCTGTGTGACCCATTTGATTGGATACATGATGGACCACGGGCCGCCTACCGCGCCCCCGCTGTCCGGTTTGATCCTCACCAATGGATTTTTGGCATATCGCCCGTAAATCTCCTGGATGATGTGCAGCACGTCCCGGTATCCCTGCCGGTTCGGGTTTTTGTCGTAGACGCACACCACCAGGATCAGGTCGATTTCCTGGGGGCTGTTGGCGTCCTGTATGTTCCCCTCGCTGGTCCGCACGATGATGTACGGCTCCGGGATCTCCTCGGTCCGGTCCTCGGTTTCGTCCATTCCCTCAATGATCGGGAGGTCCTGGGGATAAACCCGGATCGGCCGCTTATCTCCGGCGGAACTCTGGAGGGTCTGCCCCTCGAACAGGTCCGCCAGGTCCGCCACAATGGCGTCCTGCAAAAATTCCGGTGTCGTGGTGTTCGCCTCCTTGACTTTTCGCCGCTTTTCGTGGTAAATTCTTGTTGTGGTAATAGTCTGAAAATCGTGGTAATACGCGGCACGAAAGGGTGTGTTAAAATGCCGGTACAACTCGATCTTTGGTCCATTTCTCCGCCCGTTCCTTCCCGTCCCGCTGGCAGCGCGAACGATCCAGACGCTTTTGGGTGCTGCTCTCGGTATCGTTCCTGTTCTGCTGCTGGGAAGTGCTTAATTCCCGGCCTTGACTATTCCGCCCACTGTTCTTATCGAAAGAACCTGGAGGCCGGCCGGATTTTCTACGGGAAAAACTCTTGCGGGTTCTCTGCGGACCGCTATTGTTCGTTATGCTCTGCCGTCTGCGCTCTGCCGGACGGTGCCCGGCTTGCGCTTGACAGCCTGGTGGTTGATTTCTGCGAATACCGGCGCGGGGCCTCCTCGGTCGTCGTCCGCTCCGTATTCGTTTCTGATCTGGCGGGGCTTTCCCTTTTTGATTTTTCCCCGCTTGGCCCCATGTTCCCGCGTCTGTGTGGCTATCGGCAGTTGCTTTCCTCTGTGATGGAAAACCCCTCCTATGGCCCAATGTTTCGCCGGGCACAGGAGGCCGGGTCCTGCTCGAAACCCGGTCCGAAAACAAAAGAATTTCTGTCCGATTGGTTAAACCGCGCCGGGGTTTCCTTGCGGGATGAACTTTCTGCACCGTATCTCTTGGCGTCCATACGGCCGGATGCTCTTTCATATCTGGAAGAACTGTACCATGATACTTTGGCCGCGTCCTATGATGGCCGCATATACGCTCGTTCTCCTCTTGCGGAGGATGGTTTTTTGTCCGCCGCGGACTACGAAAGGGAGGAACTGCGCCGGATCTCTCTTTCCCGTGGGTATTCCCCGGAGGAAAAAGCCAGCCTTTCCGCCCCGCTCCTGGAGGCCCAGTCCGCCCGATCCCGCTCTGCAAATAATGGGGGTGATTCTGTATGACCTTTGGACCTTTTGAGATCCCGGAGGAGGAACTGCTGGAGGCTTGCAAGCGTCTGGAGCGTGCCCAGGCGATTTCCCCGGAGGCCGTCCTTTCTTTCGATGTTTCGGCCCGCTCGATGGTTATTCAAGGGTCAGACGGGTGCCCTTATCACGTCCGCCTTGATGTGTGCGAATGTGTAGACTACGAACGCCGGCAACTTCCGTGCAAGCATATTTACCGCCTGGCTCTTGATCTCGGCTGTGAATTTCCAGAGGCCCCGGCGTTTGATCCTTACCTTGCCGCCGAATACGATATTTCGGAGGATCTGGACCGTTTGCGTCGGCGCTGGGTTTCCGGCCAACTTACCCTGGCGGCATACTCGAAATGCGTTGACGCGCTCCGTAGTTCTGCCGCAAAGGTAAAACTCCGTCGGGGTCGCCCTAAAAAACAATGATTTACGCGCTTTGTCGGATTGCCTTTGCGATCCGCTTGTCGATCTCCTGGTCCAGGACCATGTAAAGCATGGCCCTGGCCTTTTCTTGTACTTCCTCGTTTGACATCATGCTTGGGACGGAAGGGCCGGTTAAAACCTTAATTCTGGTCATATCCGGCCATTGGCCACGGTGCGGCATACCGTACTTTTTAACGCGGTCCGCCGCGCCGCTTACCGTGTAAGATTGCCCCACCATTCGCTGCACAATCGCCTTGTGGGTGCTGCTGAACTGCGCCTCAAACGCAGGCGCCCCGCCGCGCTCCAGTAGTTTCATCCCGCCAGACTGCAGAACCTTTGCCTTCACGCCTTGGTCTGTCTGGTTTGTCAGGAAGTCGATCAGATCATTTACCGGGCCTTTGGACCGGATCACTGCCTCGATGTTTCCCGGCTTTGCCGTCTGCAACCTCGGCGCGCCCTTGCTTTTGTCTTTCAGCACGTCGTCCTTTATGGTGTAGGTTCCTGCCACGTCTTTGGTGATCTGCTTTCGGACCTTCCGGGCCGCCGCATTGATGGACAGTCGGAGAACGTCCGGGGCCTGGAGCGCCAGGCGTTCCAGTCGTTGGCCGATCCGTAGGATTTCGGCCTGGGTGTCAACTTCAATGTGGATCATGTGCGGATCGCCTCGATTTCGATTGACAGGACGCCGGCGGCCTCGTCCGCCTGTACCACGCGATACTCCCGGCCGTCCAGGTTCATGGCCTTGCCGGACATAGGCCGCCCGCCGTAGTCTGATTTACTCACATACAGCAGGCGCCGCGTCCTGTACGTCCCGTCTGTGTGGACGCCGCCCCTGGCCGCGTCCCGCTCCAGTAGTGCGTCGTCGTCCACCACCGCGTCCATTTCCCGGCCGTCAATGGTGTGTGTGTCTGCAAACTCCTGGGCGTTCAGGAACACGCCGTGAATATCTGCCGCCACGCAGTCCTTGAAAGAGGGGGCGCCCATTACTGGGCACCCCCGTTTTCATTCTCTGCGGGGGCGTAGACCTCCGCCGCCGTGATCACAGCGATCAGGTCCGCCTTGGTCTTTGCCTCGGAGATCTCCAGCCCCATGTCGGTGGCCATTCTCTCCAGATCGGCCTTTTTCAGGCTCTCCAGGTCCTTGGGGTCCAGGTGTCCGGCAATCATTCCGCCGTCCTGGGTGCCCTGGGTTCCGTCCTGGGTGCCCTGGGTGCCGTCCTGGCCGTCCTGGGCGCCCTGGGTGCCGTCCTGGCCGTCCCGGGTGCCCTGGGTGCCCTTGGCGCCGTCCTGGCCGTCCTGGGTGCCCTTGGTTCCGTCCTGGGCGGTCTTGGCGTTTTCGCCGCTCCATTCCGCGCTCTTATTTCTTACCCATGCGTCCACCATTTTTGCGTCGCCTCCGGGCAGCGCCTCACCCTCCTGGTACATACGGCCCAGGTAAAGGATCGGCCGCTTTGCAATCAACCTTTTCATTTCGCGGCCCTCCTCTTTAGCCCAGCAGTTTCACCAGCACGGTGGCGTCGGCGCTTTTCGCTGCGGCCACGGCCCAACCTGCGGGGGTGTTGCTTTCGGAGGTGGTCGTGATATTTTTGGCGGACTTGTCCCAGTACACAGCCGCCCCCAGCGTGATCTCTCCGGTCGCCTTGGGGATCTCGAACACACCCACGACGTGAACGGCTCCGGTTTCATTGGCCGCAATATCGTTTCCCGCCACGCCGATCCGGGTAGCCAGGTCCACCACGTCGCCGTTGCTCACGGCCTCGGTGGCGGTGTAGTCGATGGTTTCGCCTCTCTGCCAGTATTTCGCGCTCATTTCCGTTTTACCTCCTTACTGCCTTACAGCGTGATGGTGGTTCCGGGGTTCTTGGCAATACCACGGAAGTCCACGGCGGTGATACCCCAGTCCAGCCAAATGTCCCACACATAGCCCAACTGGCCGGCCACTTCCATACGGCGAATGGTCGGGGTTTCCTGTCCGTTCAGGTAGTCCACCTGAATGGAACGTGCATAGGCGGGATCGCCCACAACAAACCAGGGCACCGCATTGGAACCGGCCAGGGCGTTCAGGGTGCCCTCCTCCACCACCTGCAGGCGGTTCCGATACTGATACAGGGCGTTTGCGGTGTGGCTGCCGATCCCGTCCACGTCAATCTGCGCGGTTTCCAGGATCTGCGACATGAGGAACCCGTATCCCACGGGCACGATGATGTACCGGGGCTGCACCATAATGCTGTCACCGAAAGGATCGGTCTGGGTCAGCAGTTTCAGCATGATGGCCTGCAGCGTATCAATGGAGGGCGCCGCGCCGCTGGTGATCAGGTTGTTGTGGCTGGCGTCAAACAGGGCCACACCGTCAAAGATCGTCGGGTTGTTGAACAGAATGGAATACACCTGCTTGTTGATCGTGCGCTTGGCGGAGGCCGCATACATACCGGGCACCTGGGTGATAAAGCCCACGTCGTCGTTGATAAACGCCTCCCGGGTCATGGAGAACTGACGGCCATAGGTTTCCACCTTGCGCTGGGGCAGCAGATCCGTCTTGGGGGTGTCGTGTTTCAGTTCGCCGTTCTCACCCACGCGCATGAACTCGCCGGCGCCGCCCGCCAGGTACTCGTGATCCTTAGTGGGCTTGAAGTCGGTCACGCTGCCCTTGGTGGTCCATACCTGGAAGGTGGTGGGCACGGCCTGGTATCTCTGCACGATGGCCTTTTTGATCGTGTTGTCCAGGATCGCGGGAAATGCCGCCGTGGGATTGAAGAACTGGCGGCAGGCCATGCTCCACAGGTCATCCTTGGACATACGGAGAAGGGAGGCCGTAGTCCCCAGGCCCTCCCGGGCCATACACTCAATGGCCAGATCCCGCAGGGACAGTCCGCGCATTTGCTCCGCGTTCTCGCTGGGGCGTTCCACCTCCATGCCGCTACGCAGCAGCAGGCCGTCCACAGCCGCCTGTCGGAAGTTGTCCTGCTCCCGTCCGTTGTCGGACATTCTGGTGCCCACGGGGCCGTTGTGCTGGATCAGGAAGTCCACGGCCGCCGCCCGCACGGTGTCCATGCTGGCGCCGCTGCGGATATGCTCCTCCGGGTCCATTCCGGTCTGGCGGCAAAGCGCCATAATGTCGGCGGTGCGCTGGCGCTCCGCCTGGATCGCTCTCTGTGTGTCTGCCACGCTTGCCTGGGCGCCCTGGCCGCCGTTCTCCTCGCCGCGCTCACCGCCGGCGGGCTGTCCGCCAGCCTCGCCGCCCTCGTTGCCTGCGGCGTCGATCACGGCCTGGCAGCGGTTAAACTCCGCCTGCTCCTCGGCGGTCAGGTCCCGGCCCTCGTTGCGGGCCAGGGTCACAAGTTCCTGCTGGCGGGCAAGGGCTTTCTGCAGTTCATTCATGGTTTTTCTTACCTCCTATTGTTGATAAAGTTTTTGTTTGCCTGGATCTGTCGTTCGTACACGGAGAGGGGGGCGCACGTCTGGCCCGTTTCGGATCTTCCCACGCCCACGGTCGGGTCCGCAGGCACAGACACCACGGACACCTCCAGCGGCGTCCACTTCCGGGCGATCTGGCAAGGGCCGGTAAATCGCCCATCTGCAGACTGTTTCCCGGCCACCACTTCCTCCCATGCGTCCACGCTGTACCGCACGGACGTGGTTTTCAGTGTGCCGGACCGGACTTTCCCGAAAATCTTTTCGGCGTCGTCGTCCGTGTCGAACTCCACTTCTGCCATTCCCCGGTGGTTTTCCACCCAGGCCCGGATCACCTTTCCCACCACCTTGTCGGTGTTGTGGTTGAACAGGAGAACGCCCACGCTGTTCAGGCGCTCCAGATCCACCGCGTTCTCTCCATGGTCCAGGATCTCCATTCCGAACCAGCGCCGGTACGGTTCCTCGGAGGAGAAACTGATCGTCCTGCGCCTGGTTTCCTGGTTCCCGTCCTCTCTTACCATGACCTGGCCCATGGATCTGGTCCCGTGGTCCTTATCCCTGGGGTGGTTGGCCTCCGGTGTTCTGCTGGGCTGCTGCCGTTCCATTTCCAAAAATTACACCTCCCATCTCAATGCCTTTTTCGCGGCCGTACTCCAGAACCTCGGCTGTTTCGTCGATGGCCTGGCGCCAGTCCTTGCCCCGCTCGGCGCAGATCTCTTGATATGTCTTTTGCCCGCTCTGCAGGGCGGTTTTGTCGGCGGTGCTTTCCTTTGCCGGGTCAATCCACTTTTTCGGGGATTTCACCCAGTCGTGGGCCATGTACTCCGCCTTTTTATCCCAAAACCCGGGGAATGTAATTGCCCCGGAGAGATAACACGAAATAATAAATTGCTCGTACACCTCGGACATGAACTCCGTCAGCAGTTCCGTGTCCTCCGCGTATGTGTCCTCGTCCTCTATGGCGTTCTGCCGTGCGGAGGAGTAGGTGGACCCGCTCATGTCGCGGGATACCGCCTCATAACTCAACCCCTGGCCCGCTCCGATCAATCCCTGTTGGACTTTCAGGAACGCGGTGGCGTCGGTAGCGGCTCCCTTTGGGTCCACCACCTGGGCCTCGTCACCGGCGCCCATTTCCATGATCATTCCCGGCCCCAGTTTCTTGCCGGAGTAGTCCACGCGGCCGTCCGGCCCACGGACCCCGGACCGCCCCAGGCTTGTCCCTGTCGGTATTGCCTTTTTAATCAGCACCGCCAGGCAGGCCGCGATCCGTTCCTTGACGGATACCGCGTTTATAAACTCGTTCACGTCCCGGATCCTTGTGATCGTGTGGGACATATCCGACATTTCGCGGATCTGGCTTGGGCGCCGTTTCGATTTCAGGAAAAAGGCGTCCTTTGCGTCGATGTAGATCGGCTCCAGCAGTCGCCACCCCTCCAGGTCATATTGCTGGATCCAGTAGCCCACCGGGCGCCTCCATGAATTATACTCAATCCCGCCCACGACGCGGTTTCCCTGCCTGTGCGGTGCGCTCCGTGTAATGTCCAGTTCGTCCACTTCAATGGCCTGCAGTTTGAGCGGCACCAGGCCGCCGGGTGTGTGCCGGAACAGGAACAGGATCCCGCCGTCTACCTTCTTGCGCTCCACGGCCATGCGTAGGATCTCGGTGAATGATTGTTCCCCGGTCACGTCGCAGTTTCTGGCCTTGCACCATTGGCGCCACAGTTTTTCGATCTGGCGGTTCAGGTCGTCGTCCCCGGTCCTTGCCCGTAGTGTGAAACCCTTTCCCACTACGTTGCGCTTATAGGCCAGGACTACGGCCTGGAGAATGTCGCTGTTCCGCTCCAGGTCCCGGGCGCGGGCGCGTACTACGTCCCGGCTATATCGGTCCGTGATTTCCGCGCTTTCGTTGTGCGCCCTCCACCCGGAGTTGATCCGGCCGAACCCTGCCGCGTCATATCCGCGCATGGCCTCCAGCCCTTGGCGCCACGCCTCGCGTTCATACGCTCTTTTCGGGGACACGGCCGCGATCACGTTGTCAATGAACCCCACCGTATTACCTCCCCTCGAAAAATGCCACATAGGTGCGCCCCAGCAGCGGGCCGCTTTCGTCTGCCGCCAGTTGTGCCTCCAGATCGTCCCGGAGTGTTTTCAGCATGGCCAGATCCGCCCGCGTCAGGGATCGGCTCCCGATTTTGTAGGACTGCCCGCCCACCAACACGGTGGTGATCGCCTTGTTGACCTGTTCCAGCAGTTCGGCCGGGGTCGCTGTTGTGTTCTCCAATTCCATGGTGTCCTCCTATCAAACCCAGTTTTCATTTTGCTGGATCCAGTTTTCCTCCGGCGCCGGTGCAGGCTTTGGTGGTGTCGGCTTTGGCGTCTGCTCCTCTGCCCGTTCCTGGTTTTTCAGGAACAGGGATCGGATCTCCAGCACGTCGGCGGCTGCCGCCGCGTACACCTCACAGTCCAGGTAGTGGTTGTCCGCGTGGGAGGATTTCAGCGCCCACCGCTGGACCTCTTTTCCGCCGGCCCGCTCTGTGATCTTATGCTCCGCCGTGACCTGCTCCGCGTACTCCAGATCGCAGTCTTTATGAACCATCCATGACCCGTTCCCGTTTGGCCGCCTCATGCGCCCAGCGATCATGTCCTTGTACTTTCCGCCGTCCACAAGGACCAGTTGCATACCGTTAGCCCGGCTCCCGGCCTTGTCCACAGTAGAGATCTTGTAATGGCCCTGGAGGGATTGGACGCCCTTGCACGGCCGCACCCAGTCCATGTTCATGGTGCAGAACTCATACACCGCGTCGGTCTGGTCGCCGCTGTCCATCAGGGCCAGGTCCACCATGACCTTCCCGCCGTCCGGCAGTGAAAACTCTGTATTCATAATCCGTTCCACTTCCGCCATGGAAAGTGCCTGGCCATGGGCCACGTTTTGGGAGGTCATAAAGTCGCCCCACGCTCGGATCACCCAGTACAGGCAATTTTCCTGCACGTCGATCCCGCCGGTCAGCAGTTTGGTCCACGTCGGGAGTGACCAGGCCGGAACCTCCGTCTGCCGCTCCATGACCATATCGGCGTTGGTTTTCAGTTTCGTGTCCTCCCACGGTTCCGCCAGCCACGAATTGACAAAGTTGTGCAGCAGTTCCGGGTCGTCCTTGGCTCTCATAAATTCCCTGGCTATGTCTGAAAACCGTGTAAAAGGGGAATACAGGGTATTCATCCAGTAGGCCACACTCTTGGGTGTCGCCGTGGTCTGGCGTACTGTCTGCCACCGCCCCGCTTGGAGCATGGCCGCCTTGTCCCGGTCCGTTATAATGCACCCGCACGCCTGGCAGACGTATGTGGCCATTTCGGCCCGCTCCGTCTGATCCGGTACGTCGTCTTTGCTTGGCCACTTGATCTGCGCGAATTTCAGTTCGATAAACTCCCCACAATGGGGGCACGGCACAAAGTAGTGTTTTTCCGCGTCCGCCTCCTCCTTGGCTTTCCATATCGGCCCTGTTTTCAGGGTCGGGGTGGAGGCCATAAAGATCTTGCGGTTGAAAAACGTCTTTGTTCGCTCGATTGCCAGGGATACCGGGTCGGCCTCTTTCTTGGTCGCCCCCGGGAACTTGTCTACCTCATCCAGGAACAGGTATCGGATCGGGGTGGAGGCCAGGCTGGCCGGGCTGTTGGCTCCGGTCAGATAGACGATCATATCCCGGAACTTTAGGGCCAGACGCTTGCTGTCGTTCTCTCGGTACTTCTCCGCCAGTGCCTTACACTGTCGGATCATCGGCTCCAGTTTCGCCTCCACCGTGCGCTCCGCCAGGTCGTCCGACGGATAGACAAACATTGTCGGCGCTGGGTCCTGGTCGATCAGGCTCCCCAGGGCGTTCTCCATGGCGGAGGTACCGCCCACTTGCGTGGGTTTGACAAAAACGATCTTTTCCGTGGTTTCATCGGAAAAGGCGTCCATGATCTCCACCAGGTACGGGGTGACGTTGTTCCGCCATGGTCCTGGTATGGCGTTTCCGTTTGGCAGAATCCTGTTCTGCTCCGCCCATGCGGACGTGCTTACCCGCTCCCGTGGTCGCAGGATCTCAATGGCCGGCACCATCCACCTGGGCACCTTGTATGGCTTTACTCGGTATTTCCTCACGGCATGGCCTCCGGCGGATCCTCCGCCTGCATGGCGTCCACATAGGCCGTCAGCATGGTTTCCAGTTCCTTGCGGATTGCCTTTTGCGCGTTGCGGATCGTGATGGCGTCCGCATACCCCGCCATGGTTCCGGCCATGCGGGCCGGTATCGTCATAGCGAACTTTTGAAAGGCCGCCATAAACTCCGCCAGTTCCTCGGTGGCCTGCTCCGCCGGTATGTATTTCCCCTCTGCTATTGCGGTTTTCAGCCGGTGGAGGCTGCCCTGGCTTTCTTTCAGGGCCACCTCCGCCTCCAGTTTTTTCAGGTTCAGTTCCGCCAGGCGTCCGCCCTCTCCAACCTCCTGGGCCTTTTGTTCCACATGGGCGATATATCGCTGGATTGTTTCACAGGTCCGGTACTTCCTGGCCCCGCCGCCCGGCGGGACCTCGGTTTCCAGTATCCCGTCCTGGGTCAACTGTTGGATCCGCCGCGTGGTTTTCCCCAGCAGTTGGGCGATTGCCGTTGAATTTGCCCATTCCGGCACCGTTCCGGTCAGCACCGCCGGCGTGGTCGCTTTCTTTGGCGCCGCCGGTTTTTTGGGTGCCGCTTTTTTTGTTGCTCCCGCCACCTGCAGCACCCCCTTTTCATGTGCCGCCGGCTCTTTTTCCCGCTCCGCCCAGCGCCGCCCTACGTCTTGTCCCGCGTCGGAACGTAGGCTTTCGGGCGGCGCAGGCGGTTGGCTTTGCCGGTTTCGTTTTCCGCTTGGTGGTGGATTTCGCTTTTTTGACCTCGTTTCCTCTGGATTTTTTCTTCCCTCACCCCCTTTAGGGGGTGCGTTCCTCCTGATTGCTCCGGCCGCCGTTTCAATGCGTAACGTAACGGCCCATTTTTCAGGGATTTTCTTGGAGAAAAACGCCGGGCCTTCCGCGCCCCGCACGGTCGCCAGCCCCCGGAAGGACCCAAACAGGGGGGCGCCTCTCGCTTTTTGGTATAGGGAGGCCCAGGGGCGCCTTTTGCTGGTGCCCCTGGGCGCGGGTTGTTGCCGGGCCGCGTCCGCTCTTGTACTATGGACGCCGCCGGGGTGAAAGGAGGAAAGCCCCCATGCTTACGAACCGCCCGGCATGGCATGGAAAGGGGAGGGCACCAGGTGTTTCCCTGGTGCCCTCCCGATTTCCACGCTATCACTATACCACGTCCAATAGTCCGATGGCGTCCGATCTTTTATCCGCGCTTTCTTTTTTCCTTTTCGGCCGTGTAGTCCCCCAGCAGTTTCTCCGTTCTCTTGTAGGCCAGCAGGGTGTCCAGGGCGGCGTTGTAGTAATCAAACACGCGGGACCTGCTCATGTGTACGGCCTGGGCGATTTTTTCCCACGGCTTGCAGTCTATGTGCCTCATTTCCACCACGGTGCGTTCCATGGAATTTTGGGGGAGTAGGTCTATCATGTCCATAACGTGCAGGACGGCCTTGGCCATGGCGTCCCGCTGCTGGCTGATCCTGTCCTCCACTTCCGCGATCCGGTAGACAAGGGACACGGCCCCGCCCTCTCTGGCCTGCCTTTTGGAGGTTGGCATGGTCTTAAACGCAGATCCCACGCCCGGGTCCCGCAGGTCTGCGGATAGGGTGCGGTGGCGCTCCTCCAGTATCTGCTTTTTTGCTTTGGCGTCATGGTACTGCTGCAGGTACTCTTTGACGGCCTCCCGCTCGGGGTTTTTCCCCCTTGTCTGCTTGCTCATTCTCACACCTCGGTTATTTCCAGTCCAAAACGGTCCTTTAGCATTTTCTTTTTCATGGCGTATTCCCTGGTCCTTGTGGCGCGGCTCTTTACGTCCTCCACCACCTTCACCCCCTGGGCGCCCTCGTAGTATGTAAAATCTGCCCTGTACCGGATGGCCCGCACCCGGCGGCCCTCCGTGTCCGTGTACGCCTCCTGGAGTGTAAAGTCAACCTGCAGGCGTAGTTCCCGGATCTCCCCGCGCCTCTCGCGCTCGATCAGCCAGTCAAATCTCCTGGCCTCTTTCATGCTGTCAAACCGGATGATGGCCCCGGAGGGCGTCACCCTTGTGGTCGGGGTGTTCCTGTACTTGTTCACCTTCCCGGGTTCCTGCACAGCGGCGGCGGATGGCACAAGCCCCCGCCGCGCCTGCTGTTCCATGTATTTTTTCACGGCCTGGGCCTGGTATTTCGGCGGCAGGTCGGAAATGTTGATGGCCATTTTATTGATCCTCTCCGGTTTCCCGGCTCTTTTTCGTTCCTCCGCGCTTTGCAGTCCTGTCCCGTTCGTTTTTCAATGCCTCCACGGTCAGGGTGTAGAACGGCTGCAGGCGTCGCCACTCCTCCGGCGGCATTTCATACCGCTGCTTTGCCATAAGGGCCTCCCACAGTTGAATTGCCTTTTCTATGGCCTCTCTCCTTGCACCCTGGCGCCTCCGCTCCCGGTATGCCTTGACAGCCCCGGCCACCAGCGCGATCCCCAGGACAGCGGTTGCCGTTTCTCCTCGCGTCAGTCCGAAAGACGCGGCCACCACCAGTTGGCCTATCCACACCACGCCAGTGGCAAAAAGCACCCCCACAGCGGTGACGATTGCATATCCTACTGCCCGCAGATATTCTTTCACGGCTTAAACCTGCCTTTCAAAGCGGCCCATGAAATGTGCGGCCCACTTGTTTGTCGCGTCCTCCTGTTCATCCCACGGGAGTGCGGAGGGCGGGAGATCCGGGAAGTGCGCCCGCAGATTGTCCTTGTAGAAAACCGGGATCTCGTTCTCCGCGCAAAACTCCGCGATCTGGTCCACCCACTCCCGGCGCGGCGTTACCTTGTCCGGTCGGCTCCCGGTTTCCGCCCCCAGGATCACCCACTGGGGCAGGCCCTCCGCTGCGCTCATATCCACCGGCCCCAGCAGCGGCTCCATGCTCCAGAATGTGTTGATATTCACCCACGGCATGGGGTACATGGCCGCCGCGTCCTCATTGGCCACCGTGGACCCATACCAGAAATTTTCCGCGTGGGGGAGTAGCGCCACCTGATCCAGTTCCATGTATCGAGCGGGGTTTTTCGTCAAAAACAGGTATCTGTGCTGCGGCGCCCTCTGGCAGGCGTCCAGAACGTCCCTGATCCACTCCGTCGGCACCCAGCGTCCGAACAGGTCCGCCATGCTGCACACAAAGACGGTGTGCCCTTCTTTCTTCCGCTCCGGCTGGTTCAGCCGGTAGCGGTGCAGGGTAGGCTCGAACCCATAGGGGTACGGCGTGGCCTTGATCTTGCTCTCCAGAACGTGGAGGCCGCCCACGGTTCCCTTGTCCTCCAGGCCCGCGTCAAATCTGTGCGCGGTCCGCCTGGCGTAGCAGTACGGACACCCATGGCGGCACCCCATGACGGGGTTCCACGACATTTCCGCCCAGTCAATTTTCGTTTCGTTCATGGTGCTTTCCTCCGTTCATCATCAGCATTTTTTCTCTTACCAGTTTATCAACGACGTGCCCCTTCTCCCTGTATCCGCACATGGCCGCCAGTTTCTCCAGGTTGTAGGCGGTCTGCGCTGTTACCAGGAGAGAAACCCGCCGCAGGTTCTTTTTATCTCTCATGGTTCTTCCTCACTTCCCGGGGCCGTCCTGGCTGATCTCCCTCATTCTGCAGTCGCTTTTCCCGGCCTCCGCGATCCCATCCAGGACGGCGCTTGCGATCGCGCTTGTGGCCATTTCTTCCGGCAGGCGCCGCGCCGCCGTTAAAACCCTGAACGTGGCAGCGGCCGCCACCCTTATGGCTGCCAGTTGGTCGTTTCCCGTCCCGGCCGTTGTCACTTCCAGTCCGCCGTTTCTCTTTGTCACTCTCAAAATAACCTGGTCGTTCATTTTTTCACCCCATTTTGCAATCGTAGTCCCGAAAATCTGGAACAGTGTTAAAAATTATCCTGTTATTGCACCATCTTTGCAAAAGCCTGGTTTCCCTTGGCGCGTTTTCTTTGTCGTAGACCATGACATAGGGATCATATCCCAGCCCCCGCAGGGTGTAGATCCGGTGCAGGTCCTCCTCGGTCGTGCTGTTAAAGTTCGTCAGCACATAGACCACTTTCACGCGGTGGTCTTTTCTGCTGTACCTCTCCGCGAACCGTTGGAAGTCCCGCTCCAGGTCCTCTCCTGGGTTATCCCATGCGAAGTGCAGGCATTTCACCCTCATGCCGCTTAATAGGTCTGCCACGTCATTGTCCATCAGCCTAATGTCCAGTCCCTGGTTAAAGTCCACGTATGCCCCGGACGCGGCCAGTTGTTTCAGCAGTTCCCAACGATCCGGGCAGGCCAGTATGTTGGGATCCATCAGGGTTATGTTTTTCTCTCCGCTCCAGAACTCCGCCAGGTCCGCCACCTTCCTGCTTTTCCTCCCTTCTTTTCCTCCCACGTGGCAGAACGCGCACCCCCTTGGGCACCCCCTTGTCAAAAATCCGTATGCTGTATTTTCCGTAAATTCAGGGTACAGGGAATAGTCCGGCCGGATATGCTCCACGTCCTCCTGCAGTTCTTTGTCCATGGCTTTGCAATACCTTTCCCGCCCATTTTCCAGCGATATGGCGTACCCCGTCCCGCCCTTTATGACCCTATCCGCGTTTAATGGCTCCGGTCTGTCCGGTGAATACTCCTCGCTGAACACTTTGGACATATAAACCGTGTCGTAGTGGAAAAAATCGGACCACCACCATTCCACCGTGTCGCCTTTTGCTTTGTGCCACGCCGAAAGTTTCATAAGGGCCAGGTTTGGGTATCGGTGCCCGTCTACGTCGATCAGGCCGATTTTCACACCGCCACCGCCTTTTCCAGTTCCTCCATGGTGCTGATCTCCTGGCTGCACCACTCCGGCAGGTTTGCCCGCACCAGGGCGGTGGCGAACGGCGGCGGGACCGCATTTCCGCACCTGGCCACCTGTTTGGTTTTTGGGTACACCGTCCCGGTATAGTCCCGCTCGATCTTGTAGTCCACCGGGAACCCGTTGGCCATATACAATTCCCTGGGTGTCAGCATACGCAGGCCAATGTCTGCCAGGAAATAGGCCGCGCCGTCGATTTCAAACAGGATCACGTCCTCCTGCCCCAGGTTATACCCGCAGTAGGTGTTCAGCAGGTCCCGGATCTCCGGCCAATGTCCCAGTTCCGCGCCCGGCTCCGCCCTGGCCACCACGGTGGTGACGACGCCGAAGTGGCCGCCGCCGGCCGTGATGGTCTGCACCGGTTCTGACATGGGGCCGCCCAGGTTTGTCCCCTTCATTTTGACCATGTGTGTGGCCACAAGGCCCTGGTGGTCGTTCCCCAATGTCGTGGCCGCAGGCTCTCCGGCCCTTGTCCCAATGCTGGCGCCGTGGTACTCCGTTATGTGTGCCGCCAGGACGGCCTCCCGGTCTTTCGCCGTCACCGTATGGAGCGGATCCCCAATTCCTTGGCCGTGTTGGTCGCTCCCGTAGTATTTGACCAGGCTGGCCGCCGCCAGTCCGTAGCGGTTGGAGGCGTCAATGGTCATAAGCGGGTCCGCCACGCCCTGGCCCCGTACCCTCTCCGTCTGCTCCGTGTGGTACTGGATCAGCGCCGGCGCCACCACGCACTCCTCCGCCTTGGAAACCTGGGTGTGCGTCGGCTCCGTGATTTTCCGCCCCCGCTCACCGCCGCCGGTTTGTCCTATGGCCGCCAGCGTCGGGGTGATCACCATTTGATGGCCGCCCGCTCCGCTGCTTGTGATCGTGTTCACCGGCTCCGTGATCCCTGTCCCGGTCGCGTTCTCGTTGTTGTGCATGGTCAGCGGTGCCATGACTGGGGAGGCGACGCCATACCCGTGCTTTGCCGTCACCGTCTGGAGCGGCGCGGCGGCGTCCTGCCCCCGGAAGTCACCCGCGTGGTTTACCACCACCAGGAACGGCTCCGGGTTCTTTATGGCGAACTTGTCCACGCCCCTGATCACCCGCCGCATGGTGTTGGGCCGGAGTGGCCGCTGGGCGGAAAGGCCGTATTTCTCCCGGATCTGCTCCCGCGTGTCAAAGATGGAAGGGCAGGGGAGGGACCAGTCTATGATTTCGGCCGCGCTCCTCCATGGCTTTTTCCGCCCCTCCAGCACCTCCCGGCTGCCCGCCGGCTCGTGTGTCGGCTCTGGCCACACAATAGGCGCACCGTCGCACCTTGCCACCAGAAAGAACCTTTTTCGCGTGGTTGGCGCTCCGTAGTCCGCCGCCACCAGTTCCCGCCATTCTACGGCGTACCCCAGGGCCTGCAGTTGGGAAAGCCACTTGTGGAAGGTCTGTCCGGCTTTCGATTTCACCGGGTGTCCCCGGCGCACCGGCCCCCATGTCTGGAACTCCTCCACGTTCTCCAGGATGATCACCCGGGGCCGCACGGTCCCGGCCCACCGCAGAACGATCCAGGCCAGGCCCCTTATGTTCTTGTCCACCGGCTTTCCGCCCTTTGCCTTGGAAAAGTGCTTGCAATCAGGGGAGAACCACGCCAGCCCCACCGGGCGCCCCTTGGAAACCTCGCACGGGTCCACGTCCCACACGCTTGCCTGGTAATGCTCCGTAAACGGGTGGTTCGTCTTGTGCATGAGTATGGCGTCCGGGTCGTGGTTGATGGCTATGGTCACAGGCCGCCCCGTCGCCAGTTCGATCCCCGTAGACGCCCCGCCGCCGCCGGCGAAGTTGTCCACGATGATCTCCTCCAGGAGGTTGATCTGCGCCCCGCTCATTCCCTCGCCGCCTCTCTTAATGCGTTCACATACTTTTCCGCGTTTTCCTTTGCCCTGCAGTACGGGCAATTCGCGCCCCATTCTCTGCGGAAAACGCCCCCACATTTTCCACACACCAGGGTGTCGTCCACTTCTCTTGCCAATCGTTCCATGAACCCCCGCAGTTCCATGGCCCAGTCTATGTAAAACTCCCTGGCGTAAATGTTGGTTGCCAGTTCCTCCGCCATTTCCACGGCCTCCCGTCGCGGGATCAGGATCGCGTGGTTTTCCGTTGTCCGTTTTCCCGTTTTCACCCATCCGGCCCGCTCGGCTCTCATGTATTCCCGCGCTTTTGCGCGGGCCTCTTT
>UMHC01057279.1_pt1 | contig 29931 bp, 38 predicted proteins | sample 1965381 | NCBI WGS metagenome assembly UMHC01 (sample SAMEA4836083, study PRJEB28245) | human gut metagenome | biome: gut microbiome; material: fecal sample | place: Denmark | collected 2008 | reverse complement strand
AGTTCGGCGGGTTTAAGATCTTTTGTTATTACTTCTCGTTTCTTCATTATCTCAGAAGAAATTCTATATTCCTCTGTATTAATCGGAAGGAGAATTAATTCTGTCCCTATCCAAGAATAAACACATTTTCCGATTATTTTCTTTCCAGCCAAGCTATCACAATAATCTAATATCCATAAGAAATTATCAATTCCTATTTCAATCTCAAACCCCCTTGGATCCCAAATTCTACAATAAGCTTGTCTATAATTCCAACCTACTTTTCCACCACCAACAGAACGATTCACTATAAAACCTTCCATCGGAACATTCTCAAATTCATCATCTTTGATTTTATGATCTCTCCAAGAATTCCAAGATTTTTCTTTTTTCAAAATCCCTGTCGAAGAGTCTGTGTAAGTAATGAATCCAAGTTTTTTAGTATAACAGTCAGATCTCTCTTGATATCCGACGTTAATTTTCTTTGGAATAATAAAATTTTCGCTATTTACCATAATATATAAAATTAAATTTTCATTGCAAATATAAGGGATTGACAACCTTATTTATGTAAAACTAAAATTTAAATAGAAAATTATGAAAAAGAAAATTAGAGAAATCGTAAGAGAAGAAATAAAAGCAACAATATTATTTTATTTAATTCCAGTTGATTTAGTTGCTTTCTTTTCATTAAATAGTGAAATAAAAAATATAAAGATTACTCTTGCTATCTTAATAGTATTTTCTTTAGCGGTATTGACTTATTATGTTCTTTGGAGAGTTATAGAATATCTCGAAGAGAAGGAAAAAGAGAACCCTGAAAGCCTTATAAATGATAATAAATAATAAATGAATGAAAAAGAAAACAAAAGATAGATTGATTTTTGGATTAAAAATCATAACAGTATTATCTCTTGGTGTTGCAGCAGGATATGCAATATACCGAAGAAGAGATAAAGCTTATAATTCACTCCCAGACAGTAAATTTGTTGGGAATATGATGAAAGGCAAGAGAACTGAACTAAATGTACCAGTTCCAGGTGTCTATGAATTCAAAAATGAAAATCATAATAAAGGTTACTATAATGTATTTAAGAATGGACCTTGGAATGTAGTAGCGCCAGGGTATCAGAAAAAAGACCTTGTGACTCCCGCGCCGAATCAACCTAAGAAAGTAAGAGTTAGTTCGGGAGGAGGTAGCACATATTTTCACGTAACACAAAAGCTATCCAGATCGGGAGCTAAATTGTACGGCGCGAAATCTATAAGAGGTTATTATATTCTTAAATATGAAAGTTAATATATACTATACATTAAGAGATTGGAGAAAATCCAGTCTCTTTTTTATCTTTCCTCCAAATCGATGAAAAGTGATCTCTCGACCCGTGACTTCCTTATTTATGCAAAGGGGATTCGTGTTGTGTGGGTTCCCAATTTATTTCTAAAACAAATAGTAAATATGGAAAAAATAGTAGAATATGAAGGTACTAAGAATCATTATATAGTACTTCAAGAAAATGCGATAATGAAAAATCCAGAAACAAGAGAATGGGAAAACTGTATTATCTATCAAGAGTATAAACACTGTACTCCTGAAGGTTATGTAGAAGTTCCTGAGAGTGAAAGAAAAATATTTGTAAGAGAAAAGAAAGATTTTTTAAGAAAATTTACGTTATGTTTAGATTTATAACTATGTATTATGGGTGTTCTGGTACATTTAAAGCAACAACCATAGAATCAATATTAACAAGATGCCCTGGACTGTATAATGTTATGTGGTCTGATATTAAACCTTGGAAACGTTGGGAAAATATCTTAGGAACACAGCAAGATGATCGAAATTATGCTATTCTTCATCTTTGTAACTTGAGGAATGCTATAAAAAATAACTGGCCTCCTGGAGTGAATAACCTCTTAGTAGAAAGGGGAGTATCCGATATGCTTTATTATTACTACAAGAATAATAGAGAAATCGGTGAAAATTCGAAATGGATTAAGGATGTAGTTCATGAAGAAGATATCTTATGTGAGCAAAATTCGTACTATACACCAAGGAGAATATTATTAGTTCAGAAAGATTTTGATTTTGTTAGAGATGTTATTCTTAGAGAACCTACCCGAGCAAAAGAATTTCCAGGAGGGGTTCAAGAATATATGGAACATCAAGATGCATATGTTGAATTTACACAAAAGTATAATAAAATTGATGAAGTTATTAATATTAAAGATGCAGAAAAATATGTAAATGACTTGGGATTTGAATTTGATCCTAGTAAGAAATAACAAATAAAGAAAAATAAAAACATATGAGTGAAGATGTAAATACAGTATCAGATTTACTAGTTGCTAAAAGGAATGGTAAATCTGAAAAATTTAATTCTGAAAAAATAGAAAAAGCAATTCTTAATGCAATGAAATCTAGTGGTATTAAAAGTCCAAAAGTAGCTTTTAATATCTCTAAAGAAATTGAAGAAGAATTAAAAGAAAAAGGTTCATGTACTATTGATGAGATTGAAAATTTAGTATATGACAAGTTAATAAAGAAAGGACATAAGTTAACTGCAAAAGCTTATGAAGGATATCGAAGTGTTAGAGAATTTCAACGACAATCTAATACTATCGATGAACAAATAAATGAATTATTAGCAGGAGATAGTGAATATTGGAAGTCTGAAAATTCTAATAAAGATTCTATGCTCTTAACAGTTCAGAGAGACTATATGGCTGGAATTGTTAGTATAGATATGGCTAGACGAAAAATATTCCCTCCTGAAATTATCCAAGCTCATGATGAAGGCCTGATTCACATACACGATCTTGACTATATAGGCCAACTTGCGATGAATAATTGCTGTTTGATTAATCTTGAGGACATGCTTCAAAATGGAACATGTATAAATAAGACAAAAATATTTAAACCTCATAAATTAATTACAGCTACTACAATTGCAACGCAGATAATTACTGCAGTATCATCTTCACAATATGGAGGATGTACAATAACATTAACACATCTAGCACCTTTTGTAAGAGATAGTTATAATGGTTATCTGAAAAAATATAAAGATGCTGGATTAGATGAAGAACTTAGCGAGAAATTAGCAACTATTGATTTGAAAAAAGAAGTTAAAGACTCAGTTCAAACTTTTAATTATCAAATTAATAGTATGACAAACACAAATGGTCGAATTTTACTGGCCCGGGAAAGTAGTAATATTTTTCAATGTAGAGAGTGAACTAAGAAATCTTAGGTGTAAAATTTACGTAAATAATACGGAACTATAGGAAATGATAGTTTAAAATTTTGCTAACAGGGAAAGATTAAAATCTAATCCTGTGCCAAGCTAGAAAATGAATAAGTTTCTAGAAGGTCAAACGACTATCCGAAAGGAGTAGGTTTAAGGCGAAATTCCTTATTCCGAAGCGCTCTCCAACCATTTAATAGTGGTTGATGATATAGTCTAATTCGGGGAAATGCAGTCCCCATTTTTAACAGTATTTATGTACCTAGGCGAAACTTCAGAATATAAAGAAGAATTAGCCATGTTAATTCAAGAATTCCTAGAACAACGTATCCAAGGAATGCCTAATGAAGATGGAGTATTTGTAACTCCTGCATTTCCTAAATTGATATATGCTCTTGAGGAAGATAATATACATGAAGATAGTAAATATTGGTATTTAACAAAATTAGCAGCTAAGTGTTCAGCTAAACGATTAGTTCCTGATTATATTTCTGAAAAGAAAATGAAGGAACTTAAGGAAGGAAACTGTTTCCCGAGCATAGAGTATCCTGTGCCTTGTAACAGTGATGTTACTCGAAAAACCTACTTAAACGGAGAAGGCATTAATTGCTAACTTACCGTGCTAAATTATTAAATATAAAATATTTTTATGTGGAAAGATATACCTAATTGGGAAAATTATTATGAAATAAATGAACTTGGAGAAGTTAGAAATAAAATAACAAAGAAACTAATCATTGGAGATACTAATAATGCAGGTTATCCAAGAATTTATCTATATAATAAAAATAATTCTATAAAGAAGGAAAGATTCTTTAGACATAGATTAGTAGCTTTATTATTCATACCTAATCCAAATAATTATCTTGAAGTTAATCATATCGATGGAAATAAATTAAATAGTAATGTAAATAACTTAGAGTGGTGTACTAGAAAACAAAACGAACGTCATTCTTATAAAGTTGGTGGATCTAAACATAAAAATTATAAACCTTTTAAGATAATTTATGATAATGGACTTGAAGAAATTTATAATTTTAAAGAAGACTTATCAAAATTACTAGGAATTTCTAGAGTAACTGTTAAGTACTGGTTACAAAAGAAAAATAAAGGTTTTCGTAAGTATAAAATAAAAGATATTTATTATATTTAATATAAAAGCCTAACGACTAGAGAAAATAAATATTAGAGAAATACTAATATGGAAATGAGTATCGTAAGAATTTATTATTAATAATAAATTCTGAAATGGTAGGGTTCTTATTTGTGGTAATAGCAATAAGAATATGATATAGTCTAAAAGTTAATAATTATTAACTTTGGGGATGTCGCAGTTTCTTATCACCTTGGAAAGATGAAAATGGAAATTATAAATTCTATGGTCGTCTAAATCAAGGTGTTGTAACAGTATCACTTCCTGATGCAGGATTATCTGCAGAAGGAGATATTGATAAGTTCTGGGAAATTCTAGATGAACGTTTGGAATTATGTCATAAAGCATTACAAATTAGACATAAACGTTTACTTGGAATTAAATCAGATGTAGCTCCTATATTATGGCAACATGGAGCTTTTGCAAGATTAAAACCAGGAGAAGTGATTGATCCATTATTATTTGGTGGGTATAGTACAATTTCTCTAGGTTATGCTGGTTTATATGAGTGCGTTATGGCATTAACTGGGGAATCTCATACAAAACATATCGATCTTGCAAAACAAATTATGCAAAGATTAAATGATGCTTGTAATAAGTGGAAATCTGAGGAGAATGGTCTTGGATATAGTGTATACGGATCTCCAATTGAAAGTACAACTTATAAATTTGCAAAGTGTCTTAAGAATAGATTCGGAGTTATACCGAACATAACTGATGAATCTTATATTACTAACAGTTATCATATTAATGTAAAAGAAGAAATTAATCCTCTTGATAAGTTAAAATTTGAGGCAGAACTTCAACCATATAGTTCTGGTGGTATGATATCTTACATAGAGTCTGCAGATATCAGTACTAACATCGAAGCAGTTTTAGAAGTTATAAAGTTCATCTATGATAATATTTCTTATGCAGAGTTAAATACAAAATCAGATTATTGTTCTAACTGTGGATATGATGGTGAGATAGAAATTATAGATGAGGATAATAAATTGTCTTGGAGGTGTCCTCAATGTGGCTGTGAAGATCAACACAAACTTCATGTATCTAGACGTACGTGTGGGTTAAATTTAGCTCACGTTAAATTATTAAAATTGCCGGAAAGATATTAATATAAATCGGCATCAAGTAAAAATAAACTTGTTCAACGACTAAGTATAATAATTAATAAAAATTTTATTAAAAGATATAGTCTTAAACTATATAAATAATATAGTAATTATTGATATTGGTTCCAATTTTTGGAATCAAGGGCGTACAGCCGAGATACGAGATAGATACACTCATCTAGATGATCATGAATTATAAAATCCCTGAAAACTATGAGATACGCAACTATTAGAAAAATAGATATATCTAATGGACCTTACATTGGAGTTTCATTATTTTTACAAGGATGTTTATTCCATTGTAAGAATTGTTTTAATCAAGTAGCTTGGCCTTTGGATGGAGGAAAAGAATTTACTGAGAAAGAAAAAAAAGAATTTTTTGAATTAATAGAAGGAGTAAAGAGAGTTTCTATTTTAGGTGGAGAACCTTTACTTCAAGCTACAGAACTTAGTGAATTATTAAAAGAAATAAAGGAAACTTGGCCAGAAAAAGAGATTTGGTTATGGACTGGATTTTATATTTCTGAATTAACTGAAGAACAAATGAAAGTTATTAATTTGTGTGATTATATAGTTGATGGAAGATATATAGATGAATTAAAAGATAGAAAACTTAGATTTAGAGGATCTTCTAATCAAACTATATGGCATAATATTAATGGTGAATTAGTAAAAAGTAAGTATAATGATGAAAGACTTGATTAAATAATAAAAAGACCTTAGGGAAAAAATCCTTAGGGTCTTTATTTTACTCTCTGACAGACCTTCTTTCCTTATTATTGAATATAAAATAATTAATCAAGATGAGTAAAATAATAATTGTTCCAGACGTTCATGGTAGGACGTTTTGGAGGCTAGCGAAAGAAAAGATTAATGAAGTAGATCAAGTTGTATTTCTAGGAGATTATCTAGACCCATATCCAGTCGAGGGTATTTCACCAAAGAAGGCAATAGAAGAATTAAAGAAGATAATAGACTTCAAAAAAGAATTCCTAGAGAAGGTTATTTTGTTAATAGGGAATCATGATTATCACTATATGAATCTATTAAAAGAAATACTTCCTTGTAGTAGATATGACTTTAGGAATGCACAAAAAATCGAACAGATATTTAATGATAATCAAGAATTATTTCAAGTATTATACAAAGAAGGAAAGTATTTATTTTCTCATGCAGGTGTTGTAGAAGAGTGGATGAAAATTACTTGTGGTTGTGATGACCTAGATACACTTCTTAAGGAACAACATCTAATGTATAATCACTTGTGGTATATGTCAAGACTTAGAGGTGGTTATGGGTTTTATGGATCATGTATATGGTCTGATGTAAGAGAATTTGAGAATACATTTCTTGGAGTATTTCAGATTTTTGGTCATACTCAATTAGCCAAAGAATTTTTTGGACCATCTCCAGGAATAGAAGAGACATTTGCATGTTTAGATTGTAGAGAATGTTTTATATTAAATACTGAAGAACAAACAATAGAAAAATTATGAAAACAATTATTGATAACTTAGAATTTAATGGAGCATTAATTCAGTTTACACAATCAGATGATTTTGATACCATGATTAATGCTACTGAAATGGGTAAATTATTCGGACCTAACAAAAGGCCCTATCAATGGTTGAGACAGAAGGATACTCAAGATTATTTACAAGCATTTGAAAAGTATCAAGAAAGTACTGCGCGGGAGACGCGCATCACTCCTGTAATAACTATAGAAGGGCATTATTCAAATGGAACTAGACCTGGTACATGGATGCATAGATGGGTAGCAATTAGATATGCTCAGTGGTTAGATCCAAGGTTTGCGATTTGGGTAGATTCTAAGATTGATGAACTTCTTAGGATAGGATTTACTACTGCCTTAAAAGAGGAAAGAGATAGATATAATTCTCTTCTCCCTCAGGTAAATTATTATAATGAAGTTTTAGCATATTCAGAAAACTTGTATTCTACTGAACAACTCTGTAAAGATCTTGGACTTGGGTATGGGACAAAGATACTTCTTAAGAAACTTGAAGAAAAGAAATATATTTATCGTCGTCCAGGAATAAAAGGGTGGTATTTATCAAGCCCCTACGATAAAGAAGGTTATACAAAAGTTACTTCAGCGGTTGTAACTGATAAACATGGAAATAAACATATTAAGAATCAAAAGAAATGGACTGAATCTGGAAAACATTGGATTTGGAGTTTATCTAAAAAATTATAAAAATTATGAAAATTGGAATTGATTTTGATGGAACCTGTGTTACTCATGAATATCCTAAAATCGGAAAGGATATTGGTGCAGTACCTGTTCTTAAAGAGCTAGTAGAAAAAGGTCATAAGTTAATCCTTAATACTATGAGATCAGGGAAAGAACTCGAAGATGCAGTTGAATGGTTTAAAGAAAATGATATCCCTTTATATGGAGTTAATCAAGATCCTGGACAAAGAAGATGGACTAGTTCTCCAAAAGTACATGCAGATCTTTATATAGATGATGCTGCTCTTGGATGTCCTCTTATATATAATCCAGATTTTAGTGATAGACCTTATGTAGATTGGGAAAAAGTTAGACAAGTATTTTATGATTAAGAAACCAACAAAAGAAGAGATGTACGTAGTTAATCAGCCACGTCATCTTATGATATCAATTATATTAATGGATTATGATTACTACCCTCTTCCAGATAATATACATACTGGATTATGTAAACTTTCTGAGATTAGTGATATAGTATTCATATTCTCTGATTCCCATTTCGACAATTCTAAGATTAGTAAAGAAAAGATAACAACTCTTTATCAGGCTTGTGCTTTTATAGATAGTTCTGGAAATTTACCGAGAACTATATTTAAGGCTCTACAATATGATAAAGAAATATTTGGGAAGCACATCGGAATAACAATATCTAGATGTCAGGATTTACAAGAATCTACACCTAAACTTTTTGAAAACCTAGAAAAAATAAATCAGTCTAGAATTATTAAGCCAGTGTTTAAGATTCGTAGATTATCATCAACAGAACTATATAACTTCTACTATACACCGTCTGAAGAAAAAAGAAAGAAGAAATGGAAATGTATTTTTGATGAATGTTTATATTTTTATCATAGACATATTCTGAAGTCTGTTATTTTTCCATGGACTAGAGTAGATGTTCCTGATCCTGCCGATTATATAGATTGTAGATATTGTACTTGGGGATCTAACTCTTCAGTACTTTATTTCAAAAACACAACAATCGGAATATTCTTGGAAAAAGTAGATAAAGAATTTATTGATACTTTTACTGATCCGGATCCTAGATATCTTTTTGCTGGATTAGTTAAGAAAAATGGAATAGATTGTTTAGATTATAATATAGAGGATTTAGATATTGGAAAATTATGACTAAAAGATATAAACAATCAGGAAGAAATTCAGCTTATCCAGAATATATAGAAGTTTGGGAATATGGAGTTGGATCTGTGCCTGATTGGATTTCAGATAAGAGTAAAGTTACATTTATAGATGGTCTTGGTAATGTAACATTAGAAACTCATGATACTAGTACAGGTGGAGTAGAGATTATAGATTCCACAGGTACATCTCCTCTTATCAGATTAGGTTCAAAAAAAGACTTAATATGTAGAGAGGTAGAGAACGAAACTAAAGTATTTGTATTAACTAGATTACAATTAGAATTATTATATAAATTAGAGTTATGAAAGAGTTAAAAGACAGTGAAAGAAACCTGATTAATGAAGGACTTGTAGTAGTAGATTATTCTGCTGAATGGTGTGGTGGTTGTCAAGTAATTAAACCAATCGTTGAAAAATTAGCAACCGAATATGAAGGGAAAGTTAATATTTACGGATGTGATGTTGATGAATGTGCAGAACTTACATCAGAATTTGGTATAAGAAACATTCCAACACTACTATTCTTTAAAGATGGAGTACTTCAGAATCGATTAGTAGGTTCACGTCCAGAGAAAACAATTAGAGAAAATCTAGATTTACTAATATCAGAATCAGGAAATGAATAAATTTGTACTTAACACATTAATTTTAGGAGATGATGACCTACATTGTAAGACAGGTGAAGTAACTTTGTCTATGATGAACCTGAGTCATACAAATTTTACTGGACCGGATCTTGATAAATTCGATTTAATTGTTTATCATGGAGAGAAAGGTTGTAAAATTTTAAAGTCCAGAGCATTTAGAACTGGAAAAGTAGGATAAAAATAAAGAGAGGATACCATTCAAATAGGTTCCTCTCAATTTTTTTACATCTCTCCGTCGTATTTTTTATCGTCTTGAAGAGTTGATCTTTTTCTTACTAATAGAGCAATTTCTACAATTAATTCTTTTAAAGACATTCCACCTTCATATGGGAAAGCCTCATCACACCATTGTTTACTAGAATAATCCTCTTCTTCTGGTGTAACTTCATAATCTCTACAAAGTTCTGCTACTCTTTGTTGAACATACTCTTTAGTTAAGATTCTAGATTCTGGAATAAAATATGCACTACTTCCAGTCTGATCTTCATGTCCCAAAGCTAAAATTGCTTCATCTCTAAACCAATCACATTCCATAAATTCTTGTGATTCTGGCCATCTTACTAATACATAGTTTTCATTCATATTCTTTAATTTTTATTACATCTATAAGAGTTTTACCTTCAAAGCCTTATTATTGAGAAAAACAAGAAATTATGAAAAGAATAGACTGTTCATTTATGGGAATTAGTGGAGAATGTTTTATCCACATCACCCTAGAATTTGAAAACATCCCAAGAAAAGGGGATAAGGTAGTACTCAGCAGAAACATTGCAGAGTATGTAAGAGAAAATATGACAAATGATGTGGAAAATGCAGAAGAATATGCTGATATTATATCCATGTCATTAGACAAAAACACAGGGACTATGTACTTTTTTGTAGTAGAAGTAATTCATTATCCAAGAATTGATAGAGATGTGGATGATGAAGCGATTACTAGAGTCATACTTAGTAGTAATAGTCTAGATTAAAAAAAAATAAAGAGAGGCCTTAATAGGTTTCTCTCTTTTTATTTTCTTCTTAGAGTTCAAGTATTCTCTTAAGTCGTTGTAAACTTCCAGGAATATCATTTCTATCTAAGTGTGATTCATTATTTTTTACTTTTAATTCATCCCTTTGTTGTATGAATTTATTATAAGCTATTTCAAAAATTTCTAGATCATAATCATGTAGTTGTCCATAAGTTTTTATATTTTCTGGAAGGTATTTATCTTGCCCACCTTTAAAGTTTCTTATTGCATAAGTTGCTTTAAAGAGATCTATATAAGCATTTTTAAGAACATCTACTTCTTCTGGTGTAAACTTATCTATAACATTCATTAACTTATAAGTATCATCACCACACATAGGCAAACTCTCTAAATAATCATCTTCTATATTTACCCACCTGTTTATACTTACAACAAATCCAATAGGTGTTCCAGAATCTAATGTTAATATCTTATTAGGATAGTAACCTTGAGGAGAGTCACATAATCCTAGAACTTGAAAATTTACATCAATAGATCTCATAGTTTTTGCAATTTTCTTAGATTTATCAAATAACTGTAATAACTCTTCAGAAAATACATACTTTCTATAAAGTTCAACTACTAATTCTTTAATTAGTTTTTCTAATCTTGCTAATTTTTTCTTAAGACCTGAGTTATCTAAAAGTTCTTTATAAGTTGATAATAAGATATCTCTCGAAATTAATTTACTTTTGTCTTTATCTAGAATCATGATTTTAATATATTATAAAGTTCTATAAAATTAGTTTTCAAAGCAGTTAGAGTTAAGTTTTTATTTTCCAAAGTTTCTTCTAACTCGAATAACTTATTACATGCTCTTTTAGAAACTACTACATATTCTCTAAGTTTTTCCAAAGCTTCTTTATATAATTCAGGACTTTGATGTTTAAAACTACTCCACTCATTACCTTTAAATAGACTAGGAGCAGAAATCAAATTCCCATCTATTCGTTTTTCAATTCTTATTCCTTTAGAAAAATAATAAAGATTATCCCCCCAATTTAAACAGTTTATATTTTCTTCAGGAAATTCTTTTTTTAATACTCCATCTCCTGTAAAATCAAATACTTGAACACTATTTAAATAATCTTGATACTTCAATGTAAACTCTTTTTCTTCTGGAGTTAAACATTCTAAGATCGCATCAAAAATAAAATCTACTAATTCATTATGTAGTTTTTTACTTTCATCAAACTCTTTAATATACAATTTTTTTACTTCATTAATTATTATTTCTCTCTGACTTCTAGTTAATGCCATAATCGTTTTATTTTTTACATTACTACATTAATAAGGATTTTGCTACTATAAAAGGTCCTAAATCTTAATTATGTAAAACTAAAATTATATTAATATGAAAGATATTGAAAAAAGAATAGCTGAGAATATCCAAGTTCCTGAGGATATGTATTTAGAGGGATTACTTGATATAACTGGATTTTTATTTATTGAGTTAACACAATTTCTAGAAAATGAACATCGGTATATAGGTATTACTAAATCCTATATTCATACTGTTAAGTTAACTATTGAAAGGATAGATCAATCTGTTCGACCTGAAGATATAGAAATTTATGGAAGAATATTATACCTTTATAAACCATTTCTTAAGAAAGAATTCAAAAGACTTAGAAATAAAAAGTTAACTGCAGGAGATTCTGTTATAGTAATTATTAATAAAATCATAGAAATAATAGTCCAAGAGAAGAAACAAGATTTTAGATTTTATAAAGAAGTAAGAACTCTAAGGAAAATTATATCTAAATTTTTTGAAAATATTAGGAACAAAAAGAAAGAAGATCCACTTTATTCTCTAAGTAATGCTATCAAAGAATATAAAGATAGTGGATCTGTTGGAAAATATCCTCTTGATGTATTCTCTTTTATAGATAATCAGTATATAAAAGAAGAATTAAAAGATCCAGGAGAAAGACTAAAAGAAGAAAGTGATAATAAAATAAATGAGATCTCTTTTGATAATTGATTTTCTCAGTTATAGAATAAAAAACTAGATAGAATTTTACCTCTATCTAGTTTAATTTTTATTTTATTTTTTCTTTTCCTCATCTTCGGCTTTTTCTTCCAGGGACTTTTCTTCTCCAAGTTCATACTCCATGGATTCGATATCTATCTTTCGATTTACAAAATCCTTCTTATCCTCATCTTCTATATCCACAGTATAGTAAAGCATGATATCAAACCCAAGATCTTTATACACTGGATTCGTATCTCTTGCTTGAAACATTATGTGATTATATTCTGTTGAGTATGTTCCATATAAATTACTCCTTTTCTTGTAGATTGTTAAGTTTTCAGGAATAGTTACATAATGAAGCATATCAAGAGCTGTATATAAATCTACTCCAGGTTCATCATCTATTTCATCCTTCATCGGAAATCTTAGTTTATACCCTAAGAATGTAGATGCTATTTTCACATCATATACATCATCTTGAGTTTTCCCAAGATCATTTAATTCCTTACTGAAAAATGCAATATTCTCGAAAATATGACCTGTAAGTTTTTTACTTAAACTCTTACGTCCATTTGTATAATCGAATAAGTCCTGCATAAACTCTGAAAAACCATTATACTTAAGTCTTCCATCAGGCCAAAAAACATTATAAGATTCATAATCTCTTTTCGGAATCTCTACTGCTGCTTGAAATACTTTTTCATAAGTACGAGTTTCACCATTTACTTCCTTCGTATAGGTTACTCCCTTTATTTTATAAGAAAGTATATAATATCCAATAAAGAAACGATCAATATTTTCATCCTCCGTACCTATAAATTCTCGATTTAAGGTATCTCCTAATTCATTGAGCGTATCTTTATAATCATTTATTTTTGGATAACCAGATAGATTCCTGTTATAAGCGGTTGTTGGAATTTCGAAAATAAATTCTAATTTCCTTTTTCCAAACCTAGTGTCAGATTGACTTACGTGAATGATGTTCTCGCAATCCAATAATCCGCGCTTAATTATCGATTTATTACCCCATCTATCTTCATCTACTATATTACGAATGCGAATAAGATCTAGGTCCCACGGATTGACCTTTCCCTTTCTATCGCCGAATTGGATAACATTATACATTGCTAGTACTAAGTTATCACTTTCGTCATTTTCTTCGTCGACTTCGTCACTATCATTTTCGAAGGAATTGACAATTTCATTAGATTTCTCTCTTAATATATCTGAAGAAATTCCAAGACCTTCAAGTGCATTATCGACTTGTTTTTTCTGTTTTTCTAATTTTTTTATTTCTTTTTTTGTTTCTCTGGCTAGCAGATAACCACCAAGGGCTAATCCTAAACCAATTAGTATTAATTTTTTAGGTTTCATTTCTTTTTCTTTTAAGTTTGTTTATTTTTCTTTTTATCCCCTTTGTCCACTGCTAATCCCACAAACCATTCCTCCTTTTTTGGGAGGTCTATTATTTCCTCCCCCCTGAGGCTTACTAATAGATCCGTTTTTAGAAAATAGTGCACTTCCTACACCTAATAATGTTACTCCTAAAATGCTAAGCATCGCAACTCCTATCATTATCTTAGAACTTTTTTCTGAATACTCAGCTGTTATTGTTTTAGTACTGTTATTATCTTTTAAAAATGTAGTACTTGTTTTCTGTACACCAAGTAACGAACCAATATTTATCATATTTTTATCTTTTTGAATTAATTTTTCTAATTTTCTTTGTTTGAAAGTCTCCAATAAGTGAAGCTCCGAATCCTATTACGTATATAAGAGCTATAATTTGACTACCTACCTTTATACCACGGAGACATACATTAGCTACTGAGTAACTCCCCATCGCTATTTTTTCTCTTTTTTTAATGTCCATTTTTCTTTTAAGTTTTATTGTTAATATTTAAGTTTATAATTCTTTATTTAACGCAGTCAGCTTAATATGCTATTTATAGATGCTGACTCATCTATTTTGTTTAATATCTCTTTATAAGAAGGGAACTGGATGGACCTCCAGAACCCTCCCCTGAGATAACAATAAACAAGAATTATGTTTTTGTTCTATTTCTACTTCTTTTTCTTCATCATCTTCTATTTTCATCATTGTGTTTTTCATAACCTAAATAAAGAAAAAGAGTATAGAAGCAATTCAATACCTCTATACTCTAAACTTAAAAGAAGGAAAATTTATTTCTTTTCCTCAGCGGGAATTTCTTCGACTTCTTCAATACCGTCACCAGTGATCTTCTTTTTGACGTCTCCAATCAATTTTTCACAGTAACCGTACTTCTGTTCTAGCTTAACTGCTGCTATTCCGGTTCCAAATCCTACTGCAAGATATAAAAAATTTGTCAATTTCATTTTCTTATCCTCCTTCTTATAAGTTAACATTATTTACTCTTTGGTGGCTGTTTAAACTTCTGTAACCACCGTTCTTGTAACCACCATTGCCTCCATTTGTAGGGGCTGATGTTATTTCCGGCTTTACTTCAGGAATCATATCCGATTCTCCTATACCGGTAACTGTTGTTGCAACTGATTTCTTTCTCTTTAAAAAACCTATAGCTGCATTTCCTATACCCTTGCCAGTGGATATTATTGGTTTGTGGTATTTAACTATTATTCCACCAAGTACCATTCCAACGGCAACTCCTCCGATTGTGTATTTATTTCTACTAAACCAACCAGATTTTTTTTCTTTTTTAGTTTCTTCTTTTTCCATAATTCTTGTTCTTTAGAAAAATAATTTGTTAATATTTTTGTTATCTTATCTTATCTCTTATAAGGCTTTTACCGTTTTCTAAACCATTCGATTTTTAACGGCGAAAAATTAATGATCAAAATTCATTATTTTCTTTGTTTTTGTATAGTTGTATTTGTGTATGAATTTTGATCTTAAAGAATTTATTTTCTCATATATAAGAATTTAACGTCTTTTCAAATCCATCGTTTTTCTACCCTACAAAGAACTTATCTACTCCATGTTTATCTATAACCTTTAATATTATAGTTATAATAAGTTTATCAGTTATAGATCTAGTTTCGAATTCTGCTCTGGAAATATCACTACGATAATCTCTCATTATATCTGCATTCTTGAGGTTATATTTTCCGATGTAATATTCTTTTTTAGAGAGACTTTCAATAGTCATAGGATTATCAACTGTAGTAATATCAAGACCACGTTTATCTAGAAATTTATCATACAATAGATCTGATAATCGTTTAATTCCTATCTTCTTACAAGCTATATCAGGAAGTTTATTATTCTGAACAAACAGTACTCTATCTCTATCAGAACACTTCCAAGTCTTATCTGATAAACTAAGATAATATCCTTGAGCTAACCAATCCCTCTCTTCTATAGATTTCATGGTTGTCTGTAAATCTCCTGCTAATTCTACTATATTTCTAAAAGGCAATGCAATCGGAATTAGGATATCAATAACTCCAGGAAGATGACTAGATAATATTACTTTCATAGTTCAATATCTAAGAAATACTTATAATCATTTCCGATCTTAACAAATAATCCTGAAACTAATTCTGGAAATCTAGTTTGAAGAGTTCTCAAGATACACATATAAGTTTCGGCCGTTTCATTGTAGAGTATTTTCTTTGTACCATCTTCAAAAGCAACGTATAAGTGAGAAACCTTAAAAACATTTCTCGTTGCTTTATCAATCTGGTACATAACGTTTATCTCTACATCTTCGGCCGTTATAGAATCTTTCATAATACTTCTAATATGATATAAATCCTCTCCATATTTTGTAACATCCGGATTTTCTTCTAGTTTGTAAAGTTTATTTCGTCCTCCTGTTGTTACTATGTAAGGAATATGCTCTACTGTACTAACTTCATATTGAACTGACTGAATCCATAATCTCTCTGTAAATTCAAAAGTAAGTTCCGTAATCCTGCTCTGCTTAATAAAAAAGCTATTTATTATATTCTCCATAATTATTTATTTTTTATTCATTTATTAGAGTTTTAAGTGAAAAATAATTGAATATTTTTATATATTTCATTAATTAATTATCCTTTCTTTTTAATAATAATATAACATTTTACTTTCTTTCCATTTTCATAAATACTAGAATTCTTAACTTCAAAATAGTTTTCTAAATCCTTTGCTTTAGGGGCAGCATCGTAATTAATAGACTTATATAAATATTCCAACTTTAATTTTATATCTGCTAAAGTTATTTTATCACCTATCTTAAACTCTGAATATATACTAGATTCTAAGAGTTCTTGACTAAATGTTATTATACCTAAAGATCTCTTTATTTTAGTAACATGATAACCCATTCCCTTTAATCTCTGAGATCCTAATGTAGTATAATAAGATTTGATTTCATCAGAATCAGCAATCTGTCCAAGTACAATCTGAATGGCATCTTGAGATAATCCATATTCACATAATAACTTAAGCTTATCATATATAGTATTTAAACCTGTATATACCTTTAAAAATTCTGATACCTCATGGTTTACTATATCATCCTCACAATATATACCAGTCTCTCTACACCTTAATACCTCAAAATACTTATCTACTCTCTCATTCTCCACATTAGGATCCTTCCTAAGATACTCTATTACATAGTCTTTAGATAATTGATCTTTTACCTTAGATATTATATTCTCTAAATACTCCTCTGTATCCTTGGTATTAAAGAAATAGGACAGTACCTCCCTACATTCATTCTTAATCTTCTTAAATTCTTTACTGCCTCTAACTGGATTCTTTGGAAGAGATTCCAAATCTACTTTATCTATATCCCTAAAGAAATTTATTACATCATCATTATAATAAAACCACTCATTTCCATATTCTTTATACTTATAATCTCTAAACTTATATTGAATTCTCTTTTCTATATCTTCTGAAAGACTGGGAATTTCATATAAAATTTTACAAGTAGGATTATGAAGTTTGTAAGACATAAATCTTCTATCTCTATTATTATCCTCTGTATAACCTATTTTGAGAAGATGAATTAAATTTTCATTCTCATCATAACCTGCACTCTTAATCAAATATATCATAATTAATTATCCTTTCTTTTTAACAATTCATAACCTCTTACTCTCTTCTTTTTTCCATCTACAACCTCAGTAGTCATATACTCTTTTACCTCAAAATAATTAAGAATATCATTTGCTTTTGGTACTGCAGTATAAGAAATACTAGAATATAAGTCTCCTAATTTAACCTTGAGATTAGATAAACTATATTTTTCTCCTGGGTTAAAATTTTGATGAATAGTATTAACTAAAAGTTCAGGACTAAATGTTACTATTCCAAGATATTTTTTAATATTAGTACTATTATAATATAAATTTTTTAATTTTTCCGGTTTTAAAATTGTATAATAAGATTTAACTTCATCGCTATCATTCAACTGTCCCAAAACAATATCAATCTCCACTTCAGATAATCCATATTCGCATAGCATTTTAAGTTTATCATATATTGTTTTTAAATTTTTATATATTCTTAAAAACTCTACAACTTTTTGATTTGATATATCATCAGGAGTCAATTTATTATGAACTGTGCTAAATACAGAACATCTATCTGCATAATCATATTGTTGAATCTGAAAAGCTCTAATCTCATTTACTAATACTAAATTATTAAGTACAGGTATTAAAACTCCTCCTTGATACTCATTCACAGCTACATAATCATCTTTATAATTTTGAGTTTTTGCAAGTGTTTGATATCTTTCTGCTAACGTTAACTTATCTTCATCCAAAGAAGTTGAGTATGATCTTAATAAGCTTTCAGTTTCACGTTTTTTTCTTTCTATCTCTTTATCAAACTCCTCCTGACTAACTTTTCTATAATCACAAATAGAACGATAATAGAAATTGGCTGAATTTTTCCAAGGATTTTCGAAAAGTCTTTGCCTTCCTAAGATCTGAGGCAAGTCTTCAGAGATATCAACTGCAAGACTATCTATATTACTATCACTAAATATAAACGATCTAGCACAAGTAGAGTAAAAATCTGCTCCTAGGTAAACAGTTCTAGTACAAAAGGTAAACATTTTAGGTTTAACTCCTTTTAATGGCACCTTTCCTATAACAAACTTCTTCCCTAAACGTTTTTGAATTTTTTTAAGATTATCAGGAGTATCACTACATAATATATTACATTGTTCAGAAGTAAGATTATTTTTCTTTATAATAGATGTAATGTGATTAACTGAATTTACATAAAATACTGCCTCATCTGATATTACTCTAGTAGGTATACCATTTCTAAGAACTACTATCTCTTCGAAATCATTATTTAGATAATTTTGAATAATTTCAGATGCTTTTTCACCAACTGTCCTCATTACATATGAATTAAGATCGGGTTTTATAAGTCTAGATGGATCTTCTGTTTCCCAATCTAATTCATAGTAAGGGAGATCCTTAAATTCATCTAACATTTCTAGATATTCGTCCATCATAGGAGTAGCTGATACAAAGTATGCAGTAGGTGATTGTTTAAGATACTCTAGGAAACTTAATTCAGTATCTGATTTAAATCTAGAATCATGTAGAATACTTTGAAACTCATCTATAATAGTATAAAAATATTGAAAACGTTCCAATTTCTCAAGAATTTCTTTAACAATTCTATATGAATCATAGGTTACTAATATTTTACAAGGTAAACCATTAACAGATCTAAATATACAATATTCTTCTATCTCATGATATATTTTCTTATAAATATTTTTATTTTTCTCCTCTGAAGTTTCTATGGTGTCTTTTATTATTGTTTTATCTACTTTGGAAAGATCTTTATCAATATTGACTTCTTTCTCTAACTCATTTACCACTAAATAGACTTCAAATTCATGTTGATCCTTTTTATTTTTAAGTAACATCTTTCTAGGACTACATAGAATAATATTTTCATTACTTCTAATACAGTATTCAGTAAAACCACAACCAGGGAGTTGCTTATTTATTATACACTTCCCTGGAAATTTACTAAAATTAAATTCATTCCATTCTGAAATATATCTAATTCCAGACGGTACTTTAATCTTTTCTTTTTGCATATTATTTAATTTTTTTTAATTTATTATCTAATTAATAATAGATTCTTTTTTAATACAGAATCCAGTTACATAAAATCGAAGACTAAGGATACCTTAACTTCATTAATTAGAGTTTGAAAGGATAAGAAGAGCAAAATAGCAATTTAAATTTATAAATAAACATACATACACTATATATATTATTCTATTAAAAAAAATTGCATAGTAGTGGTTCTTCTATAAGAGCGAACATAGTGAGAGGCTTCGCCTCCCGTTAGGGAAAGGCGTAAAAGCCGTCTCTTATAGGAGGTTCACGATAGATTAAAATTTAAACCTAATATTATATTCATACTTATCGTGAACCTTAAAAAGATATCGTCCATAACGCTCTTTACCTCGTTCGCACTCGGAAGAGCTAGGACTAGATACTTTTTAAGAACCACTATCTTTTCTTTCAATCCTTCTTAAAAAATCCTAATATCTCTTTATTCAATCCTTATTTTATTTTTTCTATTTATACTTCCTATAGGTTTTCTCAATATATTCTCTTGTTCAATCCAGGTTCCTTAGTCCTCAAGAAAATATTTCGAACCCTATAATCCTTATTAATGATCAAGAATTTTTATTGTGTAGTTCTTGATCTCATTATAAAAGAAATATTAATTTATTATAAGAAAAAATTATTATGAGTAAGTATTATTTTTTAGAGACAGTATTAGTTAAGGGAAATTTGAAAGTAAAAGCACTCCCTGGACAAAAATTGAAGGATGGTTCTAATGTATCTACAAGTCTTTATGTACAATGCCCTAAGAAGATAAGAGATGTTTATTCAGAAGGTACTATATTTATCTCAACTTCTCTTAATCTTAGTTCAGGTGGAAAGTTTTATACACAAAAGGGATTTCAAAGATTAACATATAAAGATGAAGAAGCTAAAAAAGAATATAAAACTCTGACTGGAATTGATTTCGTAGATCCCTTAAAGAAATATACGATTCTCGAAACAATTCTTAAAGATGCATCACTAATTTCTCCAAGTTCTACAAAGGATGGATTTTATATGACCCCTGATAATTGGAGAATCTTAGTGAGAAATATAAAAAAACATGTTAATACGATGATTATAGGGCCTACAGGTTCTGGAAAGACAAGTTGTGTAAAAGAAGTTTGTTCTAGAATGGGTATACCTCTTCATGTGTTTGATATGGGTTCTATGATTGATCCTATTTCAAATTTACTTGGAGTTCATCGCTTAGAAGATGGAAAAAGTATATTTGATTATGCTAAGTTCACTAAAGTAATTCAAGAACCGTGTGTAATTCTCTTAGATGAGTTAAATCGTTCTTCTCTTGGGGCTAATAATGTATTGTTTCCTTGTTTAGATGATAGACGGGAATTGAATGTTGAAATAGCTTGTGGGAAAGGAGTTAGAAGTATTAAAATTCATCCAGAGGTAACATTTATTGCAACAGCTAATATAGGTTCTGAATATACTGGAACTAATATGATAGACCGAGCACTTCTTAATCGATTTTTTCCTCTTGAACTTAATATTATACCAGATACAGAAGAAGTAAATGTTTTGGTTAATAGAACGGGAATTGATGAAGAAGTAGCTAGATCAATTGTGAAGATAGCGAATAATATTAGATCACTCTCAAAGAAACAGGAGATCTCAACTTCTATATCAATTCGAGAAACACTAATGATCTCAGAGTTAGTATCAGATGGTTGGAGTGTGAAAAGTGCTATGGAAATGGTATATCTTCCAATCTATGAAGGAACTAATTTGGAAGGAGAAAGAAGTACAGTATATAAAACAATATTATCTTATTAATAGATTATGAGTAAACATTTTTCAACCTCATATAATCCTTGGTGGAAAAGAAAGGATTATGATGACGAAGATGATGGTAAATGGGGTAGGAGTATATTTAGAAAATCCTATAAATCATCTGTCGGAAATTCTGGAGAGCTAAGTAGAACTATAAATAGAAGCTCTTGGTATGGAGAAAGTTATTATTCATATTCATCTGTTGGAAAGGAAGAGGATGCACAATTATCTAAGTTAATTGAAAAGGCTTATAGTTCTGTAAAAGATATGATAACTATAATGGATTTTCCTTTCCCGATTAGAGTAAATTTGAATGAGGGTAGTGATGAAAGTAGTTCGTATTCAGATTATTTTTCAGAAGAGAAGAGAGATAATTCCGAAAGAAGAATAGCAGTCCCTTCTAAGATATTTGACTCCACCGAAGATAATGAAACAAAAATAAATGCCTTCTGTGGATTTGGTCTTCATGAGGCTGCACACTTAAGATATACCTACTTAAGAGTTTATTTGAATTTTCTTAGTTTTATAAGTGGAAAATATACTTTTGAAGAAGGAGAGATTATTAAAATTTTCATAAATCTTCTTGAGGATAATAGAGTTGAGGATTTATTACTAACAGAACGACCGGGATTTCAAGATTTTATTGATTGTGCAAAAAGTTATAATTCCAAGACTCTAGAGGAAAAACTTAATATAATGAGGGAGAGGAAGTTGATTCTTTTCTTTAAAACATTAATAGGAATACTTAGATTTCCTGGATTAATAGAAGAGGAGGTTCTTGAGGAGTATTCTGAGGTATACAAAGAAGTTCAAGAAAAGATAACTCCATATCCAGAAAATCTTAAAGATATTTGTAGTGTTTCTGAAAGTATATTTAAGATAATTAAGGAGAAGAAATTATCTGATATAGATCCGGCGGAATTAAAAAAAAATATTATTCTTAATTAATGATACTGAATCTATAACTAGTATAATGTATGGAGTTGACTTAGATTCTGGAAGAAAGATAGATAAGTCTAAAGTATCTAGGCTATTATCATCAAAGGATAGTCTAACAATGAAAATCTTAGAGGGAACAGTAGAACGTGGTGATTCTGATAAGGTATTCTTTGAAAAACCAAAAGGGGATAGGAATGATTATTTACGTGATGTGAGAGCAGTTCAAAAATATGTTCCTAGATTAAAAAAGATATTGACAGGAACAGATAAGAATATGATTTTAATATCCAAGGTTGTAGGTCTGGAATTTTAGATACGACAAAACTTGCAGAAGCGTATCAAGGAGTTCCACAAGTTTACCTAAGACAGGGACATGTTAGAACCAATAAATCAACTATATGTGTTCTTATTGATGAGTCTGGATCTATGGGTGGAGAAAAGGAAATCCTAGCAAGACAGGCTGCAATACTTCTAAATGAAACCTTCGGAAAAAGTTTGGGAGTTGATTTATATATTTATGGACATACTGCAGATATTGGTTCGATCGGATATATAAATCTGAGTGTGTATCGAGAAGGAAGTCATTATAATCCTAAGTTTTCATTATCTAAGAGTTGTGCAAAATCCCAAAATCGAGATGGAGATGCAATTCTAGAAGTAGCAAAGAGAGTTAGAAAGTTCACAAAAGAGAATTGTATTATGTTTGTGATATCTGATGGTAGCCCTTGTGCAAATGGATATGAAGGAATTCCAGCAATAAAAGATACTGCCGCAAAAGTAAAAGAAGCAGAAAAACTTGGATTCGGAATAATTCAGATTAGTATAGATGCTGTATATCGTGTTGAAGATATGTTTGATACTTATATAGATATCGGATATAACTTAGAGGAAATGCCGAAACTTTTGAATGAAATAGTGAAAACCAAAGTAATAAAAACAAAACATACTACAGTAAGTTAAGATGGATTATGAAGATAAGGTAATATATAATACTATAAGTCTAAGAGGTTTAGTTCTTCATACATTTATAGCATTTACTTCGAAACTTCCTATAGATAATTTATCAAACTTTGTAATTTCTTATTATATCCCAGAAGTAGTTGATTTTATTAATAACTCTGGAATAAAAAGAGGAACTATGACTGTTGATAAGTTTAAAGATTTATATGGAATTAAGATCGATTATATAAGTATCTTCACTTTTAGAGATATACTTAGATTTCAACTTCAGGAAACTCGTACTCGGCTTGATCTGATCTATTATTTAGTTAAGATTCAAAAGAATATAGAAGCTGACTTAAGTAGATTTAATTTAGCTGATGAACTATATATTTATTTGTATAGTCGTTTTCAGAGAGCTTTAAAGCCTTATACATGAGAGAAAATAAATAATGTAAAACAATACTCCTTAAGCAATAATAAAAAGCTTAAGGAGTTTAAATTTTTAAGAATATGAAAATAAGTAAATTAAAACATGATTCTTATAGAGTAGAAATTAATTTTGGAATTGGAACACAGAAAGAAATGACGAGGTGGTTTACTACTAAGTTTGTAAAGAATCATAAAATGGAAATTCCGGTAAAGAAAAATTCAAGAGCAGAAGAACTTATAGAAACAATAAGTTCAACATCCGGAACATCTACTTATAGAATTATTAATAAAACAACAGGATTCGATCAAGTAGTAGTAATAGTAAACATTGACTCTAGAAGAAATAGACCTTTTATTGCCAAAAAGGATTATAAAAGTTTGGTTAAGAATATCAAAACTACATTTTATCACGAAACAAGACATGCCGTAGATCAGATAGTTAAGTTAAGAAATCTGAGTTATGAAGATTTTGAAAATACAGCTATGTTACAGGCTTGGATAAATGTAAAATTCGAAGAAACTTTAATGGATTATATTACAGAAGGTGAATTAGAAGAGGTTATTTCGGAGAGTGTGAAAAAGAGATAGGAAATAAAATCCTATCTCTTATTTTTCTTTTACTTTAAACGTTCCTTTAAGTCAAGATGGTAAAACTGTTTCAACCTATGAGGTACAATTTAATGATATGACTTATGAATTTGGAACTAGTACTACTATAACTTCAGGGGAATATACTGGAGATACTCTTGGATCCGCATGGTCATTGTGGGTTAGTGAAGGTGATAAAATATCAGGAATAATTGAAATTGAAAATATGGGAGATTCAACAAAGGGTTATTTATTTTATATAGATAGTTATCTTGATAATCAGAAAACACTTACTCCAGGACAAGTAGTTTCTGAAACATTTTCTTTCTCAGATGTTAAAAGTCATCATACTATGACTTTAAAAGAAGCTTAATATGGAACACTAACATTTATATTAATAGTATTTCCACTTAAATATCCAGAATATGGAGATATATTTACTGTTTTTGTAGGTTCTCCATAAAGATGTCCCTCTATATTAAAATTACCTATTGGTATTTGTTCTGTAGTTTCTTGACCTACAAAAACTCCGTTTAGAGTAAGCCATTGGATACTATTACTTCCGTCTTTTATAGTAATTTCAATATCCCATGTATCAGGGGTATTAACACTAGCTACAACAAAATGTAAATTTCCTAATCTTACACTCTGATTTAAAGGAACGTTTATCTAAGTGAACTGAAATTCTTATATATGTATAAAGGAAGCTGGAAATCCTATAAACCAGTAGTATAATAATATTTTATAATTATTTTCATGAATTTTAATATGTGTAGAAGAATTACCTTAATCGATCAAAACGAAACAAAGGATTATACTAGGTATTATGGTTCTAACCTTGGAAATGAAATCTATACTCTTCAAGGATTAGAATCAATGTCTAAGTATGAAAAAGAGAGAATACTAAAAATTGGTAATAACGATGCAGTTCTTTTGGTTGGAGCAGAACCATTTAAGTATCTCCAAGAATATTATCATTTTGGAATACGTAATGAAAATTACTTTGATTGTTCTAAATTGAGGAGATTAAGTATAGAAGGAGGTGCATTTGTAAAATGTATTTCAGAATTTCCAGAAGATTCAGTTATCCAAGATTTTATGAGCCCAGAATTTACAACTCATAGAGATTTTTCATGGTTTAGACATAAAGTATTACATACATATCAGGAAACATTAAAGTTTCTTGAATGGATTAAGTGTTTGCCATTAAATGAACCTCTAGGATTTGACTATGAAGCTTCTGGTATGCCATTAGATAAGTGGTTTGAAATATCAGGTGCTTCTTTATGTAATAATTTATTTGGAGCATTTATATCTTTTACAGATTTAAGAAGATATTCTATCAAAGAAGAATATGAGCATACATTAGAAATATTTAGAGAAATACTTGAAACTAGAATGAATAATATTTGGGTATTTAACCAACAATATGAATTTCAAGTATCTCATCGAATGCTTAAGTTTGTGGATTTATATAATCTTTGTGATGCAGGAATTATTAATGTTTTAGATGGAAATCATTTAAAAAAATATTCTTTGAAATGGACAGCTCAAAATGTAATAGAAGCTACAGTTTGGGATACAGATTTCGATAGACTAGGAGATCTTTTGGATAAGATGTATTTTGATACAGTAGGAAAAACAAAAAAAGAGAGAAAAAAAGTTTTAAAAGTAACTCCAGATAATTATAAAAATACTCCAGAATGGGAAATGATATGTTCTTTATATCCAAATTATATTCAAGAATTTGAAACTTTAATATCAGAATATTTTGGTTGCCCATTTATGAATATTCCAAGTGATATTCTCGGTTATTATTGTAATCTAGATGCATTTTATACCCTTCAAATATATTTAGCAAGAAAAGATACATATTCTGAGGAAGCTTTTCAAACCTTTCTTGATAATTCTAGGTTAGGAGCAAGATTACATTCATCTGGTTTGTATATAGATGAACCATATCGTCTTAGGTATCAGAAAGAATGTCATAAAATGATGGCATGGGGAATTACTTATACAGCTACAGCTAGATGTATGATAAAAATGAAAAAACATTCTAAGTTAATGGCTGATATAAAGAAATATAATCAAACTTGTAGGATATTACTTGAAAATAATAATTTCTTTAATGGTAATTCTTTAGAGATTACAAAATTCATACTTACTAATAATATAGACTCAATGGATGCTTATGAAACGGGATTAAATGAAGGGTCTTTATTAATGACGTATGGAGAGAATTTTGCAGAAAAATTCATAGATATTGTGAAAGAATCTATGATTGAAACTAAATTTAAAGGAAAAATAGATCAAGGAATTTCCAGAAAAAAGAAAATTTTAGGTATTATTTCAGAAAAATTATCTCTTCTTTTAGGATTAGATAAAATAAAGATTTCAGAAAGGCACTTAGAACTTGAAAAGTATTTATACTATGAAAGAGCATATTTAGAATTATGTAATATAAGTAGAAATCAATTAAATGATATAAATAATATTCCAGATACAATAAGAGGATTCGGACAAGAATTCAATCTTTTAGATTATTCAACATTTATAAGTAATAATTATTTTAAATGTAAAAGTCCTATTGAAAATGATGAGATTGTAGATGAAATGTATAAACTTTATCAAAAAGAATCATCATTTATAGCTGCCTTATCTGAAAGCATACAACAACTTCCAGGAGATAAAAAAGAAGATTTCTTCAAAAACCTAGGAATAAATAATATTGGAGATGCTTTTAATCATTTTATGTATGAATGGGAAAAGTATTGTAATATTCCAGAAGATGGGATTTATCAAGGAGTATATCCTATTAAAATATTCAACCTAGCATTACAATTTTGGAAAGGAGGAATAGATGTAGAAACAGCAAAAGATGTTCATCCAGTTAAAGATGTTTGGGCAGATTTTATAGGATTTACTACACAAACACAATTTTTTAATGAACTCAATAGTCAATATGATTTATACAGTATTCCATTTCAAGAACAAGATTTGCAAGAGAATTTCTATTTTATGAGAAAATTTACAATAAATTATCTTCTCTATAAGAAATATGCAAAAGTACTATCGACATACATAGATGGAATGTTTAAAGCTAATAATAAATGGGTGATTGAAGGTGAAGATCATATTCCTATCCGAGAAGCAGATCCAGGAGAACCCGGAGCAGTAGAAAAATGCTTTGTACATTATGAAGTTAATACAAAATCTAGTAAAAGATGGTCTTCAGGATTTCATACTATTATCTCTCATTCAGATCTAAAAGATTGTATTATCCCTCCGTATCATTATGATGAATATGGAAACAGAGTAGATGAAGGATTTGTAGAAACTTATTTTGATATATCATCAGCTGAAGTTAAAGCAGCAGGATTTGCAAGTGAAGATCCAGATTTAATTGATAAATTTCAAAAAGGGGAAGATATTTATATATATAGTGCAAAATTATATTTAGGTGACGATTTTGATAAACTCCAGAAAACTGTTAAGAAAATGTGGAGAAAACGTTTTAAAACTATTTTTCTTGGAGTACTATATGGCCTCGGAAAGAAGAGTTTGGCAGAAAGGTTAAACTGTTCTGAAGAAGAAGCAGAAAATATTATTCAAGGTCTATATAAAAGTTTTCCTAAGTTACGTGAATACGTAGCAATTCAACAACAATATCCCCTTGAAAATTCTGGGTTTGTTAATACTATGTTAGGAGATAAACTAAAAGTTCAGGAATATGAATGGTTATTAAAAGCAACTTCTGAAAGAGAAAAAAAGAATTTAATAGCTAGAATAAAAAGACTTGGTGTAAATCTTCCCATTCAAGGAGGAACTAGTTCGATAATGGCTAGAGGATTTATGAATAATATTCGAGTATCAAAACAACAATCTTGGAAAAATCCTCTTCAACCAATTATTGTAGTTCATGATTCTAATACTAATTATGTTCCAATAAGTAAAGTATTTGAAATAAGAAAATTTTACGATGAGAATTATACAAAATACTGTGCATCATTTGGACCTAGGATCATGTTACTATTTGACTTATTACTTGGAGTATCTTATGAAAAGGCATGTCCAATGAAAACAATAGATGATGATACAATAGAATATGAAGGAAATGCCTATTCATTATTAGGAATTTATGACAAAATAATGAACTGTCCAGATCTAAAAGTTGAATGTAGTATGGAAAGAAGTGAATTAATTCCTAAGTTTGTGGAAAATCCAATAGATCGTTTTATCCAAGAAAAAGGAACTTGTATTGTGAAAGATCTTAGTAAGTATACTATACAATTTAGAAAAGTAAGTTGATTCTCCAAATAAACTTATTATTCTATTATTATACTTAAATAATAAAAAGAGAAGGAAAATAAAATCCTTCTCTTTATTTTTTTCTTCTGACTTAAACGTTCTATATTTTTAGTATTAATAGTAACATAATTAGTACTATTTCCTGAAGGAGTTACATATAAATATACTTCATTATCATTCGAAATATCTAATTCACAAGTCTCATTGATTTTGTATCTTCCACCATCTATAATTATACCATTATTAGCAGCATTTCCACTATACAAAGTAAACGAAATAATTTCTTTTATTTTACTCTGACTTAAACGAACATATAAAATATTAATCTTATTATATATTTTATCCTTCTAAAACCTTATTCATGAATATTAAAATGAAAATTAATAAATTACTTAAGAGAAAAGATTATGAAAGTAACAGACAATTATGTATTTTTCTGGGGTGATTATCCATTTTCAAATTTTAGTGAGACTCCTATAGTCTTAGAAGATTTTATAATGGTTGATGGAATTGGACAAGAAAAAGAAGTAGTATTGCCTACTTCAGAACATTATTTTATGTTAAGAAAGGCATTATTTTTTAATGATATAGATATTGCTGGGAAAATCATAGAAACTCCTCTTCCGAGAGATGCGAAAAAATTTGGTAGACAAGTTTCAGGTTTCATAGAAGAAGAATGGGAGAAAGAAAGAGAAAATGCTATGATGGATGCACTTCGCCTTAAGTTTACTCAATCTGAAGAAGCTAGAAATGAACTTCTTAATACAAAATACCTCGATAAATCTTTTGTTGAAGCAAGTCCGATAGATTCTATATGGGGGATAGGAATGGGAGAAAATGATCCTAATCGTTTAGATACCTCAAAATGGGGTTTAAATCTTCTTGGAAAATGTTTAGATAGAATTAGACAAGAATTACAAACTCAAAATATCTAAAATATTATGTCAAAAAACAATAATACAGTAGTTTATAGATATCTTCCAGAGTATAATTATAGAGCACTTTGGAGAAATAATGTAACTGTTAGATTTGTAATGGAAGGAGATGATCCGAAGTATATCCCAGAATTACCTCCAGAGGAATCCGAGTTTTAGATGTAGGAATAAATGATCGTTGCGATGCAGGCTGTCCGTTCTGTTATGTTTCGGCCAATAAAAATGGTACTAATTTTTCAGGGATAGTTAAGACATGGAAAAAATTATCCCAAAATATATGGTACCAAAGAAAAATTGGCCAAATAACAGTAACGAACGGTCCAGTACAAATCGCGATAGGATCTACAGGGGAGCCAACACAACATCCAGATTTTCCAGAATTTTTAAAAA
>UMHC01039164.1_pt1 | contig 30726 bp, 29 predicted proteins | sample 1965381 | NCBI WGS metagenome assembly UMHC01 (sample SAMEA4836083, study PRJEB28245) | human gut metagenome | biome: gut microbiome; material: fecal sample | place: Denmark | collected 2008 | reverse complement strand
CAGCATGGCCGCCGCTACGACGACCCGCTGCTTCTGCCCGCCGGAAAGGCTCATCGGGTGGCGGTCCGCCAGACCGTCCAGCCCCAGCGCCTGCAAAACGGCGTCGCACTGCTCCGGGTAGGCTGCGCCGAGCAGCACCTCCTCCCGCACGCTGTCGCTGAACAGCTGATAGTTCACATCCTGCATGACAAGGAAGCTGCTCCTGAGCCGCTCCCTTGCGTTGGCGGGTCTGCCGTTCCGGCAGATTTTTCCGCTGACCGGCTCCAGCAGGCCGCAGAGCGTGCGGGCTATCGTCGATTTGCCGATGCCGTTGCGCCCCATCAGGCCGACGATCTCACCGGCGGCAAAGCTCATATCGGGCAGGGTGCGCAGCGGGTGCTTTTTGTCGCAGCCCAGCGTGACGCCCTCCAGCGTGAGCACCGGCGTACCGGGGCATCGGGCGCTCTGCTTTGCGCGGATTCCGGCGCGGCAGTCGTCCAGCGTGCGGGCGCGCAGACCGTACCCGGCCAATGTGTCCGCAGGCAGCGCGGCAAACTCCGCAGCGGACCACTGCGCGGCCAGGCGGCCCGCCGCAAAGAAGAAATACCTGTCCGCCAGATCGGTAATCCAGGCAAGGCGGTGCTCCGCCAGCACAACGGTCACGCCCTGCCGCTTCATCACGGCGATCATATCGTGCAGCTGCGCGATGGCGGCGGCGTCCAGGTTGCTCGTCGGCTCGTCCAGCACCAACAGCCGCGGGCCGAGCATACAGGCCGCCGCGAACGCGACGCGCTGCTTTTCCCCGCCAGACAGCTTGAAAACGCTGCGGTCCATCAGCGGGCCGAGCTGGAACTGTTCGACGACCTCGTCCACGCGGCGGCGGATGGCCTGCGGCTCCATGCCGGCGTTCTCACAGGGGAAGGCCAGCTCCGCCGTCGTGTCCACGTTGAAATACTGGGTCTTGGGGTTCTGGAACACGCTGCCGACCTGCGGCACATAGGCTTCGATGGCGGCCTCGCCCGCGGCCAGCCCCGCCGCCGTGCAGCGGCCTGTCAGGGTGCCTGGATAAAATTCCGGGGAAAGGCCGTTCAGCAGATGGGTGAACGTCGTCTTGCCGCAGCCGCTCCGGCCACAGAGGACGACGCATTCCCCGGGCTGCACCGTCAGCGTGACGTCCTGCAGGGCGGGGGAGGGGGCACTTTGATAGGTAAATCTTGCGTTTTCGGCTTCGATCACAGCAGCGTCACCACCTTCCAGAGCAGGGGCAGCGTGCAGAGCGCGGGATAGAGGAAATCCCACGCGGTCAGCCGCAGCTCGGTCATGCAGGTATGCCGCCCCGGCAGGCCGATGCCCTTGGTCAGCGCGGCGGCGGAAAGATCCTGCGCCACATTGTTGCTGTTCATCAAAAGCGGCATCAGGATGTATTCCAGCGACTGCACGGGATGGCGCAGCAGCGCGCCGCGGCCCGCGGCAATGCCCCGCAGGGCCATGGCCGCGCGGATGTGGCGGTAATCCTCGCCCACGGTGGGAAAGAACCGCACGACGACGGCACAGGGGATGATGATGCTCTCCGGCAGGTGCATCCGGCGCAGCGCGGCGGTCAGCTCCCCGACTGTCGTCGTTGAAAACGCATAGGCGCCGGTGATGATGCAGGGCAGCATCATCCGCACGCCGACCGAGACGAGGGAGAGCAGGTTCAACAGCACGCCATCCCCGGCGCGGGGCACGACAAAGAGGTCCACGGCCAGCAGACCAAAGTACAGCACCGACAGCCGTACCCCCGCGCGGGCCTTGCCCGACAGGAAGAACAGCAGCAGGCACAGCGCCGTGGCAGCGGCCTCCGCCCCGGTGCCGACGTGAAAGAGAAGCATCAGGTTGGCAAGCAGCAGCAGATAGAGCTTGGCGCGCGGGTCCATGCGGAAGGTCATGCAACGATCCCCGCCTTTTCAAAGTGCTTCTTCAGCATCTTCTGGCCGAAGAAGCCGCCCACAAGGGCGCAAATCAAAATCGCCAGTATGCTGACCACAAAGCTGCCGCTGTTGATGGGTGCAAACAGCGTGTCGATGTAGGCGGCGTCCTTGCCGCGGGCCGTCAGGTTGGCTATGTAGGCGGATTTCATGAACCACAGCGGCAAAATCGGGCCGGTCAGGCCATAGGAAAACACGACGTAGCTGGCCAGCAGCAGCTTTTTGCTGCGGTATTTGCCCGCAGCGGCCACTAGGTCTGCCGCGACGCCGCAGATGATGTTGGCCGCGAACGACAGCACAAAATGGCCGGAGACGAAGAAGAACAGGCCCATCACAAGGCCCATGATCGTAATGCCGCCGAATTTTTGCAGCTTGACGGCCAGCAGCATATAGACGCTGCCGGAGATCAGCGCGGCCACGGCGGGCAGCAGCATGTTGCCCACGCCCGGCAGCAGTGCACAGGCGAAGGTCGCCACGGTGACAAGCACAAAGTACAGCGCGGTAAAGACGCCGACAGAGATCAGATCGGGCACGGTCAGCTTGTTGGACTTCTGGTTCATGGGGATTCCTCCTGACTTGCGTTAGTTTATTCTAACTCATACAGCATAAAAAGCACCATGCCTGTACATGGTGTTCACAGCAGAGATTAGTCTAGCATAACCGATGTGCCTTTGTCAACTGCCGGTATTTGCAAGCGGCGCGGAGGGTGTGCTATAATAAGATGGAAATTTACTGCAAGGGGAGAACAGCCATGCTGCATCTGTACTGGGGCGACGGCAAGGGCAAGACTACCGCCGCCATGGGGCTGGCGCTGCGGGCGCTGGGCCATGGCCGCAGGGTGGTCATCCTGCAATTTTTAAAAGACGGCTCCAGCGGCGAAATTGAAATGCTGCGCCGCTGCGGGGCAGTCGTCTACGCCTGCCCCAACGCGAAATTCACCTGGCTTATGACCGACGCAGAGCGCGCCGAGGCACGCCGGACGAACACCCGGACGTTACAGACGATTTTACAGGGCAGCTTTGACCTGCTGGTGCTGGACGAAGCCTGTGCCGCCTGCAAAAATGACCTTGTGGAGGAAGCTCTGCTGCGGGAGGCCGCCGCCCGCGCCGAACAGGGGGCAGAGGTCGTGCTGACCGGGCGTGAGCCCGCCGCCTGGATGCAGGACGCCGCCGACTACTCCACCGAGCTGCGCGCCGTCAAGCACCCCTACACCCGGGGCATCGCCGCGCGCGAGGGCGTTGAATACTGATACATACGGATATAGAAAAGGCCCCGCCGCTCCCTCGCCATGAGAGCGGCGGGGCTTTCCCGTCCAAAAGAGAATTATAGAAGTAAACAGAGGATGGCGTTTTTAAGCGGTCTCCTGCATCTTGGCCGTCAGCCTGCGGGCGGCAAAAACCAGCGCCACAGCGGTCTGCTTTTTGTCATTCCGTCAGCACAACTGCCACGTCATTGACGTTTGTGCCGGTGGGGCCGGTCATGATCAGACCGCCAACGGCCTGTAAGGCGTGGTAGGCGTCGTTGTCGGCCAGCGCACGGGGCACGTCCAGGCCCGCCGCAGTGAGGGCGGCTAAGGCTTCGCCGTCTGCGTAGCCGCCCGCGGCATCGGTGGGACCGTCGGTGCCGTCGCTGCCGACCGAGAAAACACAGCACCCGCGCAGCCCGGCCAGCGCCGGGGCTGCGGCTAAGGCAAGCTCCTGATTGCGCCCGCCCAGCCCATGGCCGGTCAGATGCACAACGGTCTCGCCGCCCGCGATAAAGGCCCGCTTGCGGCCCTGCCCTGCGTGGGTGCGGGCGATGCTCCCCAGAAGGCTGCCGGCCTCCCGGGCCTCACAGCAAAGGCAGTCTGTCAGCAAAATCGGCTCGTACCCTTCGGCGCGGCAGGCGTCCGCAGCGGCACGGCACAGCTCCCGCACGCTGCCGGTGATTTTTGTGGTCACGTTGGGCAGCGTTTTGGGCGTTTCCTGCCGCAGCAGGGCCGCGGCAGCAGGGGAAAGCGCCAGCCGGTATTTTTCCGCAATGGCAGCAGCCTGCGCGCAGGTCGAGCTGTCCGGGCAGGCCGGGCCGCTGGCAATCATATCGAGCGGGTCGCCGAGAATATCGCTGAGCACCACGCTGTACACTGCGGCGGGCGCACAGGCCAGCGCGAACCGCCCGCCCTTGACGGCAGACAGCCGCTTGCGGATCGTGTTGATCTCAACAATATCGGCACCGCAGGCCAAAAGCGCCTGTGTGATGGCCTGCAGCTCCTCAGCGGGCAGCAGCGGTTTTTCAAACAGCGCACTGCCGCCGCCGGAGAGCAGAAACAGCACGGTGTCGTCCGCCCGCAGACCGCTGACAAGCGCCAGCGCCCGCTGAGTGGCCGCAAAGCTGTTGTCGTCCGGCACCGGATGCCCTGCCTCGCAGCAGGTCACGCCGGGCAGCGGCCCCCTGACATGGCCGTATTTTGTTATGACGATCCCGCCGTCCACACGGCCCAGCACGGTCAGCGCCGCGTGGGCCATCTGCCACGCGGCCTTGCCCGCCGCCACGAGAAATACACGCCCCTGCGGGTGAAAATGCTCCAAAGAGCGGCGCACCGCCTCATCCGGCAAAACGGACCGGATGGCCGCTGTCCAAATCGATTCTGCGCGTTGGCGCAAGAGCTGTTCCATTGTGTTGCTCCTTTCCTTTCGTAAAAGCAGGGGACAGCCGCCCGGCCCTCTGCTTTTTGCCGGCAGACATAACAAAACCGGGGCGGAACCTTGCGTCCGCCCCGGTGGTATCAGATGATTGGAGTCATAGCCTCATAACCCTTTGCCTTATTTTTCGGTCTGTTTCCGTTTGGTCATAGGAATCATCCCTGTTTTTTTTGTTTCGGGTCTGATGCAGAGGTGTTGCCCTCTTAACTCTGGTACATGGGAGTTTCTCCTTGATGATCAGGTGAAGTTCAGATAGGATCTGTTGGGTGGAGTGGTGGTAGTCATCGCTGCCAGCCTTCTTTCAGCCTAATCTATATTCACGCGGGGGTCTGTTTTGACGGGCCCGTGTGTCTGCTAGCAATTTTGTAAAATACCGTACATCACATTTTTATTGATCTTTTACAGAGAATACTCTGCGGCTTTTGGATGCAGTCTTATTCTGTCAGCAGGCCCACGCCCGCCGGTGATAAATAGGATCCTTGAAGTTTGCCATTGGACTTGAGCCTCCTTCCTTGCGAAATCCTGCCGATCAGCCTTTCTGTTTCTCTGTTGAGAAATCCGCTCCCTGGGAACTTTTGGCTTTTTAGCTTCGGCTGCTTTCTTTCTGTAACTATACTATAGCACAGCCCCGGCCTTTCGTCTATTCACAGACTTCACAACCTTGCAAGGCTGGATTTGTGCATTGTTTCCGAATGGGAATACACATGGTATAAATTTAACAGACTGTCGAAAAAGGTGTGCTCACCCCTTGGACCCCTCTGCGAGGGGGCTCCGCCCGCAGGCGGTGGGGGAGAGAACTGTACGGTTGCCCGAAATATTTCGGGCTATGGCAAGGTTCTCTCCCTCCGCCCCTTCGGGGCACCTCCCTCGCAGAGGGAGGTTTTTCGACACGCAGCACAAAGCCCCTGCCGCAGTGCTGCGGCAGGGGCTTTGTGTAATATGAGGAATGCTGTGTAACTCAGCAAGGGAATGGCTTATTCGTTGTCGTCCTTGTCGGCTGGTTTGCTCCACTCTTTAAAGGACGGAACTTTTGGGTAAGATTTCAGTTGCTTTTTCATTTTGCGGATGGCAATGCTGTAGGGGTTCAGGGCGCCGGACAGGTACAGCCCCGCGGCAAAGATAAAGAATACGCTGGCAATCAGCATAAACGCACGCTGCCCCACATTGACGGCCAGCAAAAAGGTGACCGTCGAGCCGATCACCATCATTTCCGCGGTGGCATTGCCCTTGCGGCGCTGCTCCTTCGGGGTCAGGCGCACGTCCTCCAAGGCCATCAGCCAGTTCATCTGCTCGTCTGTGATGTTCAGCTCGGATTTATAGCGGTGCAGATTGCGGCGGGTCTCGGTATCAGCGTTCTTGTAGGTCTCACTCTTGTGGTAATCCTGTACCGTGGGGGTCTGTTTCTTTGCCATTTGCTTATCCTTTCCGTTTTGCGGGGGCCGGCAGCTGCAAAAGCACCAGCGCGGCGATCTCGCACACAATGCCGGCTACGCCGAATCCATCCATCTTCTGCCCGAACAATACCAGCCCGAACAGCGCGGCGGCCACAGGCTCAAAGGTGGCGGCAATGGACGCACGGCTGGCGGGGATGGTTTTCAGTGCGGCAGTGTACAGCCACTGCGCCGCCAAAGAGCACACCAGCCCCAACCCGAGGTTGGCGGCCAGCACACCGGGCGTTGTCAGGATATAGGCAACGCCCGGCAGCTCACCTGCGGCGGCGGTAAACACAAGGCTTGCCGCTGCACTGAAAAGGAACATGTAAAACAGATTTGTCATCGGGCTGTACTTTTTCAGCTTGGTGGCCAGCAGAATATTCTGCAGCGTGTAGCACAGCGCGGCACCGAGACCGTAGGCCACACCGCCCGCATCCAGCGTTACGCCGCCTGCCACGCCGCTGACTAACGCACAGCCCAACAGACTGAGCACAAGGCACAGCCCCTTGCCGGGGGTGAACTTTTCATGCAGGAACACGACGCTGAACAGCATGACAAGGGACGGCATAAGGTAGATGAGCACGGCAGCCGTGCCCATACCCACAAGATGGATGGAGTAGGTGTAGAACAGGCTGAACATAAACAGCCCCAATGCACCTGCCGGGACGAACCAGACAAGGTCCCGCAGGTCGATCTTCAGCGCGGCGGGTTTTTTTGCCGCCAGCCAGATGCCTGTCAGAACGGCCATCGAGGCCATACGCACGAGAGTCATTTGGGTGCCGTTGACGCCGTAGGCCGTCAGGATATTGATAAAGATACCGTTTGCGCCCCAGCAGGCCGCTGCCAACAGCACCATCAGCACTGCTGCTGTTTCCTTTTGTTTCACAGTCCGTACTCCATTGTAATCGGATATTTTGCTTTTGTCAAAAAGCTCCCTTAGCCAAGGTCTTCGCCGTTAGAGGCGGTGACCTTCTTGTACCAGTAGTAGCTGTCCTTCAGGCTGCGCTTGCCGGTGCCGTTGAACTGGTTGTCGTAATCGACATAGATGAAGCCATAGCGCTTCTCGATCTCGCTGGAGGAGCAGGAGATGATGTCAATGGGGCCCCACGGATAGTAACCGCGCACATCAACGCCGTCCTTGACCGACTCGATGACCTGCTCAATATGCTTGCGCAGATAGTCGATGCGGTACGGGTCGTGAATGGAGCCGTCGGCCTCGACCTTATCGTAGGCGCCAAGGCCGTTCTCGGTGATGTAGAGGGGCTTCTGGTAGCGGTCCCAGTACTCGTTCAGCGCAATGCGCAGGCCGAGGGGGTCAATGCCCCAGCCCCAGTCGCTGGCCGGAATATCGGGGTTCGGCACCTGACCCAGCTCGGTGTGCAGATACGGCTCCTCACCGGACAGGCGGCTGTAGTAGTAGCTCAGCGATACGAAATCGACCGTACCCTCTTTCAGAGCCTCCTCGTCACCGGGGTAGAAGTTGATATGAATGTTGTGCTCATCGTAATAGCGCAGGGCGTAACCGGGGTAGTAGCCGCGGACCATGATGTCGCCGTACAGATATTCCATCTGGTTGTGGCGCATATTCCAGTACACATCCTCGGGGCGATGGCTGATGGGATAGGTCAGGTTGGAGCAGAACATCATGCCGATCTCGTTGGCAGGGTCGATTTCATGGGCAATCTTGGTGGCCTTGGCGCAGGCGACCATCTCATTGTGGACGCCCTGATACTTGGCCTCCAGCAGGTTGTCGACCTTGTCGCTGGCAATGCCCAGATGGTTGAAGCTCTCGTGGATGATGAGGTTGATCTGGTTGACCAAAATCCACTTATGGACCTTGCCCTTGTAGCGCTTGAACAGCACCTCGCAGTACTTCACAAAGAAGTCAACGACCTCGCGGCTGGCCCAGCCGTTGTATTTCAGGGCCAGATTCAGCGGCATCTCATAGTGGCTGACCGTGATCAGCGGCTCCATGCCGTTGGCAATGATCGTGTCGATGAGGTCATCGTAGAACTTCAGGCCCTCCTCGTTGGGCGTGGCATCATCCCCGTTGGGGAAGATGCGGGCCCAGTTGATGGAGGTGCGCAGGCTGTTCATGCCGGTGCCTGCCAGCAGCTTGATGTCCTCCTTGTAGGTGTGGTAGAAGTCGATGCCGCGGCGTTTGGGGTAGAACTTGTCGTCCTCCGCCATGGCGCGCTTGATGTATGCGGTGTCGATCTCCATGTTGTAGCGCTCTTCCGGCGGGACGTCATACTGGCTGCGGTTGATGTCTGCCAGGCACCAGCCCTTGCCGCCCTCTTTCCATGCGCCCTCCATCTGGTTGGCGGCCAGTGCGCCGCCCCAGAGGAAGTCTTTCGGCATACCGTTGTATTTGCTCATCTTTTCCATTTTAGATTCTCCTTGTCAAAAATCAGCCCTGCACCTTAGCCTCAAGGTCAGCAAGACGCTTTTCATAGTTTTTGGCGATCTTCAGCATACTCTTGGTCATGTTGATCTCGACCTGGATCGTCATAAGGGTATCCTGTGCGTGGGCAAACAGGACATAGTAGCCCATCTTCTCATCACCGCCGCGAATGTCGCCCTGGATCATCTCGGTCTGAACATTGTGGGCCTCGGCCTGCAGCTTGTCAGCCTCCTTCAGCTCAGCCTTGGCCTCGTCCAGCTCACCCTTGGCAATGTGGTCCATAGCCTTGCTGGCGTGCAGGCGAGCGTCACCGGAGCCCATGATGATATCCATGGCCTTGCCCATGACATATTCGTCTTTTTCTTCCTGGGTCATACCCGTCATCGGGCTCTTTTCCTCTTCCATAAAAATGCTCCTTTGTATTCGTTATGGTTAAACCGTGTGACTTATAGGATGTTGTGTGACTGCGCCCTGATGAAAATACCGCCCGGTCGAGTAGAGCCGGCCGGACGGTACTTTTTTCACTTTCAACTTACAGATCAAGCGGCACCTGTAAGCGTTCTGCGGCTATCAGGCCTTGATGGCGGCAGTCTCTTCCTTGACCTTCTGGTCGTCATAGGCCTTCACGAACGGGAACCAGATGACGGCAGAGAGAACAAAGGTCAGGATGGCGAAGATCACGCCGGTGATGCTGCCCTGCGTAGCGATAAAGGTGCTGATGGGGTACGGGCAGTACCACAGGTCGAACTGGATGCGCGGGATGGGGGCAAACGGGATGACCTTCGTGAAGAGGTAGGTCACGATGGGAAGGATAATGCCCTGAATCCACATAGGCAGCATCAACAGGGGGTTCCAGGCGATGGCACCGAAGATGATGGGCTCGTTGATGTTGAAGATGCCGGGCACGATGCAGGCACGGCCAAGGGCCTTCAGCTCGCTGGACTTGCAGATGACCATCATCAACAGGCAGAGGGACAGCGTGCAGCCGATACCGCCGATCCACAGATAGGTGCAGAACATGAAGGTCTCGGTAAAGATGCCCAGGTTCTGGTAGGTGGCAACGCCGGCAGCGACCAGCTCAAGGTTGGCGGTGATAACAGCCAGCTTGACAGGCTCATCAACAGGGGTAAGCACCCAAGTGGAGATACCCATGGAGTAGATGAAGCACTTCAGGAAGCAGAAGAACACGAAGCCGACAGGAGAGGTCAAAGCACTCTGCAGCGGCATAAAGACGGCCTGCACAGCACCGGCAACATCGACACCGGCGACCTGAACGATCAGCCAGCCGCCCGCAATCAGAAGCATGATGGGCAGCAGGGAGTCAAACCACTGACGAACGAAGTCGGGAATGACGGAATCCTCTTTGAAGAAGGAGAACTTGGCGAATGCGCCAAAGACCAGACCAACGATAATGCCGGTGAAGATGGCAACGAACATACCGTTGGCACCGTACAGGGTGTGGCCCTGGCCCATTTCCTCAGCAGACTGCGGGTCGACGCAGATCATAAAGAGCATCATGCCCGTGAAGCCCGCGAGGATGCGCTGCTTACGGAAGCGCTTTTTCTCGCAGTAGTTAAAGGGGATCAGGAAGGAGGCCATCAGGCCGATTTTGCTCATCGTCCAGCCGAAGGGAGTCCAGAAGCTGGGCAGAGCGGGAATGTAGTCGTTCAGGATGGTGCCGACGCAGAAGATAGAGCCTGCCAGAATGAAGGGCAGCAGCTGCATCATCGAGTCCTTGATAACCACGATCCAAGTCAGGTTCGTGATCTTTTGCAGTTTCGGCGCGAAAGAATTTTCGAGCCATTTAATGAGTTTATCCATTGGTTTCCTCCTCATTTATGCTGCCGATGGTCGGCAGCACTATTCAGTGCAGGGCCGCTTCCCTGCTTGGTACCGTAGAGTATCAGGCCTCGCCGAACATGCCAAGGATCTGATCCAGCGCAGCATCGCCGTTCAGGCGTGCGTAGGCAGCCTGCTCAATGACGCCGACCTTGACATCATAACCCTCGCAGATCTCCTCCATATCGGGCAGAGTAGAGGCGAGGTGGGGCCCGATCATCAGGCAGTCGATCTCATCGACATAATCCTCAACAGTGGACTCGCTGCGTGCATTGACAGTGATGGACAGGCCGCGGGCTGCGGCAGCCTTGCGGATGTTGGCAGCCATAAAGCCGGAAGATGCGCCGGAACCGCAGACGAGCAGAACATTGTGCTTTTTCATAAGTTGTTTACCTCTTTCGTGTTAAATTCCTCATATTTTTGCGGGTCTTCATACCCAGGACCCTTTCTGTGTTTTCAGCATACTGCAATTTTTTGCATAGTGCAACCCGACTTTTGCACACCGTTGGTGCAATCTGTCAATGTGCAAAATAATTGCACACCAAACTTGTGCACTCTGCTTAAAAAAGCAGCTTTTACAGATTTTTGCAACGGGGAAAGCATACTTTTTGGCATTTTGTACGGCTTTTTGCAGACCCCCTGTGAAAATTGCCGCTTTTCTTTTGGGGCAGGGTTGGGGTATACTATGAATATAAAAGTAAGGCAGGGTGTCCCACCCTGCAATACGGCAGTTACAGCAGCGCCCCGCCCGGAGAGAAAAAGCCGATTTTCTACCACACATTCAACGAAACGAAAGGATCCACCGTTCATGGCTAGCAAGCAGAACCAGCTCGTGCAGACATTGCTGGATCAGAACCAGCAGCTCAACGCTACCCAGCTTGCCAATTCGCTGGGGGTATCGGTGCGCACGGTACATAACTATATCAATGCAGTCAATGCGCAATACCAGGATGCCATCGTCTCGACGCCGACAGGATACCGCATTGCGCCCGCTATGGCGCAGCAGATGCTGCACCAAAGCCCGAACGACATCCCTCAGAACGCGCAGGACCGCTGCACCTACATCTTGAACCGCCTTGTACAGAAGGGCGGCAGCCTGAACCTGTACGACCTGTGCGATGAGATTTATATCAGCGCAACGACTTTTCACGGCCTGATGGGTAAGATGCGCCGCCTGACGCGGGAGTATGACCTGAGCCTTGCCGTCAGCGGGGACACCGTGACACTGACGGGCAGTGAGCGCAACAAGCGCCGCCTGCTCAGCGGACTGTTGTACCATGAATCCGCCAGTGCGTTTACAAGCACGGACTCCCTGCAGGCAGCATTTCCCAGCATTGACATTGAAAAAATACGCGCGGATGTCATGGATGTGCTGAACGAAAACCACTACTTCATCAATGACTATTCACTGCTGAATCTGCTTTTGCACATTGCCATCGCCATAAACCGTGTACAGAACGGTTGCGTTTACACGGAAGCCCCCAGTACTATGCACCCGCTGGACCCGCAGAATGAAAGGCTTGCGCAGGAGCTGACCGAGAGATTGGCCCGTAATTTCAACATTCGCTTCTCTGCAGCCGAACAATATGAAATGGCGCTGCTGCTCGTCTCCCGTACCTCGATGCTGGACTATGCAGCCATCACGCCCGACAACATTGCAGACTATATCGGCAGCGACTGCACCGACCTTGTACACCAGCTCATCAACACCGTAAAGGACTTTTACGACATCAATCTGGACGAGCCGGAGTTTTTCATCCGCTTTGCGTTACATACCCACAATCTGTTGGTGCGCGCGCAGAACAGGAGCTTCTGCAAGAATCCGCTGGTCAGTGAGATACGCCAGAGCTGCCCGCTGATTTACGATGTGTCCGTGCAGCTTTCGGGCATCATCCGCGAAAAGACAGGCATCACGCTCGATGAGGATGAGATCGCCTACATCGCGCTGCATCTGGGCGGTGCGCTGGAAACGCAGAAGGAACTGGCAAACCGTGTGCCCGCCGTACTGTACTGCCCCAGCTACTACAATATGGACAGCAGCCTTGCGGACCGCATCAGCCGCCGCATGCAGGGTAAAATCCTGCTTACCAACGTATTTACAAAAGAGAGCCTGCTTGACCAGCTTACCGGCAGTGCGCTGGTCATCTCCACCGTGCGGCCCCACAGGGTATTGGATATGCCGCTTGTGCTTATCTCGCCTTTTTTGACGAACTCCGACATTATGGCGCTGAACCGCAAGGTGGAGGAGATCAACACGCAGGCGCGGCGTGAAAACTTCCGCCGCAGCCTGTCGGCTATCCTGACGCCGGAGCTGTTTGAAACAGGCTCCCATTGTACCACGCGGGAGGAAGTAGTCCACCACATGTGCAGCCGCCTGCTGGCGCTGGGCTGCACGACCCCGGCGTTCGAGGCCGCCGTCATGGAACGGGAGAGCATTTCGTCCACGGCGTTTGGGCAGTTTGCGATACCCCACACGCTGAAAATGTGCAGCCCGCGCACCTGTATGGCCGCATATGTCAGCCGCACCCCCATCTGCTGGGACGACACAGCTGTCAACCTTGTGATCATGCTGAGCTTCAACCCCAATGACCGCAAGATCTTTTACGATATTTTTGAGCCTTTGTCCATGATCTTGCTGGACAGCAACAATTTGAAGGGTGCCCTTCTATGCAAGGATTACGCCGCCTTTATTGATTTTTTGGTGGAGCGTATGGAATGATTTCGCCGCGCAGCCATCATATTGCATGGCATTGACCAATCGGGAAAGGAAAGAACTTGGATGATACAGTTTCACACCTTAGTTGCCAGCGATCTGGACGGCACCCTGCTGCCGGAGGGACAGACCGAGCTTCCCTGCGCCGTATTTGACGAGATACGCCGCCTGCATGACTGCGGGGTATTGTTCTGCGCTGCAAGCGGCCGCCCCCTTGACGCTCTGCGGAGGCTGTTCGCCCCCGTGGCGGACGAAATCGCCTATATGTCCGAGAATGCTGCCTATGTCTGCTATGGCCGCGAGTTGCTGCATACCATACCCATGCCGCGGGCGCTTTGCGCTGAGCTGGTCGCCTATCTGGGAACGCGCACGGACTGTGTATCCCGTGCCTGCACTACGACAGGCCGCTATTATTTTGTGCCAACTGCTGCCGCCCAAGCGAATCTGGACGCGGTGGGCGTTGAGTTTGGGAACTGCCGTATCGTGAAGGACTTCAGCGAAGTAAAAGGAGATGTGACCCAGATTTCCGCCATCTCCGCAGGGGATATGAACATCCCGGCCAAGGAGATCCTGCCCCTCTGGCAAGACCGCATCGGTGCCGCCGTCACGGGCGAGCACTGGCTGGATTTTACCGCGGCGGGCAAGGACAAGGGGCTGCATTTGCTGTGCGCGCATTTCAGTATCCCGCAGGAAAATACATACGCCTTCGGTGACAGCTACAACGATGCCCCCATGCTCCGTGCGGCGGCGCACCCCTACCTGATGAACATTGCGCCTGCCGATTTAAAGGCAGAGTTTGCCACGCAGATCAATGACGTGGCAGGTGTGCTGAAAACACTGGGACACTGAATAACGGCCTTTGCGGCTTTTCTTTACCGGGGCGGCAATGCCGGGCACACCTGTTTGAGAGCGTCAAAAATAAGAACAGCCGCGGGGCGATGCAGCTTTGGAACGGTGCTGCTATGGAACATGCGTCAGGGGAAGCGCTGTTTGTGACGGAACTTAGTATGATTTACAAGCGCAATGTAATGTTGTCAACTATACTCGACAAAAACGCAAGAATATGATAAACTATACTTGACAAAACAAACTGCGTTCCTCGGAGGCACACGCTATGAACCATGCACTTTTAAAATCCGTCATCTACGACCAACATGAATTTATCCGTGATTTTCAAATCGTGCCGCGCAATTATGAGTTTGAAGAAAACGGCAATTATGTGCTGGTGGGTCTGCGCCGCGCGGGAAAATCCACGCTGCTGTATAAAATCGTGCTGGATCTGGTGGCGTCCGGTGTGGACTGGGAGCAAATCATCTACATCAACTTTGAGGACGAGCGCCTTTCCGAGTTCACCGTTGCGGACTTCAACGACCTGCTGTCGGTGCAGAGCGAGATGAGCGACAAAAAAGGCTATTTCTTTCTGGATGAGGTGCAGAACATTGACGGCTGGGAGAAGTTTGCCCGCCGCATGGCCGACGCCAAGGAGCACATCTACATCACGGGCAGCAACGCCAAAATGCTGAGCCGAGAGATAGAAACCACGCTGGGCGGACGCTTTTTTGCCAAGCATATTACGCCCTATGCCTTCGGCGAGTACCTGACCGCCTGCGAGGTTCCCCACGATGAACCGGCACTGCTGGGCACCAAAACAAACGGGAAGATCCGCGCCGCCTGCGCGCAGTATCTGCAATACGGCGGCCTGCCGGAATCGCTGCTGTACAAGGCCAAGCGGGAGTATATTTCCGGCGTTTACCAAAAAGTGCTGCTGGGCGACATCATCACGCGGAACAGCATCCGCAACGACTATGCGGTAAAAATCTTGATAAAAAAAATAGCGGAGTCCGTCCGCAGTGAGATTTCCTATTCAAAGCTGCAAAAGACCCTGCGCGCCGTCAATGTATCGCTGGCCAAGGAGACGATTGCCGACTACATCCGCTATGCGGAGGATGCCTATCTGCTGTTCCATCTGCAGAACTACTACGCAAACCTTGTCGAGAAGGAGAGCTACCCGAAGTTTTATTTCTCCGACAACGGCATTGTAAGCCTGTTTCTGGACCGGAAAGAGTCGGTGCAGCTGGAAAATATGGTGGCTGTAGCGCTTACACGCGCCTATCCGGACGATGTGTATTATCTGAAATCCGCAAAGACGGGAATCGACATTGATTTCTATGTGCCCTCTGTCGGTCTGGCCGTACAGGCAGCCTATTCCATTGCCGGGGATGCCCGCGAACGCGAAGTCGGCAGCCTGAAAAAGCTGGCGCAGAATTCGCAGGGGGCCGCGCGGCTCGTCATCGTGACCTACGAGGAGGAAGAAACCATCATCGAGGACGGCGTGACCATCGAGGCCGTACCGCTGTATAAGTTTTTGCTGGAGCTGGAAAGCGGAAAATACGGTGCAGCATATTAAATTATAAAACGCGGGGGAGATATTATGTCATGATGACATAATATCTCCCCATTTGCGGTAACTATAAACGAAAAACAGGACAAAACAGCAGACAAATATGTTGCGTAAACGGACAAAACGAAGTATAATACATTTAAAAAAACGGACAAAACGATTTTTCTAGGGGGGCATTCGGCATGGAAAACAGCAGCAATAGTACGTTACAACGAACCGCTGCGAAAAAGATACAGGTTTTTCTGCAGAGCAATACGCGCAAGGCGCTGCTTGTCACCGGGGCGCGGCAGGTCGGCAAAACGACCCTGATCCGCCAGCTGGGACAGGAAGCCTTCCCGAATTTTGTGGAACTGAATTTTTTGGAAAACACAGCCGCGCGGCAGCTGTTTGAAACAGCCACCGACAGCAGCGATTTCCTGCTGCGACTCTCTGCGCTGGTGGGGGAAAAGCTGGTCCCCGGCAAGACGCTTATCTTTTTGGATGAAGTGCAGGAGTGCAAGGAGATCGTGACCGCCATCAAATTTTTGGTGGAGGAGGGCAGCTACCGTTATATTTTAAGCGGGTCGCTGCTGGGCGTGGAGCTTAAAGACATTCGCAGCGCACCGGTCGGCTATCTTGATGTACTGGAAATGTTCCCGATGGATGTAGAGGAATTTGCCCGCGCCAACGGCGTGTCGGATCGCATCTTTGACCATCTGCGCAGCTGCTATGACAAAAAGCAGGAAGTTGACCCGCTGGTGCATCAGAAGATGATGGAGCTTTTCCGCCTGTACTTGATCGTGGGGGGGATGCCGGCGGCTGTGGCTTGCTACCTGCAAACACATAATCTGTATGAAGTCGCCCAGGTGCAGCAGTCCATTCTGACGCTGTACAAAAAGGATATTGCCCGCTATGACCCGAAGGAGAAGCTCTATCTCGAGGATATTTTTGACCTGATTCCCAGCGAGCTGAACGCCAAGAACAAGCGGTTTATTTTAAAGGACCTGCATCAGGACTTTAAGTTAAGCCGCTACCACAATAGTTTTCTGTGGCTGGCCAACGCCGGCGTTGCGCTGCCGACCTACAACGTGGAAGAACCGACGCTGCCGCTGCGGCTGAACAGACAAAGCAACCTGTTCAAGCTGTTCCTCTGCGATGTGGGGCTGTTGGCGGCCACCTACGCCAACGGCATCCAGCTGGCGCTGCTGAACGGCGAAAAGAACATCAACTTCGGCGCAGTGTTTGAGAACGCCGCCGCCCAGGAGCTGGCCGCCCACGGCTATGCGCTGTACTACTTCAACAGCAAAAAGCAGGGAGAACTGGACTTCGTCATCGAGCACAAGGGCAATGTGCTGCCCCTTGAAATCAAGAGCGGGAAAGACTACACCCGGCATAATGCGCTTTCCGGCGTGATGGCAAACCCGGATTACCACATCCCGGCTGCGTTTGTTTTCCACGGCGGAAACGTGAGTGTGAAGGAGAAAATCACCTATTACCCAATCTATATGATGATGTTCCTGCGCGAGCCGGAGCTGGCGCAGGAGTTGACCTATACCCCGGATTTCGGGGTGCTGATGGGGTAAACGATAGTACGGTGTATCGATGGTTCGGGGGAGATATTATGACATGGTGACATAATATCTTTTTTGCCGCCTTCTTTTGTATCACAATGGTGATATCCTTATAAAAAAGGAGGGCGGCAATATGGAAAAGAAAATTACCCTGTTTCACGGCTCGGAAAAAATCATAGAGTATCAAACCTATCTGGAAATGATGGACGATGAGACAGACGGCATCTATATCAACAAGGCAAGCGCGGAGAGTTTGTATAAGATTTCCAAAGTGCTTGGCTGCGCGATGGAGGACTTGCTGGAAAAATAGAACAGCAGGAACTGTCCGGACAGTTCCTGCTGTTTTTATAGGGTCGGCCTGTGGGGTTGGTCGTCCCAAAGCCTCTTGGGCGGTTCCGTCAATACCGGAAATCCATCGGGTTGGAGGTACAGGACCCAGACAGATTATTGGTAGAGAATCTCGCCGGTGGGCGTGAAGAAGTCATTGGTAGGTTCGGCGCTGTGGTTGTAGATGTATCCATAAACGCACTGGGCGCTGTCCATGGCAAAGCGGCCATCGTCGGTGCGGGTGTAGGTGATCTGGTAGCCAACATCCTCCTGTGCGACGGCAAAGAAGGAGGGGAGACCGTCCTCGTTGAATTCAATATAAACAGCGCAGTCGGTGCAGGCGCTCAGAGCATCGGGGGTTCCGTCATCTTTGAGAGTCAGGTCGGTGACCTCCGGCACATAGGGAGAGCCTTCCATAGCGGCAGCCTGCGCGGCGTCAAAGCTCGCGGAAGCCTTTCCGTCTGTATAGTCAAAATTGATGTCGTAATCCTGGGAAAAGTCGTCGTAGATACCCAGCGTGATGTGGCTCAGGCGGCCATCCTCATCGTAGAGAAAATCGCCGTTGGCGCCGCCAAGGCCGGTGGTAAAGCGGAATTCCCGCAGGCTCTCGGTTTTTTCTTCGGTGGTATCGCTCTGCGGGGCTGGCGTTTCTTCGGGGTTGGCTTCCGGCGTGGTCTCCGGGGCGGTCTTTTCGACAACGGGGACAACGGGCGCACTCTCGGCGGGGGTGGTGTCTTCCACCGGGGCCGTGCCGCAGCCGACCAGCAGGGTGAAGGAAGCGAGGGCGGAAAGAATCAGGGCGGACAGTTTACGGAAGTTTTTCATGGTATATTCTCCTCTTGCTAAGTTGTGTTTTGTTTTTCCTTACATCTACCCTATAGGGTCGGCGGGCGGAGAAGTTAAAGAAACCGAAAAAAAATAAAAGAAAAAAAGAGGGCTGCTGCCCACTGCGGCAGCAGCCCTCTTAGTGAATATGCGGTTACTTGGCGATAGCGGCCAGATAGGCAGCTTCGTTCGCGGCGATCTGCTTCTGAAACGCAGCAACAGCGGCGGCGTAGGCGGCTTCGCGGGCATCTGCGGCGGCCTGGGCCTGCTTTGCGTTGGCGTAGCGGGTCTCGGGGGCGGCAGCCTTGTTGGCGACGGGCGCGATAGCACCGCTGCCGACGTAGCCCTTAACACCCTTGGCGCTCACAACGGTGGTCGTCTCATTGCCGCAGGTATCGCAGACATAGACGTTGCCCTTGCGGGTCCAGTTGTGGTAGCCGCACTTCTGGCAGGTGGTGTACTCGATGCCCCAGGTGCCGTTGGCCTTGGCCTCGTCGATCTCCCTCTGCTGGGCCGTGCGGGTGTCAACGGGGGCGGTGCTCACCGCTGCAGCGGCAGACGGTGCGCTGGCTGCGGCGGGCGTTTCGGCAGCCTTGTTGTCGGTGCTCGGCGTATCGACGCTGGGCGTGTCGGGCGCGGCGCTGCCGTCGGTGACGGTGACAGTCGCCTCGGCGATCTTGGCAAAGCTGCGGTCCGTCAGGGTCACGGTGCAGGTGCCGGGCATCATGGCCTCATAGGTGATCGTGCTAACGCCATTCGCGGTCTCGTAGCCGACCTGCTTGAGCACGCCCTCCTTGTCGGCCATGCTGGGGCCGTAGGCAATGTACTCGCTGCTCAGGTTCCAGTCGCACATGCCGCCGGCAGGGACCGACATCGTCCAGGTCTCGCCCACGCTGATGGCGGCGGAATCCAGCTTGTAGTCCACGGCGGGTTCGGCGGCAAAAGCGCCGACAGCCATCACACAGGTCATGGCCAGGGTGGCGGCCATAGCGGTCAGTTTTTTCAGAAACGAAGTCTTTTTCATAACACATTCTCCTTTTGTAACAGATAGATTTTTTCTTTGCAGGGAAACATCCGATCGGTTTGCTGCCTCCTTACACCATGACTATAGGGTGTGGGTACGGCAAAGTTAAAATAAAAAATAAAATCCGAGAAAAATCTTTGCGCACTTTACTGCAAAGAATCTTGTGCTTTGCTGCAAAGCAGATATAATAAATATGTAGCAAAGAGAATAGCACAAAACAATTTAAAATAACAAGTTGAGCGGTTAGGTGTATTTTTATCATTTGGCTTCTTACTTATTTAGAAAAGGAAGAAAAATAAATGGACAAACAAGATGTCGAATACCGAATGTATTCGCTCAAAAGCTTTTGCGAAATTTTCGATGGGCTCTTCTCGTATGATACAGGAGATGATTTTTGGAAGCGATGCGTGTGTGAAGCTACGATCCGCAGTGTGAGCGTTGATATGTGCGATGGAGAAGTAAACCAACGCCCGGAAGAGGTTTCTCTGCGTATAGCATTAAAAGATGTTGTTTTGCGTCGCCTCGAACCATACAAAGACTTAAAACCCAAAACCATCGACACCAATAAAATCAAGGAGATGCTTCAGCATACAATTAAGGTTTTCATGGATGATGAAACCATGAAAGTGGAGGATATGGACGGAGAAACGCTACATTACTTATGTGGATGCTTCCGGTTCCTGCTATCCAAGAGGTGTCCGTTCGCATACTCCGTCGATTACAGTCAATTTCTAAAGGACGTACAGGAAGAAGGCATCGAAAACTACGCAGATACTGTTGTTGCGCTGCACATGTTAATTGAGCAATACAAAAAATATTAACAAGAACCAACCGCTCGCCTGACCGCGAGCGGTTTTTCTTTTTTTATTTGTCCAAAAGTTTTTGCTTTCCCTTTAACTTCCCCGGTTACGCTCCCTATAGCCTTTGTGTAAGAAAACAAAACCCAAACACAAAGGAGAAAAAGCATGAAAAAGATCACTGTAAATAAAACTCGTATCCTCACTGCTGCCGTCACGCTGTTGGCGGCTGTCTGCTGCCTGGCAGGGTGCGGCAGCAATGCCGTGCAGGAGGTCCCGCAGCCTGCCGGGACCTCCCGCAGCGAGGAAGCCACCCCCGAGACCGCGGCGCCGGAAGCCACGGCCACTCCGGCCCCCACACCGGAGCCGACGCCCGCTGTGGTCGTGCCCACCAGCGTGACGCTGGAGCAGGAGGGCGGCATCCTGAACAACGGCATGACCTGGACGCTGCATGCGACGGTCCTGCCGGAGGACGCCGCCGATAAGACCCTCACATGGACCTCCGCCGATGAGAGCGTCGCCACCATCGACGACAGCGGCGTCATTACGACCCACGCGCCCGGGCAGACCACCATCACGGCGGCCAGCACGGCGGGCGGCGTGTCCACCACCTACAACCTCGTTGTGCAGGAGGTCGTCAAGTGCAGCTACTGCGGCGGCACGGGGCATACGTCTGATACCTGCGCCGTAAAGAAAACGGCGGAGCAGCAGGCCGCCGCCGTGGTCGCCCAGCAGCAGGCCGCGGCTCAGTCTGCGGAGCAGACTGGCGCTGCGCAGGCGGCTGAACAGCCCGCCGCCGAAGCCGCCCAGCCCGCCGACCCCGGCTATGAGGTCGCCTGGGCAGGCCGCCGCATCTACTACGAAGGCGATGCCAACATCCCGGAAGGCGGTGTTGTTCAGCGCCCGGACGGCACCCGGTACATCAAGGGACCCCGGTGTGTGATCTTCGGGTATGACACCTGCCCGGAGGACACAGACCCCAGCCTGCCCGGAAACACCCCGTTCACCGGTGACTGTGTGTTCTGCGGTGACTTCGGGCACGACGTCTACCACTGCCCCATTCTGGACGAGCAGGAAAACCCCGATGCGTTCCTGATTGACAATTAAAAGGAACCTGCAGAATTTTTCTGAAAAATTTTCAGATTCTCTTTAACTTTCCCGCACACCGTCCCTATAGGGTAGATGTAAGGACAAACAAACAAAAACTAAGGAGGAAAATCCTATGATCACCATCAACAATAAATCCCGTTACTTCTCCGCTTCCGAGGATATGTTCCCTACGATGGAGCGCAACTTCGCATGGCTGTTCGGTATGCAGACCCCCGAGCAGGGCTGGAAGGCCGCCATGGCCAAGGCCATCTACCGCAGCGCCCGCGCCAGTTCAGCGGAGGAATGGCAGTACGGCTTCCCCATCGGGGATGACGGCGAGCCGATGCTCATCGAGGATGACTTCCTGGCCGACCTGATGGCGGCTTACCTGGAAAAGCTCCCCGACGTGGCCCCGCAGGCCCACTCCTTCGAGGAGCGCCGGGCCATGATGAAGCGGCTTTTCCCCCTCAAACACACCAAGGAGTACTACGAGATCCGCCTCGACAGCGTGATGAACGAGAACCCCGGTGAGTTCACCCTGGAGGATTACCTCCGCGGCGTAGGCCGCTGCGCACGGGAGGAACTCATGGACAAATTCGGTCCCCACGACAGCGGGCTGGACTGTTACTTCCAGATCGTGTTCCGCAAGATCAACCGCATCGGTGCGGAGCGGTTCAGCCGCGAGGCCGAGCTGCTGGCCGATCTTGCCGCGAACGACATCACGGCGGAGGCCCGCAGCCTCTACAACCCCTGGTCCTACTACTGTCAGGCCGCCTTCCGCGACCTGGCCTGGGCCTAACCCCCTCTACTTTTGAAAGGAGAAATTACTATGGAATGTAATACATTTGAAGAGCTTCTCTACCGAGACCTTCTCATCGCCGACAGCATGGAAAAGAACACCTTAAAAGAATTTCCCTCTGAGGAGCGCAAGACGCTCATGCAGCTCCTTTTCCCCCTCAAAGACAAAGAGAGGTTTTGCTACCTCTACCAGGACATGACCCTGGAACAGTACACAGCCAAGGTCGTCACAAAAGCACGGGATCTTCTGGATTCCGACATATTCCCCTATGGCAGCGAGATCTGGCTGCGGTTGTCAGACCTCGCCGAGATCGACAATATCTCCGCCGAGGCGGCGGAGCTCTACGGAGAGTGGAGAGACGCCGAGGCCCGGCACAACGCCCACAAGGACGAGGAGGGTTGGTTTTGAAAAATACATTTGTTCCTTTGGACAAGCAGTCCAAAAAGGCGCAGCGCGCCGCCGTGCGTGCCAACCGCGCGCTGTGGCAGGGCGTCAAGCTCTGCCCGCGCATCATGCGCAAAAAGACCGACTACCGCCGCAAGGGGCGGCGGGTGGATGCCCTGGACACTTAAAAAAGTTGTGCAGCATCCGCATTTTAGTGTATAATGAAGTAAACTGCCCCGCGCAGGGGGCTTGCTTACCGGGAGATGATCCTATCAACGCTAAAGTTTCAGCCGCCTACGCCTGTGGGCGTCACCATACCTTGACAGGGACACCCTGCCAGGACCGCACAGCCGGCTTTGTGCGCGGCGCCCTGGCGGGGGTCGTGCTCTGCGACGGCGCTGGCAGCTGTGCCCACAGTGAGAGGGCTGCGCAGCGTTTGATGGAGTGGATTCCCGATTACCTGCAGATCACGTTTGATACGCTCTGCGCCCTGCCGCCGGAGGAAGCCGCCGCCACGGTGGCCGCAGCGGGTCAGGCGGCGCTGGAGGTGCTGGGCATGCCGCCGGAGGAATGCTACTGCACGCTGCTGTTTTATGCCGCCCATGCGGACGGACGCTGGCTTTGCGGGCATATCGGCGATGGCTACATCTTCCGTATCCGGCAGGACACTGCCGTAGTGTTCTCGGCACCGGAGAACGGCCATGCCAGCAACGAAACGTATTTCCTGTCCGAACCGGGCGCCGCGCAGCATCTGCGCATCCGCAGCGGGGAACTGCACGAGCCCTACGCCGTGCTGCTGACAAGCGACGGCGGCGGCGATACCCTGTTTGACAGACAGCAGCAGCAGCCCGCCCCCGCCGTGGAGCGCCTGTGTGACTGGCTGACAGAGAACGATGAAAAGACCGTTACGGAAGCCTTGGCGCATGTTATAAAGGAAAAAATGATCCCGGCCACAGAGGATGACGTCAGTGTAGCGATCCTGTATTGCGGCGAGGATGAATAACAAACGAGCAGCAAAGCGAAAAACCGCTTTGCTGCTCGTTTTATTTCTGTATCGGAAAAGCCTCTTACATGGCAAATTGGCAAGGGCGAGCAGTGCTCGTTCCAGACTGTCGAAAAACTCTTGTAGGGGCGAGCATTGCTCGCCCGTGCCCGTTTGCCTTGTAAGAAAACTGTTCCGGAAAATGCGTTGCTGCGGTAAGTTGGCGGGCGACCAATGGTCGCCCCTACAGGATCACTTCTGCAGCTGCTTTGAGATTTCCTGCAATATTTTTGCGTACCGGCGGCGCTGGTAGCTCACGGCTGCCGCGGTCACATGCTGGTAAGCGGCCACGCTGCTGTCCTGCAGCGGGTGGGTCGGCGCTATATCCAGCAGTGCCCGCAGGCGCTCCGGTTTGTTCGGCTCAAACAGGTAATGTATGTAGCCTTTTACAAGGATCTGCTCCCACAGCAGCGCCTCCTGCTTTTCCAGCAGGGCGCAGTACCGCTCCGGCGGCAGCTCCGGCTTGTCGGTGCACAGGGGGCCGAGCACATCGGTGGTAAAGAAAAGCCGCGGGTATTCCTTTACATCCTTGCTGGCAAACATGGCAATAGCGCGCAGCGCCTCGGTTGTGCGCTCCAGATGCTCCTGCATATTCTCCTGGTTCGGGTCGGCCATATCAAAGCCCGAGCCGTCGTCTCTGTCGTTGCCCGGGTCATTCAGGGAGACCGTGCGCCGCGCGGCGGTAGCGTTGCGTCCGATAGATTTCAAGGCATCCGCATCCACATCCAGAATATCGGCAGCGCGATCATAGAAGGCGTCCGACAGCTCAGACGGGTCAATGCCCTGCTTATCGCACAGCTCGCACAGACGCTTCCAAAGACGCGCCTCCCCGCGGTTCAGGCGGATGTCGCCCTGCTCGCGCATGGACTGCCTGTTCATGGCTTCGTGCATGGCGTTGGCATAGATCGTGTCAAAATAGGCCATAAACTCCTTGCCGGAGCCTGCGTCGTACTTAGAGACCGCCTTGCGCATCGCCTCGGTAAAGGTCAGCGTGTCCAGCTTGTTGCGCAGCTTGCTGCGGCGGGTGTAGCGCGCATCCAGCATGGCATCTTCGTCCTGCTTCAAAAGCCCGGTATCATACGCGGTGTTGTTCAGTCGATTTTCCAGCTTCTGCAGGAACTCCTTAAACTCAAACACGAGCAGATACAGGCTCTGCCACTCTCGGTTGTGCTGCAGACGCTCCTCCGGCGGGTACTGCCAGATCGGGTGCTTCTCGATCTGACGGCGCAGAGCGGCCTGTTTCTCGCTGTCTTTTGCGTAATCCGCCATGGCTTACACCTCCCGGTCGGGGTGGAGCATCAGCTTGATAAAGGCCTTCTTGTCGGTCAGCTCTGCATCGGCAGCCATATCAACGATGCCGTCCAGCGTGAACAGTGTGCTGATGTCATACTGGCGCGCGTTCTTGACCTGACCGCTTTCCCGCGTCAGCTCGCGGTAGTAGATGCCGCAGACCTCTGTGTCATCCAAAATCTTCTCGGCATAATGCAGGGCCGAGGACAATACCAGCGGATACGTCTTGGTGCCGAACGTCGCATCGGCGTAATAGCAGGCGTCGCTCTCCATCGCGTCGGTCAGCGCCTCAAACAGGGTCAGCAGGCCGTCGCGCTGCTGGTTTTCCGGCGTTGTCAGGTCTACGAGGGTGTAGGGCTTGCCCAGGCTGTCCAGCTCGCGGCGGAAAACCTCCAGGTTCTCACTGCGAGGGCTGTTGACCTGGCGCACAGCGATGACCTTGATCTCATCCCCGTCGTGAGCCGTATCGGCCAGGATCGGGGTAATGGGGTAGCAGGTGGGCTGTGTGGTGGTCTGGGTGTAGTTGACCGGCTCGGCTGCATAGGGGGTGATGGCAAAGTTGCTGTCCAGCGGGATCGCTGTAATATAGATACGTTTCATCGGAGGTAGGTTCCTTTCCTGCCGCGGCGGGCGGCATTTCCTGTGTATAGTATAGCAAATTCAGGCAGGGGAATCAACAAAAAAACATGCCGGGCATTGCCCGGCATGTTTCAGAGGTTGCCCGCGTTCCGCTAGGCCTTTTTGCGGGCTGCAAAGGCCATGGCGATCAGGATAAAGCCGACCGCGATGAGCACAAAGATCGCGATGGTGCCTACCGCGTTGACGACACGGCAGAAAGCGGTCTGCCCCAGGGGTTTCTGGGGCCAGACGAGCACCATGATGCAGGCGCCGGCCACGGAAAAGAGTGCCGTATGCACTCGGAGGATCTTGGAGGTCAGCGGATGCTCCTGCAGCATCCGCTTCTCGCTGCGGTCAGGGGTCCCGTCGGCGCTGTTGTACGCCTTTTGCAGGATCTTCCGCGTGATGGGGGAAGGTAATGGTCAGGGCTGCCGCGAAGAAGAACGCGGACGCGACGGCATCCAGGAGGAAGCCGATTACCGTGCAGGGAATGCCGAGGATGGTGGTGATTTTTTAGGGGGACTTTTCAGTCCCCGCAGAAGGCATCGGGGTCCTGCTCGGCCGCGAGGATCGGGCAGTGGTAGACATCATGCCCGTAGTCGCCGCAGAAAACGCAGTCCCCGGTAAACGGCGTATTGCCGGGTTGGCTGAGGTCGGTGTCCTCCGGGCAGGAATCATACCCGAAGATGACGTTCAGGGGTCCCTTGATGTACCGGGAGCCATCGGGGCGCTGGACGACGCCGCCCTCGGGGATATCGGCGTCGCCCTGGGAGTAGATGCGGCGGCCTGCCCAGTCGACCGCGTAGCCGGGGTCAGCGGCAGCCTGCTCGGCAGGCTGAGCCGCTTCGGGTTGCTGGGGTGCAGCCTCGGCAGGGGCCGCCGGTTCCGCCGCCTGCTGGGCCACAGAAGCTGCCTGGGTCTGCTCAACGGCGGCCTTGCTGGGGCAGGCGCTGGCCGTGTGGCCTGTGCCGCCGCAGTAGCTGCAGGTGGCGACCTCCTGCACGAGGAGGGTGTAGGTGGTGGAGACGCCACCGGCCTCGCTGGCCGCCGTGATGGTGGTCTGGCCGGGGTGGAGCGCCGTGATGACGCCCGCGTCATCAATGGTGGCGACGCTCTCGTCGGAGGAGGTCCAGCGGACGGTCTTGTCCGCGGCGTCCTCCGGCAGGACGGTGGCGCGCAGGGTCCAGGTCATCCCGCGGTTCAGGATGCCGCCCTCCTGGTCCAGCGTCACGCTGGTGGGGACGATGGCCGCGGGCGTCGGCTCCGGGGTAGCCGTCGGCGCGGGGGTGGAGGTGGGCGCCGGGGCCGCCGTTTCCGGCGTGGCCTCCGCACTGCGGGAGGTCTCGGCGGGCTGGGGAACGGCCTGGGCGGCTGTGCTGCAGCCAGCCAGGCAGAAGATGGCGGCCAGCAGAGCGGCCGCAAAGAGGATTCGGACATTACGGAAAGTGAACATATCAGTATCTCCTTTGCAGGTAGGTTGTTTTGCTTACACCATACCAATAGGGCCTGCAGTTGGAAGAGTTAAAGAAAATCCGTAAGTTTTTGTATTTTATGCCGGCACGGACGCGGATCTGGTGCGAACCCCTAAAATTTCGGCCTAAAATCAGTGAAAAAAAGAGGGCTTCGCACCGACCAACAGCGAAAAATCAAAGCAAAATTAACGGTGTTTTGGGCAGAATGTAGACAAGTACAAGCATCTGTGCTATACTATAAAAGACAAGAACAGCATTTTGCACAGGTGTACCAGATCCGGAAGCCTTATTCTTCGCTGTTTTTGCCGATGTATCTTACCCGCACTGCGGGAATTGAAACTCGGAAATATTTAAGGACTTATGTACCTCCTTTGCAGATGTATCTTACCCGCCCCTGCGGGAATCGAAACACAAAAGACAATCCACAGGGCATTTGCCTGTGGGTTGTCTTTTGCTATTTTTACGGAAGGAACCGCTATGAACAGCCTGATTCTTACTTTGGATGCCGGGGCGGGGTGCTGCCTGCCCATCGCTTACCAGCAGCTGACGCAGGGGGCGCTGTACGCTGCCTGGCGCGGGAGCTATCCCCAGCTGCACGACGAGGGCTTTGCCGGGGACGGGCAGACCTTCCGCCTGTTCACTTTTGGTCCGCTGGAGGGGCGCTACCGCGTGCAGGGCAATGAAATCACCTTTACGGGCCTTGTGCAGCTGGAGGTGCGCAGCCCGGTAGAGGACCTGCTGTATGCCCTTGGCAAAAGCCTGACCGGGGCCGGCGCGCTGCGGCTGGGGCGGTGCGTGCTGCCCCTGCGGGACCTGCGCAGCGAGGATCACTATTGGTTTGCCGCGCCGCTGCCGGTGCGGATGGTCAGCCCGCTGACGCTGCACAAATCCCTGCCCGGTGGCAAGACGCTTTTTCTCCGCCCCGACGATGACGCCTTTGCCGCCCAGCTGATTGCCAACACGGCCCACAAGCTGGCCGCCTGCCGCAGTACGGCGGACCCGTCCGTCACGCTGCGCCCGATGGGGACCCGCCTGCCGCGCAAGCGGGTGACACAGTTCAAGGGCATCTACCTGACCGGCTGGGAGGGGGATTTTCTGCTGGACGGCGACCCGGAGACGCTCTGCCTTTTGTACCAGACCGGCTTGGGGGACCGCAACAGCCAGGGCTTTGGCATGTTCCGGATGCTTTTGTAGGGAAAGCCGCCGTCTTTGGGGCAGATGTAGACAAGTGTGGGTATGTGTGCTATACTGTAAAAAACAAAGGCAGCGCTTGCACAAGGGCGCGATGCGCGGCGGCTGTGTTTGGCGGGGCTTTTGGGGATGTATCTTACCTGTGCTGAGGGAATTGAAACATCGTGTTGTTGATGGCCGTCATCTCCAGCATGTCAGATGTATCTTATCCGTGTTGCGGGAATTGAAACGGACTAGATTATAGCCTTTAACATTTCCAACGGCTGATGTATCTTACCCGCGCTGAGGGAATTGAAACATTACGATGTGGTTCTCGGGAGCCTTGACGTAGGATGTATCTTACCCGCGATGCGGGAATTGAAACTTTTCGTCGAATCAGATATTGCACATATTCTTCGATGTATCTTACCCGCACTGCGGGAATTGAAACGGTGTCGGTATCACATGATATTAGCGCTTTGCATGGTGGATGTATCTTACCCGTTCCTTACCTGCGGGAATCCAATAAAAATCCCCCTGCCGGGATTTTCTCCCGGCAGGGGTATTTTTTCTTTATTCGGTTTTATGCCTGTTTGATGGAAAGCGAAATCTTCTCTTTTCCGCCCTCCTGTTTGATGTCCAGCACTCTGACGCGCACGGTCTGGCCGATTTGCAGCTCGTCGTCAACGGATTGGACAAAGTGGTTTGCGATTTCACGGATGTGTACCAGTCCGCTGCGGCGGCTTCCCAAATCGACAAACGCGCCGTAAGGCTTGATGCCCGTCACTCTGCCGGTGTACACCCTGCCGACGCACAAGGGCGCGTCCTCGTGCTGGGGCGTGGAGGTGTAACTCTCCCGGCGCGGCGGTGCGGCAAAGCCCTCCCGCCGTGGTGCGGGGTCAGGGCCGCGCTTCGGCTCCAGCGTAATGTTGTTGTCCAGCGGGTGCGGCAGCGTAACAAGGCTCTTTGCGTGCTTGCGGTTCTGGGAGAACCAGTTGAAAATCTTGTCGTTGCCGTTTTTGTCTTTGGCACTCGGATATTCCACAGTCTTGCTCTGGGTGCTGCGCTTGTCCGCAATTTTCAAAAGGCTCTTTACGGACGTGCTGTCTGTGTCGATGCGCCCATGGGCGGCCAACAGGGAATCTAAGGGGAGCGGCTCGGTGGTGTAGCAGAGCGTGCCGTCCTGCTGCGCCAGGGTGCGCAGCTCGCCGCCGGTCAGGGTGATTTTGCAGCTGCCGTAGCCCACCGGCTTGCCGTGGCCGATTTTGTGCAGGCGGGGGCTGGCGGGCGTGTTCTCGCCCAGCGTCAGCACAAAGGCCAGTTCCTCCAGCTGTGCGCGGGTGATGCGGTCAAAGTAGACGCTGCCCTTGAATGTGCCCTTCATGGCCTCAAGCGTGGCGTTCTGGTTGGAACGCTCGTTCTCCGTGCGGGGCGCGCTGTGCCAGTAGAACTTTCTGCCGCGCGGCTGTGGGGTGTACACGCGGAATTTTTTTATCGTTTGTTTGGTTCCGTCCGGAGAGCATTTGGTTTCTTCCAGAGAGCAGAAATCGTAATTCCAGAACCCAATGCTCGTTTCATAGGTTGATTTCGGCTTTTCAAGATAAAATTCATACGCACTGGGTTTGGGGCCGCTCAAAATCGGCAGCGTTTTATTGCCAAGGCTCTCGTACTGCGCAGCCTCGGCGTCGGTAAACCGCACGCGCCCGGACGTGCCCTTGCCCTTGACCGTGCCAAACAGCGCACAGCCGGGGCACAGGGCGTCGGTGTCCGCACAGGGGGCGTAATTACCCATGATCTCGGTCCAGCTGCGGCCCTGCATGACGCGGCCAATGGATGCGCCGCTCAGATAGCAGCGCAGCGTGCCGTTGTCGTCGGCCAGCAGATACCAGACCGGCACAAGCCCGCCCTGCTTGGGGTCGTTGTCATGCACACGTTTCAGCGCCGCCAGCAGGTCGCCGTGCGCGGCGCTCCGGGGGTCGTTGTCGGCGGACTTTTTCAGGATATTGCTCAAAGCGCGGTAGGGTGTGTCGTCCTGCCAGCGGAAGATGACCGGGCGGCCCGCCTTGGGTGCCAGCAGCCGCACATGGTAGTTTTTTTTGTACAGCGTGATGGGCCGGTTGAATTGCAGCCAGCCGGAGGGCCCGTCCGGGCGCAGCCGGGTGTGCTGGCCGCTGTGGTATTCATGACCGTACCAGTTCAGCCAGCCGTTGCACATGAGGGAGCCGTCGCGGCCCTCGGACAGTTTGAGGTAGTCCACTACATCCGCCGCATACAGCACCCACTTCCCCGTCTCCGGGTCGATGCCCAGCAGGCCGTGGTCCTTGAAGCCGTTCGTCGAGGGCAGACGCTGGCTGAACGGTTCCTCCGTGCTGTCCAGCAGCACGGACAGGCAGCTGTTGGTTACAGCCTCGTACACGGCGCGCATGGCACCGCACATCTCACTGCCCGGGATAGCCGGTGTGCCGTCCGGCAGACGGAAAAACGGGTATCTCTTATGGTCGATTTTCTCATGGTCGATTTTCTCATCCTTCACGACCTTGGCCGAATCCGGGATGAGAAGCGGCGTGTCGGTGGTCAAAGTGTAGTCCAGCCGCCCGGTCAGGAGCTTGCCAGTGTAGTAAGCATCCAAGGCAGTACGCGAAGGCGCATGTTCAAGCGGAACAAAGTTATAGGGGTTTACGACGTTTGCCATTTATTGTTCCCCCTTTGCAAAGCCCACCCAACGGGTGTCGGCCACAAAGGCCATCCCGTTTTCGGGGTCGTAGTCAAGATATTCGTGCAGAAGCAGCGCGTCGTCCTTGTCCGCGGGCAGGGTGTAGTGCCCGCCGCTGGTGGACATCATGCTGTCGCCATCCTGTTCGGCAATGTCCAGCAGTTGGGTTTCGGTCAGGTAGTCTCCCGCGTCCACAGCCAACCGCCAGC
>UMHC01022726.1_pt1 | contig 30794 bp, 20 predicted proteins | sample 1965381 | NCBI WGS metagenome assembly UMHC01 (sample SAMEA4836083, study PRJEB28245) | human gut metagenome | biome: gut microbiome; material: fecal sample | place: Denmark | collected 2008 | reverse complement strand
CACCTTAGAGGTCGGAGTCTTCTTGCTGTAAGAGGATAAAACTCAATACCTTTACTCTTATTTTCTTCACTCATAAGTCTCTTATCCTGAAATCAAAAAAGAAATCTATTACACGTGTCATATCATTTGTGAAAGCTATATTTAGGCATAATACTTTCCTTAAGACATCGTGTAATAGATTTCTTTTTTGATTTCTTATATTATTTAATTATTATCTAGTTCCTATATTATCAATATACTATCTAACTTAACACGGTGACAGCTGCTTCCATTTACTGATCAAATGACCAGCTTCCATCATCGTTCTGTGTTCCGCCAATGACATCCTGTCCATCTACAGATACTAATACATCTGTGCTGCTGACATTATCACCACTTACGGAAAAATCATAATATTCTTTATCTCCCACTGTAACTTGCTTCTTGTAAGAATATTCTGCATCTTCTCCATAATAATCTTTTGCCTGGCTTAATGCGTCATCCTGTGAGATTCCTTCTGTACTGTCGGTAGAATCTGTAGCATCCGTGCTGTCTGTAGATGAATTAGCATCTGTGCTGTCTCCATTCTCGGATGTACTGTCTGTACTCGCTTCTTCACTTTCAGAAGATGTACTCTGATTCTCAGAATCTGTCTCTCCAATCTGTCTGATTGCTGTAGCAGAATAGGCAAAGCAGTTATCATCACCATCAAAAGAAGATGCGGTGATCGTCACTTCATATGTTCCTTTTACTTCATCTGTATCTTTATCTCGAAGCTGTGATGTGATGATATAATCGCTTCCATCTTTCACACAGTTTGTAATATATGGAACAAGACTGCTTACCTCTCCTTTTAAGAAGCCATACATCTGCTTGCCATCATCATATGTCGCATATTTATCACCATCAGGAATTTCCGGGAATTCCATGTTGCCCATTCCATATGCATTATAAAGAGCAGATGCATACATATTTGATGTGTTCTCTTTAAGATAATAGTAGGAATCCATCTCAATTCCATCTCCGTAAGCAGATTCATTCTCCATTAAGGAAGTGAGTGCTGCCATAGAAAACCAGAAAGAATCCGACTTTTCTTCACTGGCACCATTCGCATAGTATGGATAACCTTTCGAATAATTCTGTAACATCAGAGCCTCAATTGGATAAATCATATTTTCAAAATTATCTGGAAGCTCTACACCAGAAGCAACGTAATCTGCTGTCGTATCATCCTTTGCGGCCTCTGTTGTTGCCTCTGATGCCTGTTCTGCCTTAGAAACGCTGTTTTTCTCTGCACTTTTGCTTGTAGAACATGCACTTACACTCATAACCATCATTCCAGCAAGAGTTACTGCACATAATCTTTTCAGTTTATTCTTAAACATAATTCCTTCCTTTCTGTTTCGCCGGTGTATGTTCTCATCTATGCCACTTTTTATTGACTATATCTGCATCCACCGCAAAACATGAACTTCTCTTAAACTTTTTCCAAAGTATTTTCATCAAAATAATAGCCCATTTGAAAATAATTGTAAAGAAATTTCTTTTTGCTTTCTTTCCTGGCTTTTGCAGGTTATTTTTTATATTATTGGAAATTTACCTTCTTTTCAAAGAAGATTTCTATTTGTTTTCGCGTTGCTTTCAGAGAACCCTGTGCAAAAAATGGTTTTCCACCTCCTCGTCCGTTCAGTTCTTTATTCACCTGCTTTACAAGTTCCCGGACATCTCCTTCTCTCTGTCCAATGGCATATTTATATCCGTCTTTATCATTTCCCGCAAAGAAAGCTGCAACACCGCTGCATGTATCTAAAATCGCATCGGTACATTTTCTTACTTCTACTGGTTCCATATCTCCTTCAATCAACAGCACATTTTCTTTTCCCACACAGGAAGCAGCTATCTGTTCAAAATGTTTTTGCTTTTCTGCTGCAAGTTCACCTTTTAAGTTATAAACTTCATCAAGAAGTCTCTGTACTGCATCTTTTGTCTCTTTTTCTTTTACCGAAAGTCTGACTGCAACCTGGCTGTTTTGCTCCGCACTTTTTGACAGATATTCTAATGCCCGTTTTCCTGAAAGCATTTCCATACGAACCCCGTCACGAAACTTCTTACTGGAAAGGATTTTGACCAGGCCAATCTGGCTGGCATGTGTCACATGAAGACCACAGCAGGCACAAAGGTCTGCTCCCGGAAATTCTACCAGGCGAATCTCTCCTGTAAGTTCTTTTTTACTTCGATATGGAATGAGTTTTCGTTGTCTCTCATCTGGATAAAAAATATTTACCTCCTGATTCATCCAAATATAATCATTTACTTTTTGTTCAATTTCAGCCACTTGTTCTTCTGTCAGCATTCCGCTTAAATCAATTGTAATGACTTCTTCTCCCATATGAAATCCAACATTTTCATAACCATATTTTTCATGAATCATTCCACTGACAATATGTTCGCCAGAATGTTGCTGCATAAGGTCAAAACGCCATTCCCAGTTGATTCGTCCTACAACTTGTTCCCCTACTTTCAATGGTTTTTTCATGATATGACAGATTTCTCCATCCACATACTGCACATCAAGAACTTCTTCTCCCTCAATCGTTCCCTTATCTGCTGGCTGTCCTCCGCCTTCAGGATAAAAGGCTGTTTCATTTAAAATGATATAATATCCTTCCTGTCTTTCCTCACAGGAAAGTACAATGGCCTCAAACTCTCTAATGTATACATCTTCATAAAATAATCTTCTCGTTTTCATAATCAAATCCTCTTTTATTCTTGAATTATTTTTCAAACACAATCAGCGAGTGTCTTAAAAATATCCCTGCAACCTGCATGCCCCAAATTACGGCATATTTTTCAGAAAGCATTTTTCAAAAAATACAATCTATAAAAAAAGACTACCGCGTCAGAATATGATCGCGGCAGCCTCCCCTTTTCGTCAAGTAACACCTGACTAGATGCTCTTTATTTTGATGATTCTGCTTTTATATAGAGGGATAGATCAGAATCTGGATTCTGCACTTCCATCTGATAATGTGTGAACTCCTTCGTTCCATCCTCATCTTCATATACCTTATATCCATCATGATCAAGTACAGTAAAGTATAAATCAATTGGAAGATTAAATGTATATTCCTGATTCTTTTCTCCATCATAATCAGAGTAAACAGTACATACTCTCTTTTCTTTTTCCTTCTTTAAATCCTTATAGAACTGTGGAATCTTTTCTTCACCGTCAAACTCTACTGTATAACCATAGAAAACTTCATCCCCACATTTCTCCTCTACAGAAGTAATAAGCTGTGTCTTTTTATCAATAATAATCGTTTTCTCAATCGTATCTCCAGCAGAGAATCCGTATTCCGTATCATAATCATCTCCGCTTTGAACCTTAGTCGTAAGCTGTAAAGTGATTGTACTATCACGTTCTTTTTCGTTCTGAATCTGATCTTTCATATCTCCCTGGAAAATGCTGTCCTCAATCGCTTTTACGCATTCTTCCTCGTAATCATTTCCAACCAGTCCGAAATACTGTGTATACTTCCCATTATAACGATATAATTCTTTATTACTGATTACTTCTTTGTAATCATCATCGGAACCTTCTTTCTTAAAGTAAGAGAAATAGTTTCCCTTTTTATCTTTCTTAATCTGGCGGGTTGTCGTATAATCAGAACCTTCTGCCAAATGAGAGTAAGAAGCTGTAATTGTAACAAGCTTGTGCTCCTTAAGTAATGCCTCGACTGTATTTGCAGAATTAATCTCTTCCATGTGTTTTGCGTTCTTATGCGTTCTATGCAAAAGTCCAAAAACAACACCTGCAAGAATCAGCACCGTAAGCAATAAGCTAATACCCAATACCTTCCAGAACCACGGCCGATTCTGATTGCGGCGATGGGAAGTTGTCTGATCTAACTCATAGCCTTTATATTTTCTTGTATTTGTAGTATCCGACATAAAATTAAAAGTTCTCCTTTCTAGTTTGCCAAAAGTCATATTCGCCTTATTATAATCCAACCCCTATCTATATTTCAAGTTTTTTCACCCTTTTTGTACATTTTTCATCAGCATGTAGCTGATACCGTTTGTCTGATTCTCCTTTTTCTCTGCATCAGTAAGTGGGCGGATTACCTTTGCCGGAGAACCAAATGCCAGCATTCCGTCCGGAATTACCGTTCCCTGTGTGACAAGGCTTCCTGCTCCAATAATACAGTCGGAGCCAACCTGCGCGCCATTCATAATAATCGCACCCATTCCAATGACGGTATTATTCCCGATTGTGCATCCATGAATAATCGCATTATGACCAATAGATGTTCCATTCCCGATTTTACATGGGAAGCCATTATCTGCGTGAACAACGGTGCCATCCTGGACGTTGGAACCACACCCTACAACAATCGGTGCCATATCTCCGCGAAGTACCGCATTATACCATACAGAACTTTCATCTCCTAATGTGACATTTCCTACTACACAGGCTCCCGGTGCTACCCATGCATTTCCCTGAATATCTGCGTTTTTAATATAACTCATGCTTTTCTCCTTTTCTCTGTCTCTCATTATACCTGGCTCTGCGCCATAAAGAAATCAAATGTAAGCTGGTCAGTTTCCGGAAGTCCTGTAAGTATTCCAAGTTCCACCATCTTATCTACGTTCGTCTTACTGACTTTCGCCTGATTTCTAAAGTTTTCAAGTGAGGTAAACGGACCATGTTTCGCTGCCTCTTCTACCTGCTCACAGGCCTTATCTCCAAGACCCTCCACACTGGAAAGCGGCGGCATGATTTTACCATCAATAATCTGACATTCTCTTGCTTTTGCCTTATAAATATCAATCGGCATAAACTCAAATCCTCTTGCGTACATTTCCTGTGCAATTCTTCCATCACGAATCGTATCCTGATCCTTTTTCGTCTGCTGATCCTTCGGTGTTTTTAAAAGTTCCGTAAGTGCAATGTCAAGACGTTCTTTTCCCCGGCACATAATCTCATAGGAAAACGCTGAGGCACGGATACCAAAGTAGGCTGCATAATAAGCTAATGGCTTATGTACTTTAAACCATGCCACACGCCAGCCCATCATAACATATGCCGCTGCATGCGCTTTCGGGAACATATATTTAATCTTCTTACAAGACCAGATGTACCAGTCTGGCACGCCGTGGGATGTCATCTCTTCTTCCCACTCTGGTTTTAATCCCTTTCCTTTACGAACAGATTCCATGATGGTAAAAGACTGTTCTTTATCAAGTCCCATATTGATAAGATAGGTCATAATATCGTCTCGACAACAAATTGCCGTGGAAATCTCTGCTTTTCCCTCTTCAATCAATGTCTGTGCATTTCCAAGCCATACGTCTGTACCGTGGGACAGGCCAGAAATACGAACAAGGTCAGAGAAACACTTTGGATTTGTATCTTTTAACATCTGCATAACAAACTCGGTACCAAACTCCGGTACGCCAAGAGAACCCATCTCAATTCCGCCAATATCTTCTGGTGTGATACCAAGAATATCGGTACTGTGGAAAAGAGACATAACTTCTGGATCATCAAGAGGAATCGTTGTCGCATCCATTCCTGTTAAGTCCTCTAATCGCCGAATCATAGTGGGATCATCATGGCCGAGAATATCAAGTTTTAACAAGTTGTGGTCAATAGAATGGTACTCAAAATGTGTTGTAATAATATCTGTATTCACATCATTTGCCGGATGCTGGATTGCGGTAAATTCATAAATCTCATGTTCATGAGGTACTACGATAATTCCACCCGGATGCTGGCCTGTGGTTCGCTTTACACCCGTACAGCCTTCCGCCAAACGCTCCATCTCACATCTTCTTTTATGAATATCTCTTTCTTCAAAATATTTGTACACATAACCATATGCTGTCTTTTCTGCAAGGGTACCGATGGTTCCTGCCCGGAATGCCTTTCCCTCTCCGAAAATAACTTCTACATATTTATGCGCTTTTGACTGATATTCTCCAGAGAAATTCAAGTCAATATCCGGCTCTTTATTTCCCTTAAATCCAAGGAATGTCTCAAATGGAATATCATGTCCTTCCTTTTGTAACGGTGTGCCGCAGACCGGACAGTCCCTATCCGGCATATCACAGCCAGACATACCTTTTTTCGAATATGGTCTTACTGCATCAGAGTCAAAATCTACATAATGACATTTGGGACAAATATAATGCGCTGACAAAGGGTTAACTTCCGTAATACCTGCCATTGTCGCTACAAAAGAAGATCCTACGGAACCTCGCGAACCTACCAGATATCCATGGTCATTCGAATCCCACACCAGCTTCTGTGCGATAATGTACATTACGGCAAATCCATTGGATATAATAGAATTCAATTCTCTTTGTAGTCTCTCCTCTACAATATCCGGCAGATCCGGCCCATAAATCTCATGGGCTTTATCGTAACAGATTTTTGTTAATGTCTCATCAGACTTTGGAATAACCGGAGGACATTTATCAGGATGTACCGGCGAAATCTTTTCGATCATATCAGCAATCTTATTTGTGTTGGTGATAACAACTTCCTTTGCCTTTGCTTCTCCGAGATAGGCAAACTCCTCAAGCATTTCCTCCGTCGTTCTAAAATACAGCGGTGCCTGATTATCCGCATCTGAAAATCCCTTTCCTGCCATGAGAATTCGACGATACTGTTCATCTTCTGGATTTAAGAAATGAACATCACAGGTCGCAACAACCGGTTTGTGATATCTTTCGCCAAGTTCCACAATCTTACGGTTATAATTCTGTAAATCTTCAACTGTTTTCGCTTCGTACCTGTCACTTTCAAGCATGAACATATTGTTACCGATTGGCTGAATTTCGAGGTAGTCATAAAAACGGACCAGTTCTGCTAATTCCTCTTCACTTTTCCCCCTGATGACTGCCTGAAACAGCTCTCCCGCCTCACAGGCAGACCCTAAAATAAGTCCTTCCCTGTACTTTTGAATCAAGCTTTCCGGCATTCTCGGACGGCGGTTAAAATAGTCCAGATGTGAGGCCGATACCAGTCTGTTTAAATTAATACGGCCTGTCTCATTCTTTACAAGAATAATGCCGTGATAGGACGGCGCTTTCTTAATCAGATCCGGTGACATCGCTCCCATATCATTTAATTTGGCAAGTGTGTGTACGTCTTGCTCTTCAAGCATTTCCACAAAACGAAGAAACACCTCTGCCGTTACTCTTGCATCATCGACTGCCCTGTGATGATGTTCCTGCTTGATATTCAATCGTTTACATACTGTATTTAACTTAAACTTATTCAAATCCGTAAGAAGCAGCCTTGCCATCTGTACCGTATCAAGTACCGTAAAATCTGTTTCAAATCCCTGTCTTTTTGCATTCTCTTCGATAAAGCTCACATCAAACTCTGCATTATGTGCAACCAGACTGCACCCCTCACAAAAAGAGAGGAATTCCGGCAGGATTTCTTCTATTGACTTTGCATCTGCAACCATTGAGTCATCAATGCTTGTAAGTTCTGTAATCCGAAGTGGAATCGGACGCTGCGGATTGACAAACACACTGTAATGGTCACTTATTTTCCCCTTGCTTACCTTAACGGCACCAATTTCGATAATCGCATCATGAATCGGACTAAAACCTGTTGTTTCCAAATCAAATACAACATAATCATCTAATAATGTCTGTCCTTTATCATTCGTGACAAGCTTCTTTAAATCATTTACAAAATAACCTTCCACTCCGTAAATGATCTTAAACGGTTCATCCATCGTAATACAATGATTCGCAATCGGGAATGCCTGCAAAACTCCATGATCTGTGATTGCCATTGCCGGATGCCCCCAGGCTTTTGCCTGATTGATAACCTTTTTAATGTCAACCACGCTGTCTAAATCACTCATTACGGTATGAAGATGCAGCTCTACACGCTTTTCCAAGCTCTTATCCATTCGCTTTTCTGTAAAGTCAGGAATCGGTTTAATTCCAGAAATTGAGGAAAGGGTCAGGTCGTGTTCAAATGTATCCATACGAGGCATTCCCTTTACTTTATAGAACTTTCCCTTTTCAAATAAATCCAAAAATTCCGGCAGCTGGTCATTGGCAATAAAAATCTTCCCAACAATCGTATCGGTAAAGTCTGTAATATGAAAACTTACAATCGTACGCTCTCTTCGGATTTCTCGAAGTTCCATTTTAAGAATCTGCCCGCGGACAACAACCTGTCCGATCTCATCGACAATTTCTTCTAATGGCACAACTTCTCCATCACAATCCTTACCGTAAATAACATCTGGGTCCTTTGAGCGGCGTCTCTGACTAAATTCCTGTCTTCTTGCCCGCTCCTCAAAGAAATTCCCAGAATAGCTTCGTTGCGGTTTTTTCTCTTCTTTTGAACCTTCTCCATCTTCCGCATCAGAATCTTTTTTCTCACTTTCCACCTTTTTGATCTGACTCATGACCATATCTACTTCCAGATTCAGCTTATGGTTTCTCGCCTTATAAAATGCCTGTTTTGCATCATCGGTAAAGTCAAATCCTACCTGAATTTCCTTTCCAAAGCGATGAGAAAAAAGATGTTCAAGATATTCTTTTAAAACACGGGATTTATCCCTTGCAAGGAAAGAATCTTCTAAAAGGATCGTCATGATGTTGCCTTCAAATCCCCACTCTCCATTCGAAAGAAGACTATACTCCACCCGGCCCATTTTTTTCACTTCATGAAGAATACTATTCCAGTAATCATTCGTTATGCTCTCTAACGTATAGGCTGAAGACAGTTCATACGTATCATCAAAAGAAATAAACACAGAAGTCTTTCCAAACAGCTCTTTTTTCATATCGTAGGCAACTTTATTCAATACTTTTCTTGGAATAATATGTTCACTTCTCAAATGAATAACCAGCTGTCTTGTCTGCTGTTTCATGACAACCTTCGAAACAATCGCATTGGACAAAACATACTTTAAATTATCTGGAACGGTATAGTCTGGAAATACTTCTATAAAAGTCTGTCCTTCAAGCATCTTCTTCTCCTTTCTTCCTCAATCGATTCAATATTGTGCAGGCTATAAATTTAAATATGCTCAGAGCGTATTTAAAAAATACCCTAAAGTGTGTTTCAAACACACTCTAATGTATCATATATTTTTATTTTCAGAATACACTTTAATAAATATGAATCGGAAGGACTGTTTTTTTTGAGTGCAAAAACAAAAATCGTTGTCGTAAAAGCAAAAGAACTTATTTATACTGCTCTTTTCGTCTGTTTAGGTATCATACTGATTCTTCTTCTAATCTTTATGTTTGCTCCAGAAGAAAAAAGCACCAAAACCAGCGCAGGTGTCTACACGCCCGGAGTCTATACTTCTACGATTACTCTTGGCGATAATACATTAGATGTGGCAGTTTCCGTTGATACAGACCACATTACCTCCGTCAGTTTAAACCATCTTTCTGACAGTGTAAGTGCTATGTATCCGCTCCTCGAGCCATCTCTTGAAGAAATCAATGCACAGCTTGAGCAGATTTCTTCAATTGATGATCTAAAACTAAATGCAGAAAATAAATATACTGGCCTGATCTTACAGCAGGCTATCAAAAATGCACTTTCCAAAGCCAAGTCTTAGAGCGTGTTTGAAAAATGCTTTCTGCAAGATGTGCGTCGCAATTTACGGTATATTTTCTATTACATAAAATACTGATATCACTCTTTTTAAAGCCCCAGCTTCTCTTTTAACTCATCTAATTCACTCATCCACACAGCAGAACTTGCATCACTTGGCATTCGCAAATCCCCTCTCGGTGAAACCGCAATAGAACCAACCTTTGGTCCATCCGGGAGGCAGGATCTCTTAAAATGCTGTGCAAAGAAACGCCAGCAGAACGTACGAAGCCATTTATAACAGGTTGCAACATCATATTCTTCTCCAAATGCCTGTCTGGTCAGACGGAAGATTTTCTCTGGATGGAATCCAAAACGAAGCATATAATATAAGAAGAAATCATGCAGTTCATAAGGGCCCACCAAATCTTCTGTTTTCTGGGAAATAACACCGTCTACCGGTGGAAGTAATTCAGGGCTTACCGGTGTATCTAAAATGTCAAGCAGTACCTCTTTTAATTCCTGTTCCTCGCTCGTATCCGCATAATAACGTACCAGATGTCTTACCAAAGTTTTTGGTACAGAACAGTTCACAGCATACATGGACATATGATCTCCATTATAGGTTGCCCAGCCAAGCGCCAGCTCTGACATATCTCCCGTTCCAATAACCATTCCATTTGTCTGATTGGCAATATCCATCAAAATCTGTGTTCTCTCACGCGCCTGAGAATTCTCATATGTTACATTATGAATTTCCGGGTCATGTCCAATATCTGAAAAATGCTGCTCTACCGCTTTATTAATACGGATTTCACGCAGGCTTGCGCCAAGCTTCTTTGTGAGCGTTACTGCATTGGAGTACGTTCTGTCTGTTGTTCCAAAACAAGGCATTGTCACACAGACAATATTCTCTCTTGGAATCTTCAACATATCAAATGCTCTTGCCGTTACTAATACTGCAAGAGTGGAATCAAGACCTCCACTGATTCCGACAACTGCCGACTGACAGTGGGTATGTGCCAGACGCTTTTTCAGACCCATTGCCTGAATGGTAAGAATCTCGTCACAACGCTTTTCTCTGTCAATCTTATTAGACGGAATGAACGGTGTACGCTCAAAATAACGGCTGAGTTCTGTTCGTTCTTCTTTCAGCCGGAAATAAACTCTCTCATAATTTTTATCTGCGCCTTCTGTCACAAAAGTTGTCATTCTTCGTCGGTCTGCCTCTAATCTTTGCAAGTCAATCTCTGTCTCGATATAACTATTCTGGAATCTTCTTGATTCTTTCAAAATAGAACCATACTCTGCAATCATGTTATGTCCACTATACACTAAATCCTGTGTGGACTCTCCCTCACCGGCACAGGAATAAAGATAAGCGCATACTAGACGAGCAGACTGCTGGGATACAAGATTACGGCGGTAAGTATCTTTTGTCGTTGTCTCATCACTTGCTGACGGATTACAGATTACAGTTGCCCCTGCTAATGCATGATGGGTAGATGGTGGCAGTGGGCACCATAAATCCTCACAGATTTCACATCCAATCACCAATTCTTCCATGTTCTCACAGCAAAATAAAAGATTCATCCCAAAAGGTACATCCTTACCACCGAGACGAATCTTTCTTACTTCCTCTTCTCCCGGAGCAAAATGTCTTGCCTCATAAAATTCTGAATAGTTTGGCAGATAATGTTTTGGCACAACGCCTAATATTTTACCGCCCTGTGCAAATACCGCACAGTTATAAAGCTTATGATTCACTGTTAATGGAAGACCTAAGACGATTACCATATCCTGTCCTTTTGTCTCCTCTAAAATAGCAAAAAGCTGATTCTTTGCCTCATCAAGTAACGTCTTTTGTAAAAAAAGATCATTACAAGTGTACGCAGTAAGAACAAGTTCCGGAAAAACTAAAAGCTTTACGCCATTCTTATCTGCCTTCTTTATTACTTCCATTACCTTTTCTTTATTGTGAATCGGATTGGCAACCTCTACATCAACAGATGCCACACCAACTTTTAAAAAGCCATCTTTCATAAAAACCTCCATAAAGCAAAATGGGAATCCTAAGTTCCTTAGTCTTCCCATTATTGTAATCAATTATTTATCTTTTGGCAACAAGCAGTACAAGGAAATTTTTGATTGCCCGCCACATGGGAAATCAAACGTTCTCTTATGACCTTCTTATTCCTAGAGCGTGTTTGAAAAATGCTCTAATATACAGTTATTCTTTTGTAGAAATCCGTAATAAATTACTCAAGGAAATCCTTAAGCTTTCTGCTTCTGCTTGGATGACGAAGTTTACGAAGTGCCTTCGCCTCAATCTGTCTGATACGCTCTCTTGTTACGTTAAATTCCTTACCAACTTCCTCAAGAGTTCTTGTCTTACCATCATCAAGTCCAAAACGAAGTTTAATAACGTTGCGCTCTCTTTCTGTAAGAGAAGCCATTGCCTCTTCAAGCTCTTCTTTAAGCATGGAAAAAGAGGCAGAATCTACTGGAGAAAGAAGAGATTCATCCTCAATGAAATCACCTAACTGGCTGTCCTCTTCCTCACCGATTGGTGTATCTAAAGATACGGGATCTCTGGATGTCTTTAAAATCTCATCAATCTTGGCAACCGGCATATTCATCTTCTTTGCAATCTCTTCGTTGGTAGGTTCTCTTCCGAGTTCCTGAAGTAACATTCTTGAAGTACGAAGTGTCTTGTTGATTGTCTCTACCATATGTACTGGTACACGGATTGTCTTCGCTGTATCGGCGATACCTCTTGTGATTGCCTGACGAATCCACCAGGTAGAGTAGGTACTGAACTTATTACCCTTCTTATAATCAAACTTCTCAACGGCCTTCATCAGACCCATGTTACCTTCCTGAATAAGATCAAGGAAAGACATTCCTCTTCCAACATACTTCTTGGCAATACTTACTACAAGTCGGAGGTTTGCCTCAATAAGCTGCTTTCTCGCCTGCTCATCTCCCTTTTCGATACGCTGTGCCAGAAATACTTCCTCTTCTGCTGTAAGCAGAGGAATATTACCAATCTCTTTTAAATACATACGAACTGGATCTTCTAAGCTGACACCTTCAAGAATATCAGCATCATCAATGATCTCAACTTCTTCTGTATCATCATCTATAAAATTATCATCACCGTCATCTTCTTCGTTGGTATTTAAAACATCAACGCCCTGTTTTTCAAAATAATCAAGAATCCACTCAAACTTCTCCGGAGTTAACTCAATATTCTTAAATGCATCGTTAATCTCCTTATACTCTAACACATTTTTATTCTTATGTGCCTGTTTGAGAAGCTTCTCCATGATGTTCGAAAAGACTATTCTTATATCTTCCATTCTGTTCTCCCAACTCTAATTATAACTAAACTTTCTGACTGTTTCCTGATTCTCTCCAAATACTTTCAATATAAAAAAATAAAATCAAAAGCTAACGAAGAAAAAGAATCCTGCCCGGCAGAATTCTCCGACTGCGGACGGCTATTATTTACTGCCATCCTGCTTATATATCCGTCAAATCAGTCTGACTGCTGTGCCATATACTAAAACCTCAGCAGCTCCCTGCATTACTTCGCTGGAGGAATAACGCACACATACTACTGCATCTGCACCCATCTGCTCTGCGTTCCTTACCATCTTATCTGTTGCAAGCGTTCTGGCTTTCTCCATCATCTCCGTGTATGAAGTAAGCTCTCCACCCACTAACGTTTTTAAACTGTTCATGATATCCTTACCTGCATGAACTGTTTGGACAGAAGAACCTTCTACAATACCTAACGGCTCGATTTCTCTTCCTGCAATTCTTTCTGTAGTAACTAATAGCATAGCTCCACCTCCATTGCGAGTAGCGCACTCAACCTATTATAATCTCATGTTATCAATAGAATACTCCAAAAAGAAAGCTTTGTCAACAAAAAGTGAGGGGAACAGACGAAAATCTTTGAAAACTACAATTTTCAGATTTCAAAAAGAAGAATTTCTTCCAATAGTTCATCGCCTTGTAGTTTTCAAACCTTTTCTGACTTCTGCAATGCCCTTTTTGTGGCAAAGCAGATGGGGAAGTTCGGGGTTGCAATCTATAGTTAGTACTACTTTTCTGTATACTTTTTTGAGCAATCCGACAGTCACTTTCTCTATAGCGGCATCTTCCCAGCCAAAGCACAACCCTCAGTAAGATAAACAGACCATATTTATGGCCTCGGAGCAAAGGTTGGATGCGAGCGCATAAGCGAACATTCAACCTGCAGCGACTAAAGTCACAAATATGGTCTGTTTATCTTACTGAGGGTGTCTCCCTTTGCCTGCGGCAAATTACTATTTAATGTTCAGAATCTTTTTCACTTCTTTGCACATATCTTCCGTTTCGCATACAGTATCATGAAGAACTGCTGCACTTCTGATATCTTCGATTGCCTGTGGTACTTTGACACCAGACAGTTTCTCTAATTCATCAATGAGTTCAAAATCTGTCTTACTGTCATAAGAAGAATCAATCGCATTCATGACGCTTCTTGTAAATTTATATGGGCTTGCTGTAGATGCGATAACCGTTTTTGTGGTATCGCCTGTTTCTTTTTCATATTTTTTGTAAACAGATGCTGCTACCGCTGTGTGGGTATCAATGATGTAATCTGCTTTATTGTAAACTTCTTTGATGGTCTGTGCTGTCTCTTCTTCTGTTGCATAGTTCCCGTAGAAGTCTTTCATCTGTTCTTTCATGTCATCGGTAATTGTATAAACACCGTTTGTATTCAGTTCTTTCATGAACTCATTGTTCTTCTCGGCATCTCTTCCCGCAGTCTGATAAATGAGACGTTCTAAGTTACTGGAGATTAAGATGTCCATTGATGGAGATGTTGTGAGGATAAAGTCTCTATTTCTGTCGTAGCATCCTGTTGTGAAGAAGTCAAAGAGTACTTTATTCTCGTTAGATGCACAGATTAACTTTGCGATTGGTACTCCCATCTGTTTTGCGTAGGATGCTGCTAAGATGTTACCAAAGTTTCCTGTTGGAACAACTACGTTAATCTGCTCTCCGTCAGAGATTTCTCCGCGGGCTAATAATGTAGCATAGCTGTATACATAGTAAACAACCTGTGGAACAAGACGTCCGATGTTGATAGAGTTTGCGGAGGAGAACTGGTATCCTGCTTCGTTCATTTCTTCTGCGAGTGCTGCGTCAGAGAACATCTTCTTTACTCCTGTCTGTGCATCATCGAAGTTACCTTCGATTCCGATAACGTATGTATTCTCTCCACGCTGTGTTACCATCTGTTTTTCCTGAATAGGGCTTACACCATGCTTTGGATAAAATACGATAATCTTTGTTCCTGGTACATCAGCAAATCCTGCTAATGCCGCCTTTCCGGTATCTCCGGATGTTGCTGTAAGAATGACGATTTCATTCTTTACCTGATTCTTCTTTGCGCTTGTTGTCATTAAATAAGGCAAGATAGAAAGTGCCATATCCTTAAATGCGATAGTTGCTCCGTGGAACAGCTCCAGATAATATGCATCATCTTTCTTCACTAATTCTGCAATATTCTCTGTGTCAAACTTTTTATCGTAAGCACTGTTAATACAATGTTTTAACTCTTCTTCTGTAAAATCAGTCATGAAAAGCTTCATAACTTCATAAGCAACTTCCTGATAACTCATCTTGGAAAGTTCTTCTAAAGATTTATCAAGCTTTGGAATATAGGAAGGAACAAAAAGTCCTCCTTCTCCGGCTAAACCTTTTAAAATAGCTTCGGAAGCTGTTGCTGTCTCCTGATTATTTCTTGTACTTTTATAAATTAAGTCCATGTCTACCTCCCGTGTGCGGTTGTGCGCCTGGCGCACGTCATTTCGGTTTTTAAATCAAATAAACGCCATCATTATAGCATACGAAAATCTTTTTGTATACGCATAATTTGCAGGTTTTCACTCTCATTTATTCTTTTTTCTGTTTTTTACAAAAAAATTCGGACTATTTTTCTTTATTTTTCACAATAATTTAAAAATAATTATTGGCTGGCGGCTACTCTTATACCTGCATTTTTATCTGTCTGACTACTCTCTTGCCTGCTTTTCCATCTGCCAGACTGCCAAAGCCAAAAAGGCAATTCCCATAAGGATGCACATAATACTCGCTGCCTTATAAAAAAGGAAGGAGAAAGCCTGGGTTGAACTGTCAATGCCGATTCGCCCGCAATAAAGATTCATCAGTCCGCTATCTCCCGTAATATTCCCGTAATATCCCATATATGCTGCCAGCGGATTTATCAGGCTTAAGAGCAGGCACAGACTTGTCGTGATTGGTGCCAGATTATCCATTCCTGATACAGAGATAGATATCGTTCGCATAATTTCTGTTCCTAAAATCGTTCCCAGAATGAACACTGCCTCAATGACTGTATTTTGTGCAAATGCCCAGATTCCTTTTTTACAATAACTAAAGGAAAAAATGGAAACGGAAGCACTCCAGAATGTACAGATAAACAGCATAATCCCAAGACGGATAATCTTTCTCCACGGCAGGCCGCTGTATATACAAGACAGGGAAATGATAGGCAGGCTAGATATAAATAACATCATATATACGGCAATAATCACCGAAACTCTGGCAATAATAAATTGCTTAGAAGAACCTGGAATCATTACAAATTCTTCTAACATATGTTTTTCTCTATCTGTTGAATAAAATCCCCATACCGAAAAAGGCATGAGTACAAATATCATTCCAATCTGAATCGTGCTTATAATTAAAAACTGATACAGATATGCAGAAGTATCGTAGGAATAGCCTTCCTGAAAGGACTCTGCATTAAAAAACATAAATAAAATTGTGATAAATGCCAGTATCGCATTATAAAAAATGAGCATCATGGGAAGCCGTATATTTCTTCCTTCTTTCAGCCATTCTACTTTTAAAAAGGGATTCCACATAACTACTACCTCCGGAAAATTTCTTCTATGTCCGCCTGGTCCCGCATATAATTATGAATCAGTGCACCAGATGCAACTAAATCGGTAAGAAGTTCTGCTTCTTCCTTTTCTCCTCCGTTAAATCGGAAAATCACATCATCCCCATCTACCGTAACCCGGTCAACAAGAGGATTCTCTTTCAAAACTTCCAGTGCCTTCTCCATCTGAGCTAAGATATGCATTCGTACAGGACTTTTACATAATGCCTCTGCGTACACTTCTTCTACCGGACCAAAGGTCAGATTCTTCCCAGACTCCATAACAAGAACATCCGTAATGAATCCCATCATTTCTGGATACATCGGAGTATTTAAAATGATGGAAGTCCCTTTTTCATGGAGGGTGAGCAAAATTCCTATCATCTTTCTCCTTGCTGTCACACTCATATTATCAAACGGTTCGTCCATCAACAGCCATTCTGGTTCCTGTAAAATGGCCTTTCCCAAATATAAAAACGGTAAGGTTTCTGCCGGCAGTTCACCGATGAATGCTCCCTCATATTCTTTCATATCAAGAAGTTCCAGAACTTCCTCAATCCTCCGGCTCCGATATCGTCCTCCTACCTTATACAGTGCCAGGAACAATTCGTAATATTCTTCTACCTTTAACAGACTGTAAAAGCCATATTCTTTAGACATATAGCCAAAATTACAGTACGCATTTCCGCCTTTTTCATAAATAGAGATACCATCTATATAAATGTCTCCTGTTTCCGGCTTTTCCCCACCAGAAGCAGCCTTAAGCAGCGTGGACTTTCCCTCTTTATCCTCACCCAGTAAGGCGAGTATCACTCCATCCGGGGCTTTCAGACTGAAATCATCTAATACTTTTTTCCCTTTTCTCTGAATAGAAATATTTTGAAAATCCAGCATTCTTCTCCCCCTTTACTGCTTCTTATAAATCAGTGACAGCACCGGTGCCGGTCCATACTCATCCGACGCATCCATCTTATAAGTAATCCGCATTTCTCCATCTCCTGACAAGTAACTGTTCAGGCTTTCTCCTGTTATATAAGATTCTGTCGATGATAAAATCCTGTCTCTTTGTCCGGTACTGTAATTATACGCATATATCTTTCCTGTGAAATTATCCTTGTTTCTTGCCAGTGCTTCTATTTCTTCTTTGTCAAAGACATAACTGACTTCTGTCTTATTCTCCTCTAACGTATCTTCCTCTATAGCCAGTCCTTCTCCTTCCTGTTTCAGACAGGACATATTGATATTTAAAATATGCTCTCCGGTTTCTTCTTCTAACGTAAAATGATTAATCATCACCGTCACATGATTTTTCAAAACATTATCATCAGAAAACAACTTAAAGTCATTCTCACTTGTAATACCGACAACTAAAAGTTCTTCTTTTGACTTTTGCGTATTCATGTAAGTCTGTTGGAGATATTCCATAATATTTCCTGTAACTGTATTTTCATTTTCCGTACCAAAAGCAGAATTCTCTTCATCAAAATGATTCCAGCACTTCACCATATCTTTAGAAACAGACGCCTTTTCCCCTGCTTTTACACTTTTAAGAATCGCATACTGATTCCCCCGAATTAAAATAACTCTGGAAAAATTATTCGAAGATGTATTCGTGATATTGCCATAAAAACTTGTATACGTTGTAAAAATATCCTGCGTAAATACTTCCTTTTCCGAGGCGCTTTTTGTATTGCCTGATAATTTCAAAATTCTTGAAGTTCCTGGCACACTCTCTTCAAAGGCAACATCAAAGCCTTTTTGTGTATTATTAATCGTAATATCTTCTCCGGAAGTTTTTATATTTTTTCCTGCAATCGTCCGGTAATTATAATCCATCGGTATGACGGAAGTAATTGTCGAAAGAAAATTCACATTACCCTCTACTCCCTCATCATTTTGATAGAGAAAATAAATATTTTCCTGCTCCTTCTCACTGTCCGTCACACGCAGCGCGGAAAAATAGCTATCGCCAGAGCTTTTCATTCCCCTGGAACGGATAAATAATCCAACGGTAAAAACCAATGCAAGTACAGGAACTATAATCCAGATGTATTCCCTTTTTTTGATTTTACACAAATAATAATATGCAATGGTTACCATCAGCAAAATATAGAAAATAAAAAATACCCCATAAAAAAACGTATTCGGAAGCTGTGACTTCATAAATGCATATAATGCCTTTTTTACATACCAAAGACTCGTATCGCTGCTTTCGGTATCTTCATCTTTTCCCATAAAATGAGAAAGAATCTCTACTGCTGCTTTATCTCTCACACTCCATTGTAAAAATGCAGAATTTGTCAGGCTAAAACGAAGGATTGAAATCTTTCCGCTCCCTACTGCTGCAGTATAACCTATTTCCGGTTCGAAATCCCCGTAAGCTTCCCATTCATATTTTTGTGAAAGCTGAAGATTACTCATAAGAATCGGCAATTCCTGTACTGTATTATCCGCATCTGCCAAATAAAGTTCAGAAACGACGACATCTTCCTGTATAATTCCAAATATCTTTTCCAGCCCCTCAAAAGAATCTATCTGCTGGCCGCCCCCGGCAATCAGTAGTTTCCCGCCTGACTTCAACCAGCTTTTTAAAGCACTTTTTTGTTTTCCAGACAAACTTTTCGTATCAAAAGAATCAATGATCATTCCATCTAACCCCTGAAACTCTTCTTCTGTCTGTGGAAAACTATTTTTTGAATAGCAGACCACCTTCACTGACTCTTCGTCCGATTCTTCTCCTATTTTAAGACTGTTTAAATAAGACAACTCCTTTGACTGTCCACTCAAAACACCAATGAGATTCTCCGCCTGTTCTGAAAATGCTCCGTTCCGATTCTTCGCATCAGAAAAAGAGACATCTTCTGACAATTCCGTAACACCAAAAGAATCCATAATTTCAAAACAAATTGCAGAAGGATCACCAAGTTGCGGAACATTTAAAACAATCTTTTCCTTCTCTCCTGCCTTACATTTCACTGCAGACTGGTAGGCAATTCCCTTGCCATTTTCTCCCGGAAGAGTGACTTTCATTACCCCGGTAAAATCTTTCTCTGCAGCAAAGATATCTAAAGTAACCGGCATCTCCTTATCTTTGGCAACATAACCTGCCGCCCCAAAAGTTACTGTTCCCGTACAATTACTCGTCTTAAACTTATAACAATAGCCATTCGTCCCTTTTATTGTCTTTTTATTCCACTCTACTACTTCACTCTGACTACGCTGTTGGTGCCGACAGCCATAGAACCAGAAAACAACCGAACAAAGCAGTACAAGAAGCAGTAATATAATTTTTTTGTAAGTACGGAACAAATCATTAATCATTTTGTATTCCTCGTATCTTTGCTATTATTTTCCGGTATTTGGCATATGAGCCTGCACAACCGGAAGTTCTATCTGGAATCTGGTTCCTGACTCATCGCTGGTCGCCCAGATATTTCCCTCATGAAGGTTGATAATGTTCTTTGCTATTGCCAGCCCAAGTCCTGTACCTCCAGTCTTTAATGATCTTGAGTTTTCCACCCTGTAAAACTTATCAAAAATCTTGTCCAGGTCTTTTGCCGGAATAATCTTTCCGTAATTGACAATTGCCACAAATGCCTTCTTATCTTTTAAACCGGTATGCACTTCTACCAGCTTTCCATCAGCCCCATATTTAATCGCATTCGAAATCAGATTACCAATCGCTCTTGCAAGCAGCTCGCCATTTCCCTCAATATTCAATGCCCCCTCATAAAAAGCAGTACGGCATTCCAATTGATGGTCCATGAAGCTTGGATAAAATTCATCAACTAACTGAGGCACAAAAAGATTCAAATCAAGAATCTCCTTCTTTATTTTGACCTTATTCCTGTCATATCTCGTATAATCAAATAAATCCTTAACCAAAGTTTCTAACTGCTTTGCCTTTGAAGATACAATGCCAAGATACTTCTGTTTTTGTTCTTCCGTAAGAAAATCTCCCTGTGTCAGCAAATCCAGATAACCAAGTATTGAAGTAAGCGGCGTACGAAGATCATGTGCTACATTCGTAATCAATTCGTCCTTCGTCTTTTCCACTGCCTTTTGTGCTTCCATCGTCTCATAAAGATTATGACGCATCTCGTTAATAGACGCTGCGATTTCTGAAAATTCATCCTCTCCACGGACAGGAATCTCCTCCATCAAATCACCAGACTTCATACGTTCCACACCGCTGATAATTTCTCTTACATACGTTACAAACTTATTTGATATGAGAATAAAATAAATAATCAGAAGCAATATCGTAAATATAGCGATGACCCAGGCATCCAGTGCTATCGACTGTGACATTGTAAATGTGCCAAAGGACATTTTTCCCTGCCCGGATGCTCCCCACACCTTCTTATATTCACCGGCTATAATCTCCGTCTCATATAAATAGATTCCCATAAATATAAGACCTTCCGTTATAAAGGTAGCAATCAGGCTGAAAAACATGTACATGACCATCTTAAAACGGAAGCTTTTAAATCGTTTAACCTTCAATTTTGTAACCTACCCCCCATACAGTTTTTAAAATCTTTGGGCTTCGGGAGTTATCTTCTATCTTCTCACGCAGTCTTCGTATATGAACCATAACAGTATTATTTACTTCGTATACCTTCTCGTTCCAAACCTTTTCAAAGATTTCATCAGTGCTGAATACTCTGTCTCTGTTTGAGGCTAATAAATATAAAATATCAAATTCAATCGGAGTCAGTGCAACTTCCTTGCCGTTCTTCTTCACTACATGGGCCGCCTTGTTAATCGTAAGATCCTGAATCTCAATCTCATCCTTACTGGCTGGCTGCTGTTCTTCCCCTAACTGAATTGTTGTGTAACGCTTCATCTGAGACTTCACTCTCGCAAGAAGTTCTAATGGATGGAACGGTTTCGTAAGATAATCATCCGCTCCCGTTCCAAATCCGACAATCTTATCCATATCTTCTGCCTTCGCTGACAAAATAAGAATCGGGATATTGCTTGTCTTTCTTATCTCACGGCAGACTTCTAATCCATCAATTCCCGGCATCATAATATCGAGAATAAGCATACGGACTTCCGGATGTTCCTTCAATGTCTGTAAACACTGCTCCCCATCCGAAGCTTTCAATACCTGATATCCATCATTCACCAGATAAATCTCCACAAGATCCGCAATCTCTTTATCATCATCTACTACGAGAATACTAGCATTCTTTTCCATATCTTTACCCTTCCTTCACGTCTTTTTTTGTTTTATATTCTATCATAAAATGAATATAAAAGTCCTTACAAACTTCTTACCTTGACATTTTTCACCTTATTTGCTAGAATGATGAACGATGCTTTTTGCATCTTATATTGTTTTTAAGAGTCGGATAAATGATCGCTTCCCTTAGTTACCGAAAGGTCTGGGAAGAGGAAAGTCCGGGCTTCACAGGGCAGGGTGCCGGATAACGTCCGGTGGAGGTGACTCCAAAGATAGTGCAACAGAGATATACCGCTGGCTTATGCCAGTAAGGGTGGAAAGGCGGGGTAAGAGCCCACCGATTCTCTGGTAACAGAGAATGCCATGTAAACCTCACCCGAAGCAAGACCGAATGTAAAACGATAATCTGGCCCGGATTGTTTTCAGGTGGGTCGCTAGAAGCTGCTGGCAACAGCAGAATTAGACAGATGATCATTCATGACATAACCCGGCTTATCGTCCGGCTCTTTTTTGATGAATTCAACGGGACGCTCCCGAAAAGATAAATAAGCCATATCTGTGACTTTAGTCGCGGCAGGTTGAATGTTCGCTTGAACGCTCGCATCCAACCTTTGCTCCGAGGCCACAGATATGGCTTATTTATCTTTTCGGGAGCTGACTTTGGATAGATTTTGTATATAAAAAAAGAGTCGGTGGGGTTGGAAATGAAGTAGATGGCTTTTAATTTTTCAAACTAAATAGACACTTTCTAGAAAATGAAAAAGAGTCAGGGGGAGAGAGATGAAATAGGTTATTTTTTATTTTTCTATTGTTTTCAAGTTTTGATTAGCTGAATTTGTATTCTACTGTGCTTCGATATTTAAAAGGCTCTATATTCCACTATGTCTCTATTAATCCAATCTTTTCCCAAAATTCATCTACTCTAAACCTTTTTCTATCGCCAATACCTCCAGCTTTCTTCCCCTTCTTCTTCAAGAACCTAAAATAATTTATCAAAAAATAAATTCTACTTTTGCTCCAGCAACCAAGAAACAGCTCCCCAAGAGAGAAGATACCCTATATTTGTGGCCTTAGAACGAGGATTGAATGCGAGCGCGTATAAGCGAGCATTCAACCCGCAAGTGATAGAGTCACAAATATAGGGTATCTTCTCTCTTGGGGAGCGTCTCTACTTGCCTGCGGCAAATCAGAATTAGTTATTTGAGGTTCTGAATCTCCATTGGGTCATAGGTAGTCATCTGATATACATAGTAATTCAGCCAGTTGGTATACAACGTATTCGCATGGCATCTCCACGACTTCACCGGTCCGAGTTCTGGTTTATCGTCTTTGTAGTAGCGATTTGGAAATGGAACATTGTCCATTCCTTTAGCAAGATCACGTTTGTATTCGCCATCAAGGGTCAGTACATCATATTCTGGATGTCCTGTGACAAAGATTTGACGTCCTTCTTTTGCTATGATGATGAATGGACCTGCTTCTTCGGAGTCTGCAAGAATTGTAAGTTCCGGATTCTTTTCTACGTCCTCTCTTACAATCTGTGAATGTCTGGAGTGAGGTGCATTGAACACATCATCAAATCCACGAATCAGCGGGGTCTTTCTATGTATAGTGTGATGCTGGAAGATTCCGAAAATCTTTTCGTCTAACAGTTCTTTTCTCACACCGTAATGATAGTAAAGGCCTGCCTGTGCTGCCCAGCAGATATGAAAGGTCGATGTTACATGTGTTTTTGACCATTCCATGATTTCTACGAGTTCCGGCCAGTAGTCTACTTCCTCAAAATCGAGAGTTTCTACTGGTGCGCCGGTAATGATAAGTCCATCAAAGTACTGCTGCTTGATTTCCGGGAAAATGGTATAGAATGTTTCCATATGGGTTTGGGATTCATTCTGTGCATCGTGTGTTTCTGTTTTTAAGAAAGTGATGTCTACCTGTAACGGCGTGTTAGAAAGACTCCTTAAAAGCTGAAGCTCCGTTGCCTGTTTGGTAGGCATCAGGTTCATGATAATGATTTTCAATGGACGAATATCCTGTTTTAAGGAACGCTCGTAGTCCATTACGAAAATATTTTCATGTTCCAGTATTTTTTTTGCTGGCAAATCAGCATTTATTCTGATTGGCATGTATTTTCATCTCTTTTCTAAATAATATATAAGCATTTTATTCAATCATTGAAAGAAATTCTTCTTCTGTAATCACAGGGATTCCGAGTTCTTTTGCCTTTTTGTTTTTGCTTGAAGAAGACATTTTGTCATTATTGATAAGATAATCTGTCTTTTTAGAAACGGAACCTGTTACTTTACCACCGAGACTTTCGATTTTTTCCTTCAGTTCTTTTCGGTTTGCAAAATGCTCTACTGTTCCGGTAATAACAAATGTCTTGTCTAAAAGGCTCTGTTCCTGCTCGCCTCCTGCCGATACATTTTCCTCTTCAAAATGTAAATATGGCAGAAGTTTTTCAAGAAGCTTCTGATTGTGTTCGTTCTCAAAATAGTCGTGTACGCTTGTTGCAATCACTTCACCGATTCCGTCAATCTGTGTCATTTCTTCTACGGATGCTCCACGGAGATTTTCTAAAGAGTTTCCAAAATGACGGCATAAAAGCCTGGCATTTGAACTTCCGACATTTAAGATTCCGATTCCATAAACGAACCGGAACAACTGTGTATTCCTTGATTTTTCAATAGACTGCATCAGATTATTATACGACTTCTCGCCGAATCCGTCCATAGCAATGATTTGTTCTTTATACTGTTCTAAGTTGTACAAATCATTTAATTCGGATAAAAATCCCTGCTCAATCATTTTCATCAATGTTGCTTCAGATAACCCGTCGATATTCATCGCATCACGGCTTACATAATGAGAAAAGAGCTTCACTTTTTTTGCACTGCAATATGGATTTACACAGTAAAGTGTCTTGACATTATTCTCTATGCGAACTTCTGTCGCACCACCACAGGCCGGGCAATGCTCTATCGGCTGGCAGGTACCGCTTTTGGTAAGATTCTCCGCAATCTGCGGGATAATCATATTGGCTTTATAGACCTTGATATGGTCATTTTCACCAAGTTCTAATCCTTCCATAATACTGATATTATGGAGACTTGCACGGCTTACCGTTGTTCCCTCAAGCTCTACTGGCTCAAACACGGCAATCGGATTAATAAGACCGGTTCTTGACGGACTCCATTCAATGTGTAAAAGCCTGGTCTCTGCTTCTTCGTCTGCCCATTTAAAGGCAATCGAATTTCGCGGGAACTTCGCTGTTCTTCCAAGAGAAATTCCATAAGCGATATCATCATAAATAAGAACAAGTCCGTCAGATGGAAAATCATTTTCCACAATCTTTTCGGAAAAGTTCTGAATCTCCCCCATAATATTCTCTCTGTCTACCCTCTTATATGGTACAATCTCAAATCCAAGATTCTGTACCCAGAGCATATTGCTTTCCACAGAATTCTCCAGTTCTCTTCCTTCTGCTTTTACAAGGGCAAATGCAAAGAAAAAGACATTTCTCTTTGCGGTCACTTCGTTGTTAAGCTGGCGGACAGAACCGCTGCATAAATTACGAGGGTTCTTATAGCGGGCATCCACGTCCTCGATGCCTTCGTTAATCTTTTTAAAATCCGAATATTTAATAACCGCCTCACCACGCAGAACAACCTCACCTGCAAATGGAATCTTTGCCGGAAGATTTTTAAATACTCTGGCATTATTGGTAATAACCTCGCCTACAACACCATTTCCTCGTGTAACTGCCTTTTGCAAAACGCCATCACGATAAGTCAGCACCACCGTAAGTCCATCCATTTTCCAGGAAAGAAGGCCTTCTTTTTCACCAAGCCAGTCTCTTAATGCTTCTGGACTCTTTGTCTTATCAAGAGAGAGCATCGGGCTTTCGTGTGTCTCTTTTTCCAGCTCACTGAGTACTTCATAACCGACATTTTGTGTAGGACTCTGGCTCATCACGATACCAGTCTCTGCCTCTAATGCCTGTAATTCATCATATAATTCGTCGTATTCTTTATTGGAAAATAATTCCCGGTCTTCCTGATAGTATGCCTTAGAAGCCTGATTCAGCACTTCTACAAGTTTCTTCATTCTCGCCTGCTTATCCATGATAAACTCCTCCCGGTTTTCTTCCAGCAAGTTTTTCAAGCTTAGAAAGCTCCTCCCCGGTAATCTCCCGATACTTTCCTGTCGGCAGACTTCCCAGATGAATATTCATAATACGAAGACGCTTTAACTCTCTTACACGGTAACCACATGCCTCACACATACGACGAATCTGGCGATTTAAGCCCTGCGTGAGAATAATGCGAAATGTATACACGCCCGTTCTTTTTACTTTGCATGGACGTGTCACCGTATCGAGAATCTCCACACCCTCACTCATTTGCTTTAAGAACACATTTGTTACTGGACGATTAATTGTCACCTCATATTCCTTTTCGTGATAATTTCTCGCCTTCAAAATCTCATTCATCAACTCTCCGTCATTGGTCATCAAAATAAGACCCTCGGAATCTTTATCCAGTCGTCCCACCGGATAAATCCTCTCAGGATAGCCAATAAAATCAACGATATTATCTTTCTCTCGCTTCTCTGTCGTACAGACAATGCCTTTTGGCTTATTCACCGCAAGAACAATCTGTTTACGACTCACACTGACACGCTTGCCATCCACACGGATATCCTGTCCAGCATGCACTTTCTGACCCATCTGCGCCGGCTCTCCGTCAACCAAAATACGTCCCTGTTCCACATAGCGGTCTGCTTGTCTTCTTGAACACACACCTGCATCACTAAGGAACTTATTTAGACGCATTGGCTCACCGTTCGATATCTTTTCCTTAAAATCCGTGGCATTCTTTTTCAGATTATTCCTTTTTGAGTCATTTTTTCCCTGATTATTCTTTCCTGTCGCCGCCATTATTTATCAAACTTTCCATTCGCTTTATTCTGGAACTTCTCTGCATCCACAATGAATCTCTCGTGTGTTCCTTTACCAATCACTCCTGCTGGATCTTTCACTTCAACAGCAAAAACAAGCTTCTTTCTGTCAATTTCTGTAAGCGTTACTTCACAGCTTACTTCACAGCCAATTGGGCTTGCAGAAACATGATCTACATTTAAATTCGTTCCAACCGTTGTCATTCCCTCATCGAGATGTCCGTCTAAGAGCGCAACGGCTGTCTTTTCTACTAATAAAAGCATTGCTGGAGTTCCATATACTAAGAGACTGCCGCTGCCTAAAGTCTTGGCTGCATTCTCCACTGTTACTGTCTCCGTTTTTATCATTTTCATTCCTGTATTTAAGCTCATGATTAAACCTCCCAAAATAAATTTTTACTTTATCAACATTGTATTAGTATATCAGAAATGAGGGAACTTTTCCATTGAATTCTGATTTGTGTGGCAAAGGAGACGCCCACAGGGAATATAATATCCTATATTCCCTGTGGTCTATGTTTTGGCTATCTAAGCAAATTCAGAAATTATCTTTCCCTATCGATTATCTTCTGGAATGCTTTCACATCTTTCGCTATTTCTCCGCTTAACAATATCATGCAGATCAAATTCGGTATCGCCATCAACGCATTCGCAATATCCGAAAAGTTCCATACAAGTTCCAAAGTCTGTGTTGCACCAACATAAGCAACCAGTGAGAAAATAATTCGATAAACCATATTCAGTTTATGGGTTCCTACCAGATATTCAAAAGCTTTTTCTCCATGATATTCCCATCCAAGAATTGTGGAGAAAGCAAATAATGTAATACCTATTGTTACGAGATATCCACCAACTTTTCCGAGTACTGTGGAAAATGCAGCGATGGTCAATGCGGAGCCAACATAAAGCTGTCCTGTTGCCGGGTCAATCTGTCCAAGCACACCAGAACTTGCGATGGCGAGACCCGTAATCGTGCAGACAACAATCGTATCCCAAAAAGTTCCAGTCATATTAATATAAGCCTGCCTTACCGGATTATCCGTTGTTGCGGCTGCGGCTGTGATTGCAGCAGAACCCATTCCAGCTTCATTGGAAAAACACCCACGGGCTACACCGTAACGTGCTGCATTCATCATGGATGCTACGATATTTCCACACAAAGCACCACCTACTGCTTTCACACTAAATGCCATTTTAAATATCATGATAATTCCAGCTGGAAGGTTATGTATATTTCCAAGAATAACAATGATTCCGGCAATAACATAAAATATCGCCATCACAGGAACTACCACAGAGGAAACTTTTGAAATTGTTTTAATTCCTCCAATGATAATTAACAGGGCAAGTACTGTAATTACAACTCCAACAGTAGTTACTGATATTCCAAATGTTGCATGAACAGACGTTGCAATGGAGTTTCCCTGTGTCATATTTCCGATACCGAAAGAGGCAATAACTGCAAAAAGAGCAAAGAGCCACCCGAGGACTGCTCCTAACTTCTTATTTTTCAGTCCTTTTTTCATTGTATACATCGGGCCGCCAGACATTTCTCCTTTTTCGTTGACCTCTCTATATTTAATCGCCAGCATACATTCTGAAAATTTTGAAGAAAGTCCAAAACAGGCAGAAATCCACATCCATACTAAGGCACCTGCGCCTCCGGAAACCATTGCTGTTGCAACACCTACAATATTTCCGGTTCCTATAGTTGCGGCAAGTGCTGTCGTAAGTGCGGAAAATGGTGAGACATCTCCTGTTCCTCGACTTTTTGTTCGTGCTTCTTTACTCAACGTCTTTTTCAATGCCCAGGGAAGATTTCTCCAGGTCAGGAAATTACACCGAACTGTTAGAAGTACTCCTGTTCCTACCAAAAGAACCAGCATCACTGGTCCCCATACAAAAGAGTCTATCTGTGATACAATGTTACTTATTTTTAGCATACTTTTTGCTCCTCTCTTTTTTAGATTTTCGTCTACAAAAGACTTTTTCTGTTATTTCATATAAGAGTCTGCAAAAATTTCTCTGCCCTATTTTGCAACATTCCAGAGCATATTTGAAACACGCTCTAAATCTATCTCTTAAAAGTATACGAAACAACAAAAAGGAGCAACGAAAATCGTTGCTCCTTCAACTTATGAATTAAGTATATCATATATGTCAATTATGTCAATATGCATTTTCAATTCTTAATTCCTGCATTTTTCAGTTTTATAGCTTTGAATTTCTATAATCATCAAAGCTTCTACTTGTTCCATATCATAATGGTTTTACCCATCATCTTATTAATATCCATCTCAAATGCCTTTGTCATATCTGCAATAGAGTTCACTTCAACCTGCGCTCCTACGATATTGCTGAGGTAACCAAGAATTTCTGGATATTCCTGATATAATTCAACTGTTTTCTCAAAATCGGCTCTTCCACTTCGGCTGCTTCCATAAAGATGAAGCCCCTTCTCTAATACCATACGGGTATTGATTGGAACCGCATATTCTGATACCCCAAGAAGGGCAATTGTTCCTTCTGGCTGGATAATATCAATCATCTGATCAATTGCTTTCTGAGAAGCGTCACCACCTACACACTCAATCGCATGGTCAACCTTAAGGTCTTCCGGAATCTCCCATACAAGATGGGTCTCATCGGCAAAAGTAAAACCACTCAGCTTATCTTCATTCGTTCCAAAGATAACCAGCTTGGTATCTGGATGCATATAGTGGAAAAATACTGCGGTAATGTAACCTAAGTTACCATCTCCCCAGATACCTACAACATTCTTTCTCGCGTGAGTAAAACGTTCAAAACGACGAAGGGCATGTACACTAACACTGACAATCTCTGTGAATGCAGCTACAGTTCGATCAATATCCTGCGGTAAACGCACCAGTCTGTCTCTGTCTAAAGCGACATTATCCTGCATAAATCCATCAAAACCGCTTGCACGGAACTTGGAACTTCTCAGATAATTTTCAGCGATAACATCGTCCTTCTCCACTGGTGTATTCGGAATCATAACAACAAGTTCACCCGGCTTGAATTCTCCTGTCGCATCATACACCACATCACCAATCGCCTCATGAATCAGAGCCATCGGCAGCTTCTTTGCCATAACATCCGCCGGACGTGTTCCCTGATAATAACGCTGGTCTGCATGACAGATAGATAAATGCGTTGGACGCACAACTACCTTATCACTATTTAAATCAATATCGTTAAATGCTACTTCAAATCTCCTGGGTGCTACCAGACGATACACTGTATTTAACATTATTTTTCTTCTCCTTTAATCAAAGTTTCAGCAACTCGCAAGTCATATGGATAAGTGATCTTGATATTAAAAACTTCTCCCTCTACTAAATGTACGTCCTGCCCCTTGATAACGAAAATCTTGCAGGCATCTGTAAGAATCTCTTTTTCTTCTTCTGTCAGTCCCTCGTAAAGCTCTTTTAACTTCTTTGCCTTAAAAGACTGTGGTGTCTGTCCCTGATACATAATAGAACGGTCAGGAATGTTACTGATAATCTCATGTCCTGCACTTTCTACAATAGTATCGGAGGCTGGGATAACGGTATCACAGGCACCGTATTCCTGCGCATAACGAATGTTATCTTCAATAATACGGTAGGTAAGGAATGGACGAACAGAATCGTGTGTTACGATAATCGTATCATCATCCAGACCATATTCTTTTTCAATGTAACGAATAGAATTCATGATTGTCTCATTACGGGTAGAACCACCCTCAATCACTACAATCTTACTAGAATCATTAAAGTTCTTCTTAACCAGATTCTTCGTATGATTAATCCACTGAGAAGGGCAAAGTACGATTAACTTCTCAAACTTACTGTTCACATAAAACTTCTCTAATGTATGAAGAATGATCGGCTTGCCACCAACGCTAAGATACTGCTTTGGTTTCTCAACATTTCCCATTCTGCTGCCGATTCCTCCGGCTAAAATTACTCCAAAAACCATGTTTCCTCCTTTATCGGGCATCTGCCCTTTAGCAAGTAAAATAATGTAAGTTTATCATATACCAAAGAGGGAAAACTGTCAATTGAATTACTATTTAATTCATTAAGAGACAGACGCCCGGGAAGAGA
>UMHC01010798.1_pt1 | contig 31385 bp, 29 predicted proteins | sample 1965381 | NCBI WGS metagenome assembly UMHC01 (sample SAMEA4836083, study PRJEB28245) | human gut metagenome | biome: gut microbiome; material: fecal sample | place: Denmark | collected 2008 | reverse complement strand
CATGACATGCCGGCCCCGGTCCTGCCTACTTCACGCCGAGAAGGTCGGCCATTTTGGCATAGATAGCCGTATTGTCGTAGAATCCTTCAAATTTTTCCTGCCCCGCGCCGCTGGCGAATACTGCGACGGGAAGGCCGGTATGGGCGTAGGAGGCGAAATTGATGCCCGACTTGTTGTTGAGCAGGTGTGTGATGGTGACGGACAGAGGTTCATAGGTGCCGTAGAGCAGATACTCCTCCTGGCCGGAAACCTTGGCTCCGCTCATGGTCTTGTCATAGGCCGCGCGGAGTTTCTTCATTTCCCAGTCGGTGAGGACCAGGGTATCTTCCTTGTCGCCCTCTGCCTTCAGGCCGAAGAGCTTTTCCACATCCTTCAGAACGTCGTCAAAGGAAGTGTTGTTTTTCCTGTATCCGGCCACGTAATCGCTGTCATAGCGGGCGTAGGAAATTTTCTGATTGGCCAGATTGGCCATATAGGTATCATAGTCGGTGCCGGCGAAACCAATGGTCAGTCCTCCGGTTTCATGATCGCCCGTGACCAGAATCAAGGTTTCGTCAGGATGTTTACTGGCGAACTCGATGGCAACGTCGACAGCGTCGGCCAGCGCCAGAGTGTCGTGAATGGTGGAGCCGGCGTCGTTGGCATGGCAGGCCCAGTCGATTTTGCCGCCTTCCACCATCATGAAGAATCCCCTGTCGTTGTCGAGAACCTCAATGCCTTTCCGCACATAGTCGGCCAGCGCCCAGTTGTCCCCGTCACGGTCGTTTTCGTAGGCCATGGCATCGGAGTCGGCAAGGTGTTCATCCACCAGAATGACCTTGCCATCCGCTGCGCTCACCTTTTCCGCGTCGGCCTGAGTGCGGATGATCCTGTATCCCCTGCCCGGGGCCAGATCATAAATACTGGCGCGATCCCCATCGGGGCCGGCGGGCTTGAGCAGCGCCCCTCCGGCAAAATATTCAAAGCCGGAATTCAGCATTTCCTCGCCGATTTCATAGTAGTTGTTGCGGCTCGGCTGGTGGGCGTAAAAGGCGGCCGGAGTGGCATGGTTCAGATTGACCGAGGTGATGATGCCGACCTTCCAGCCTTTCTGACGATGCAGCTTCTCAGCGATGGACTCGTATTTGCGGGTCAGACCTTCATCCATGTTGATGACGCCGGAATAGGTTTTGTGGCCGGTGGAGATGGAGGTCGCGGTGGAGGCGGAATCCGGGCAGAAGGATGTGGAATCGTAGGTGACGGCGGAACCGGCCACGGGGAATTTCATGAAGGACAGATATTCGTTGCCGTCCAGAATCTTGTCGTCCGCCCCCCGTCCGTCCCTGACGGCTCCAAGATAGTCCGAAGCGGCCTGGAACTGCGGGTAGCTCATGCCGTCACCGATGAACAGGAAGACATAGCGCGGTGTTTCGTCTGCCCGGGCCATGCCCGTCATGGGCGCGGCCAGCATGAGGGCGCCCATGGTCAGGGCCAGAATATGCGACTTGCCTTTTTTGCTGTGGAACATTTCCAATCCTCTCGCTGTCGAAGTAAAATGTTTTGCGTCCGAAAGCGGCGCTCGGCCGGAACCCCATGTCCTGACCGCAGCCTCCGCGCGCTCCCGATCGGCTTCAGGGAAAAGCCGGTGCGGGAAGTTCGCTTCTTTCAGGCGCGCAGCAAATGTTTACCCGGAGGAGGAGCGCAGTTCCACCGCGCTTCGGAAAAATTGATGTAAAATGGACGTAAAGGCGGATGGTTCCGGTTTTTACGCGCGGGGAACGGTGCGCTTCATATGGGTCGAACCGAAACAGGTCGTGGCCCAGGTAACGCCGAGGACATACAGGGCGGCAAAAATGCTGGCGGCGAAGTTCCACGGCCAGGGGGTGGAGAGGGAAAGCCGCATGAGCAGCGTGCCGATAACGAAGGCGGAATTGCGGAAGACGGCATGAAAGCTGGGCATGAATCTCTGGGAAATGAGCACCAGCGCGATATCCGCGAAAATGAGCACGGTATAGATGGTTTCAAAAAAGGCGCTGTCTTCTCCGGAGTGGAAGAAGATGACGGCATCGCGCAGGGCAATGCCCGCGAAGAGCAGCACCAGACCCAGCGCCATGAGTTTTTTGCTCATGACATAGCGCATCTGTTCCAGAGGATCGCTGATATAGTTCTGATGGGCACGCAGCCTGTGATAAAAGCCGAGGCAGATGAAGATGATCAGCGCGCCCGCGCCCGATGACGCGATAAGCAGAAGCGGCTGCGGGTCCGTAATACTGACGGGTTCGGGCAGATGGGAAAGCTGCTTGAAGGCGTCGCGCAGCAGAATAAGGGCCATGACCTCGAACTGCTTGCCCAGGGATTTGGAGAGAGAGCCGGAAATGCTGAGGATAAGCTCCATCAGTTCCATGCCGAGAATCAGGGTGAACGCAAGCTGAATTGCCTGAAAATGACTGGTGGGGGTCAGGCGGGCCATCCATTCCGGCAGCAGTCCTTCCCGGTTGGCTTCGATGCCCGCCAGCGCCAGCAGGTAGGTCAGAAGGATCAGAACGGCCAGAATCTTCTGGGTGCGTGGATGCTCCCAGAAATGGTGAATGCAGTCAAAAATATTGGTGAGAGGCTCGCATCGCTCAATCATGGCAAACTCCGTGTCTGCGTGTCGGCGCGTTTTCTCCCTTTCCCCGCGGGGTTGTCAAGGGGCGTCGGACGGGAGCGGCGGAGATGTTCTTCCGTTTTCAGCGCGGACGGAATGCGGCGGGGTCGAGACCGGAACGGGCAAGCCTGCCGTACAGGGTGCTGCGGGACACGCCGAGCGCATCCGCTGCGGCCCGGACATTGCCCTGATGACGGGCAAGAAGTTCGCTCAGGCGATGCCGTCCGGCATCCGGGTTTTCCCGCGCAGAGGCGGAAGAGGCGGGCGGGGACAGAGAGTCTTCCAGACAGGCGGAAATGACAGCCGGTTCGATTAATGGAGAAGAAGCCAGCAGCGCCGCCCGGCGGACGATGTTTTCCAGTTCCCGGACATTGCCGGGCCAGCAGTGGCGCTTCAACAGGGCCAGGGCCGGCGGAGAGAATTTTTCCGCTCGGCGGCTTCCATGCCGGGCCCTGAGAAAATGGCGCGCCAGAATCGCTATATCTTCATCCCGTTCCCGCAGGGGGGGAATGTGTATGGGAAAGACATTGAGCCGATGAAAAAGATCCTCGCGGAACCTTCCCTCTCTGACGGCCTGACGGAGATCCCGATTTGACGCGGCGATAATGCGCACGTCGGCGCGCAGGGAAGTGCGGCCGCCTATGCGGCTGACTTCGCCGTTCTGGATGAGCCGCAGCAGGCTTACCTGGGCGTCCTGCGGCATTTCTCCTATTTCATCAAGAAAAAGCGTGCCCCCATCAGCCTGTTCAAATCTTCCGGAACGCCCTTCTCTCACCGCTCCGGTGAACGCTCCCGGCGCGTAGCCGAACAGCTCGCTCTGCACCAGTTCGCGCGGAATTGCGCCACAGTTGAGAATGATGAAAGGGCGTCTTTTGCGGGGGCCCGCGCCATGAACCGCATGGGCGAACAGTTCCTTGCCCGTTCCGCTTTCGCCGAGCAGCAATACGTTCACGTCCTCCCGCGCGGCGATGCGGGCGAGGTCCAGGCAGCGGCGCAGTGCCGGTGAAGATCCGATGATGTCTTCAAATCCATATCGCGCCCCTGTCCGCTCATCGCTTTCCGCTGCGCGTCTGCGCATCTCTCCGGGAGGGGAAAGCCGGACGGCCATTGAACCTCCGGGCGTCATCCTTGCGGAGAGTTCACACTGCTGTCTCCCTGTTTCCAGTTCCAGCGTGACTTCGCGGGGGGGGACATTCCTCCGCCTTTTCAGGAGAGACAGGAATGGCTCCCCGCCCCGGACGATATCGCGGATATCTTCGGCCTGCCGGGGCGGAGAAGGCAGCCCCAGCAGCGCCCTGGCCTGAGCGTCGGTCGACTTTATGCCGCCCTGCGGGTCAAGAAGCAGGACGCCGCCTCCGCAAAGTTCAAAGAGCGCCTGCTGATCGTCCAGCAGATCGCGCACTTCGTGCCGGGCGTTGATATTGTTGGCGGCGGCGACGAGCATGCCGGTCGTGTGGGTGTGAAACTCCTCAAGCGGCAGGATGACCGTGAGCACGCCGACGAAAAAACCGTTTCCGCTGCGCAGCGGCGCGGAAACGCAGCACCAGCTGTGATCCTTCGCATTATAGTGTTCGGGGCCGAAAACTTCCACCGGACGCTTCTCCATGATGCACAGGCTGATGCCGTTGGTTCCTTCCCTGTCTTCCGTGGCGACGACTCCGACATCAAGATGTTCCATGCGGGCAATAATGCCCGGCGCTCCGTGCCGGTACAGGATGACGCCGTCCGAGGACGCCAGGAGGAAAACACTGTTGGTGGACTGGAGCAGCGCGCGGTATTGTTCCATGACCGGTCTGGCTCCGGTGATGAGTTCACGGTTCTCGTCCAGCTTGCGTGTCAGTTCATCTCCGCGCAGGGGGAGAACGCTGGCGATGGGATCCCTGACCCCCAGGGCATCGCGGCTGCGCCTCCAGGAATCAAGAATCAGCCTGCGTACGGTGGGGCTGGAACCAAGAGGAATTCCGTCACGGAAAAGCCGCCATTCCTCGGCAACCATTTTGAGATAGCTTGAATCCTTCATGGTCAGGCTCCGGTATCGTGGGTACGGTGGAAAAATATGTTCTCTTCTGTCCATACATGTACAGGACATGTTGCGTCTTCGTAAAGATGCAACATGCTGTTTTTGTTTGTGTTAAAAATTTTTAATTTTGAAGTTGATATGGAGTGCTGTTTCAACATGCTTGTTTATATTGATAAAAAAATATTGGTATGATGTTTGCATGACTGCGCTGACAGGAAGATATGAAATGTATGGAATGGACAGCAAGTCGGGGAGTACGGAAATGAAACTGCTTCGCGTGGATATGGGAACAGAACGGATACAGAGTGAGGACGTTGCCGAACATTATGCCCTGCTCGGAGGGCGGGGGCTGATCGCCGCCCTGCTTCTGGCCGAGCTGGAACCGGCATGCGATCCGCAGGGACCGGACAACAGGCTGGTGATATGCAACGGCCTGCTGGCCGGAACGCTTGCCGCAAGTTCGGGCCGTATTTCGGTGGGCGGCAAAAGCCCGCTGACGGGAACGATCAAGGAGGCCAACGCGGGGGGAACCGCCGGGCTGGCACTGGCCAGGCTTGGTTTTCGCGGCATTGTGGTGTCGGGAGAGTCGGAAAGGCTGAAGGTCCTGGTGATCGGGCCTGAGGGGGCGCGGCTGGAAGACGCTCCGGAGCTTGCACTGCGCGGCACCTACGATACCTGCGACATGCTGCGCGCCAGGTATGGGGACGATATATCCATTCTCTGCATCGGTCCGGCCGGGGAGCGGCGTTATCTGAATTCTTCCGTGCAGGTCACGGATAGGGAAGGCCGCCCGGCGAGGGCGGCGGCCCGTGGAGGTCTGGGGGGTGTGATGGGAGCCAGGGGGCTGAAAGCCGTGGTGCTGCAAGGAGGGAAGGAGAAACCCGTCTTTGCTGACGCCCCCCGTTTTCGCGCCGCAAGCAAGGCATATATGCAGGCGCTGCGGAAGCATCCCATGACGGGAAACATTCTGACCAGGTTCGGCACCGCGTCTCTGGTAGGAGCTGTAAATGAAATGGGGGCCATGCCCACGCGCAATTACAGTTCCGGCAGTTTCGAGGGGGCCGCGGCGCTTTCCGGCGAACACATGGCTGAACTGCAGACAGGACGGAAAGGCAGCATGACCCACGCCTGCCAGACCGGATGCCCCATATCCTGTTCCAACGTATACAACGGGCCGGACGGCAAATATCTTACCTCCGGCATGGAATACGAAACCATTGCCCTGAACGGCTCGAACCTTTCCATAGATGATATTGACGTGGTGGCCCTCATTGACCGTCTGTGCGACGACGCCGGGCTGGATACCATGGAAACGGGCGCGACTCTCGGAGTGGCCGCCGAAGCCGGTCTGCTGTCATACGGCGACAGTGCCAGAGTACTGGAACTCATTCGTCAGATGGCGGCGGGAACGCCCCTTGGCATGGAACTGGGGCAGGGCACGGAACGTTTCGGAAAAAGCATGGGCGTGACGAGAATTCCTGTGGTCAAACGCCAGGCTCTGGCCGGATACGATCCCCGGGCTCTCAAGGGGACCGGCGTTACCTGCGCGACATCGCCCATGGGGGCGGATCACACGGCGGGCAACGCCATAGGCATGCCGGGAGTGGATCCCTTGTCTCCCCACGGTCAGGTGGAGGTTTCCCGCGGCTGCCAGCAGGTCATGGCGCTGTTTGACAGCCTGGGGATGTGCATTTTTGCCGGGATGCCCGCCGATAATCCCGAAGTTTTCGGACTGCTGGGAGAAATGCTTGCCGGCGTGTACGGCGGGGACTGGCCTCCGGAACGACTCCTCGGTCTGGGGACGGAGACGCTGCTGCGCGAACGGCGCTTCAACCTTCTGGCGGGCATAGGCGAAGAGGAGGATGACGTGCCCCCGTTCATGCGTACGGAAGAGCTCAAGCCTCATGACGCCGTGTTTGACGTCCCCCGTGAGGAGCTGAAGAAGGTCTTTGACTTTGCCGCTTCAGGGCAGGGAAACCAGCCGGGATGAGCAGGAAGATCCAGCATATGGCTGTTTTTTCATAAGTAAAGTTTTTTTTGACACATGTAAATGGAGGGATGTCCTATGAATTTTTCATTGCTGCAGAATGTCAGGATTGTGGAAGGCCCCGGCTGTGTCGCAAAGGTTGGCGAAATACTGAAAGAAGCGGGCTATTCCAAGGCGTTCCTCGTATTTGACTGCGGCGTGAAAGCCGCAGGTATTGTGGATAAGGTTGTCGCCGCACTGGATTCGGCGGGTGTGGCGCATGTGCTGTTTGACAGGGTTCTGCCCGATCCTCCCGCGGATATTGTTGATGAAGGGGCCGAGCATTGTCGCAGGGAAGGCTGCGACTGCGTTGTCGGCCTGGGGGGAGGCAGCAGCATTGACACGGCAAAAGGCATTAATCTGCTGCGTTTCAATGATGGCAATATTCTGAGCTATGCCTCCCCGGACACCCCCATGAAACGCTCTCCAGGTCTGCTTTCAATTCCCACCACGGCGGGGACGGGGAGTGAACTTTCCAATGGGTTGATCATTTCCAATCCCGGAGAGGGTGTGAAAGTGCCGATTCTTGCCGTCAATGCCATGAGCGAGTATGCGGTGATTGATCCCGAGCTGACCCTGGGCATGCCTCCCGGATTGACCATCGCTACCGGTCTGGACGTGTTTTCCCACGCCTGCGAGGGCTACACCTCCATTCTGGCCAATGCCATGACCGATATGCTGTGTGAAAAGATCATGGAAAATGTGGCGGCATATCTGCCTGCGGCGCACAGGGACGGGAGCAGTCTCGAAGCTCGTGAGCGCATGCTGGTGAGCGCTTCTCTCGGCGGCTGGATGCTGGCTCAGGCGTCCGCCCATGTGGGGCATTCCCTTGCGCATGTCGTCGGCGGCAGACTGCATATTCCCCACGGGCTGGCATGCGCCTATTCTCTGCCGGTCACACTGGAACTCATCGCGCCAGCCGTTCCCTCCAAGGTCAGAAAAGTGGGAGAAATCCTGGGAGCGCAGTTCTCGGGAAGCGAAACGCTGGAGGAAATCGGAAGGAAGGCCGCGGATGCTCACCGGCATTTTACCTTCGAGGTGCTGGGAGTGAAGAAACTCGGAGGTCACGATGTTGATCTGGACATGCTGGCGGGGGAAGTGGAGCACGAGGTTCTGGCCGGCCTGAGTCCGGTGAAGGTGACGCATGAAAACGCTCTGGAAATGTTGAAAAGAATGTTTGCATGACTAATCCCTTATTCTGAGGGGTGCCGGAGGACCCGGGCGGCATGAACCGCCCGGCCCGTCCGGCGGGAAGGCGATCTGCCCGCCGGGGATATGCGAAGCTGTTCACTGCCGCTGCGGACGGCTCTCTTTCATCAAAAATTCCTTTGTGGCTTGAGCCCTCCCCCTTCAGGGGGAAAAGAGTGGTTGACAAGACGGCGAAGCCGATGAAATCCTTTTCCGTCCCCCTCCCTTCAGGGAGGGGCAATCCGCACGACCCCTTTCCGTCGGTTGTTTCAGTCAGTCGGCGGATGGGGCGACTGTGGATTGAAACATTTTCAGCGCATTTTAATTATGCTGGACTCTGCTGTGTCATCTTCGCGCAAAAACATGTTCTGCGCGCCTGGAGCATTTCGCCATTGAAATGCTCCAGGGAGTCGGGCGGGGCGAAAATTCGCCGCGCTTCCCTCCTTCTCCGGCGCCGCCGCAATTCACTTGCGGCATGCAGCTCCGGCGGAGGCGTGACACCAGCGAGTCAGAATGGAGTGTCCGTCCGGCAGGACATTTTCAAATGCAAAACGCTCTGAGACCTGCGTCGCGAAGAACGGAGCGAGGGAGCAAGATATGAGTACCCCCTTTCTGAAGAATCCCGCCGATATCAGGTGTGCCCTGACTGCTGCCGCCCTGCTGCTGGCTCTGCTGTTTTCCGATACCGTGCTGAACGCCTACATGGCGGCCACGACGGCACACCCCTTCGCCGCCGGGTTCTGCAAGTTCGCCGTGCTGGCTACCTTCGGTGAGTGTCTGGCCCAGCGCATGCTGCGGGGCCGCTACCTGCCCGAAGGTTTCGGTCTTATTCCCCGCGCGGTGATATGGGGGGCGCTTGGCGTATGCATTACCGTGGCATTCACCATTTTTTCTGCCGGTGCACCGCAGTTGCTGGCCGCACTGGGGCTGGACTGGGCGCCCGGCGCGCTGGCCGGGCCGCTTGGGGGACACAAGCTGGCAACAGCCTTTGCCGTCAGCCTGACCATGAATACCATGTTCGCGCCCGTGCTCATGGTGGCGCACAAGATTGGGGATCTGCATCTCGCGGCATACGGCGGACGCCTGGAATGTCTCGCACGTAAACCCGATATGGGAGCGCTGCTGGCTTCCGTGGACTGGAACGTCATGTGGCGGGTAGTGCTGTTCCGTTCACTGCTTTTCTTCTGGGTTCCCGCGCATACCGTGACGTTTCTGCTGCCCCCGGCATTCCGTGTGCTGTTTGCGGCGCTGCTCGGCGCGGTGCTGGGCCTTATTCTGGCCTGGGCAGGATCGCGCAGGGCGGCGTAGGGCCGTTTTGTATTTGAAATGCCGCCGGAGTCGAATGGAAGAAGACTCATTCCGGCCTCCTTATCCGTAAAGCGCTTCGCGCAGACGGCCAGGAGCGCCGCGAATCCTGACATCCGCAATTCACTTGCGGCGTGAGTTCCCGGCGGGAGCATGAAACCTGTGGTTCCGAACCCATTTTCCGGCCCGCAGGTTTTTTCATCGTGGAAGTCGTCAGACCAGGGAAGTCCGCATCAGGCCGGGGGGCCGCTGTGCAGCGTGAGCAGGCTGATCTCCGCCGGAACGCCCAGGCGCAGAGGGAGGCCGCCCCATACGCCCGTACCCCGGTTGACATAGAGGCGCATGCTTCCGACAGTATAGCTTCCCGCTATGAAACCGTTGTTCGCGCGGCGGACAAGGGGACGAAGCAGCGGGATCTGCCCGCCGTGGGTATGTCCGCAGAGCATGAGCTCCGCAAAAGAAGCCCGGTTCGGCGCTTCCTGCGGATGGTGTTCAAGCAGAATGCGGAAGCCTCCTTCCGGAGCGCCCTTGAGGGCTTGCGCAGGATCCGGACCCTGCCCGCGCACGCGTTCATTCAGATCATGCAGTCCGGCTATGATCAGCGGTGTGCCGCTGACGTCGAGCACAGCATGTTCATTGCGCAGGATGCCGAGGCCCAGTTCGCGGAAACGGGGCAGCCAGTCTTCCAGACCGGAGTAAAAATCGTGATTGCCCGTGCAGGCATGGACGCCGCAGGGGGCGCTCAGCTCCGCCAGAGGTTCGATATCTTTCATCAGATCACGGGGATGGCCGTCCACGAAGTCTCCGGTCAGGACAATGAGATCCGGCTGAAGCGCATTGACCCTTTCCACCACGTCCCGAACCCAGGCGCGGGTGACGACATCGCTGACATGCAGATCGGAAAGCTGGACGATGCGCAGACCGTCAAGGGCGGAGGGAAGACGCGGCAGGGTGATGACCGTGGGAATGATCTCCGGAGTTCCCAGCGCGTTGCGCGCGCCGATCCCTCCCATGACGCCGGCGCCCAGCAGCAGACCGCCATTGAGCAGAAAACGACGGCGGGCAGGGTCGGGGAGCGCGGCGGACGCGGATTTGTCCGTTTTGCGCCGAAGGCCGAGGCGGCGGAGCAGAACGCGGCAGGCAAGACAGATATCCCGGCAAATCAGCAGCAGCGCCCACAGAATGACGACAGCGCTGATGAAGCTCAGAATGGTGAGCAGAGTCCGGAGTCCGTCCGGCCGCATGTCCATTCTTGAGAGAGATATATAAATGAGGATATGGAATGCGCCGAGAAATGCCGGAATGACGCTCACCGCCTTCCAGAAGCGCGGGATGGGGAGCGGCCGTATGCCCCGCAGCAGAACATAGAAAAAGAACAGGGAGGATATGGCAGGAACGGCAAGGCTGCGGCCGGAACGGACGGCAAGAGCCACCTGAAGCATGAAGGCCTGCGCCCAGGCCAGAAACGAGTCAATCATGGAGGGAATCGCCGCCTGAGAGTGTTTCCGCTGCGGGAAGCATATTTTTTGCAAGAAGAACACGCCGGGCGGAGACGGAGCTTCCCCGCCCGGACGCAGGGCTATTCGTCCCCGACCTGGAGCGCGGCAAGGAAGGCTTCCTGCGGCAGTTCCACATTGCCCATGCGTTTCATGCGCCGTTTGCCTTCCTTCTGTTTTTCCAGCAGCTTGCGCTTGCGGGTGATATCACCTCCGTAGCACTTGGCGGTGACGTTCTTGCGGAAGGCGGAAACCGTCTCGCGGGCGATGACCTTCTGGCCGATAGCCGCCTGAATGGCCACCTCGAAAAGCTGACGCGGTATGGTGCGCTTGAGCTTGAGGGCAAGGGCGCGGCCATAGCTGTAGGCCTTGTCCTTGTGCACGATGACGGCCAGGGCGTCCACAGGATCGCCGTTGAGCAGAATATCCAGCTTGACCAGATTGGATTCGCGGTAGTCAATCGGCTCGTAGTCCATGGAGGCGTACCCTTTTGTGCCGGACTTCAGGCGATCGAAGAAATCATACACGATTTCCGCGAAGGGCAGTTCATACGTGATGATGACCCGGTTCTGGGTGAGGTAGCCCATGTTTTTCTGAATGCCGCGCTTCTCTTCGCACAGTTTGAACACATTGCCCACGAAATCGTTGGGGACATGGATATCCATTTTGACATAAGGTTCATACAGCGCGGAAATTTTTGCGGGTTCGGGCAGTTTGGAAGGGTTGTCGATGGTCAGGGTCCTGCCGTCCGTGGTGTCCACCCTGTAGATGACCGAAGGGGCCGTGGCGATGAGTTCCACCTGAAACTCCCGTTCCAGCCGTTCCTGGATGATTTCCATGTGCAGCAGCCCGAGGAAGCCGCAGCGGAAGCCGAACCCCAGCGCCTGCGAGGTTTCCGGCTCGTAGGAGAACGCCGCGTCGTTGAGCTGGAGCTTTTCCAGCGCGGACTTGAGGTTTTCGTAGTCCGCCGCATCCGTGGGGTACAGGCCGCAGAAGACCATGGGCTGCACCTCCTTGAAGCCGGGCACCGGAGCTTCCGCCGGGCGTTCGGCCAGGGTGATGGTGTCGCCCACGCGGGCGTGTCCCAGCTCCTTGATATTGGCGCAGAGAAAGCCTACCTCTCCGGCAGAGAGTTCCTTCATGTCCACCGCGTCAGGAGAAAACGCGCCCAGACGCACCACTTCGTATTCCCGGCCCGAAGCCATGAGCCGGATGCGGTCGCCCAGGCGCAGAATGCCGTCCATGATGCGGAACAGAACCACCACTCCCTGATAGGAATCGTACCAGGAGTCAAAGATAAGCGCCTTGAGCGGGGCCTGAAGATTGCCCTTCGGGGCGGGGAGGCGGTGGATCACCGCGTCCAGCACCTTGTCGATATTCAGCCCCGTCTTGGCCGAGACTGTCACGGCATCGGAGCAGTCCAGCCCGATACTTTCCTCTATTTCGGCTCTGACGCGGTCGGGGTCGGCGCTGGGCAGATCGATCTTGTTCAGTACCGGCACGATCTCATGGTCATGATCCAGCGCGAGATAGACGTTGGCCAGGGTCTGCGCTTCCACGCCCTGTGTGGCGTCCACCACCAGCAGCGCGCCGTCGCAGGCCGCGAGGGAGCGGGAAACCTCATAGTTGAAGTCCACATGGCCGGGGGTATCAATGAGATTCAGAATATACTGCGTGCCGTCCCTGTCCCGGTACGGGATGCGGACGGTCTGCGCCTTGATGGTAATGCCGCGCTCGCGTTCCAGATCCATCTTGTCCAGATACTGATCGCGTTTTTCGCGGTCGCTCACGAGGCCGGTATATTCGAGGATGCGGTCGGCCAGGGTGGATTTGCCGTGGTCAATGTGGGCGATGATGCAGAAGTTGCGGAGATGTTCCAGTGCGGACATGGCCTTCTCAGGTGTTGTTTTTGCCGAAACCGGGAATGGCGAGTTTGCGTTCCAGCCAGTTGAGCAGCCAGGTGGCCAGAGTGACCATCGCCAGATAATAGAGGGCGGCGGTCAGGTAGACTTCCGTGGGACGGTAGGTCTGTGAAATCAGCGTCTTGGCCCGGCCGGTGAGTTCAATACAGGTGATGATGTAGGCAAGCGATGAATACTTGATAAGATAAATGACCTCGTTTCCGCAACCCGGCAGGGCGCGGCGCACCGCCTGCGGCACGACAATGGAGGTGATGATTTGCAGTTTTGTCATGCCCAGAGCCTGCCCCGCGCGGATCTGCCCCTGCCGTATGGAAAGCAGCGCCCCGCGCACATATTCCGACTGATAGGCTCCCGTGCAGAAGATGAAACCCGCCAGAGCGGCGGTGAAGGGTTCAAGATCAATGCGCAGATACGGAACGTTGGGCAGGCCGAAATAGAGAATCATGAGCTGCACGGTGAGCGGCACGCCCCGGATGACGGCTACTGCGGCGTCGGCCAGGCGGCGGGCCCAACGGGGGCCGAAGACGCGCGTCACGCCGGTAAAGACGCCGAGCGCGCCGCCGATGAGCGCGGCCGGGATGATCAGCCTGAGCGAGACATCCAGCCCGCGGTTGAGGGCGGGGATGACGCGGTCGGCCAGAAAGGCGAAATCAATGCATTCCAGCACGACGCCCCCCTATGCTCCGGCCTTGCCGCTTTCGGAAGCGATGAGGCGGCTGCAGAAATCCCGGGTGCGGGTATTCGCGCCCGTGGCCAGCAGATCGGCGGGGCTGCCCTGTTCGATGATGCGCCCCTGCTCCATGAACAGTATTTCCGTGGCCAGGGAACGCGCGAAATCCATCTGGTGCGTGGCCATGATCATGGGCATGCCCCCCGCCGCAAGGTCGCGGATGACGGCAAGCACTTCTCCCACCAGCTCGGGATCAAGGGCGGAGGTAGGCTCATCCAGCAGCAGCACCTTGGGCTCCATGGCCAAGGCGCGGGCTATGGCCACGCGCTGTTTCTGTCCGCCGGAAAGCTGGGCCGGATAAAGACCAGCGCGGCTGGCAAGACCTACGCGTTCCAGCTCTTTCCGGGCACGTTTTCCGGCGTTGTCGGAAGAAAGCCCGCGCACCTTGCGCAGGGCAAGGGCCACATTGGCTTCCGCCGTAAGATGATCGAACAGATTGAAATCCTGAAAAATCATTCCCACCTCCTGACGGAGGCGGCAGAGTTCCGCCGTGCTGCTTCCGTCGATGGGCATGCCGTTCAGCAGGATTTCTCCCTCGTCCGGCGCAATCAGCCGGTTGATGCACTGGAGGAAGGTGCTCTTGCCTGCCCCGGAAGGGCCGATGAGAACCTTGAGGTCGCCGGGGTCCACGGTGATGGAGACATCATGCAGAATGGCGCGTCCGCCGAGAGTTTTGCTGACGCCGCGCACTTGCAGCAGGGGGGAGGAAGCATTCATCAGGTTTCCTTGTAGACTTTCCGGGCCGTGTTTTCGTGAAACGCGGGGCTATATGCCTGTCTGCATTCCGCCCGCCGAATCCCCCGTCATGTCCGGAGCGGCGCAGCCGGGAATGCGAACCCTGCGCTCAAGGCGGCGCAGAAGGGTGATGCCGGCGAGGGTGATGAGAAAATAGATGCAGCCCGCCGCGATGTAGAGGGGAAGGTACTCATAGGTGCGGGAGGCCACAAAATGCGTACGGGCCATGATTTCCGGCGTGCCGAGGGCGAAGCACATGGCGGAGTCCTTGAGCAGGATGGAGTACTCGTTGGACCATGCGGGGATGGAAATGCGCAGGGCCTGGGGCAGAACGACGGAACGGATGCACTGCATGTCCGTCATGCCGAGAGCGCGGCCCGCCTTGAACTGTCCCGAGGGCAGACTCTGGATGGAGCCCCGGAAAATCTGCGACTGATAGGCCGCGCTGGCCAGCCCCAGCACGGCGCAGGAGGAGCCGATCATGCCCAGATCCAGTCCGATGACATTGAACAGGCCGAAATAGAAAAGAAAAAGCAGCAGAAGCACGGGAACGCCCCGGAAGAACCATACGTACAGCCCCACCAGCATCCTGACGGGGCGCGGGGCGTATACCTGGGCCACGGCCAGGGGAAGGCCGAGCAGAAAGCCGAGCGACAGCGCTCCGGCCACCATGACGATGGTCACGAATGCCCCCTGCGCGATATAGGGCAGGGCGTTGAATACGGTGGTCAGCGAGTGCAGAAATGCGTCCATGTGCTTGGCGGGCTGAAGAAATGCGGCCTTGCGGCCGACGGGAGGGGGTGGGCAGCAAGTCTCCGCGCAGGGCGGGGAAAGGAAGCCCTCCCCCGCCGCACGCTACTTCTGTGACAGATATTTGTCCTGGAGTTCCTTCCAGAAGGGATCGGCCTTGAGCTGTCTGTAACCTTCATTGACCGTTTTCAGCAGTTCGGCGTCATCCTTGCGGATGGCGACCCCGAAGTTGTCATCGGGGGCGAAGGTTCCCACAGACTTGATTTTGCGCCCCATGGCGATGGCATTGTTGACCGGAGCGCTGTCAAGCGCGGCGGCGTCGATGCGTCCGTTCAGCAGATCGGCAATGGCCATGGGCGGGGAATCATAGGGGCGCAGGGTGAAGGGCAGCTTCCTGTCCTGCTGCATCTGCTCCAGATAGGCATGTTCATTGGTGCCGCGCTGCACGCCCAGCCGGATTTTGCCGTTCAGCGCCTGCTCGGCGCTCATGTCGGAATCGTCCTTCACCACAATGAGCTTGGAAATGGTGTAATACGGATCGGAAAACGCCACCTGGGCGGCGCGTTCGGGAGAGATGCTCATGCCGGAACAGACCATGTCAATCTTGCCTGCAAGCAGGGCGGGGATGATGCCGTCCCAGTCCATGGGCTGGTGTTTGACCTCAAAGCCCATCTTTGCGGCGATCCAGTTCATTGCCTCGATGTCGAAGCCGGTGGGATTGCCGTCCTCTCCGACAAAGGAGAAGGGCGGGTAGTTGGCGTCAATGCCGTTGACGTAGGTTTTGGCCGAAGCCGCGCTCGACAGGGAGCAGGCAAGGGCCACGCCGAGAAGACAGGCAAGAAGGCGTTTCATGGTGCTTCCTCGTGGGAAAAAAGTGAACAGTCCCGCGCGGACGGGCCGCATGCCGGGCGGGCAGAAGGCCGCCTGTCCCCGCAGTCCGGAAAAAGTATGTCAAAAAAGGGGGTAGCGCAAGGCATTCTCTCGGGCCGGGAAGGAGCCGGGGAGAAGAAATAGGAATGATTCTTGTGTTTTATCCGGTAACAGGGTAAGAGATGGAATCCTGTTCGGGAGAAACAGAAAACAAAATGTAACATGCAAAATTTATGATGCAGGTTTTTTGCGTTATAGTGCGTTCCTGAAGATGTTGAGCGATAAAACGGCATTTAACGGGAGGAGGGGGTCGTGGCCGGAGAGAGACAGTATGAATTCAGTTGGGACTTTATCGGCGATATCGCTCAGGGCCGTCCGAATCTGGGCAATATGACGAGAATAGAGGTCTACCGTCTGTTCCAGTATACATTGCGTGATGTACTGGAACAGAGTTACGGCACGGAAGAGGCGGATCGCCTTCTGTATCGGGCCGGCTTTCTCGCGGGCACTGAGCTGTGCAAAAAGTTTGTGGGGCGCTGCGAGTCTCTGGAGGAGTTCGTGAAAAAGGTTGAGGCCCTGCTGATTGATCTGAAAATCGGCGTGCTGCGCATTGAGGAGATGCAAAGGGATACCGCGCGCTTCGTCCTGACAGTGGCCGAGGATCTGGACTGTTCCGGTCTGCCCGAAGCGGGGCATGCCGTATGCAACTATGACGAGGGATTCATCGCCGGTGTGCTGGAGTTTCAGACCGGCCGCCCCTTCCGGGTAAGGGAAGTGGACTGCTGGTGTACCGGGGATCGGACATGCCGTTTCGAGGCCGCGCTTGCAGGAGAAACTGTTTAAGCAGGGACGCTTGAAATGAAAGGAGAATTTCGTTCGGAAAGCGTGGAACGGGAAGGTTCGCCGCCCTCCGCCGAGCTGGCCGGCAGGGTCGTGCGCGCGGTGGAGGAAGCTCTGAAGCTGCCGCATCCCGCCCCCGCGGACGAGGCTCTTCTGCGTGATGTGGAAGGGCTTGACTCCCTTCTGGAAGAAATCGCCGCGCTGCGCGAGTTTTCTCTTGCCATGGCCAGGGGTGAACTTGACTACGGTGCCCGGCACAGAGGGGTTGTCATCGGGGCGCTGAAGGGCCTTCAGGCGAATCTGCGTCACCTGACCTGGCAGGCCCAGCGCATTGCCTCCGGTGATCTGGATGTCCGGGTGAACTTTCTCGGCCAGTTTTCCGAAGCCTTCAACAGCATGACTGATCAGTTGAAAGGCACGTTGAGGGAAAAGGACAGGCTCGCCGCCCGCTACAAGGACTTGTCCGACCATGACCCTCTGACCGGACTATATAACAGAAGCGCCTTCCAGGAGGAGGCCGCGCGCCTGCTGACCGATGAGCTTTTCAGGGAGCGTTCTTCCGCCCTGATCATGAGTGACATTGATCACTTTAAACGTATTAACGACAGTTTCGGCCACCAATGCGGCGATGAGGTGCTGCGCCGCGTCAGCGGGCTGTACCGGGCCGGTCTGCGGCAGGAAGATATTGTCTGCCGGTACGGGGGGGAGGAGTTCCTCATCCTTGCGCCGGGGATTTCCGCCGGCGTGGCGCGGGGAATCGCGCAGCGCCTGGGGGATGCCGTGCGTGAAATGCGCATCGTCTGGGAAGGCTCTCCGGTGGCTGTGACGGCCAGTTTCGGCGTCTGCGCCCTGCCTCCTCTCGGACAGGACGGTTTTACGCTGCGTTTTTTGCGCGAACATGTCCAGATTGCCGATCTCAATCTGTACCGGGCCAAGCATGGCGGACGCGATCAGGTCGTGGGCGGGGACTGCGATGATGCGGACGCCGGAGCGGAGTGCTGCGGGCCGGAAAACTGAACGCGCCGCGCCCCGATCCTCCTGCTCCGTGCGCAGCCATTGCAGCCGCGGAGTCCGGAGGCGGGGAGCATCGCCTTCATGCAGATGGACATGCGGCCATGTGCCGAGGCGGAGTTCCCCCTTTTCAAGGGGCACAAGCACCGGAGGCCCGGAAGGCTGCTTCGGATATGCGCGCCGCTGCTGCCTTCAGCATGTCTCCAGCCGTGTTCGCGAGGAACTGCTTCTCCGAAAAAGCGGACAAGATCCCGCGTTGCGTCCGGGGCCGCTCCCTCATGAGAGCATTTCGCTCATGAAATGCTCTGCTTCAGTCGAGCAGGGCGAGACAGAAGCCCCCTCCCTTCAGGGAGAGGCAATCCGCACGACCCCCATCCGTCGGCTGCGGAGGCAGTCGGCGGATGGGGCGACTGCGGATTGAAACATTGTGATGAATCAGCCCGCTCTATGGAAGATAACGGCTCAGGTACAGACCCATGATGATGCCGATGGACAGGGAAGCCAGAATCAGAGCGAAGGAGGGCCTCGTTTTTTTTCGCCGCGCCGTTTCGAGCTGTTTTTTCAGAAATGCTTTTTCCCTTGCTTCACTCAGCAGACGTTTCAGCGCCGTTCCTGCGGCGGTGGGCGTCTGGGCGCGGGTATCCGCGAAAAAGTCGGCAAGGGTAACGTCCGTTGCATGTCCCAGACCGAGGATCCGGTACTTGTCCGTTTCATTGAGAGCGCGCAGGACATGAATGTTGTTGAAGGCTTCCAGACTCTCGTCCGGTCCTCCCCCCCGGGCGATGACAAGAACCTGTCCTCTGGCCTTTGAGATGGCGGCGCAGATTTCCCGGGGGGAGGTAATGGCGATGTACTGAACATGAAGCTCGTATCCCTCCTTGTTGAAATCTCCGAGAATATCCTTGAGGGCCGTGCTGCCGTTGTATTTGCTGACTATCAGGGAAATGACGCCGACATGCGAAGGAAACTGCCTGGTCTGCAGGCCGCGTCCTTCAATATTTCGTTCTTTCAGAACATATTTGACAAATTCCAGGGAGCTGGATGACTGCGGCGCGTCCGGCGCGTATTCGCATTCCACGTAGCGCCAGTCCTCCACCTCAAAATTGATGAACAGCCCGCCGGATTTTCTGGATGCGCCGACAAAGGGCCGCCCGACCACTTCAATAAACGCGCCGTCATCACAACTGAAAAGCTTGTCGCTGTGTCCGAGGGATACAGGGTCTCCTGTGTCCGGACACCGGAGAGTCCTTGTTCCCCATCTGCCTGTCTCCACAACGCCCCGCAGGCGGAAGTACGGCATGTTTTCCCTGGCCGCAGCCGCGGTAACTGCCGTTTGCGCAAGCGTTGAGATAAAATCCCTTGCGTTTCTGATTGGAACGAGAGGGTAGGTGAATTCGTCTTCCTGGTTCATGTGGGGCTGATCCGGCGTTGCGGCGTCCCTGGCCGTCAGAGCGGAACGCTTTACGGATAAGGTGAACAGAGATGAGTCCCGCCCTGCCCGGCTTCGCAGAGCAGTTCAATGACGAAATAGTCTATAATTCGGGAGGAGAGGATTTTCAATGTCTGACAGCCGGGCCTGCCCAAATGGCCCTTTGTCCAGCGCGCCGCAAAACCTCTCCCTCTAGGGGGAGGATACAAGGCGCACCTTGGCTGGAATTTTTGCCTTTAATTTCGGTGTCCGTTGCTATTCGATATGTTGGCGCAGTATGGAGAGCGGCGCTCCGCCGCGACTGCCCGCAAAATAGCTTGGCGGCCGGAGAGAGCCTCCCCGGAGTTTTTTGGGATTGGAGGACAGCCCTTCTTGCGGATGAGTCTGCCGGATACGCCTTTCAGACCTGCTGACCAGAGGTGAAATGGCTGCTTTGGGAGGATGGACGACAAGCAGATGGACATGAGCGTCCTCCCCGTCAAACTCCACAGGTTCAGCTTCAAAATCTCGGCAAACACGAAGGAGAAAGACACAGTGTCTTCCATGTCTGATGTCGTTGACTTTTTCCATATGCCAACTATGATTCGTCCATGGAAAGATTGCAAACCTGCAAGTTCCAGCTTCGGCCCAAAGCAGGATTGAACAGGTCCATACTGGATCAGGGCCGGTTCGAGTTCCGGCGGCAGCTTGTATGCAAGCTGGCATGGCCTGGCGGAACACTTCTGGTTGTTCCGCCCCGGTATACCAGTCAGACATGCAGCCAGTGCGGCGGTATGGACAAACGCAACAGACCTGCGCAGGCAGAATTCAAGTGTACAGCCTGCGGAGTTGAATGCAATGCCGACCACAATGCGGCGTTGAACATTCTGACGGCCGGGCAGGCCGTGTCAGCCTGTGGAGCGGGAATGGCCCAGGCGCCCGCGTTGAAGCAGGAACCCGCCTATGGCGCGGCTCGGTAGAGCCGCTGCCGACAGGAATCCCCCGACTTCAGGCGGGGGAGGATGTCAACTTAAGGAGCCGCTGAATTATTCTGCGAACATATCAGCTTCATGCCCGGAGAGGCAATGCCTCTCCGGGCGATGCGCGTCAGGCCGCCCATTTAACGGGAGAAGCGGATTTGTCCTGTTCGTGATCTGCGGACGGCCTTGTTCTGCAAGACCGCGTCAGCAAGCTGCTCTGTTTTTTCGCGCCGGACAAGACGTTTCCGGTCGCAAGCCCATACATTCAGGTACAGCCTGCCGGAGGAAAAGCATGTCCCGTCATACCCAGATGCCAGAGACGGCGGCCTCTTCATCCCACCGTTCAACCGTCGGTTCCGCTCCTGAAGCCGGAGGGAGGGAATGTTCCGGACCCTGTATCGAGGATGAGGCGAATGCGGCCAAGAGCAGAGCGGCATTGTCCAGCGTCATATGGTCCGCGCTGCTCACCGCGCTCAAGCTTGTGGCGGGGATTTCCACCAACAGCCTGGGCATGCTTTCCGAAGCTCTGCACAGCATGCTGGACTTCGTGGCCGCAGGCATCACCTTTTTTGCCGTGCGCATAGCCGCCGCTCCTGCGGATCGGCGGCATCCCTTCGGCCACGGCAAGGTGGAGAATCTTTCAGCCCTTGCGGAAACCGCACTGCTTTTCATTACCTGCATCTGGATCGTCCGGGAAGCGGTGGAACGTCTGTTGTTCGAGGCCAGGCCGGTGGAGCCGAGCTGGTGGGCCTTCGGGGTAATCGTCATTTCCCTGCTTGTGGATATCAGCCGTTCGGCCATGCTGCGCCGGGTGGCAAGGGAACATAAGTCTCAGGCGCTGGAAGCAGACGCTCTGCATTTTTCCACGGATATTCTTTCTTCCGCCGTTGTGCTGGGCGGTCTGGTCTGTGTGGCCGCCGCCCGTCTGGTAGAACCCGGCAGTCCCGCGCACGTCGCCCTGACCCGGGCTGATGCCGTGGCAGCCCTTGGTGTCGCCGCCATTGTGCTGACCGTGAGCTGGCGTATGGCCTGCCGGGCGGTGGCCGGACTCATGGATGGCGGGGCGGAGGCGGAAACACGGCGGGTGGAAGAAGCCCTGGCCGCCATGGCACCGGCCTTTCAGATTCGCCAGGTTCGGGTGCGGGAAAGCGGGGCACGCTATTTTGTGGATTTGGTGGCGGCAGTGCCGCCGACTCTGCGCGTGGATGACGCCCATGAAATCTGCGACATTCTGGAAGAGGTAGTCGAGCAGGTTCTGCCGGGGGCGGAAACAGTGACCCATTTTGAGCCGGAGGAAGCCGGACGGCGGGATTTGTATGCGGCAGCTCATCATCTGGCGGTTCTGCATGGACTGGGCATCCATGCTCTGGCTCTGACAACGCTGAATGACGGTCTGCATGCCTTTGTCCATATCGAACTGCCGCCGGATATGGAACTGCGCGAGGCCCACGCCAGGGTTTCGGCATACGAGCGGGATCTTGCGCGCCGGATCGGAGCCGTGCATGTGGTTTCCCACATTGAACCTTCGGAGCGCAATGAGGCGGAAGCAAGGCCGCCCGATACTCCGGCAGGACGCGGAGTGGTCATGGGCACGCTGCGGGAGGTGATGGCGGAGCATCCCGATCTGGGACCTGCCTATGACGAGGAGATATGGATGATGGGCAACCGCACGGAACTCTCTTTCCGCTGCCGCGCAGATGCAGATATGACCGTAGCCGAAGCGCACCGTCGGGCTACCCGTGTGGAGGATGATCTGCGTCGCCGCCTGCCGGGGCTGGGCCGGGTCAGTATCCATGTGGAGCCGGAAGAAGAGGATTGTCCGCGGAACGAACGACTGCAGGGGCGCGGCCTTGTCCCGCCGCTGGAAAATGCACTGACGGATTGATGCATGTTTTTCAGCCTGCCTGCCTGTCGCTGGCGGGAGGCGGGCGGACTCTGCAACGCGGGAATAGTGGGCAGAATGAAGGAGATGATTGCGGGGGCTGTCCGGGATGACTGAAGGAAAGGGGCGTCCTTCTGGAAAAGGGCGCCCCGCGCTGTCGATATTCTCTGCTTTTCCACAGGGCATTGCGGAAATTTCCGCGCGGGGATGAAGACTTCTACGTCATATGTTCTCTCTCTCTCTCTCTCTCTCTCTCTCTCTCTCCATGTCTGCTTCAGGCCTTTCAGCCATGCCTTGAAAACCTTGTGGCCGTTATGAAGCCTGTGCAGAAGCGGATAATGGAGGTTCAGCCCCTGAGCGCGCAGGAAGGCCACCGCGTCCGGCTCAGACATGTTTGTATGCATCTTGTTGATAAAGAAGGAATCCCATTCGGCCCGGAAATCCCGTTCCACACCTTCTTCCCGGGCGATGGAATTCAGGATTTCACAATAGACAGCGCGGACACTCTGCATTCCGGCGATGGTGCGATCCCGGATTTCCTGTGCGGAAACGGGGAGTTGCCGGGCTTTTTTGACGGCTTCAGCCACAGCTTCCGGCACAGGTTCTGTCCAGATGACATAGTCCTTGTCAAAAAAGGCTTCCCGGCCGCCGATGCTGGGAGTGGTCACCACGGGCAGGCCGCACAGCAGGTATTCCATGGCGGCAAAGCATGCGCCCTCCTCAGCGGAAAGAATGACGCCGCAATGGCTGGATGCATAGACTTTGCAGATCTCTTCTATGTTGTAATGCTGCCATGTCCTGCCGTTATACTGAGGGAAGTGAAGATGAGGGCAGGCACTTTTATATTTTTCGGACAGAGGAAGCACAGTTTTTACATACTCATAATCCTGTGGATCGAGAAAATAGGTAATGAGGCAGCAGTTCTGTATATCACGAACAAGCTCTATACGTTTATAAGGAGCCATGCGTGAATTTATGACTGCATCATAGTGCTTTTTTTCATCTTGAATGGTATAAAGGCGTTCGTCCAGAAAGGCATTCTGATTACAGAGTTCGGATCGGATTCCATGCTCGCGCAATAGCTGCAATTCGTCCGGTTCATTGGCCAGTACCGTCACAACCAGATGGGGATACCTGCGCAAGTGGCGGTGATAGGCGCGGTTGAAGGCTTCAAATTTGCGTCTGGGCAAAAGCGACCAGTTCAGCGTCAGAACGAAGTGAATGCGTCCGCGGGCCGGCCTGAGCAGATACGGGGCGAGCTGCTTGATGGGGGAAAAGATATTCCCGAAATTGTAACAGTGGATAATCCATGGGTTTTTGGAAACGATGTGGAAGCCAGGCATGATGTTTCCTTCCGGAGTCTGGACGCGTCTTGCCATGAGAGCGTTTTGCGTTTGAAAATATCTGCCGGCCGGGAGCCTGTGCGCCGGAGCGCGGGGTTCACATCTCCGCCGGAGTTCAATGCTGCAGAGGAGCTGCGGCGACGCCGGAGAGGGGCGCTTTGCCCTGGAAAGGCTCCAGCGGCTACACGTTGAACAGGAAGTGCATGATATCGCCGTCGCGCACGATGTATTCCTTGCCTTCCACGCGCAGAGTGCCGGCAGAGCGGCAGGCCGCCTCGCTCCTGTACTCCATGTAGTCGGCATAACTGATGACTTCAGCCCGGATGAATCCCTTTTCAAAGTCGCTGTGAATGACGCCGGCAGTCTGCGGCGCCTTCCAGCCCTGTTTAAATGTCCATGCGCGTACTTCCTTGGGACCGGCAGTGAAGTAGCTGGCCAGCCCCAGGGCATGATAGCCGGTACGGATGACGCTGAGCAGGCCGCTTTCGCCTATGCCGTAGGATTCAAGCATTTCTTTCTGCTCCGCCTCGGAAAGTCCCTGGAGTTCTTCTTCCAGGCGGGCGCAGATTTTTACCAGCTCCGCCCCGCGCGAGCTTGCGAGACCGCGCAGCGCCTGCACATGGGAGTTGTCTTCCGCCAGGCCGTCCTCGTCCACATTGGCGCAGTAAATAACCGGCTTCGCAGTGAGCAGCGCCAGTTCGCGCCACATCTGGCGGAAAGGCTCGTTGAGTTCCGGCACCTCATAGGAAGAGGCGGGCCTGCCTTCGTTCAGGTGCGCGAGCAGCTTCCGTCCCTCATCCACAGCCTTTGTCAGTTCCCTGTCGCCCTTGACCTGTTTCTGGAGGCGTTCCAGGCGCTTGGTCACGCTGTCGATGTCGGCCAGCAGCAATTCTGTTTCAATCGTTTCCACATCGCGCAGCGGGTCAACGCTGCCGTCCACATGGGTAATATTTTCGTCTTCAAAGCAGCGCACCACTTCCACGATGGCCGCGCATTCACGGATATTGGCCAGGAACTGGTTGCCCAGTCCTTCGCCCTTGCTCGCCCCTCGCACCAGACCGGCAATGTCGATGAAGTCCACCGTGGCGTAAATGGTCTTGGCGGGTCTGACCAGCTCGGTCAGGGCGTCTACACGGGCATCCGGCACCGGCACCGTAGCCTTGTTCGGCTCGATGGTGCAGAAGGGATAATTCGCGGCCTCGGCGTTCTGCGCCCTGGTCAGTGCGTTGAAAAGCGTGGATTTGCCCACATTGGGCAGCCCGACGATGCCTATGCTCAATGCCATGGTATGCTCCGTGCGGAGAAAGTCGTTGAAAAAAGAAAGAAGGCGGACATTTCATCTCTGAAAACGCCGCTGCCGAAAATAAGCAAAAGACCGGGGGAAGGCAACCACGGCCGTTGGAGCCGCGCTGCCCGGACGACGCATGGAGGAGCTGGTGCGGGATGAAGGGAACTGGCCGGACGGCAGTCCGGCAGAAGATGTTTCCGTCCGGACGCGGCTGACGGAAACAGCATACGGCAGGTGTGCCTTTTCACCATGGAAGGGCGCTTATGCCGCATGCCCGGCACAGGGAATCTCCCAGCCGGAAGTGCCGGGAACTCCATACCTCCGCGGCGCCGCCGCCGGAACTTTACGCTGCCGGGGCATCAGTTGCGCGGCAGTTTCGTCCGTACCGTAGGTCCGAGCGGCTGCGCACCGGAAGCGTCGCGCAGAAGCGGCAGCAGCTCGTCCGTCACGGGCACGGTGCCGGAGCCTGCGGCCAGCACCTCCCGCGTGGGAGTGTGAATGAGGCGCATGTTGAAGCGCACGCTGCGTTCGGTGACGGTATAGGTACCTGTCAGCACTGCATGCGTATTCACATCGCGGGAGACAAGTTTTCCGACATCGCGGGTGAGCAGAAATTCCCCTCGTTCAGGCGTCATGAGAACCTCGTCGCCCTTGCGCAGTTCTTCAAGTTTGTACCCCCTTTCCTTGAAGTAGCGGGCCAGTTCTTCGGACATCTGGCGGGCCAGGGGGCTGGTGCGCTTGAGGTTGTCCAGCCAGACGGGCACGGTGCAGGCGATGGATACCTGGTCTCGCGTCATTTCCGAAGGCTCGAGAATGCGCATGAGCTGCTCGTCAAGCTGTCTGCCGATATTGTCGGCCGTTTTTGGCACGAAGCCGATGGTGGGGCCTTCTTCCGGCAGGATTGAGTCAAGCAGTCCCGCGCGGGCGGGGACGACGCCCAGTATGAATATGACGGCAACACAGAACAGAATGCGGCAGAAAGGCATGTCGGCCTCGCGTGCGCGATCAGCGCAGGGTTTTAATTTGCAGATCCACGGCTGCCAGCTCCTGCTTCAGCCGTTCCACAACGGTCGGCGTGCGTGCGGCCGCCAGGGCCAGGGCAAAATGCTGCCGAGCCAGCTCATAGCGATATTCCGCCTGATAACGGCGGGCCAGTACCCAGTTGTCCATGGTTTCGTCAGATTCCGCGACAAGGGGGGAATGGAAGGAACAACCGGCCAGAAACAACCCCATGAGCAGAGGCACAAGCAAAATTCGCAGCAGGCTCACGACTATTTCCTCCCCGGGTTGATGCGCAGGCCGCCGGCGCGGAGGGGCGGCTGCGCGCTCATGCGCTTGAGCATATCATTCATGGGCAATACAAGCTGTGCCGTGCGCAGCACCATGCCGTCCGAGGCTCGCACCATGCGGGCGTTGATGAACAGGGCGTCCCTGTCCCGGTAATAGGTGCCCAGGACCACAGCCGCCCAGTCCTGCCGGACGCGGATTTTTGAAAGCGCCCGGGACAGGGCGAATTCTCCCTCTTCAGGGCGTGTTTCGATGACGCCGGGGAAACGATACTCCCGCACGGAAACGCCGCGCTGGTTGAATTCGTAGAACATGGCCTCGGCCAGATAGCGGCCGAAGCCGGAAGTCTGGTTGAAGTCGTCCAGAGAAACAAAAGAGGCGGGTACGGCCACTACATTGTTCAGTGCAGCGCTGGATTCGGTGTCCAGCATCTGATCGACAAGTTCACGCACCTTGAGCTTGAGCTCCTGCGCCTTGACGAAGCGCGGATCGGGCGAAGGCTTCGGCCCTCCGGGCACCAGCAGATAATCTCCGTCCATGTCCGGCAGCAGAATCGTGATTTCCTTCTCGGTTCTTTCCCGGAGAGGGAAAGAACCTTCGGGGGTGCTGATGCGGCCCTCGTAGTCGGGCGATCTTACATAACTGCCGGGTTCGGCGACGGCAGCCCCCTTCGGGGCGGCGGCATTCCGCTCAATCCCCTGTGCACGGCAGGGCAGTACCGCGAGGCAGCAGAACAAACACAAAACAGAGGCACGCATGTGATATCTCCTTCCGGAGCGGCAGCAAGGCTCCGCCGCGGCATGTTGTCTGTCCGTTTTTTCGGCAGGCTCCGGGAAAAGTTAAGAGCGCCGGGGCATGCGGAGGGAATTCCCGCGTTTATTCCTCCATTTGAAAGTCGACGCGGATTTTGTACAGTCTGGCAGCGGGCAGATTGAGCAGGGCAATGCCGGTACGGCGCGTGATTTCTTCCAGCGTGGCGCACACCTCTTCCCATGAAGGGCCGATAAGGGTGAACCATACATTGTAGGCGTGGTTGCGCAGGTAGTTGTGGGTGACGCCGGGGTGGGAGTTGACCTCGGCCACAAAGGACTCCAGCTGCTCCTCCGGAACTCTGGCGGCGCAGAGAGTGGAACAGAAGCCAAGCTTCGCAGACTGGAAGTTGGCTCCCATCCGCCGGATCAGTCCGATCTTCTTCATGCGCCGCACACGGTTCAGGGCGTCCTCCTCGGAAATGCCGAGCTGTTCTCCAAGAGCCGCATACGGATGAGAAACAAGGGGAAAGGCCGTCTGGATGATGTCCAGAAGGCGTTTGTCGACAAGGTCAAGCTGCGTCTGTTCCATGGTGCGGTTTGCGGCGTCCGGCGTCTTCCCGGAGGGGAGACTGGGGCGCGGGTTCATCGTGAATGAGTTCCGACATGCGGATGCCGTTTTCCCTGTAATGCTCGCGCAGGATATGCTCAATATGGCCGGCATTTCCCCCGTTGACCGCCTCGGCGATGACAAGGTGGCGTTCATAGAACTCTCTGGGGGTGAACAGGGTAATCCAGTACTGGTAATAAAGGTACTTGGAAATGGTGGCGCAGGAGGAGCGGGCCATTTCCACAAGCCGGGTGTTGGGACAGGCCGACAACAGGGCGGCATGGAACTGTTCGTCTATTTCGGCCAGATCATCAAGACGCGTGGCATAGTTGAGCTGTTCGCCCATGCTGGTCACAATGGCCCGGAAGGCATCCGCGTCCTGCGCGGTCCATAGCCGCACGGATTCCACCGCCCCTGCGCCTTCCAGAATGCCTGCCACGGTGTAGCTGTCGTAAATTTCACGTGCGCTCATGTGCCGGACGGTCTTGCCCTTCTGCGGTTCGGCGCAGATAAGCCCCTCCTGCGCAAGAGACAAAAGCGCCTCGCGGATGGGGGCACGGCTGATTCCGAGCCTTTCGGACAGAAAGGCTTCCCGTACGGGGGCTCCTGGAGAAAGTTCTCCTGAGCGGATGAGCGAGCGGATATACGCCGCGGCCTGAATGCTGTACGTTTCCTTTTTAAAGTCCATGAGGGCTCCTGCGCAGATGAGCGCGTACTCATTATCATAGGCGAGGAGCAGTTTTTTGCAAGAGCGGAAAACGGCCATGGCCGCAGCGAGGATATCGGGCCATGGCCGGACGGTGAGAATGCAGGAAAAACTGTCTATATGCCCTCGTCTTTTTCGCCGTCCTGCATGAACTTCCGGTTCCAGCCGGTCAGTGCGGAAAAAAGCAGAACTCCGAGCAGGGCCCATGAATAGGGATTGTACAGCGCCGAGCTGAGCGGAGGAGCCGTGATGCCGTATGCTTCTGCCGAGCTGCTGAGCGCTCCGTACCATGCGGCGACGCAGATATGCCACGGGAGAATGAAAAATACCGTACAGACCGCGCAATCCATAAGATTGGCGCGTCTGGCGGCGGACAGGCGGAACTTTTCTCCGATGGGGCGGACCAGTGTCGGGCCGACCAGAAGTTCGGCCGGAGCGTTGGCGGAAATGGGAATGGAGGCGATGATGGTTACGCCGATGATGAACAGCTCCGCCTGCCGGACGGAGGAGATCAGTGTCTGGTGCGCAAAGTCGAGGATGCGGCGCATGATGCCGCACTCCACCAGGATCTGGGTGACGGCAAGGATGAGTATGGCGAAGATGATCGCGCCGACGACGCTGTCGATGCCGTCCTGAATGATGCCGGTGGAGGCCCCGTTTTGTGCGGGGATGCCGAAAATCTGCGAGGGGGCGATGTTGCCGATGAGCATGCCGATGGCGGCAGCGCATACGTTTCCGTAAATGAGAGCCTCGATGATATGGCGCCCCTTGAGCGCGGCAATGACGACCACAAGCAGGGCAAGCAGCATCAGAGCCCCCGCGGGGTCAAGACCGGCCCTGATCTGGGGAAGATCTGCCGCTTCGCCGCTGCCGCCGAAAGCGAGGAAGACAAGCATTGCAAAGCAGGCTGCGCTCATGGAGAGCGGAAAGCGGCTGCGCACGACATCACGCATGGTTGCCCCCTGTGTATAGGCGGAAACAATCGTGGTGTCGGAGATGGGCGCGAGGTTGTCGCCGAACGCCGCGCCGGAAAGAATGGCCAGTCCGCACATGGTCGGGTCCGAGCCAAGGAAGACGCCCGCCGGATACAGCACCGGGGAGAGAGCGATGCAGGTTCCGGTGGAAGAGCCTGTGCCAAGCGAGAAAAGCATGGCGGCAAGGAAAACCAGCGCGACGAAGATGCTGCCCTGGGCGCCGGTGGTCATGCCGATCCACAGAAGTCCGTTGACCAGCCCTCCAGCCGCCATGAGTTTGCCGAACACGCCGGCGAAAAGCCATGCCGTAACAATGACGATGCCTGTCCGATCCCCTATGCCGCGCATGGCGGCAAGACAGTAGTCTTCCTTGTTTCTGGCAAGGAAAAGCCCGGCAGCCAGGGCAATCCATGCGCAGGCCCAGAAGGGTTTTGTCCCACCCCTTTCAGCTACGGAGAGCCATATGAGGCCGACAACCAGTGTCAGCAGAGGGAGCATTCCTCCCAGAAGTCCGCCATACATTTCAAGCCTGCGTTCCTGTTCCGGCATGATATGCTCCTGTTTTCACATGGTGTGTTCAAAAAAAATTTGCGAGGGCTTTTTCCGTGGCTCAGATAACGTTGCACGGAAATCGCCTGTGGAACCGGGTATCGCGGGGCCTCAGCCGGATCAGCTCGTCTGTTCCGGCTGGGGCCTGAAAGCTGCGCCAGAACCTTTCAATCACGACAGATGATTCGGAGCGCCGGCCGCCAGGCGCAGGCCCGGCTGTGCCGGCGTGAGCGAACCGACTCCTGATTTCCGGGGCTGCTGACAAAGGTCAGCAGCCCGTTGCATGGTTCTAGTCGCGGAAGGTGGGCAGGTAGGCATACAGCGCCGGAGAACCGCCCGTATGCAGGAAGAGCACATTGGCTCCCCTGGGGAAGTGATCCTTGCGGATGAGGTCGATCATGCCGGACATGGCCTTGCCGGAATACACCGGGTCAAGCAGAATTGCCTCGGTGCGGGCGAGCAGTTTGACCGCTTCCACCATGCCGTCGTTGGGCAGGGAGTAGCCGGGCTGATAATAGGCGTCAAAGCAGGTGACGGACTGCCCGGGCAGCTTCACGCCGGCGCCGATATAGTCCAGAGTTTCCTGCGCGAGCTTGCGCACGATGCCTTCCTGCACGTCGCGCGGACGGCTGACGTCCACGCCGGAGACGGGAATGTCCACATTATTGCCCACCATGCCCGCGATCATGCCGGCATGCGTGCCGGCGCTGCCGCTGGGCACCACGATGTGATCGATTTTCAGCCCCATGTCGAAGAGCTGCTGCATGGTTTCCTGCGCGCAGTTCACATAACCGAGCGCGCCGATGCAGTTGGAGGCCCCTCCCGGGATGATGTAGGGCTTTTTGCCCTGCTCGCGCAGCTTTGCGGCGACCTTTTCCATTTCCTCCATCATGGGGGAGCCGCCGGGCACGACAGTAATGCTCTTCACGCCCATGAGGTGGAACAGGAAGTTGTTGCCCGACGCTTCAGGGTTGTAGCTGTCTTTCACGCGCTCTTCGAGGACAAGATGGCAGTCCAGCCCTTCATGCACGGCCCAGGAGAGCGTCAGGCGGCAGTGGTTGGACTGTACAGCGCCGCAGGTGATGATGGTGTCCGCTCCCTTGGCGAGGGCGTCGGCAATGGAGAAGTCAAGCTTGCGGGTCTTGTTGCCGCCGGCGCAGCCGGGCAGCAGGTCGTCACGCTTGATGTACACGTTCACCTTGTTGTCCAGCGCCTTGGAAAAGTTGGGCAGATATTCGATGGGGGTGGGGGTCTTCACATAGCCGCGACGGGGAAATTTTGCGAGATTCATGAGTGTCTCCAGAAGTAAAAAGTTAAAGAGTTGGATTCCTATTCGGGAAAACGCAGTTTTTCCGGATCGCAGGCCCGGATCAATGCCTGGGCGAGTACGCTGGTGGCATCCACCACAGGTACGCCGAACAGGCTGGATTCGGTGAGAGCGAGGGGAATTTCGGTGCAGCCGAGCAGAATGGCCTCGACGCCCTTTTCCGCCAGGCCGCGAGCGGCCTGACACAGGATATCGCGGGCTTCCGGCGAGACGGGATGGGATGAAGCCTTGATGCCGTACTCTCTGTTGCTGATGGCGTCCTGTACGCGTGCGCAGCCCTCGTCATCGGGAATGACTGGAACAAGCCCTGCCTGTTCCAGTGCATCCTGGTAAAGGCGGGTGCGCAGCGTTGCCACGGTGCACATCAGCCCCACTCGCGAGCCGGGCGCGCACATGCGGAGCATATGAGCCACCGCTGCATCAATGATGTGGACGAAGCGAACCCTGCGTCCCGTGGCGGCGAGCCGCTCCAGCGCCGCATCAAGAATACGGGGGCTGTGCGCCGTATTGCAGGGCATGCCGATGATCGTCGCGCCGGCCTCCGCCATCCGGGCCATGATGTCTCCGATGGCTTCGCCGGGGTTTTCCCTTGTCAGCCCCAGCAGAAACTCGGGACGGACAGGGATATCGCCGGGAAAGGAATACAGCATGACCGGCAGGTGATCCTGGTCATGGTCGGCTCTGGTCCTGTCGAATATTTTGCGGACGAGATCCAGCCCGGCATACGGCCCCAGTCCTCCGACCACTCCGATACATTGACGTT
>UMHC01051152.1_pt1 | contig 31575 bp, 36 predicted proteins | sample 1965381 | NCBI WGS metagenome assembly UMHC01 (sample SAMEA4836083, study PRJEB28245) | human gut metagenome | biome: gut microbiome; material: fecal sample | place: Denmark | collected 2008 | reverse complement strand
CCCCCGCCGTGAGTTGTCCGTTTGCTATGCGGTCAGTTTGTCGCGCCATGCCGTGACCGGCTTGCCGCGCTCGCGGCGGATGGTCAGGAACTTGTCGTTCAGCAGCGGATTGGTGAACGTGAAGTCGGAGCGGATGTGCATGCCGCGCGTTTCCCTGCGCTCGCGGGCGGCATGCATGATGATTTCGCCGCAGTCCATGAGGTCAAGGGTTTCAATGGCGCGCATGAGAGTATGGGCGTCGGGCGCGGCCATCTGCGTCCCGGCCAGCGCGCGCATGTCGGCAAGGTACTTGAGTCCGGCATTGAGCAGGTTCTCCGAGCGGACATGGTGCGGGCCGACATTGGCATAATCGGACATGATCTGCTGAAGGCACCGGTTGACTTCCTGCCAGCCGTGCCGGGAGGCGCGCTCATGGAAGGAACTGTAATGGGCCATGCGTTCCGCAAGCCAGGCATCCTTTTCCGCCTCCTCCTCGGGGACAAGCTCGCATGCCGCCGCACGTTTTGCCGCCTCTTCACCGCAGATCCAGCCGTATACGGCCGCTCCGCCCAGATCCGCGCGGCAGTTTCCGATGGCGTCTCCGGCGGCGAACAGGCCCGGAACATCGGTTTCTCCGTTGATGTCGATCTGAACGCCGTGCCCCATGAGCTGAGGCTCGAACTGGCCGAATTCCATGGCATGCCGGGCGGGGTCGATGCCCTGCTCGTCCATGTAGTTGACAAGGCCTGTCAGCCCTTCGCTGGCCATGGCCCGGCGCATGAAGGCCAGGTCTTCGGCGGGAACGTCGGAACAGTCGATATAGGCCGGGCCCGTGCCGTTATGCATGACGTCGGAGAAAGAGGAGTTCCAGACATCGGAGGTGATGTCGCCAAGTTCCTTGGTTGCCTTGGTGACGAAAGGCCCGAGCAGGCGCCCGTCCGGATAACGGTAGATGCCGATCCATGTGGCCTTGCCCACGCGGGTGAAATAGCGGGGGCCCGCGTGACGCACGGGCTGTTCCATGTTGACGAGTGTCGCCCCGATGCGCCATGCCTGCGCCTGAGCCGAAGCGGTGCAGCCGGGGCACAGGCCGGTGTTGAACAGGGTTCCCGGCGTGTTTCTGGAAGTATAGAGGCGGTTGCCGCTGCCGGTGGCCAGAATGACGCACTTCGCCCGGATGACGGCGAAGGACGGGGCCTCCCCGGAAACGTCAAGAGCCAGCGCCCCGGCAATGCCGTCCCTTGTGCGGAACAGATCGACGATCATGTGGTGATTGAGGATGTCCGCCCCGGCCTTTTTCGCTTCACGGGTGAGTATGGGCTTCTGATCATCCCCTTCGTATTTGAGAAATATGCGGGGACGTCCGGGAAAGGCATGCCCCATGAAGGTCCAGTCGTCGTCGATACGCATGTTGATGCCCCAGGAATGCCAGAGCTTCACGATATCAAAGCTCTTTTCCAGAAAACGGCGGCTCAGGGGGACATCCTGACTGGCGCCCATCATGCTCTGGTGCAGTTCCTTCACGATGACGCTGACGTCCGGCCCGTGCTTTTCCGGGATGTAGCAGAGAAAGTGATCGTTGCCCGTAGCGCCGGAGCCGCTGCGGAGGGTGTTGGCCTTTTCCGCGATCAGAACGCCGACGCCGGAAGCGCGGGCGGAGATGGCGGCGGAAAGGCCTGCAATGCCGCCGCCCACGACAAGCACGTCGGTGGAAAGATGTTTTTTGACTGGAATCATGGCATGTTACTCCTTGGTCTGCTTGAGTTGCGAGGCTTCAATGCGCAGCAGCATGTAATTGAGAGGAATCTGAAGCGAAACCGCTCCCTGCGGACAGTCCAGCCCGCAGGCGTTGCAGTGCCAGCATTCGTCGGGATAGCGAACCTCGGGAACGGCGCGTTCTTCCCGCCGGAAGAAAAAGACCGACAGGGGGCAGATGTCGGCGCACTTGCCGCAGTGGATACATTTTGTTTCGTCTATGACCGGGGGCATGTTCGGGTCCTCCTGCAAAAAAGGTTGTTGACAGGAGTATCGCCGTTTTGTGATTTTTTTCTGAAACAAATGTGACATGGGGCTGGACTTTGCCCTCCCGTCTGTCATTTGCTTGCCCTCCGCGCGGGAACGGGGAGGAGAGGAGAGACCGTGGACGATCTGGAAGAGCTGTTCGTGCTGAACGAGGGCAGGCCCCTGCCCCGGGATCTGCTGGCGAAAGGGGAACGTCTGCGCTGGGCGAAGGGGGAGCATGTGCCGACGCGCGGAGGCGTTTATTATGTGGAAACGGGACTGATCATCGTGCGCCGCATATTGCTGGAGGGACAGAGCAAGGCGCTGTTTGTCGCCAGAGATGGCCACTTTTTTCACGATGTGGCGTACGCGCAGCAGAAACAGGGGCTGACGGAGGTATCGTCGCTCTGCACCAGCGTGGGATACTATTTTTCACCGGACATGACGGATGAACTGCTGGCGGGCTGTGCGGAGTTCCGCCGCGTATTTCTGTACAGTCTGGCATGCAAGGCCCGTTCCATGGGAACGGACCTGGTGTTTTTCGCCTGTCTGACCGGAGCCAGACGCCTGCTGTTCATCATGGAGAATATTGCCGATCGCATGGGCGGAAAAAGATCGGACGGAACCAGAGAGGTGCATGTTTCCCAGAACGAGCTGGCCGAATACCTCGGCCTGCACCGGGGCAGCGTCAACCGGCTCCTGAAGGAACTGGAGTCGGAAGGCCTGATCCGGCGCGAGCAGGGGAGGATTGTGCTGAGCGGGCGAGGGGGGGGGACGGGGGAGGCGTGAAACGTACGGGAGAGAAGAGCCTGCCCCGGCAGAGAGCCGTCTCAGTTCTGGAAGGCTTTCTTCTGCGCCTCGCGCGGCAGAGGGAGGCCCATGTTCAGCATCCTTGCGCGCAGTGTGCTGTAATGGATGCCCAGAATGGCCGTTGCTCCGTCGGGTCCCAGCAGGCGGCCCCCGGTTTTTTCCAGAGCCTTTCGGATATACAGTTCCTCAAGTTCCCTGAGCGTGGGCCAGGTCTGTTCCTGCTTTTCCTCCAGCAGAGAGGCAAGCTGTTCCGCACCGTCGGATCGGGACCGGTGTGCGGAGCGGGTGCTTTCACCGGAGAGTTCCCGCTGTTCCCCGTCCGGCAGTGCGTCCGGGGGCATGTCAGGAAGCGCGAAGCGCAGGGGGCCGACCTCGTCGCCGTGCAGGATCAGGGAACGCTCCACCACATGTTCCAGTTCGCGCACATTGCCCGGCCAGTCGTAGGCGTAGAGGCGGCGGAGTTCCTTTTCCGAAACGACGCCCCGGAACTCCATTCCCAGTTCGCGGGATTTAGCGGATAGAAAATCGCGTACCAGATGCGGGATATCGCCGGGCCGTTCCCGGAGCGGGGGGATGAGCAGGGGGAATACCGCGAGCCGGTACCACAGGTCGCGGCGGAAGGTGCCCCGGCGCATCTTGGCGCTCAGGTCGGCGTTGGTCGCGGCGATGATGCGCACGTCAAGGCGCATGCTCCGGCTGCCGCCCACCCGTGTCAGATGTCCTTTTTCCAGCACCCGCAGCAGCTTCACCTGGGCGGAGAGAGGAAGATCCCCGATTTCGTCCAGAAAGATGGTGCCGCCCTGCGCCTGCTCGAAATAACCCTTGCGGGCGCTCACGGCTCCGGTAAATGCCCCACGTTCATGCCCGAACAGTTCGCTTTCCACCAGTCCGGCGGGAATGGCTCCGCAGTTGACGGTGATGAACGGCTTGTCCTTGCGCGCGGATTGCTCGTGAATGGCGCAGGCGACAAACTCCTTGCCCACGCCCGTTTCCCCCTGAATGACGACCGTCGCCCCGGTACGCGCGACCTTGCGAATCAGTTCGCACACGCCGCGCAGGCCGGGGCAGCTTTCGAGCTGCTTGACGTAGAAATCCAGAAAGGGGCGCTGCTTTTCCTCAAACTCCGGTTCTCTTCCGCCATTCGCAAACGCGCCGTCCCGCTCCGGGCAGGGCCATGACGGCAGTTCACCTTCCCGCATGTCCGCACCGGAGCTTGCCAGCGTTTCTCCCAGCTCCCGCCCCAGCGGTTCGACCAGTTCCCTCAGCAGTTCCATGCATCCGGGGGGGAAGGCGTGGATGACGTCCGCCCAGAAATTGATGACGAACACAAAGGGTTCCATGACAAAAAGAGGCAGACGCGCCAGCGAATTGTGGGCAAGGAAGGGAATGCCCTTCCCCAGCGGATTGCGCAGAAGTTCCGGCTTCTTGTAGGGCGACAGGTCGTTGATCAGGGTGGGAGCGCCGATATCCTCCAGCCGTATGGCCCGCTTGACTTTCCATGCCGTCTGCCCGGCGGTCAGGGAAGCCGTGAGTTCGGGGGAGAGATAGTAGGATACCATGCGATCGTTGGGGTGGGTGTCGAAAATATTCAGGATGGAACTGCCGTCCCGGCTGATGAACACGCCGTTGATGCGGGTTACGGGAATGAACTGCCGGGCGGCCTCCAGAAGCATGTTCATGGCGCTGCGCATGCCGTGCTTGCGGAAAATGGCGAGGCACAGCCATGCCGTGGACCGGATGTGGCCTTCCGTCGGTGGGGAGGTGGAGAACGCGGCGTCAGCCATTGCATGACCCCTCCTTGTGAGTAAAATCGACAGATATATGGATATCGCAAATTATAAAAATTGTCATATATGTGAGACCGGCTTTTTCATTTTTATATAATATATTGAAATATAAGTAATATATAATATGGCACACAGCTTGCTCTTCTGAAGGTCATCCGGTGCGTTAAGCGCATTGCAACGGGAGGTTCACGCCTTCCACAAACAAGGAGCAAGCCTATGCCCCCCCTGATTGACCAGTCCAGATGCATTGGCTGCGGCGTCTGCATGGAAATATGTCCCATGCAGGTATTCCGTCCGAACAAGGAGACCCGCAGGCCGGAAGTGACATACGGAGATGAATGCTGGCACTGCAATTCCTGTGTTCTGGATTGCCGGCAGCAGGCGCTTTCCCTTCGCATTCCCGCGCCCTTCATGATGCTTCATGTGAACGCCTCGGAACTTGAGCCCGGCAGGAGATAGCCATGCTGAACGTACAAAGGATTTTGGACACGGATATTCTGATTGTCGGCGGCGGAATTGCCGGGTTGATGGCGGCGATTTGCGCCGGGGAGCAGGGGATCGCAACGATTGTGGCGGAAAAGGCCCATGTGCGGCGCAGCGGCTCCGGCGCGACAGGAAATGATCATTTTCTGTGTTTCATGCCGGAAATCCAGAAGATTACGCTCAAGGAGATGATCAATGAGATGATGGCCGGGCAGGTCGGCCCCTGGCATGATACCCTGCTTACCAAAGTATTTCTGGAGCGCACGGCGGAAATGGTGCATCGCTGGCATTCCTGGGGCATCAACATGAAGCCTTTCGGCCCTGATTATGTGTATATGGGGCATGCCTTCCCGGATCGCCCGCGCATGTATGTCAAATATGACGGACATAATCAGAAGGAAATTCTGGTTAAAAAGGCGAAGGAAAACGGCGCGCTTTTCCTCAATCATCATCCGGTGACGGATCTGCTGGCGGAAGACGGCCGGGTGACGGGCGCGCTGCTCATGGACGTGAGGGAGGACGAACCCCGTTTTACCCTGGTGCGGGCCGGAGCCGTGATCATGGCTACGGGGTGTTCCACACGTCTCTATCCCAATTCCATGACGCCCGCCATGCTGTTCAACAGCGGATTCTGTCCGAGCTGCGCCGGAGGCATGGCTTCCGCGTACCGCATCGGGGCCAGGCTGGTGAATATGGAACATCCGTACACCCACGCGGGAACCAGATATTTCGCGCGCTGCGGCAAGGCCACCTGGATTGGCGTGTACAAGTATCCTGACGGGCGGCCCATCGGTCCCTTTGTACGCAGGCCGGACCGCGAGATCGGCGATAACACTTCCGATGTATGGAAGTCCGTGTTTGCCGATCTCATGGCCAACGGAACCGGCCCCGCCTATCTGGACTGCACGGAAGCATCTCCGGAGGATCTGGAATTCATGCGCCAGGGAATGATCAGCGAAGGACTGACTTCCCAGCTGGATTACATGGACAGGGAGGGCATCGATCCCGCCCGTCATGCCGTCGAGTTCGGGCGTTATGAGCCGCTGCTTTTCGGCCGCGGGCTGGAAATTGATGAAACCGGCTCCACCAATATCAAGGGGCTGTATGTGGCCGGGGATCCCATCGGCAACTTCCGATCCGGCATCGCGGGCGCTGTGACCTGGGGCTGGATCAGCGCGGAAAACGCATCCCGGCATGTGAAGGAAGCGGAGCTTTCCGAACGGGCTCGGGAAGATCCGCTCATTGCGGCGCGTCTGGCACTGTATGAAAAACTGCTGCGCCGCGAGAACGGCGCGCCCTGGCAGGAGTTCAACATCGCGCTGCAGCAGCTCATGAACGACTACTGCCCGCCCGCGCCGCGCGTGCGTTCCGAAACGCTGCTGCGCGCCGGGCTGAAGTATATGGGAGATCTGCGTGCGCATGCCCTGCGCGACATGGCCGCTCCCAATTCCCATACTCTTATGCGCGGCCTGGAAGTGCTTGATCTTGTCGATCTGGGCGAGGCGGTGATGACCGCCGCCAGAGAACGGCGCGAAACGCGGGTGCAGCATATCCGTTCCGACTGTCCGTTCACCAGCCTTTCCGACGGAGAAAAATTCATCAATGTGGAACTGAAGAACGGCAGGCCCGTCACCTCGTGGCGCAGGCGCCGCATGCTCTGAACAGGGCGCAATCGCGTTTCTCCGTATGGGGGGAGCGCGGACTGTTTCGTCTGAAAGTCACGCTGATTCCAGCGGAGCGGGGCGTCGTTCCGCTGGAACTCTGGAGTCTGTGAATCAGAACTCCTGCTTCCGGCTCACAGATATGTTCCGGCAAAGCGTCCCGGACATGGAACACAGACATGCGGAAGTCATTCCGGAGAGGAGCATCTTATGAATCGCAAGCTGTATCGCAACAGACAGATTGTTTCTTTTCTGCTCGGTCCCCTGCTGTGCTGGGTCATGCTGCAGTGTCCCCCGCCGGAAGGGCTCGGACATACGGGCATGAAACATCTTGCCGCCGCCGCGTGGATTCTGGCATGGTGGGTTACGGAGCTGTTTCCGCTTGCCGCCGTATCGCTGCTGAGCATTCCCATTTACGGAACTGTGGACGTCATGCCCCCGGTCAGGGCTTATGCCATTTTCGGCAATTCCAACCTGATGCTGATGGTCGGAGCCATGATCATTCTCGGCGCCTGGAAAAGAAGCGGGCTCATCACACGCTATGCCTACTGGGTGCTGAGTCTGCCCTGGATCAAGGGGCGTCCCCGGCGGCTCATGCTGGTCTTCGCCTTTGCCACGGGGCTGGTTTCCACCATTGTGCCCAATATCCCGGTCGCCATCCTGTTCGTGTCGCTGGCCGTGGCCATGGGCAGGGGCATCAATGCCGAGCCGGGCCGGAGCAATACCATACGCGGCCTGTGCGTCATGTCCGGCGTGGGGGCGGCCCTCGGCGGCGCAGGCACTCCCATCGGCGGCGCGCCCAACCTGGTGGTGATCGGCGTCATTGCGTCATCACTGGATTATCATGTCTCGTTCGCGGAGTGGACGGCGCTTGGCATGCCCATATGTCTGCTCATGCTTCTGGCCATGGTTATTCTGGCCTGCCTGTTCTTTCCTCCGCGGGAGGAGGGGCTGGTGAGCGGTTCCGGCGAGTATGTCCGGCGAAAGCTCGACGAACTCGGGCCGATCACGCCGTTTGAACATGCGTCCATGATGGTGATGTTTCTGGCCATGCTGCTGTGGGCAGGCGGCCAGCCAGCCGCCGGATTTCTGGACTGGGAAGCAGGAATCAGGCTTTTCGCTCCGCCCTCGGTTGCCCTGCTCATGGGATGCAGCCTGCTTTTTCTGCCGCTGCAAAGGGATGCGCAGAGCGGGAACATCAAGTTCGCCATGTCCTGGAAGGAGTGCGTGGCCGCCGTGGACTGGTCGATCATCATTTTCATGGCCGGAGCCATTCTGTTCGGAGAAAGTCTGGTGGCAGGCGGGGTGGACAAGTGGCTGGGCAATGTGCTTATCCATGCCATAGGCGATATGCCGCCCCTGCTGGTGTGGCTTGCCATAATGGTCATCGGTGCGATGCTTTCCCAGGTTATCGTCAATCTGGCCGTAGTGGGGCTTTTCATCCCCGTCACGGCAACCCTGGCCGCGCACTACGGTCTGAACCCCGTGACAGTATGTCTTACCGTGGGCATCCTGTGCAACGTGGGCATCATGTTTTCCGTGTCGTCCGTGCCCGTTGCGGCGGCTATGCTCGGCTCGGAAGGCTATTCCTCGCCGCGCGACTATGTTCTGTACGGGCTGGCGGTGCTGGCGGCAAGTTCCCTGATCGCGCTGGGCTGCGGCGTGCTGCTGGGAGATCTTGTATTTCCGATGAGGAACTGAAAACAGGGACGGCAAAGGAAGACCAGAGGCGGCGTGAGCCGCCTCCGGCGTATTCCGGCATTCGGAGCGTGCTGCGTTTGAACGTATCTGCCCGCGTTCTGACACACAGGGGGCACGCCTGAGGCCGGAGCCTGGCGCCGCAGGTCATTTCAATGGTGAAATGCCCTGACGCACTGGCTTACATGAGTCCGATAAAGTTCCAGTACGGCACCCATACCGCGACGAGCAGGATGCCCGCGAGGAGAGTGCGCAGGCCCAGAGCGGGCATGATATGTTTCAGGGTGACGCAGCCGGTGGTGAAAAGATACAGGAACATGACCCCCTCATAGGGGAAGAAGTACTGGTCAAGGCCGAGCTGGAAGGCGTAGAACAGGGGCAGAGGGTTGACGCCCATCTGCACGCCGAGTTCCCCGAACGCCGGAGTGAAGGCCACGGTTGCGGCAAAGGGGGTCAGCAGGAAGTTGGCGACAGTGCCGGCCACATAGGAGCAGATGACGCTGACCGTGGGAGGCAGGCCTTCAAGATACGGCATGATGGCGGCCACGGCCCACTTGTTCGCGCCCACAACCCCGGCCACCGCTCCGATGGCCATGCAGCCCGCGACGAACACCAGAAACATGATGTTCAGCTTCGTGAAGGATTCCACATGCATGATGCCCAGACCGGGCATGTAGCAGAGCAGGGCGGCCAGGCACAGAATCCACACGGCGTTGAGGCCGGTGAAGGGTTCCAGCATGAAGCCCAGCACGCTGATCAGCGCAAGGACGAGCAGACGCTTTTCCGCACTGCTCATGGGGCCGAGTTCTTCCAGACGCGTTCTGAGAACGCTCTTCAGCGCATCCTCATCCGGCAGCCGGGCGGAGCCTCTGGCCAGATAGAGCGCCGCGAAGCAGATCGCCACATACAGGAAATTGGGCAGGAACATGTGACTCAGATATTCCCAGAAGTCCACATGCGCGCCGATGGCCTTCAGCAGGATCTGAAAAGCCCAGATGAAGGATTCCGAAGTGTGCAGGAACTGCATGGTGGGCGCAGCCGAGGCGAAGAAGCAGCCCAGCATGATGAGCGAGGACATGCGCGACTTCGTGTCCAGTTCCAGGGCCTGAATGATGCCGACCCCGATGGCGCAGAAAATGACCGTGCGCGCGAAGCCGGAGGCCAGCAGCAGGCCGAGGATGATGCCCCCTGCGCCGAAACCGATCAGCATGCCGCGAAAGGTGCCCCCGGTCAGCAGCATGCAGCGCAGGGCCACGCGCTTGGCCAGCCCTGTCTGTTCCATGGCTTCGCCGAAAATCGCCGCGCCGAAGGTGGTCCAGATAAGCACGGTGGTCCACGGGCTGAATACGACTTCGGGAGTGGCGAGATTGGTGATGAGATAGGCGAAGGTCAGGGCGGCGGACACGAAGACTGCGGGCAGCAGGTCAAAGACCCAGATGACCACGGCTATGGCCGTCAGGGCCAGATACAGGGGGAGATTCGCATAGGTGTCGCTCGGGGCCAGGGTATAGAACAGGCTGGCGGCCAGCAGCACGGACAGCCATTTCAGGGCAAGACTTCGGGTCATACGGGTCTCCTTGCGGTTTGTGGGCCGTGAGAGAATATTCACGTTCAGAGTGGCCGGATTCGCCGCAGGACGATTCCGGGAACGTCCTGCGGCGATCCGTTACGGATGCTGCTCCCCGGACGGGAGAAAGGGAGACGTCAGTCCGTTTCCGGCATATGGGGCGATGCCGTCGGAGAGGCGGGAAAGTCGAAGTTGTCCATGTAGTAGCGGTAGGGCTTCACGGGATAGCGATCCAGCGGAACCGCGTCAAAGGCTGTTTCCATGCCGCTGCGGCCTTTCGTGATGTCGATCCACGCGGGGCCGCGCGTTTCATCCCGTCCGGGGTAATCCGCGCGGAAGTGCCCGGCGCGGGATTCCTTGCGCAGCAGGGATGCGCGCAGGAAGGCCTCTGTGATCAGGGTCATGCCCCGCGCTTCCGTCAGCTTGACCAGATAGTGCGGGTCTGCGGCTCCGGCCTGAGGCAGGATATCGTCCCGGAAGCTTTCCAGCCGGCCGAGGGAACGGGTCAGGCCTTCCCGCGTCTTGAGAATGCACACGTCAATGGGGGCCATGAGGCGCTGCATTTCCCGCACGATTTCCTTGGGAGCGACGCCCGGCCTGCCCAGCGCCGCCGTATCGCGGCCCAGCTCTTCCCGTACCCGTGCTTCATCAAGGGACTCCGGAGGCGTTTCCGCCGCGCAGCGCCCGGCATGTTCGCCCGCAATCCAGCCGGTGGTGGCCGTCAGGCAGCTGTCCCATCCGCCCATATACACGCCGGGCGTGACGCTGCGCGCCCGGCCTGCCACATAGAGGCCGGGGACGCCGGTAAAGCCGTTCCTGTCCGCCTTGACACCGCCGAAACAGGTCAGTACCTGCGACATCCATTCCGTGGTCTGATGGAAGAAGTCGATGCCCAGCGCCTTCAGTTTGGTGTCGTTGAGCTTCATCCAGCCCCCGGTGGGGGTCATGACGCGCACGCCTTCCTCGCTGAGCGTGCTGGTGTCGAACCAGATGGGCCCGCGCCCGGCCATGACTTCATAGGCCATGCCGCGCACATTGTAATGAGGATCGGCCTTGGCCCCCAGCCTGGGCGAGTAGCGGCGCATGAAATCCTCACCCTTGCCGTTGAGGAAGCGCGCGCCGTGCGGGAGCAGGCCGGTCTGTCCTTCCCATGCGAAGAGCCTGGGCACGTTCCAGTTTTCGATGAACTCCATGTTGCGCAGGGTGGCGCCTGCCTCATAGGCCAGCAGGCTGCCCTCGCCCGCGCAGGTGTTGAGCAGATAGGAGCCTTTCCAGCCGCCGGAGTGGGCGGCCAGGATCACGGCCCCGGCCCGGATCAGCACCGGCGTGCCGCTCTGACCATGAAAGCCCGCCGCACCGGCCACGCGATCGCCGTTCCTGATCAGGCGGGTGATTTCCACCCGGCCAAGACGCTTTACTTCCAGTTCCTGCAGGCGCCTGTTCAGAACTTCGGTGGTGTGGGCTCCGCCTTTTCCATAGGGATGGTAGAAGTAGTAGCGCATCTTTTCCAGACCGCGCTGGGGCACGGATTGCAGCTCGCCGTCCTCGCGATGGAAGCGGTGCCCCATCCTTTCCAGATCCATGAAGCGGTCATAGGACAGGTTCAGAATCTCTTCTAGCACGTCCTGCTCGCACAGGCCGTCGTAATAGTAGGTAAGCTCATCCACCAGATCGGATGCCTCGAATTCCGGCTGCTTGACGATCATGTCGCCGCCGGACATGCTGCCCAGTCCTCCCCAGTCGCGCGGCCCCTTGTCCACCATGAGGACGTTCCTCACATGCTCGCGGGCCTTGATGGCGGCCCATGTGCCGGAGAAGCCCCCGCCGATCACCAGAACGTCGGTTTCCAGAATGTTGTCGTACTTGTTCATATTCTGCCTCCTTCCCCGTCGTACAGCGTATAGGGGAGGCGTTCCTTGAAGGGGTGGACGTCGATGGCCCCGGCGGGGCAGCGCAGTTCGCAGCTGAAACAGGTCATGCAGTCGTCATTGTAGGCAATGACGGCCTTGCTGCCGCAGGTGAGGCAGCGCATGGCCTCGGCCTGGGCGTCGAGCTGATCGAAACCGATGGCCGCCTCGTCGAAGGGCGTTCCGTCGGCTCGTGTTTTCCGTTCATTGCGGGGCAGGCGGGGAAGATCGTCCACAGGCATGTTGTCCGCCACAGGGCGCTTTTCGTTTTCCTGTCCACTGTCCTCCACAAGCAGGCCGTTCAGCGCCCGGCTCATGGCGCGGGCCGCGTCGCGCCCGCCGACGATGGCCTGGATGACCGAGGCCGGGCCGGTGACGGCGTCTCCAGCCGCGAACACGCCGGGCCGGGAGGTGCGCATGGAATTGCCGGAGACCGCGATACGCGCGCCGTTCATCTCCACGCCGGAGGCGATATCCGCGAAGTCTCCGCTCTGGCCGATCGCGAAAATGACGCTGTCGGCTTCGAATCGCTCGCGCCGCGCCTCGTCGAAGCGGGGCGCAAAACTGCCCTGTTCGTCAAAAAGAGCGGTGCAGGCCCTGAATTCCACCGCCGAAACCCGGCCTTCCGCGCCTTCGATGCGCGCGGGGCCGAGCGCGGGGTGCAGAACTATGCCGCGCTCCAGTGCGTCCCTGACGTTATGTTCAAAGGCGGGCATGTGCTCGCGATCCTCCAGGCAGCACATGAAGACGCTTTCCGCTCCCAGCAGTCTGGCGCTGATGGCCGCGTCAATGGCCACGTTGCCGCCGCCGATCACGCAGACCCGGCGGCCTGTCGCGGGTGCGCCGCCCATGCGCAGGGCGCGCAGGAATTCGACGCCGGTGTGGACGCCGTGCAGGTCCATGCCTTCCAGCGCCAGGCGCTTGCCCGCGCTGAGGCCGGGAGCCAGCAGCACGGCGCGGAAGCCGAGGTCTTCCAGATCGGCCATGCCGAGGTCTTTGCCTTCACCGATGCGCACCCCGCAGCGGAACTCCACGCCAAGAGCCTCAAGCTGGCGGATCTGGGCGTCGATGACCGCGTCGGGCAGCCGATAGGCAGGGATGCCGTAACGCAGCATGCCGCCCGGCCTGGGCAGGGCCTCGAACACCGTGACCGGCCAGCCGTCCAGGGCCAGATGCCACGCCGCGGCCAGCCCTGCGGGGCCGGACCCCACTACCGCCGCGCGGGAGAGACGGCGCGTTGCGGCAGGTTCGGGAAGTTTTTGCAGGTCCAGGTCGCCGAGAAACTGTTCCAGAGCATTGATGTTGACGCTTGCGTCCATGTTCGCGCGGGTGCATTTGCTCTCGCAGGGGTGGAAGCAGACGCGTCCGGTCAGGGCGGGGAAGGGCGTGCCGCGCTTGAGTACGGCAAGGGCCTCTTCCAGGCGGTTCTGCTGGAGCAGATGGTTGTAGGCCCGGATATCCGTTCCGGCCGGGCAGGCCGCCATGCAGGGGGAGCATGCCGGCTGATCGGTATGCAGCCGGAACACGTCAAGACTGCACGATTTGAAGCACTGGCCGCAGCCGGTGCATTTTTCGGGATCGATGTGTCGGATCAAGGTGGTTCCTCCAGTCGCAGGGTGGGGTTTCCCGTTCGGCGCGGTTTCGCCATGAAACAGCGCGCGGAGAGGGCAGGACGGGCAAAAGGCCGCGCAATCTCTCTGCCCCGGAGCAGAGAAGCCGTGGGGCGGCCGGTCGCGAAGTGCCCGACCGGAACGGGAAAAGCCGTGGTCGGCAGCATGGGAAAGGCCTTTCCATCTGTTCGAGCTATAATGTTATTTTTCACATGCCGTTGAAAAAAAATGGCGCAAATGCGCCATAAGAGGAAAAAAGCTCTCTTAAATTTTCCGGCTCCGCCGCAGCGCGGCAGTGAGACTGCCCCTGTTCGCCGGAGGCGCGAGCGCAGCGAGCTTTGAAGCCGATCGGACGGCGGTGCCGCGGGGAGGGGACGTGCCCGTTGCCGGGCACAGGCCTGCGGGCAGCAGGAGCAGTGATGACGACTGGCGACAGCAGAGACAGCGCAGCTTCACGAGGCGCAAACGCAGCCGGCCGCGGAGGCATGCCGTTCAGAGCGTTTTGCGCTTGAAAATATCTGCCAGCCGGATACGGATGTTCCGGCCCGCGGGGTTCACGTCTGAAGCCGGAGCCTGGCGGGAATGTTCCTTCCGTTCAGGGGCGGGAATGCTGCTTCCAGCGGTTGTGCATCCAGAACCATTGTTCCGGCGTGCGGCGCACGGCCTTTTCCACCGCCCGCGTATAGAATGTCGCGGCGGCGGCTACCCTTTCCTCCCGGCTGCCCGCAAGACCGGCCGTATCCAGGGGCGTCTGCAGGTGAAAGACATAGCCGTCCCCTTCCCGCAGCAGAAACACGGGCCAGATCAGGGCTTCCGCCCGCACGGCGAGCAGTGCCGGGCCCATGTTGACGGCGGCTTCCTCTCCCATGAAGGGAAGAAACAGCGCTTCACTGCGCGGAGCGTTGTGATCCACAAGAAAGGCCACGATGCCGTGCTTTCTCAGCGCCCGCAGCACGGCGGCGGCCACGGTGCGATGCCCTGCCATGCTTGCCCCCCGCGCCTCGCGCCGGGAAGAAATGAATGCCTGGACAGCGGGATTGGGGTAACGCCGCACCACCACCACGCGCGGGCGCGGCTCCTCATACAGTTCACCCAGCATGGAGGCCAGCAGTTCCCATGCGCCCAGATGCGCCGTTGCCGCCACGATGGGACGTTCGCAGGCCGCCAGTTTCCGGAAGAGTTCCGGCTCCGCGATGCGCAGACGGGGGGAGTCCATGCCGAAGCGGTCAGTCAGCAGAATTTCCGCAAATGAGCGGGCGTTGTGGCGGAAGCTGGCGCGGGCCAGGGCGCGGGCCTCGTTCTCCGGCAGGTTCAGATGCCGGATGATGTTGTCCGTGGCCAGTTTGCGGCGGGCGGGAAGCACGTGCCACATCAGGCGTCCGAAGCCGCTTCCCAGCCGTGAGAGTCCGCCGAAACCGAGAAGAGAAAACAGGGAGGCGCAGCCGGAAAGCAGCGCAAGCTGGATGCGATGGCGCAGATTCACGGAAGCTCCTTGCCGACGCCGCCGGGAGAGGGCGCGAGTTCCGCCAGTTCCCGTTCAATACGGACCCGGGCGGCGGCAAGCGTATCGTCGTTCAGCTCGCCCGCTTCGATTTTCCAGGGTTGTCCGAAGTTGATGTCCACCCGTCCGAACGGCACGGGCACCTTGAATCTGTCCCAGGAGGGAAGACGCAGGGCGGGGCGGGGAAGAATGCGGACTGGCACAATCCAGGCATCGGCATGGGCGCTCAGAAAGAATGCTCCGTCCTTGGCCCTGTGCCGGGGACCCATGGGGCCGTCGATGGTGATGCAGGCGTGAACGCCGTCCCTCTTCATCAGACGGGACGCGCCAAGCAATGCCCTGATGCCTCCGCGCGTACTGGAGCCGCGCACCGTGCGCAGACCGAGCTTCTCCAGCACACGGGCCAGCAGTTCGCCGTCGCGGCTGGGGCTGACCACGGTGACGATATCCAGATCGCGCCTGACCCGCATGAGCGGAAAAAGTTCGTCATGCCAGAGGCAGAACACCATGCGTTCCCCCGCCGCGTCAAGGGAGTCCACGGCTTCCCGCCGGCGCTCATGAAAGCGCAGCGTGGCGCAGACGGCCTGATACAGATAATAGAAAGGGGCTGCGGCCCAGACCAGGGGAATGCGCATCATGCCTCCGGACGCGGGAAAAGAGAAGGGAAGTATGCTTCAATCATGTTCTGGTCATTGCGGGCGGCATGATACGGGTTAGCGGGGAGGGGCGTTGTTCCGCGACTCCTTGACGGAGTTTCTTATAGCTTACATTATCTCCTTGTGCCAGCCCCTCCCCCTCCCGGGGAGGGGGGAAAAAGAGAGGTTCCTATGAGCGTTCTGGATTGCCGGGGCATGCCCTGTCCTCAGCCCGTGGTGCGCTGCCGCGACTGGCTGAAGGAAGGAAAACATGCCGGCGAGATGCTGGAAGTGCTGGTGGACAATTCCGCCGCAGTGGAAAATGTGGGCAATTTTTTGAAGGGGCGCGGCCTGACCGTGGGAGTGCGACAGGAGGATTCCGGGCTGTGGCGGCTGAGCGGAATCGTCCCCGCCGGGGATGCGGAGGGGGCGTGTTCCGCCCTGCGGCAGTCTTCCGCAGATTCCGCCGCGGCCGGTCGGACTGAGCGCGGCGGCCGGACGCTCGTGTTCATTCCCACGGAAACGCTCGGCAGGGGTGATGAGGAGCTGGGAGCGAAGCTCATGATAAATTTTCTCGGGTCCCTGCCGGAACTGGGGCCGGATTTGTGGCGCGTGGTGCTGGTCAACGGCGGGGTGAAGCTGACCGTCGGCGGCCCTGCGCTGGACAAGCTGAAGGTTCTGGCTGATGCCGGCTGTTCCATTCTGGTCTGCGGCACCTGCCTGGATCATTTCGGACTGCTGGACAGGAAGCAGGTGGGCGACACCACCAACATGCTTGACATCGTCACCAGCATGCAGCTCGCGGACAAGGTCATCAGGGCATAGCGCATTGCGCCGGCAAGATGAGCCGCGGAGTCGGGCAGGACGAGATTCGTCCCTGCTTTCCTTAATCCGCAAAGCCCTCCGCGCGGCTCCCCTCTCCGGCGTCGCAGCAATTCACCTGCGGCGTACGGCCCGGGCTTCAGGCGTGAAACCCGCGGGCCGGAACCACGCTTTCGGCAGAGTGACTGACACTGAATGCGCAGTATTCAGTGTCATATGATACTGGAACAGAGCGGGCGATGTCGAACCGGCATCGCCCGGACACTTCGGCGGGGCGCGGCACTGCCGCGCGGAGGCGGAGATATGAGCGAAAATCCGGGAGAAGCCGGAGGGGTGCGTCTGAACAAGGCTCTGGCCGACGCAGGATTGTGTTCCCGGCGCAAGGCCGACGAGCTGATCTTCGCGGGGCGCGTGACGGTAAACGGAATGGCGGCGGACAGTCCCGGCCTGCGGGTAGGAGCTTCCGATCTGGTGGAGGTGGACGGCCGCCCTGTACGTCTGCGCGCTCAGGGCGCAGCGGTCGGAAAGGCGGGAGAGGCGCACTGGACCCCGTGCTGGCTCATGCTGCACAAGCCTGTGGGCGTGGTCTCCACTGCCAGCGATCCGGAAGGACGGCGTACCGTGCTTGATTTCGTGCCTCCCGCATGGAAGGGGCGCAGACTTTTTCCCGTGGGCAGGCTGGATTATTTTTCGGAAGGATTGATCCTGCTTACGGACGACGGCGAGCTGGCCCACCGCCTCAGCCATCCGCGCTGGCATCTGCCGCGCCGCTATGAGGTGCTGGTGCGTCCGGAAGCGGAGGCTTCCCTGCCGGATGCCCTGCGCTGCATGGGGCAGGGCATGGTTCTGCAGGAAGGGGAACGTCTGGCGCCGGTGGAGGCCGTGGAGCTTCCCGCGCGTCCGGGCATGGGGAAGGGGGTTCTGCTCGGTCTTACCCTGCATCAGGGGCTGAACCGCCAGATCCGCAGAATGTGCCGCGATCTCGGCCTGACGGTGCTCAGGCTGCGGCGTGTCAGTCAGGGGCCGCTGAATCTGGGCGGGCTTCGGGCCGGTGAGATCCGGGCGCTGAACGAAAGGGAAGTCGCTGCTCTGCGCCGCGCCGTGGGGCTGTGACAGGGGCAGACATTTCATCCTGGCCCGGAGCATCTGATCGGGCGGAGAAAAGGAGATAGCTGATGATGGACATACGTTTTCAGGCAGGGGGCAGCGGTCGGTGGAAGGCCGACGCGGCTCTGGCCTTTTTCTTTGAAGGGGAGGGGCCGGAACAGGCTGCTTCCGCCCTGGAGCAGGCTGCCCCGTGGCTCGGCATTGCTCCGGCCTTGCGCGATTACCGGGGCAGGAAGGGGGAAATGACAGTGATGTACGGCCCTGCGGCCATGGATCTCCCGCGTGTGGTGGCCCTGGGGCTGGGCGCCAGGGAAAAGGCGGGCGGAGAAGATGGCCTGACCGCCCTGCGCCATGCCGTGGGCGGCGCGCTGCGCCTTTGCCGCGAGCACGGCCTGGAGAGCGTGGCCGTGGACATGCCCTCCGTGGAACGGCTCGCTCCGGTCTATGGTCTTGATGCTTCCCGCCTCGCGCGGGAAATCGCGCTGTCCGCGCTGCTGGGCCTGTATCGCTATGAGCGCTGGAGGAGCGGACAGGACGCTTCTCCGGCAGATCCCCGCTGGCTGGCTTTTCTGTTCCGCGAGGAACATGCGGACGACGCCGTGCGCGAGGCCGCTCGTCTGGCTGAAGCGGAAGCGGCGGGCCTGTATCTTGCCCGGGATCTGGCCAACGGTCCGGCCAATGAAGTGACGCCCTCCTTTATGGCGTCGACGGCGGAGGAGCTTGCCGCGCGCTATGCGGAATACGGCATGAGCTGCCGCATTCTGGGGCCGGGTGAGCTTGAGGAGCGCAACATGGGGGCGTTTCTTGCCGTGGCCGGGGGCGCGGAACAGGAACCCCGTCTCGTGGCTCTGGAATACGCGCCCCGTGGAGCGGAGGGCAGGCCTGTCGTTCTGGTGGGCAAGGGCATTACATTTGACAGTGGAGGAATCAGCCTCAAGCCGTCGGCGGGCATGGCGGAAATGAAGGGAGACATGTCCGGAGCGGCAGCCGTGATGGGCGTGTTCGAGGCCATGGGGCGTCTGGCTCCGCAGTGGACGCCTCCCTGTCCCGTGGTGGGGGTGATGCCGTGTACGGAAAACATGCCGGGCGGGCGCGCCACGAGACCCGGAGACATTGTGGTCGCCATGTCCGGCAGGAGCATCGAGATCGTCAATACCGACGCCGAGGGACGGCTGGTGCTTGCGGATGCCATGACCTACGCGCAGAAAACCTGGAATCCCGGCGGAATGATCGATATCGCCACGCTCACCGGCGCCTGCGCCGTGGCTCTGGGCAAGGGAAACGCCGGACTCTTCGCCAATGACGACGCTCTGGCGGACATGCTGCACGCTGCGGGCTGCAGCCTGGGAGAGCGCAACTGGAGGCTTCCCGTCTGGGAGAGCAGCCGGGAGATTCTGAAGAGCAATGTGGCGGACATGCTCAATTCCGGCGCGCGCGAGGGGGGGGCGCTGCATGCGGCGTTCTTCCTGAGCTGTTTTGTGGAAGAAGGCATGCGCTGGGCGCATCTGGATATCGCGGCTGCGGATGCGGGTGAGTCGCCGATCAATGCCAAGGGTGCGACGGGGTTCGGCGTGCGTACCCTGCTTGACGCCGTGCGGAGCGCGCAGCAGTGGCGCTTAAACTGAGCTTCGCGCAGCAGACCTGCGTGCGCGCCGCGGGCAAGGCCATGCAGGAGTGCCGCATGATCGTCCCAGGCGCGCGCGTGGGCGTGGCCGTATCCGGCGGAATGGACAGCTTTGTGCTGCTGAAGGTCATGCAGCTCCGGCAGCGCATTGTTCCCTTCCGTTTTGAGTTCATGGCCCTGCATGTGAATCCCGGCTTTGATCCCGACAATCATGCTCCCCTTGCGGACTGGCTGCGCGCGGAGGGCATAGCCGGACACCTGGAGGTGACGGATCACGGCCCGCGCGCCCACACGGAGGAAAACCGGCGGAATTCTCCCTGCTTCTACTGCGCCCGGCTGCGCCGCAAGCGTCTGTTCGCCCTGTGCGGGCAATACGGACTCACGCATCTGGCTTTCGGGCACAATGCCGACGATCTGGTCACCAGCTTCCTGATGAACCTTGTGCAGACCGGCAGAGTGGACGGCATGGGCATGAGCGAACCGTTCTTCAATGGACGGCTGCGGGTCATCCGGCCGCTTCTGCTGGTGGAAAAGACCGATATCGCGCGCGCCGCGCGGCAGTGGGAACTGCCTCTGTGGAGCAATCCCTGTCCTTCGGCGGGGAATACCAGACGGGCGGACATGATGACGCTGCTCGACACCATGTGCGAAGGCAGCAGGTTCCGGCGCAGGAATGTCTTTCACGGTCTGACCCGCTGGCAGATGGCACGGGATGCGGCAAGAGCGCGGGCGGAAGACGGCGGAAATACGCCGCGGGACGAACGGGGAGCTTGCCCCGCTCCGCCTTGCGGAGGAGCGTGATAGTCCACGCGCGTTGACCTTGACGGCGCTTGACTTTATCATGGACGCCTCGCGGACCCGTTTTCTCCGGTTTTACTGCCCGGGTTCCGCATACTCGCGCATACCCCTGGGGCATCAATGCTTTTTGGCAAGTATCATGTCGTCATATTCAAGGAGAAGGGCGGAGCTTCCCGCAGCCTGCGGCTTTCCGGCTGGTTCGGCTGGCTGCTGTGCCTGATGTTCTGCGGTCTGGCCGCCTCAAATGTGTGGCTGTGGAAATATTTCACGCAATCCCGGCTGCTTGAGGGCAGGCTGGCGGAAGCGGAGTACGCTCTGGAGGCCAGGCAGGGACAGCTTGCGGGGCTGGCCGAGGAACTGACCGCCGTTCGCGATGACTTGCAGCGTGTGCAGCAGTTCGATACCAAGCTGCGGGTCATGGTGAAAACAGATGTGGGCGTAAACGACCTGCCCCTGGGCGGAGCGGGTGAGGCTGGCCTGGGACATATTCCTCTGCACCGCTACGAGCTGGCCGCGCGCAAGATGCGTGCCTTCCTCAAGGAGCTGGCTCAGGAAACGCGCGTGGAGGAGGTTCGCCAGCAGGAACTCATGCTCGCCATGCGGGAAAATCGCGGCAGGCTGGCTGTCACGCCTTCCATCTGGCCTACCGAGGGATTTGTCACGTCCAGATTCGGATACCGCAGTTCTCCGTTTACGGGGCAGAGCAGTTTCCACAAGGGACTGGATATTGCCGCTCCCACAGGCACCCCTATTTACGCCCCGGCGCGGGGGACGGTGACCGCTGCCGGAACGGACGGCGCATATGGACTCTGTGTGGATATCAGCCACGGCGGAGGGCTTTCGACCAAGTACGGACATATGTCGAAGTTTGTGGTCAAGTCTGGTCAGAAAGTGGAGCGCGGACAGCTTATCGGCCATGTGGGCAGTACGGGCCGCGTGACCGGGCCGCACCTGCACTATGAAGTGCGCGTCAACGGCGTGCCTACCAACCCCTACGCCTATATCCTGAACTGAGCGGATTTTCGCCTTTTCGACGGCGGCTCTTCAGGGGGGCGAGCTTCATGGAGTATCGCAAAGGAAGGTACTGAGCCGAAATTGTCATTACTTCCAGGGTGTCAGGAAAAAAATAAAAAAGATGAAATTTTTTCTTGACGGCAGGGCTTTTTTCACCTAATAAAACATCTCCACGTTGGGCTATCGTTCAATTGGCAGGACGACGGATTCTGGTCCCGTTAATCATGGTTCGAGTCCATGTAGCCCAGCCACAGCGTCCCTATCGTCTAGACGGCCCAGGACAACGGCCTTTCACGCCGTCAACGCCGGTTCGAATCCGGCTGGGGACGCCAGAAATTTCAAGGGGTTACACCAGCCCTTGTTTACTGAAGTCTAGTGGTTACAGACTTCTGGTTACAAAATGCCTCATGGGATTCCCCCCCGTGAGGCATTTCCATTTCCTCCAGCAGCCGAGCTGCTGTCTGCCCTATCACATGCTCGCCCAGCGCCGACGGTATCATGCCTCTGTCGGCATACAGCCCGGCGCTGCGCACATAGATGTCGGTCGTCGTGGCCCGAGAGTGGCCCATGAGTATCTGGGCCGCATTGAGGCCACCGCCCACAAACGTGATGGCGGCCGACTTGTGCCGCATGGCGTGAAAGCCGAAAGGCCTTACTCCAGCCCGTTCGCACAGCTTCGGCATGAGGTGGTTACGCTGCCTGAAGGGCAAACCCATGCAGGTGTCGTTCTGGATCTGCATGAACACGTTATCCACCTGACAGGGGCGGGCTTCCCGCCACCAGGTCAGCGCCCTGATCAGCTCCGGATGCATGGTCAGCCAGCGCATCCGGCTCTTGCCGCCCTTGCCCTTGCGGTCGGTAAGCCGAATCTGGCCCGCCTCCAGCCGGACATCCCGTTCCCAGGACAACCGGAACACTTCGCTCCGTCTGGCCCCGGTGAAATAGTAGGTCAGCAGCATGACCAAATCCTGGCCGTGCGCCTGCTGAAGCACCTTAATCACGTCCTCCTCCGGGGGCACATAACGGTCGGCCACCTCCACCGGAAACGGCCTGATCCTCTCAAGCACCGGGGCCGCCTGCGGAAAGCCCTCAACGCCCTCAATGGCCCAATTCCATGCGGCCAGCAGGTTCTTGCGGTAAACATTGGCCCGTTTGGGGCCGCGTTCGTCCGCCACATCGGCCAGGAACTGATAAAGCATGGGTTTGGTGAGTTCTTCCACAGACGTGATATTCTCCTCCCGGCAATAGGCGAACAGGGCCTGCATCACCGTCTTTTTTTCCGTGTACGTCGAGTGCGACATGGTACGTTCCGCGTGCGCCAGGTACTGATCACCCCAGGCCAAGAGCAGCTCTGAGCCCGTGGGGGTCGCTTTCTTTTCCCGGCTGCGCAGATATTCCTCCTTCCTTTGCACCTCCCATTGTCGTGCCGCCATCCACTCCGGGCCTTTTTTGCGCCCTGGAGGGAAGAACTTGCTGTCCACTTCCCTGCCGTTCACAACGACTCTGGCCAGCCAGACGTTGCCCCGGTCTTTTCTCAAGGTAGGCATCGCTGAAATACTCCATGACTGTGCCCCAGCGAAACCTCCAGCATCGGCCAATGCGCTTGCCGCCGATCCGGGAAGCTACGCGCCGCACGGTTCGGGGGTCAAGCCGCAGGGCGGCGGATACTTCGGTCAGGGTGAGGAGATCGTCATCGGCAGGCATAGCAGTTCAATCCGTAACAGGCTCCACAAACACGGCCTTTCCCTCAACGATCCAGCGTTCGGGGATCATGATGTGGTGGGGATGCAGGCAATGCGGGCACGGCCACTCCACTTCCAGCACGCGCTCGCCCCAGGCGGAAACATCGTTGACGGAGCAGAGATGCCCGGTTTCCGCAGCCGTGCGGCGCATGCAGACTCTCACCACATCGCCCACCCGGACGGGCAGTTCCGGTTTCCAATAACTGCCCTCGGGGCCGTAGCCGATCTGCTGCCTCGGAGGCGTGTCCAGCAGGCGCAGAAACTTGTAACGATAATCGGCCTTGCGGGCCGGAGCGGGGACTTCTTTCCATTGAGGCATGGTTATCGCTCCTCCCGGGCCGTGGGCAGACCCGTGCATCCGGCATAAACGGGATCGTGCCTGTCGCGCAGGGACAGAATCCGGGCCAAATCCTCGACTTCTTCTTCCATGTGACATTCGGACGCATCCTGATGAAGGTAGGCGTCCAGAGCCGTCAGGAAGTCGGACTGCGCTCCGGAGATGTCATCCCAAAGGGCATCGCCTTCGGAGACAAGATATGCCTGCAGCTCTTCCAGCGCCTCGCTGATCCGATTGTATGCCTGGAACGTGACAGGCGGCTGCCGCGTCTCTCCTTCCCATTCAAGGTACTGGAGCGCCTTGCGGCAATCTTCCTCGCCGCCCTTGTACGGCGCGCGCAGCACATATTTGACCGCGTTGCCGAGACAGAAGCCCAGATGGCGGGTGATATCGATGGGTTCCACGGGATAGACGGTGTAGTGGGCGGGATGGTGAACAGGATCATGCATGGCGATTTCTCCGTTTTTTTTGGGGGGGCTCCCCCGGTCGGGAGAGCCCCCGTGACCCGCGTTATCCCCAGGCCTTATTGTGGTCTGTCAGTCTGGCGCGGACGATTTTCCGCATGCGTTCCATGACAACATCCACAGGCAGTTCGCCCGTGGTCAGTACGGCCTCGCGGTCAAGGCCGCTCCGGCGCGGGGCCAACATGTACACGAACAGGCCGGTGGTCTCGGTGTCATTGTCGGCCTGCTCCAGAAAGGCCAACAGCTCCTGACGATCTTGCTCGTTGATGATGCCGCTCATGACCGTGCCCTCCCGGCCTCGCAGTCGCGGGCCATATTGGCCAGGCGGCTCTGTTCCGAATATTCCTCCCACAGAACGAGGGCCACGATGAAAATGAAGGCAAGTGCGGCGCTCAGCATATTCCGCCCTCCCACAGTTCCCGCAGCTTGCCGCCCGGGCACAGGGCCTTCAGGCGGAGCAGCACGGCTTCCATCGTGGCGCCCTGGATGCGGACGCGCCGCGCGCCGTAGGTGGCGTAAAAGGTGAATCTTGCCCTTGCCTCTTGCTTCGGATAGGTTGTTTGCTTACGCATGAGCTTCTACCTCATGTGTTTCAGCCCTCGTTCTGGTTGCAGCCGGAACGGGGGCGCCTTGTTTACAGCCCGCGCTGACTGGCGACCTCCACCAGCCGCAACAGGGCCAGAATGGCTGTTTGCGCGCGGTATCCCTTTTCCGCGATGGCGCGGCGCTCGTCCTCGGTAATGGTGCCGTCCGTCAGCGCGTCGGCCACGGTGCCCATCAGCTCGCCGAATTCGCGCACACTGGTCATGCACTGGCCGGCCACCGCGCCGCAGTCGCCTTCCACCTCCGGCATACGGACGAAAAATCCGCCCATAGCCTCGGCCATGACGTCCAGGGGCAGACAGGAGCCGGTCATGTCCATGACGGGCAGGAGCAGTTCCACCCCGGCCTTGTGGCCGCTGCGCTCGCCCACCTCGGCCAGCAGCGTGGTGTAGTCGCGCCGCAGCAGTCCGGCCAGGGCCTTGGCGGGCAGGCCGTTGGGCGCGTTCAGCACAAGCTGGCGCAGAATGGGGGTAAGGCGGGGATACTCGCGCATGCTAAAAATTCCCTGGGAATGGCGTGACGGAACCGCGATAGATTCTTTAGGATGCCGACTGACTGCCCTCGGTCGTCACGGGCAGAGTGCCGAAAAAGCGCGGAGCGCGGGGGCGGCCGTAAGCGCCGGTAAAGACCGGCGGCAGCAGTTCCTCGGGGATGCCCAGCGCCACAAGCTGCTTGTGCCGTTTGGCCGGGATGGTGTCGCGGTTCAGCATCGCGGCGACAAAAGGCCGCGACACGCCCATAGCATCCGCCAGGGCCTGGAAGGTGATCTGGCGCTCCTCCAGCCAAAGCGTGAGGGCGGCCTGCCGTTCCTCGTTTGACATGGGTTGGATCTCCTGTAAAAAAAGTTTCGGAAATTGGTTTCGTTTACAGTTCTTGCTTTTTGCATTTTTTCATGCAAAAGTCAACATTAAAAGATGTAATTATGACAGAAAAACACCGTGATTGGAAAAAACAATTTGAAATTGTTTATGATTTTTTTCAGTCACAAGCCGCATTAAAAAATGTGCCAGCAACCCGCACCGGCTTCTGCGAGTTGCTGGGAGCCACGCGCGGCAAGCTCCAAAACTGGATAAAAGGTCAATGGCCAAGCGCCGAAGACTTGGAGGCCATGCATAAAACGCTCGGTTTTTCCTACCGCTGGCTGGTTACGGGGGAAGGAGAGCCCTTCGATGATAGGAGCGCCCCCGGGGGGGGCAATCCCTCCGAAGCCGACGTACGCATCCGGGAACTGGAACGCGAAAATGCCGAGTTGCGTGCCAGGCTGAAGGACGAAACCGAACGCGACTTGCGAACGCGGCTAGGTGAACTGGAAACAACGGTGAAACAGCTTCAAACTCGCCTCCTCATTGACGGCGTCGGGGACAAGAACGCTGCGACCGGTATCGGCAAGGCCGCAGGCGGGCAAGGATGATTCCGTTCCGGGCCGGGGACGAGGGGACGTGAAAGGATGCCGGATGCGCATGGTTTGCCTCCTGTGGAGTGAGCCGTCCGGAGCGCCTGTGTCGCGTGTTGAGCCTAGCATCCCCATTTCAATCTCCGGACGGCTCTCCGGGCATGGCCCGGAATTTGGAAAAAATGGTTACGTTTTCGGGTTTCGTGGTGGCGTTGGGGTTACGTTTATCTATAATACCGAAGGTTGTCAAGTAATGCCGTCAAAAAAAGAAAAAAATACCGACATTGGACAACGCCTGATTCTCTTTCGCAAAGCTCAATCGCTCAGCGGAGGACAACTGGCAGAAGGCATAGGCAGAACGCGGCAGACATGGTCTGGCTATGAAGCCGGAGCTGTTGAACCTCCGTCGGTAGTACTGGCTACTCTTGTCAAGAAATACCGACTTAATATGAACTGGCTTTTAACAGGTGAAGGGAATATGTTTCTAAGTGGATCAGACTTTCCAGTAAAAGCGGAGATGATTCCGGTCGACTTGCAGCGCCGCATCGCGGAACTGGAAGAGGAGCTGAAAGAGGAACGGCGGCTGAACCGGGATTTGACGCGGCGGTTGTTGGATGATAGCGCGGAAAAGGAGAAGGTATGTTTTATAGAAAAGATGAGGTCTTAGGCTTTTTTGTTCCTAGTTTTTTTTATATTTCTTTAGATACTTCTGCCAATTCTCTGCCATATTTGAATGATGAAGAAAGAGCTACATATACTCATGAGTATATCCATTTCATGCAGGATATAACAACAGGTTTCGGTATATCAAGATTAATATTTAGCCTTCATCAGCTTTGTGATCTGTTTTCTAACATAAATGATTGTACCAGTTTTGATGATTGCTTAGACAGTTATTATAATCTATTAGAAAACAATAGCGAAAAAGAATCTACCTTGAATGACTTTAGGAATGAATATTGCGATGATAAAATTAACGATGTGTCTCGTCGTGAGCTTATAAATTTTAAATTAGACCATAAAAATTATATTGCAATTTTAGAATTTAAAAAATTGAACAATTCGCGATCCTCTTATACATATAGATTCAGTAGCTGCGATATAGAAGAAGGAATGGCAAGTTTCATTCAAAGAAAAATTTTTCACACGTCTGCTGATTCAATCCCAAGATTTCCCTATAAAATCATGGAGGAAGTGGTTGATTATATCGCCCCAAGCAGACTTACAGACGTTGAGCTAATTCAGCTTTGTGATCTTGCTCTCCAGTCAACAAGTCCAGGATATGCCTTCATAACGCTTTTGCTGGATGTAAAAGATAATGTCTCCGTTGATTCCCTCTGGGAAAAAGAGATGGAGGTTATTGATAGAAGAAATGGACAACAAAAGTGTACATATAAACCATATGAAACATGTAAGAATATCGTAGAGAGTGATGTATTTCGAGAGGCATTACGGTGTTCTTATGAGGGTGAATGCCGAAAAGATATTTATAATTATGTTTTAGAGCTTTGTATAAAAGGGGCAACATACAGACAAGAAAAGAGGAGTTCTGTTTTTTCTGACCTTCTTAGTATTGACAAAACTACAATTGCATCCAAAATTAATTCATTACATGCTACGCTTGGCGCTCCAAATGTATTTCGAAAGAAGGATAATCATTATTTTGGAGCGTCTGCGGAAAGGCAAATAGGAGCAGGATATCTTCCAATCCTGGATACACTTGTCAAGAGGGCGCTGTTGGATACTCATAAACTTGTATGCCCGTATTGCAGTGATTGTAGAAGTGAAGAACATAAATACAATAAGGTATATAATGATAATTGCAAAGAAAATTTTCTCCTGAATATTGTTGAAGATAAGGGACTATGTATGGCCACAGCTCTAGCTAAAAGTATGGGTATAAAAAGTACTTTTTAATGATAAAAAAAGAACCGCTCTTGTCTTGTTAGGGCGGTTCTTTCTTCGGAACGTTGGACACCTGAGTCAACACCTCACACATACGCTAGCGCGGCCTTGGCGAGATAGGCGGAGCGGGTCAGGCCGCGCGCCCGGGCCGCCCTGTCGATGCGGTTGCGGACATAGCACGGCAGCGTGATGTTGACCGGTACGGCCTTTTTATCCAGAAAATCGAAGTTCACGTCCACCAGCACCACGGCCCCGCCTTCCGCATCCTCCGAGGCGAGAACGCTTTCCAGCGGCGAAGGGTCGGGAAGCGTGTCCACGTCCTCGCCCTCATAAAAGGTTTCGATGGCATCCTGAACATGGACCAGCGCCTCGTCCAGCGTGGAGCCGCCGGAAAAGACGCCGGGAAAATCGGGAACCGTCAGGCCGTAGTCCGTGCCCGGTTCCTTGTGGACAATAACGGGGTAACGCATATTCGCTCCAAAGCCCTGAGTCGTTTCCGGTTCAGGGCAGTTTGATGCCGGTCTGCCTGGCAATGGCCTTGAGGGTTCCCAGGGGGATATCGCCCTTGTGCCGATGAACCACGGTTTTTCGTCCGTCCGGGTGAACCAGCTTGTCTCGGAGTCGCGGTGCGGATGACGCAGAACCTTCTCCGAATTGTCCCTTGCCACAAGTCCAGACTTTCTTTAGATCAAAGACGCCCTGCCTATGCGGGGCAAGCCTTCTTTCCGGTTCTGGTTAACGGCAGGCGCGGGAAGGAGGTGCTTTATGAGGAGAAAACTCTGGCACTTGCTGGAAGTTGTCGCGATCTACGCGCTCAAGCGCCTGATTGATTGGTTCTTCGACAGGAAGAACTAAAAGCGGCCCCGGTAGTGCTGGTGACACTGCCGGGGCCAATTTTCGGCTAAGGCATGCCGGAAAGAAGGCTTTGACAAACTCCGAGTCTGCCGGGGGTCAGGGTGTTAGCGCACTCTGGCCCTTTCTGGTTATGACAATAAACATTTCCTGCTTTGCTGGCAAGCTATCCCTCCACCGGCGTCACCACGCCCAGCCGTATGAGGTCTTCCACATGTTCTTCCGGGGTCGTGACGCGCACGACGCTGCCGTCATAGACGGCACAGCGATGTGCGGACGCCCTCATCCATTCTTCCAGAGTCGGTTCCGGGTTCCACTTGGTTTGCCAGAGGAGTTCGGCAAGCTGCCGGAGGCTCGCGGCCTCCAGTAGTTCACCAGATTCGGTGCGGTATTTCATGATACTTTCCTTATCGTTCCGGGGGGGCTTGCCCCCCGGAGCTTTGGTCTACGCGGCGGCCAGCACGGCAGCGCGGCGCTGATAAAAGCGGGTAACCCGCTCGCTGATGCCCGTCCAGAGAGAGTCCGTCCGTTCAGCCGCCGGAGCGGTGGAGGCATGCCCGCCTTCCAGCCGGTACGCGGGCTGACCGTTTTCCCTGACCGGAGAGATGCGCAGACCGGATCGGCGCAGACGGGTGACGGCGGCGCGGGCGGTATGAGGCTGCCAGCGGAAGCGTTCGCACATGGCGGCCAGAGACACCGTGCCCTGCGCCGCGAACATTTCAGCCAGCCGGGCCTGCACTCCGGAGAGGGCGGGGAGTTCCGCCGCCGGAGTCGGAGCGGCGGGGCGCTTGCACTGGTCGATGAACTCACCCAGAAAACGTACCCAGTTGGCTACCTTGTTGGCGTTGACCGTACCCGAATGCTGGCGGAATTCAAGGGTGCCGTGACGGCGGTAGGACTGGAGATTGACCTTGAAATAACGGCCGGGCTGCACGGCGGCAAGCTCGTCAATGGTGCGGGCCTCGTCAAAACGGCGATTCAGAAAACGGGTGACCGATTCGCAGTAGGTGTTCGTGTTCCCACGGCGGCTCGGCGGCATGAAGGCGTCGATTTCGGCTTCGTGGTCGGCATAGCGATGCACAATGGCCTTGACGTCGGCAACGCTCAAATCGGCGGCGTCGAAATGGACATGAAAGCCGCAGGAGCGGTTGACGGTCGCCCCGGCATCGGACAGGGCCTCGGCCACGGTCATGGCCTCCTCAATGCCCCGTTCGCCTTCCAGAATAGGTGACACCACTTCAAACCCGCCGCGCACGGAGCCATCGGGAACCAGCTTCCAGTACCCGCGCGTGGTGTGGTTATAGGACTCATCCTGCACATGGATGCCCACGGCGCTCAGCGCACGCAGAGCCGTCTGACGAGTGATGCCCACAATTTCCAATTCGATGCCGAACTTGCGATCCATGATATATAACCTCTTGGTTTAGTTGGTGATTCATACTTGGCGTGGTTGTGTGTTCGCTCTTTCACCAAAAGGTTGCAAGTCTTTTGTTGCTGATTTTATTCAATTTTCATACATGCAATACGCCCTTCACGCCGCGCCGCAGCCTTGTTTGTGGTAAGAAATTTATAGCGGCGGCGGGAAAACGGGGTCAAGGGACGATAAACGGCAAAGGAGTGTTTATTATTTCCAAGATACCCAATAAGATAGCACGGGTCGATATCGCAACGCTTCTTACCATAGCCCTTCATCTCCCCCCCTTTATGCAAGAGCCACATACCTTGCGTAGTCGTAGCCCTGCGTGTCGATGACAAGGGCCGGACGGCCCGGGGCTTTGACGAGCAGGCAGTTGTCCAATCCGCCTTTCTCCGCGAGCCATTCCCGCGATTCGCAGAAATACGAAGTGAAAACATCGTACTCCGCGCCGCTCATGGTTACCGTTTCAGTAATGCGGACACGTTCGCGCTGAATTCCGCCCGACATCGTCCGGTATCGGAGGTCTTCAAGATCCACAGGCTTGCGTACAAGGGCCACATAGAGCGTTTTCATGTTAACACCTCAAAAATATTCATGTTTTGAATAGGTGTGTGTTCGCTCTTGTGGCCGAAGGATGCAAGTCATTTGTGGAGGATTAAAAACAAAAAGAGCAGGCAGACCGTATAGCTGTGCCCGTACAGAAAACACAGTGCCTTGAAAGTCAGGCCGCCAGTCCTTCAGGAGCTTCCACAGCCGCCCGCATTTGCGACTCAAGGATATGCTGATAGACTTTCAGCAGCATGGAAGGATCGGAGTGATCCATAATCGTTGCGACACTGCGAATATCGCCGCCAGCGCGAATGGTTTCAGTCGCAAAAGCGTGACGGAGGCCGTATACTGTGATTCGCCGGGAAATCCCGGCCCGCCGGAGAGCGGCACGCCATGCGGCCCCCAGATTCTTGATCGGCCTGCCGTGGTAGTTGATCACCCATTCGCAGCCTCCGTCTTCCGTGCGCCATGTTCTGAGCTTTTCAAGCAGGTCGCTCCGCAAAGGTATCTTGCGATAGTCCGAGCCGCCGGGCCGTTTGGCAGCACAAGGCATGAGTGCTGCTCCGGCGGATTCCGACACGTCGGCCCAGGTCAGCCGGAAAAGCTCAGAGGGACCGGGGCGTGCGCCGGTGCAGTAGCCGAGCCAGATCAGACGCTGGATGTGCGGAGGGGCCACCTCCAGAATCTGGCGTAGTTCAGCGGGAGTAGGCGGAAGCAGGCGTTGAGAGCGGGCATAGGGCAGGCGCAGGCCAGCGAGAGGAGATGTGCGTAGCATACCCTCGCGAACAGCCCAAGTATAGGCCGCGCGCAGGATTTTTACCCTGCGATTTACCGTCGTTTGCATAAGTCCACGCTCACGCTGCGCGACCATGAAAGCCTTGGCGTCCGCCTCTGTCAGCCGGGTTGCCTTGCGGTGGCCGAGTACCTGCCGCAGATGAATAGCGTGATAGATGTCCGCCTTGCGGGTGATCTCTCGGATACCGTCGCGGGCAAGGTAGGCGTCCAGCAGTTCATCCACGGTCAGAGCGCGGCACATGCCTCGCTTTACCTCTTTTTGCGCCCGCGCAACACGCCGCCGTTCACGCAGCACGGCTTGGGACTTTTCTTCCGTATAAGCCTTCGCCTCTTCTTCCGTCATAAAGTAGCGTTCGACCCGCTCGCCGCCCTTATTCCACGCCAGGCGCCACTTTTTACCCTTCCGCCACGCCAAAAAGGTGATTTTATACCGCATCGCCTATCCCTCCTTTTTATGCGGGATAAACAAACAAAACCGGTATATTGTCAACAGCGATCCGTCTGCCCGGTACTG
>UMHC01027278.1_pt1 | contig 31584 bp, 32 predicted proteins | sample 1965381 | NCBI WGS metagenome assembly UMHC01 (sample SAMEA4836083, study PRJEB28245) | human gut metagenome | biome: gut microbiome; material: fecal sample | place: Denmark | collected 2008 | reverse complement strand
GCAACACATAAAAGACCTGGCTCCTGTGATCCGCCCGCGCCTTGTCCCGGTTAACCACGAGCGCCAGCGTGGGCGTCTGGACGCGCCCCTGTCCCATAACCCCGACATATCCGGCCTCCCGGCCCTTGATGGTCATCGCACGGGTAGCGTTGAAACCGACGAGCCAGTCCGCGCGCTGTCGTGCGAGCGCGGAATCATGGAGATGGGCATACTTTGCATTGTCTTCAAGATGCGCCAGGGCATGGGCGACTGCCGCGTCATTCAGGGAGGCCAGCCAGATTCTGAGTGTTTTGCCCGTGTAGCCGCACTCCTCAATGACTTCATCCACGAGGAGCTGACCTTCCCGATCCGGGTCGCCCGCATTGATCACGCAGTCGGCGCGGGACAGAAAAGACCGTATGACCTCGATCTGCGCTGTTACCCCTTCAGCTTTTCTGGGTTCAAGACGCCATTTTTCCGGAACAATCGGCAGCGTGTCGCGCCGCCACTGGCGAAACTGCTCGCCATAGCCTTCCGGCTTGACCGGCTCGAAAAGATGCCCGAAGCACCATGTTACTATATCATCCCCACAGTCATAGAATCCGTCCTTTTTCGGCCCCCCTCCGAGACCCTGCGCTATGACGCCGGCCAGGGAGGGCTTTTCCGCAATGAAAACTCTCATTCGATACATCCTTTCAAATGTTGTAGTTCATGTCAGTTATTCCCTGGATGCAGTCACGATTCCAGGTGAGTGCATATTCCAGATTTTCCATGTCTATTTTTCCGGAAGGAGTCAGGACAGGCCAGCCGTCCACCAGAAGACCCTCCGCCCCTCCAGGATAATATTTCCACATGAAGTGATAGAGTGCATCACGGCACACGGAAAAACCTGCGCCCTCCCTTCCTGGTACATCATACGGTGATTGAAGGTTTCCGATTTTCCAGTGCCCAACACTTTCCGCGTTTCTCCTGGAACCGCCGATGCGATGAATAAGCGCCATATTCCACTGGGAAAAGGACAGATTGAGCTTGCCGGGAAGAATAATCTCCAGACTGAATTGCTCAAACTCCTTTTCCCATGTTTCCTGCTCAGTGCGCCCGCCGTTCTGGTACAGACAGACATTTCCCCGGCCAAGCCCGTCATCCCCGTGACTTTCCACGGAAAAGGCCGCCCCAGGGATATCATGCGCCAGTCGCTCCGATAAAAGGGTGAACCACGGCGCATCCAGATTTCCGAACGTGGTGAACTCGATAGTGTACTCACCTTCATGATACCGTATGAACGAACAGCAGCAGTCCGCTTCGAGGAATCCCCAATGAGCCATTGCCCACGTCTCGAAGCAGCGCCGTGAGCCGGCCTTGAGATACCAGGGAAGCGGAAACAGTTTTTCCGGAAGAACAGCGCAGTTCTCGCGCCGGGAATTTCCGCTGCATCCCTGGGACAGGATATGCCGCCGACACATCCATTCGAGGATACGCGCGTCAGAGAAACGAAGCTCACGCTGGACAAAAAGGCGCTTGTCCACCATGGCTGCCTCTCAGTATGCAGACCGCTGCGGCTGGAATTCCTCCGGGGCGGGCCGCTTCACGGAGTCATCCGCTTCTTGCGGCGCATCCGCATCATGAGAGGCTGTTGACTTCATGACAGGATAGATGCTTCCCGGCTCTGTCTTCACGGATGGGACAGATGTTTCTTCCGGAGGAGCAGTTTCTGACTTTTCATCCACAGCGGAAGATTCCTTGGAGGGTGGAATAATTGTCATATTTTCTGGAACAATACGCCCTTGGTCTGAAAATTCATTTGGAGGAAATTCTGTTCTGTGGGAACGTACCATTCCAGCAAAACCTATAACGAGAACAACCGCCAAAAAACAGAAACTGATAAGTTTGAAATCTTTTGGGGAAAATAAAAAACGTTCCATGGACAACGGTTTCATACCTTTCCCTCTCAGGAGATTTTTCACCTCGTCAATGTCTGACTTGAGTTCCCTTATTTCATCCCTGAGAGTGTCATAGCGGGTGCCTGCCGACTTCAGAAAATATTCCGTCTGTTCCAGACTCTCCAGATCCGCTGAATATTCCGCTCTGACCTGGCGGAGAGCGACGGCTTCAGCTTTGATTGCCTCCATAATGGTGGCATCCAGATCACATCGCGCTTCAGTCAGTCTGTCCGTCAGTTTGGCTTTTGAAAGGCAGGCTTTCGCGGTTTTGGCAAGTGTCGCCGTCATCAGCCTGTTTTGCCTGAATCCCTCTTCCAGAGAGTCCAATTTTTGAATCAACTCCTGAACTTCTTCACTCATGACAGATTTTCCTTGAAATTAAGATGCCTATGAACGTATCTCAGTATTCAAACTGCTGCGGCTGGAAATCCCCCGGATCGGCGGTTCCGCTGCTTTCGTCCTGCCTGGACAGGGGCGGCCGCATGTGCAGTTCGACAAGCCCGCTCTCCCTGCTGGGCAGGGGACTGGCTTCAAGACGCAGATTCCAGCTTCCGTCCCGGTTTTCAAAGGCCATGCCGACCTTGAGCCAGCGTTTTTTCATTTCATTGCCGATGCGGTATTCCCGGATTGAAAAGACATCCATCCTGTTTTTCTGTTCCTGGTCACTCATGATCAGACTCCTTTGAAGCGGTGCCGGCAGAGCGGCTGTTGCCGGCGAATCGCTTGATATGGTTCACGACATTCGCGGCATATAGTCGTCCCCTTTCGGGGTTGCGGGAGAGAGGAGTGTGGTAGCTGGCCACGGCCTTCCAGTTCAGACCGTGCCGCCTGATTTCCTGGGCGAGTATCCACACGCCAAGAAGAATGTTGTTTTTCGGCTCTATGGCCGTTTCCGGAGAAATTCCCAGGCGCCGCAGCCACCAGACATTGACCTGCATCAGCCCCACGTCATAACTGCGGCCTCCCGTGGAGTTGATGAGGGCAAGAGCTTCCTCCCGGGACGCGGGAAAATAGCTTTTCCCCTGAATGTTCACCGCCCAGGGGTGAAACCCGCTTTCCTGCCGGGCAATGGCCAGTGCAAGACTTTCCGGCACGGAGTAGCGGGCGCAATGCGCCCTGAATGACTCCAGCCAGGGAACAGATTCCTGTTCAGCCTTCCCTTCATCGGCGGCAATCACAGGGCTGCTGAAGAAGCAAAGCAGAAGAAAAGAGGAAAGAAGAATCCTAATTGCCCGCATCGCCGTCTCTCCGCGTACACAGGGCAAAGGCCATCGCCCGTCCGTAATTGGCGTCAGGATATACCCAGCCTTTTCCGTCGCCTTTCAGCACACGCATATGGATACGCCATTGCGTGTCATTTTCCTCAGTCGCCCACGCCTGAACCGCCGCCAGAGGCGGACTTTTTTCATTGGCGCTGAAAATACTCGGCGCGACGAAAATCTCCGGTTCGGTATCCGTGCCGGGGGCGCAGGAAGGCTTGTCCAGCAAATCGCCGTTGGCCACCAGCCGGGCGTCTTTAAACAACCTGGAATTTCCCGTGTCCGCGAGGATTTCCGCATGGCCGTTCCGGCAGAGATACAGCCCCTGCTCTTCATCAAGGAAAGTCCGGCCTTCATTTCCCGCATCAAGGCAGAAATCTTCTTCCAATTCATGCGGAGTGAACTGCACTTCAGCGACGTTCCGGATCGCATGATCCGTCATGTCCAGTTCCGTCCACATTTCATTGAGTTCCGGCTTGCCGGGTACGGCCACACGGTAGAGAAACTCCCCGGCCAGTTCATCGGCCGAGAAGTCGGTCAGTGCGCCAAGATGCCCTTCGCCCGGAGAAGGAATGCCGCAGTCCGCCAGAACGATCCGCCAGCCTCCCATCGTGCCGACAAGCTGGCCTGAGTTTTGCCCGGGCAGAACCCCGCTGGGAATGAATCCGGCATGACCGCCCGCGATCGCGGCGGTTCCCGGAACGGTGGAATTGAAAAAACTGGTTCCGTCGCGCGTCCCGCCCGTAGTGAGGACGATGAGCCGCAGTGCCCCGTCCTCCGGCTGGCGTACATGAATCTGATACCCCTGTCCCCAGCCGTTGCGTTCGCTGACGTTTTGCAGCAGATTCGCGGCCTGCAAGTCGGTGATCGTCAGTGCCGGGCCGCTTGCGGCCGTTGCCTGCGCCAGCAGTTCGGGCGCGTGTGTGCGCCCGTATTCCCTTGCGGCGGCAACGACAAGATTAAGATGCCAGGCGACCGTCCGCTGCTGGAACCAGGTTATCCCCTGCCATATGAGATACGCCAGAAGAGGAAACAGCAGCAGATAGGTGGTCAGCCCGCCAATGGCATCCAGGCTGATCCAGCCGCCATCGTCATTTTTTATGGGGAAATTCCGGAAACGGCGGAAGATATTCATCGTACCTCCATCAGGCTGACCAGTGCCCCGGCGGGTATGAAGTCGGGCAGGATATAGCCCCACGGACGCAGCGTCCCGGCCTGCGCCTGCCCAATGGCCTGACTGTTATGATACCGGGCCAGAATCGCCGCGCTTTCTGCTCCGCTCACCAGGCCCCAGACATAGCAGACACCATTGTTCATCCGGGCCTGCCAGAGCCGTCCGTTCATCCCCTCGGGCAGCGCCAGAACATCGGGCGAAATCGCGCCCTGATGTTCCGGATTGGCATGCGCGAACTGCCACGCCGCGCGCCGGAACAGGCCGAAGGAGACGGCAAGAGCCTGTCCCCGCGCGTCGTCTTCAAGCGGCGGGCGCGAGAAGAGCATCCCGGCCAGCGCGGTCAGCCCCAGCAGCAGGGCGGCGACCATCAGTGTTTTCATATTTCACCCAGACGGTTCATCAGCGCCATGTTGCGCTGTTCGGTAATGTCATTTTCCAGAGCGGCAAGCTTGCCGTCCCTGATTTTCGCCCGGACTCCCTTCTGGCGTTCCCTGAAAGGAACCAGCAGAAACTCCGGCATGGCGAGGGCTTTCCTGTCTCCGTCACTCACGAGATCCAGCCGGACAATGGCAAGAAGACTCTGCGCCAGGTTATGTGCGGCCATGCCTCCGTCGATCTCCCTGGCCCATCCGATCAACCTTTCCAGTGCGGTTACGATATCCAGACCATGCAGCGTACTGACGACCAGCTGTTCGGACGATCCCAGAGCGACGCGCAGCACTTCGCTTGCCGCATACTTGCTCCGGATCTCTCCGATGTAGACGATGTTCGGCGAGCCGTAGCGGTGGGATCTCTCAATATGACGCATGAGATCGGCTTCATCTTCCAGTTCCTGCTGAAAACACCTGCCGAACTCCCCATGCTGCCCGGCAAGCGGCATTTCCACAGGGATTTCATAGGTAATCGCATGGCCGCCGTACATTTCCAGACGGGCTTTTGTATAGCTGCTCGCGGTTGTGGTCTTGCCCGACGCCTGCGCGCCGCAGAACAGGACAAGCCCGTGCTGGTGATCCCCGCTCAGCAGCCAGTCCAGAACGGCATCGGGCAGCCCAAGTCCGGAAAAGTCCGGTACCGTGAGCGGCAGGCGGCGCAGAAAGTATGTCTCCCCGAGATCGATATCCTGATAGCGCGCCACACGGTAATTCCTCCCGTCATGGCGGAAGCGGAACATCTCTCCTCTGGAGCGGTAATACTCGCTCCCCAGGGCGGTGCGGATGGAATCCACTTCTGCTTCATCTTCATGTCGCACGGGAACGAGTTCCCGACCGTGGCCGGGAACCCCTTTCAGGACGGCCTGAAGCTCTCCCGGAAGCAGGATCAGATCGCTGAATTCCTGTTCGTTGAGCGCCACGGCTACCTCGCGGTGTACATGAGGACGTTCCCGTTCCCGGACTCGCAATATCCTCCGGCAACGCCCACCCCGTCATCTATGTTGACATCATTGCCGTTGACGGACACGGCATCCCATGCTTCGCGCTGAAACACGGCAAGGCTGATGCAGTCCTTTTCCGGCACGTCATGCAGGGTGATGGTGAAAGAGGAGGAATCTCCGTCCGCTTCCGCGATTTCCACTTCACCGCCCCAGGCATTGCGTACGGCATTTCCCCGCTGCATGGTCTGGGGGATAATCCCGGCGCGTATGGCAATGTCGTTATCCAGCCCCACATAGCCGTCCACCGATGCGCTGAAAACGGCAATCGTCTTCATGCGCAGACTGGCCAGAGTCTGTTCGGTCTGCGTCAGCTTGGAATCCCTGAACATGACGACCAGCAGCAGGGCTGCCGCCGCAATCATGATCATGTAAAAGGTATAACCTCCCATATGCTCCATGATTGCATATCCGGCCTCACTCCTCCGTTCATCCGGCCAAAACCCGCCAGAGCAAGCCGCTGTTACATTTTTCATTACACTCTCCATGGTTATAATCCTCCGATATTGATGGATTGCTGCAACGAACTCGTTGCCAGTGCCACCCCGCAGAGCAGCAGGCCGATCCCGCAGATCAGGGCGGCATTGAGTGCGCCGGCTTTGCGCGTTATTTCCTTCTGGCTGGTTTCCAGCCATTCGCGGGCAATGTTGTAAAAATTGTCATAGAAACTCGGCAGTTCCTCATAAGCCAGCAGGTCTTCAATGACTTCCGGCGAAGGGAAGTTCATGCCCGCCGCCTTCAGGGCGGAAGCGAGCCTGTCCCCGTGCTGATAGACCTGCCGGATGCGCTGTACACGTTCCCGCAGCCAGGGAGACATCTGTTCAAGTTCCAGCATGTCGTCCAGAATGAAGATGAACTTCATCCCGGCGCGCATGAGCGTGGCCACGCTCATCATCCAGGTTGCGCCGTTGAGCAGTCGATAAATCGACCAGGGTGCGTACTTTTCCGCTTTGAGGCGGAAGCTTCCTGTCCACAGCGGTAGGGACAACATGGATGTGACAACTCCAAGCAGAAGCAGAGCTGCCAGCAGAGCACCCCAGGGGGATGCGATGAACTCCGCCGAGCCGAACAGGATGCGCGCCGCCATGCCCCATTGCGAAGGCTCGCCCAGCAGCCGCAGTTCAGGAAACACCATAAAGGCCAGAACCCAGAGCATCCCGCAGAACATGACAAGAAGAAGCAGAGGATAGGCCAGCGCGGAAACAAGACTGCTCATTATGCTTCGCCGCGCCTTGATCATGTCCACGCACAGCTCCAGAGCGCGGGAAAGATCAGTCTGCGAACCGGCCCGCAGCAGCATGGCTTCTTCCGGAGGAATGAAGGAACTGAACGCTTCATCCAGATCCTGCCCGTCCTGGTATGCGGCGATGACTTCATCCATGACCAGTTCCAGCGGGGAATTACGCTGGATCAGACGCTCACGGTACAGTTCCAGTGACCGTTTGAGCGCAAGATTGTACCGCTGATGCGCGGCCAGCATTTCCCACAGCTTCTGGCGTTCCACGGAGCCAAACCAAATTTTTGCCACAAGAGGCAGCAGCTTAGGCCCGTATAATGCCTTGAATTCCTGGGCGTTCATATCAGTCCCCGATCTCGTTGAGCGATTCGATCGCCTTGTCGATATTGAGCGGCGCGCCCAGCTCGCGTTCGGTCATCGCGGGATCAAGGATGCCCGCGCTGATTCCGTCGATCGCGTGATCCACATAGCTGCGCCCGCCCAGGGATTCCTTCCAGTATTTCCGGGCTTCCTCCTGCCTGCCTTCTTTAATTAAGGATAGAAGGCGTTCATCGGTGACGACGACTTCCACGGCCAGAGTCCGTCCGGAAAAGCCGAGATTCCGGCAATGTTCGCAGCCGGGGCCGCGCACATGCACATGGGAGAGATCGCGGACGACGCTCATCAGACGCTTTTCGACATCCGCAGGCAGGACATGGGCGCGTTCGGCCTTGTCCTGTCTGGACAGATATTCTGTCAGGCTGACCTTGCAATGTTCGCAGAGAGTGGGGAGCAGACGCTGATAAATCAGGCCGGTCAGCACCTTGTAGTTGCAGAGCGTGTCCAGGGGGTCGCCGATGTTTCCTTCCGCGCTCATCAGCATGTTCCGGAGCCGGGTAACAATCTCGAAGGCATCCAGCGCGTGGATTGTTCCCAGCACGGAATGCCCGGCCAGCGTTTCATCCAGCGCGGCCTTGGCGGTTTCCGCATCCCGGATTTCCCCCTGCATGAGAACATTCAGGTCGGTACGAAGCAGCCCCTTGTTGGCGTCGCTGCGGTCATCACCGATAATGACCTGCTTGACGTTCCGCATGGGATATTCCGGCGGATCTTCATGTGTCAGATAGTTCTTTTCCGGATATTCCTGTGCCTGTCCTTCCATGATGTGCTTGAGAACCGTACTTTTGCCCGACCCCATGGCCCCGGCGATCAGGAACATCCCCGTGCGCTGGGTAAGGAAACGGATTTTCGCCGCTTCCCGGGCGGGATAGCCCAGCATCTTCAGACGATCCGTAATGCTCCCTTCCACGATAATGCTGTCATACAGCAGGCGCAGCGCCATATATGTGCCCATGCCGTTGTCGGCATCGACCGCCGCGATCGGTTCGGTATGGACGCGCACGGAATACACATCGGCGGGCAGATATTTTCTGTTGACGATACGGGCGTCAAGACGGCTGTGCGGCGTGAATTCCCCCTTGCCATCCTGTCCCATCGTATTGAACAGGACGCGCAGCAGGGCGCGGCCCGTATCTCCGGGCAGCGTGGCGTGATCCCGGATAAGGTTCATCCTGCGAAGCTGGATGATCAGCTGCGGCCCCGTATCCACCAGATGAATGTCCGAGGCGCGCAAATCGTAGGCGTCCTGGAGCAGCCGCTTCGCATAGCCCAGCATGGCGCTGTCCGAGGACAGCTCCACATTGGTTTTGACCCTTCGCCCCAGGGCGCGGTCTTCTTCCCATACAATGTCGTTCTCGTTGATGCCCCGCCGTTCCGCCAGCGAGAGGAACGAGAGCATGAACGGTTCGCCGCGCAGGCTCCTGGCGATGAAGAGCTTGCCTTCCGAAAGCGTTACCCTGTCCCGGAACTCGTCGGGCAGTTCATCGAGAATGGTCATGGAAGCCATTATTCCCACCTGATCCTTTTGCCGTTTGCCAGGCGCAGTCCTTCCCTGTCGATTGCCCGCACCCTGCTTCCCTGAAGAGTGTCCCCGACTGCCACCGTCACTTCCCGGCCTGAAGGCATGGCCACGGTCGCCGTCATTCTTTCGTCCGTTCCCTGAACGCCGATCAGCCGGGCTTTCGGTTCGGGCGCGGCTGGAGCGGGGGCCTTGCCGCCGGAAGGGGGCGTAAGGGAAGCCAGCATTTCCGGGGTGAGTTCCGTAATGGCAGGCGCGGCCGGAGTTTCTTCAAGTTTCCCAAGTTCAACTTGAAGTTTTGCCTTCTTCAGCTGGGCTTCCAGCAGCATGATGTCCGCCTGAATCCGCATGAGTTCGCTCTGGTTTGCGGTGGAGACGTTCGCCTCCGATGCCGGGTTCCGTTCTGGAACATCCTTTTTCCCGCTTCCGGAAGGCGGGCCGGACTTGCCGGCGCTATCCGTTCCGGAAGTGATATTTCTTTCCGTACCGGAGTCCGTCTTTCCCGTTCCCGCCGCCTGTGAAGCCGCGGGAGAAGTTTTTGCCCCGATTCCGAAAGGATCGGCATCCGGAACGGTTTTGCCGCCCGCCTTGCCGGAAGAGGGCAGGGCTTCCCGGCCCTTTCCCCGGGGGTTCCCCCCGGCGTCCCCGTCTTTTCCGTCCTTCCCGAGTCCGGAAATGAGCGGCGTGGACTGATCGGGCGAGGAAAAATACCCGTTCTCTTCAGCCCACTGCCAGCCGTAGAGAGCCAGGACGACGCCAAGGAAGAGAAATGCAATAAGGTTTTTGTTCCTGCCGAGTTTTTCAGGGATACGCATGGACAGCCCCCTTGATGGTTGCGTTCTTGCCCGGTTCCAGCACAACGCTCTCGACAATGCAGCCGGGAAGTTCCAGCCGCGCACCGAGTTCGCCGGACAGCAGGCAGCCCAATGGCACATCATGCAGCTCAAAGCGTCCCGCCTGCCAGGGGGCCTTGATCTCGGTCTTTTTGACGACTTTACTCGCCTGCGGCTTCCATGTATCCCGCACGCGCAGGCTGTAATCCTGCGCGAGCTGATACAGGGCGCGCCTTATTGCGGAAACTTTCTGCAAATCCGGCTGTTCCCGCCGTTTTTCCGGGGCAATCGGAATCCTCTTTTCCGCCGTATCCGTTCCGTTTCCGGCCAGGGTCAGAAAGTCCGGAAGATTAACATAGCTTGCGCCGGGGCGATGCCCATATCTGACGGTTACGACCCTTTGCCCGCATACGGTTTCCGTCAGTTCCCATCCGTTGACGGAGAGAGGCTGCTCGCCCGCCGTCTTCAGGCAGGCGGCAAGCATCGCACTGTTGTCGGCGGCTGCAAGCCAGGGACGCGGGAACTGTTCGGCGGCGGAATCCAGCACACGCCGTCCCTCTTTCCGGATTCTGGCCTGTTCCGCCTGAAACGCGAGCATTTCCTGCTGTTCCGCCCGGCGTTCCCACCAGGAGAACCCGGCATATCCCGCAGCGGCGATGAACAGCCCGACGGCGACAGCCCTGCGGAGCCGGGCACGGGCGGCGACATCCGGAAAAAGCGCTTCCAGCCGGGCATCCGGCCGAAGAAGCGGCGCAATATATGCGAGGCTTTCTTCAGGAGTCGTCTTCTCGACCTGGGAAACGCCGCTTGTGCCCATGTAGTTGAGCAGTTTCCTCACGCCTTCCCGCGCGGCAGCCAGCGACGGATATACCTTGTCGCCGTCCCCGGCCACGCTCCCTTCCCGAATGGCACAGAGCCACCACACGCCGCCTTCTTCAGTACCGTCAAAACAGAAGACGCCAACAAAGCTCAAAACATTTGGATTCAGCGCCGCAGCCAGGGAAGGAATCCTGCGGATCTGCCCTTCCATGCAGCCAAGGCCGAACTGGTGCCGCCGCAGCGCCACCACGTTATAAGGATGATCCGGATCGCCCGCTTCCTTCTCCCGTGCCCGGGCGCGGGCATGTGTCCGCATGATCTTCGCTCCGGCCATGCCGCCTTTCGGAACCTGCCACCAGAGGTCAATCGCATACTCCCTGGCATTCTTGCCGCTTCCTATCGTGACAACGTGGATCATGCCGCAGCTCCGTTCTCGGCCGTTTCGACCAGAGGCTCGCCAATGCTTTCTGCGTCGATCGTTATGACAATCATCGTCCTGCTGCGCTGCCGCGATGCGCCGAACGAGAGCAGACCCGCCGAACCGTCCGTGGAAAGTTCATCCGTCTGGAAGCCCGCCAGCACCAGGCTCTGCCCCATCTGCATATGTACGCGCTGGCGGAAGCTCTTGGTGGACAGTTCCGGAAGCTGTACCTTGATATCGTCCGTGGTGAACTCCTCCATCGCGTCCAGGTTGGAAAGCGCCAGATTGTACTGGAGGATCAGACGGCGGCGATCCAGAATCAGCGGGATCAGCGTCACGGAAAAACCGTAGGTGAGATCGCCGGGTTCTATCGTGGTGCTTTCCGAATACTCGCTTGTGTCCCGGCTTACCCTGGCCAGAATGGTCTTGTTCTTCACGATCTGTATGGGCAGGGGCTGGTTGTTCATGGTGATTCCGCTGGACGCCTTGAGCAGCGTCGCCTTGCCGGAACTGTAAAGAGCATCGATCAGCGCCTTGCTCCCCTTGCCGGAGCCGTCCAGCAGCGTCGCGCTGAAACCGGATGTGCCCAGATTGAGAGGGATTCCGCCGATGGAGACGCTGCCCGAATTTATATTCGGGGAAATATCCACGCCCGCGCTGGAATCTTCCATGATTTCAACCTGCCAGACCCGGACAGTCAGCGAAACCTGCCGGGAAAGCCGCAGGTTGTAGTCGTCAACCATCTTCGCCACCCGCCGGATGACGGCGGGCGTGTCGGAAACAGTGATGCTGCTTGCCGCACGGTTGGAACTGACACTTCCGGAAGGGGAAAGCATGTCCTTTACCGCTGTCTCCACTTCCTTCAGCGTATCGAACTGCGCACGTTCCCGGTTTGTCTGGGCCGTCTGGCTTTCCGAAGAACTGTCTCCGGAGGAGGAGCCGCCGATCACGTCCGTTCCCGACGCTTCCCTGCTTTTGCTGGTGATTGTGTTGTCGTAGTTCACCTGGCCGAGTGAAGCGTAAATGATGAATGTCCGCGTCTGAAAAAGACTGAACGTCACGCCCTGGGAATCGCACTCCCATTCCGCGCCGCTCTTCGCGGCCATGATATCCAGAAGCTGGTGCAGTTCGCCCTGAAAGTTGACGGCAAACGGCGTCTGATGCGGAATCTTCCCTTCCTTGTCCTGAATCCCGTGATCCACACGGAGCTTCATGTCCGGAAGCACGCCCGCCAGTGCGGCGCACATTTCATCCAGCGTTCCCGTGCGCCGGAGCGTGATCCGCTCGTTCAGGCCGGGAAGCCGCTTTTTCTGCCGCAGTACCGGCGTTCCGCCCAGATAGGGCGCGTCCAGGCTGGTGACAACCTGTGAGGCGGACTGCTGTTCCGCTTTGGCCATATTTGACTGCGCGGCCTGTTCATTCGGATGCCGCACGCCGGCGCACGCCGACATGAACGACACCAGAAAAAGCAGCACGACGCTGAAAAATTGTTTCTTCATGGTCAGTTATCCTTGATTTCCAGCACGGAATTGGTCTTGTAGAGCGTGGCGCGCAGGGAATTCCCCTGCGTGTGCAGCGCCTGGAACACTCCGGTGACGGCCTTTTCAAAGTCGCCGCGCATAACCGAATGCGCCTGGAGTCGTATGTCGTGTTCGGCTTTCCAAAGGAGCTGCCAGTCCGCTTTCGCACACCATTCACGCAGCTGTTCTTCGAGACTGCCAGGCGAAAGCTCCCATTCTGTTTCAGCGGGAGGAGAAAACACCTCCGGTTTGACTGTCCGGAAGGTCTTCATACTGGCCAACTCCCGCTGGACTTCCGAAGATGCGGGCGCGTCGGAGGAAGCTTCAACAACCCGGGCATGACCAGGCGTTGCGGATACCGTAACGATGCGGACACGGCGGGCCGCTTCATCGAACTCCGCGCGGCATCCCGCCTGTTCAGCGGCCACGCTGATCGACTTGCGCCATGATGCGTCTTCCGGCCAGCTCACCCGGATTTCCCGCTTGCGTTCATCAGGAATGGTGTATTTCCACCCCCTCTGGAGATTGTGGAGAACCGCTTCCCGCAGGGGCCGGTTCTGATTCCCAGGCGGCAGAGCCGCCGGGGCGGGTGACGGCGCGGACTCTGCCTGCAAAGCGGGATTTGCCTGCTGATAAGGCTGAACCTGTGCCGTTACCGAGGGAAGGACAGCTGGTCGTACATGAGGTTCCGCAGGCGGGGAAAATGACCAGTTTTCCGTTGTTCGCCATGCGGCCCGCTGGACGGGACGCGGGGCTTCCAGCGGCAGGATATCTTCCGACACCGGCTGCGATACGGAAAAACTCTGCGCCATCGCCGTGCCGTCGCTGAACTGGAGATTCAGGTAGCCCGTGCCCGGATTCAGCTCCCCCAGGGCATACATGACAGAGATGTTGGCCATTTCCTTCCGCATGGCCAGGGCATGGTTCCGGCCCAGAGCGTAGCGCAGCGCATCGCCGAACATGCCGTTTCCCTCCGGGTCTTCCACATAGACCAGAGCCTGCGGATAACGGATGCTGATCCGTTCCGATACTGCCGCTGCCAGATTCCTGACCTGTTCCGCATGGCCAAGCCCGGAAAGCTCGTCATAGGACTCCATGGGAGAAGACCTGTGTGAAACGCAGCCGGAGCAGGCCAGCACGGCCAGCAGGGGAAACACAAGGCGCTTCATCGTTCCTGGCTCCTTTCCGTTTTGCGCTGGAGTGTAACCTGTTCTCTTACGGCCTTTTCTCCCCGAACCCGGTGAAGATCGTTGAAATCTGTAAGGCCGCGCTGAATCTCCTCCGTGGTAAACCCGGGAAGAACCACCCGGCCATTAACTGCCTCCGCAGCCAGGATCGCCTTGTCCGCTCCGATATTTCTTTCGCTTAGAGCATCGTCGTCCGCGCAGAACGTCAGCTGCGCCTGCGGATATTTTTCCCGCAGAGCCTTTCCGACCGCCGCCAGATTCCCGGCGTCAAAACAGACGGCAACCGGCCTTTTCGTGCATTCGTACAGCGACGCGCCCGTTGCGTAGCCTTCCGCCAGAAGGATTTCCCCGTTCGGCGTCACTTTGTCCCCGCCGATAAGATGGAAGCAGCCGGATTTCTGCCCACCTTTTTCAAAGAACTTGGAGCCGTCTTCATTGATGACCTGAACCGTGCGGATTTCGCCCTCAGTATTCCGCAGAGGAATAATGAGCTTTTTTCCGTCAGGGCTTTGCTTGATTCCGTGCGGAAACACCCCTTTCATCTGGAGATAGAGGTGGGAGCTTGCGGCTTTTTCGCGATTCTCGAAAATGTCCGCACACATTTTCGCAACGCGATCCTGTTCGGCTCTGCGCTCCGCATCCCGCTTTCTCTGGCGTTCAGCGGCTTCCGCCCGCAAGGCCGCAAGCTGCTCTTCAGAAAGGCGATGCCCGCTGGCCGTCCAGTTCCTTTTTTCGCCGGTGACGAAATTCTGGATATAGCCGGAGGGACGGCCATCCAGATAGCCGAGATAGGCCCCGTCTTTCCCCTGGGGGCGTCCCGCAAGAGCTACGCGGTGGAGTTTTCCGTCCATTTCCGGCAGCTTGCCGCCCAAATCCAGCCCGGCTTCCTGAATCGCGGCGGCAAATTCTTCACGGGGATTCATTTTGGGTTCGGAAACGACCTGTTTTACCGGAAGCCATTTCTTCAATGGAGTCAAATCCGTCCCGGCGGGCGCATACCAGCGGGCCCATCCGGTATCCCACTGCGCTCCGACTTTTTTTGCCGCGTTTTTCTCCCGGTAGGGTACGGAAAGCCATGTGACGACCTTTGCGATATCGGGCCGGGGTGTCTTTTCCATATCCCGCGTGGATTCTTCCATTTCCGGCCTGTTCTGTCTGTTCATCTCCCTGACATCTTTGGCTGCTTTCATTCCGTAAGCAATTTCCATTTCTTCCGACTGTGTTTTCTCTTCCGTAATCTCCCGCTTCTGTTCCCGATCCAGCCCCATGACAAATTCCTTGATCCGTTCGGCGTCTCTTGCGGCACGGACTATTTCATACGGGTCTTTTTTCAGAGCCTGTATCCAGCTGTCCACATAGGATGCGTGCTGCCCCGGATCATGAGCTATGCCCAGATCCTGAGAGAGCATCCACGACGCTATTTCCGCACGCAGCTCCTCTCTTGCATAGGCCGGGCTTCCGAACCCGCCGTGGAAATCCCTGTGCAGACGGCTTTCATGCCCCGTCCAGTGCCCAAGCTCATGCAGCGCCGTGCCGTAATACCCCGCAGGATCGGGAAACTGCTCTTTTTCCGGAAGGACGATCAAATCCTGAGATGGTCTGTAATATGCGCTTCCGCCTTTTCTGTGTTCGATGTGCGCTCCGGACTTTCTGAGAATCTCTTCCGCTTTTTCTTCGGGGTTCCAGGAAAAACGGGGGGAATTGTCTTCCCTTGCCGGATAGGGGGAGCCGTCTTCCCCATGCTGAAGCTGGGAGACATTGAAGACACGCCAGTATTTCACGCGGGGGCGTTCAAGCGGAACAGTTTCCCTTTCAGGCTTGCCGTCGGAGCCGAGGATCGGCTTGCCGTTTTCATCATGCTTGTCCCGCTCTTCATGAAACTGCCAGTAAAGGACGGTCTGCCCGTGTTCTCCCTTTTTGACGCGGTATCCCTTTTCATTCGCCTGCGGAAGCGTCATATACCGCGATTCCCCGTCATATTTCATCGCGCTGAGCCATGACAGGACAACCCTGTTGATCCCGTTGTATGCGGTGCCGCTTGCATCATTGCGGGGGATATCCAGTTCACCGCCTTTCCAGGGCTTCTGCCAGGGAGCGGTTCCTTCTTCCAGCATGGAAATGACCTGTTCGGCGAACTGCTCATGATACGGCTTGAAGTCCTTTTTCATGTTTCCTTCCGCCATGTTCAGCTCCTTTCCGCGTCTTCATCTTCCAGATCGTCCAGCTCTTCCATGCCTTCGGCATCGGCTTCCGCCGCAGGATCGTAAAAGGCCCCCATGAAGTCGGCCACGTCCGGATCAACGGGAACGCCAAGCGTGGGATTTTCGCTGCTCTGCATGTCAACCATGTCCGCCGCTTCACGCAATTCATCAAAATTTTCCATGAGCTTTCTCCTTTTTTGGAATGTGAGTATGGGAATAACCCTGCGGCACGACCGCAGGGGAATGAACCCGAAATACCGTCCGTCGAAACTCCCGGCGTTGTCCCCCAGCGCAAGGGCCATGCCATCCGGGACAGGGCCGGAAACCAGGCTGGATACGACCTTTCTTCCTCTGGAGTCTTCCTGCCTGATTCCCGATTCCGGCACGGGCCGGCCGTTGATGGACAGCCCTTCAGGATGCACCTCGATCATGTCTCCGGGAAGCGCAGCCACCTTTTTCAGCAGGGGCTGCAACCCGTTCTGGCACAGCAGGCTCCGCCGGAGATAGCGGGACGCCTGGACTGGCTGGATATTTGACGCCAGACAGAAAGAGACGAAATCTCCGCGAGACGGTTTTTTCCCTGTTTCCATGTACAGGCCGGGAGGCACGGAATCCGTCAGATTCAGGCGAAACCCGGCAAGCCAGCCGAACATCAGCAGCACAATCGAGAAAAGGGCAAGGCTGCTAAAACATATCTTCATATTCCGGTTCTTCCTGCTCCTGAAAATCCCGCGCGCCTTCTGGCAGCGATTCCATGCCCGGCGGCAGATGGGCTTCGCCTTTTTCCACAGCTTCCCTGAATGCGGGCGACGCTCCCACAGGACTCGTGAGCGAACGCCTGAGCAGTTCCGGCACAAGGAAAAAGACAATCTGATGACCGTAGATCGGCGCATGCCCCGCCGCGAATACCAGAATGTCCCCGCCGCCGACCACGCGATCCTGGTCATCTTTCTGTAGTCCGGGCAGGCGTGAGCATTCATCCGGCGTCAGAAGAGGGCGCGCCGTTTCCGCAATGCTCACCGAGGCATGGCCGAGACTTCCCATGCGTGACCCGGACAGGGATGTTTTCTTTTCGACAACAGTCGTCGTGCCGACCATTTTCGAGAGCAGTTCCGCCGTCACGATATTGTTCGGCGCATAGGCGTTCCGGATATGGCAGTTGGCCATGATGGAATTATGCTGACCATAGGCGGCATTAAGTTGCTCCACGTCCTGCACGATGATGAAGGCTTTCATGCCGTATCCGGCCATGTAGGGCAGGGCGCGTTCCAGAATGGCCAGATTCCCCAGCGCGGGAAGCTCGTCCAGCAGAAGCAGCAGCCGGTGTTTCGGCTTGACCGTCTTGCCGTCCCGGAACTCCATCTTTTCCGTAAGCCGGAAAATGAGTAAATTGATGATGATCCGGATCAGCGGGCGTAGTCGGTCAATATGCCCCGGCGACAGCACCAGATACAGAGAGACAGGCTTGTCCCCGTCCACCAGATCGCGGACATGGAAGTCGCATCCGGAAATATTCTCGGAAACGACAGGATCACGGTACAGCGACAGGCGGACAAGCGCCGAGTTGAGTACGCCGCTCTGCTCGTTGTCCCCCTTGTTCAGCATCTCCCGACCGCTGGAGGCGATGAACAGGCGCATGGCCGTCCGGTATTTTTCCGGCAGTTCGGGGAATAACTCGCTGACAATGCTGACATAATCCGTTTCCGCCATTTCGGTGTACACTTCATGAATGTCCCGATCCGGAGACGCAAGCAGGAGGGACAGATCCGTCATGGTCGCCGTGCGTTTTTCCCTGTGTTTCGTCAGCAGCAGACAATGAAGTATGGCCCCGGCCAGAAAGGAGAAACTTGCCTGATCCCAGTAGTCCTTCAGGCCCTTGCCGTCCGGATCGACCAGAATGGAGGCGATGCTCTGCGCATCCTGAATTGCCTGCGGCTGATCCAGGCGTATTTCTTCCAGTGGGTTGTATTTTGCGGCTTTTCCCGTCTCATCCGTGGGTTCAAAGCGAAAAATCTTCTGGCCGAGCGAAGCCCGGTATCCTGAAGTGAGCGCGAAGTTTTCCCCTTTGATATCAAGGGCAAGAACGGAACCTTCGTCCCATCCGGCCAGCAGCGTTGGAAGAATGAGGCCAATTCCCTTTCCGGAACGTGTGGGAGCGAAGGTCAGCACATGCTCCGGCCCGTCGTGCCGCAGGGCATACGGCGTTTTTTTCATGAGGATGCTGCCCACGAAAATGCCTTTGCCGTTAAGCAGGCCGGTTTTCCTGATTTCCTCTCTTGTCGCCCAGTGGGCTGAACCGTGCAGATCGTTCCGGGCTTTCGGTTTGAGACTTGTCAGGGCGAAATAGCCGAGAATAATGAGCTGGGGAACAATCCATGCCAGCATGGCCGTATCGCCGTACTCGTCAAGAAGCTGTGCAAGCGTGACGCTGGACGGATATTGACTACGCCAGACCAGCCATGCCCAGGGCGCGTAGAGAGGATGACCCCAGAGGACAAAAGGCGAACCCAGCGCGTCATGGTAGCGCAGGGCGGCGGCGATATGCTGTGTCACCCAGGCGGAGCAGCCGAGAGCCAGAAGCGCCATGAAGACAAGATACCACCAGCCCAGGCGGCCTTTGCCTTTCTTTGTCTGGAGTCCATATTCAGCCTGCATAGGGAGCCTCAAATCTCAGATCTTTTGTTAATACAATGTTGAAGCGATATCCCGGCCGGATTTCCAGCGTGGGGCTGATATTCATGTTCCGTTGCAGCAGTTGCAGTGATGCCTGCCCAAGCTGCGAGGCCAGGGCCGATCCCATCTCATTTTGCAGCGAGGGCTTGTCTTCCGAGGAATTGCTGTTATCCAGCGTGTCCAGGGAATAGGCCATGCCGCCGCTGATCATGCTCATCAGGATCGCGTTGCCGAAAATCCGCAGGGAGTGGTTGTCGATCTGATCCTGAAATCCCGCGTATCCGTCGCGGGACGCGCCCGGCATGGCTTCCAGCGTGACGGAACTGCCGTCGGGGAAAATGATGCGCTGCCATGCGACAAGAACCCGGCGCTGTCCCATCGCCACCCGCGAATCGTAAACGCCATAAAGACGGGAACCTTTCGGAATCAGCAGAAAGCGGCCCGTGGCGCTGTCAAAAACATCCTGAGCAACCTGTCCGATAAGCGCACCCGGCAAATCCGAGTTGATCCCCGTGAGCATGACGCCGGGGATAACCGTTCCCGTCTGGAGTTCGCAGGCATGGCCAGGAACGCGGGTATAATCGGAAGTCCAGTCATCCCGTCCCGATCGGGACATGAATTCCTCCCTGTCCATTGCGGCCCGTCGTGCCGGATCGGCGTCGGCAAGGCCGTCCATTCCGTCGCTTTTTTGTCCGGAGCCGGAAACGGGGCTCGCTTCCGGAACAGAGCCTGCGGAGCTGACCGTCTGTACGCTCATCGGGGCGGACAGGGCCGCCAGCGCGGCTGCGGCGCGCTGCTGCCGGAACGCTTCCACCTGTCTTCTCATCTGTTCCGTGCCGTTATCCGGAACCTGAACCGTGATGCTGATCGGCTCATCTTCCGGAGATTCTTCCGGTTCCGAGGGCTTTTCTTCCGTTTTGCCGAGGACTCCGGCAGGCGCTTCCGCTTCAGGAATCAGCGGCACCGGTCTGGCTGGGGCGGCTTCCTCCGGCTCCGGCGCGGGCTTCGGTTTTGTCGTGTCTTCCAGAAGCCCCATCGAGTTCGCCAAGTACAGGAACAGGCACGCGGCCACTACAACAACGGCATACAACGGCCCGCGTTTCATGCTGTTGGTTTTCACTTCCGGGTGCATCTGAAGGCGCGATTCGTCTGCCATCACTTTCGCCTCACATCGACGACTTCCTGCTCCTTTCCCACTCCAAGGAGCAGCACAAGATGGTCAAACACACCATCAACAGTGAATGTCGTGCCCTGAACGCGGTAATTCACCAGCAGATCATGGGAGCGCGCATCACGGGCAAGCAGGATCGGCATGGTATGGGTTGCGGCAGGGAGCCGCAGGAAGGTCTGTTTTCCGTCGTCGTAGACCTGTTCCGGACGCCATTTCGCATCCCCGCGCACCACATAGTCAAAAGAAAGGTTCGACAGATCATGCGCTCCACCGCTGGCGGTGCCTGTACCGTCAAGGGGCAGGGAATCCCGCCGGGAAACCAGCGGAGAAGACTGCCGGAACTGCTCTTCCGGATACAGAAAGCCTACATACGGCGTATATCTTTTGCTCTGTGATATGAGCCGCAGGTGGTACACGCGGCGATCCGTGGTGATCACCGCCGTTGTTTCCAGACCGGAGTCCAGCGGCTTGACGAAGACATGCGGGATATTGCCGGAGCTGTGTCCGGCACGTCCGATCTCAACATGCCAGCGTGCCGTGTCGCCCACCAGAATTTCGTTGATCTGCTCCCCTGGCTGCAATTCCACATCGCAGACCTGCATCGGAGCGCCGACAATGGTTGGCCTGCTGACCCCGTACATCCACACCAGTTTGCCGTTGCCGAGAAGCATGGGCTTTGCATATTTCTTCGCCCATTCATTGGCCATGTTCAGTGATTCCCTTTCCGCCCCTGTCAGCGGTACAGGGCGGGAAAGCATGTAGTCCGGCAGCGTGGCCGCTTCCGGGAACGGCGTGGACGGAGTTTGCAGCAGGGCGGCAAGTTCATCGTCAGACTGTGCCGTTCCCCATGCGGTACAGGGTAAAAGCAGCACAACGGCAAGCAGAATCTGTTTTTTCATCTTGGCTCCAACATGGCGGAAAAATTGAGTTCCGTGACATAAATCCCGCCGGGATTGACCATGATCTGCGCATCCGTTGAAGGCGGCTGAAAGCGCAGGCGCATCGTGGCCTGCCAGCGGCGGCGTTCAAGCTCCGTTCCGGCATGATCCCGCATGGTTTCCGTCCACTCCACCCGCCAGGAATCCTGACTCACCGGCAGCGGCACGCCCGCCAGAGACACGGACACCAGCTTGCCGTCGGCCGCCCGTCGGTAGGGGTTGTTTTCCTGGAAGTAGTTTTTGATGACGCCGCGAGCTGCGCCCGCCGTGAACATGGACAGGCGCTGCACCATGCGCTGCTGGAGATCGGCGTCCGCCGTCACCGTGCGCCAGTTGATCACCACGTTCCCCAGCTCCGCCTGGATAAGCGCCCGTGGCGGCGCGCCGGGATTCTCTATCCGCGTCGCCGCCGCCCGCCCCAGCGAATCCACGGAGACAAAGTACGGCACGACCGTCGCCTTTTGCGCCTGGATCACGTTGCCCGCGCCGGAAAGCAGAAGCCCGCCCAACGTCAGCAAAGCGAAGAAACGCCATTGTTTCGCACGGTTGATATATGAGCCGTAGCGTTCCAGCCACTCCTGGCGACCTGCCAGATAGGGGCTCTCCACAAAGGGTTTTAACGCTGCGGAATCGTCCGGCTTGTCTTTTTTCTTTCTGAAGAACATACTTTCGTCTCTCATGACTTTTTATGGAGTCCATCAATGACCAATGACGCCAGAACGGAAAAGAATCTCAATCGTATCCAAAAAAACTACAAATCCTTACTTCTATTATTCAGGATGCTAATATAAAAGCCAGTACGGTATCCATAAGGCAACTTATATCCATTCCTTTTCTCCCGTGCGTTCCCTGATCCATTCCTTCCACCACTCGCCAGTGGTCGCTTCCAGTTCCCTGATTCTGGCAATACTTTTGGGATCACTGGCCCCCACAAAGGCAAGAGTCACGGGATCAAGCGCGAGCTGGATCAAACGCCTGCCCTGGGGGTGAATCATGTAATAGTCCCGCTTGGGTATCGCGCTGGAAATCAGGTCAAGTTCCGTTTTGTTCAGGCCCGCCCGTTCGTAAAATTCCCGGCCTGTCTGTTTCGCCTCGTTGTTTGCCAGCAGAATCTTGACCGGGCAGCTCTCCATCAGGACATCCCATATGCCGGAGTTCGCGGCGTCAGACAGGCTCTGTGTCGCCATCCATACCGAACAGACCTTTTTCCGGAGGACTTTCAGCCATTCTCGGATCTTGCCACGGAACAGCTCGTGGCCGAGCATCAGCCATGCTTCATCCAGCACAAGAATCGTCGGCCTGCCGGTCATGGCCTTTTCCAGCTTGTGGAACAGATAGAGCAGCACAGGGATGCGCATGGAGTCATCGCGGTTCATGAGATCTTCGATCTCAAACACCATGAAGGAACCAAGGCCGAAGGCGTCTTCCTTCGCGTCCAGCATGTCGGAGCCGCCGTCTCTGGTGTAGGCCCGCAGCGCGGCCTTGAGACTGCCTTCCGGGTCTTGCAGCAGGGTCAGAAAATTGCTCATGCTCCGCAGGTGTTCCGGCTGCATGGCCAGAGACATCAGCGCCGTCTGGAGCAGATTTCGATGAGAAGGCTGGAGCGTCAGCCCCTGGAGCCTGGCAAGCCCGATCAGCCAGTCGTGCGCCCACATCCGTTCCTCTTCCTCATCCACATGGCGAAGGGGAGCGAAGGAACCTTCCTTTCCTATGTCGTAATGACTGCCCCGGACGCCCTTACAGGCCGCGAACATGGACATGCCCTTGTCGAACGCGAACACCTGCGCACCGGGATAGCGCAGAAACTGAAGCTCCATGAAGGCAAGCAGCGTGGACTTGCCGGAACCCGTAGGGCCGAAAATTGCCATGTGCCCCAGATCGCTTTCCCACGGCGTGAACCAGAACGGCGTGCTTCCATCCGTCAGTACCCTGCTCATTGCCGGGGAATTCGGCGGGAAAAGCCCGTTCGGATTCTGTTCCAGGCCGCCCCATGCGGCGGTAAGAGGCAGCATGTCCGCAAGATTGCGGGTATTGACCATCGGACGCCGGACATTGGCATAACCGTTCCCCGGCAGGCTTCCCAGCCAGGTTTCCAGCGCGTTGATCGTTTCCATCCGGCACCCGAAGCCCAGATTCTGGATAACCTTTTTCACTTCCCGGCAGCGTTCCAGCAGCTCCTCCTGATCTTCATCCAGAAGAATGATCGAGCTGGTCAGATAGCCCGCGCCCACATCCTGGCTCTGCACTTCCTCTATCGCCTGTTCCGCGTCTTCCACCATCTTCGCCGCGTCCCGGTTCGGACGCGCCCCCGCATTGTTGAAAACCGTGTCGATAAACCGGAACACCTTTTGCGACCAGGTGCGCCGGTATGTATCCAGTTCCTTCAGCGCGGCGGACTGATCCAGAAAAATGAACCGGGTTGAAAAACGGTACGGATAGGGCAGGGAGTCCAGCATACTGAACATGGCCGGCCAGCTTTCCTGCGGAAAACCGTCAAGGCACAGCGCACCGATCCACTGGTTCCCGATTTTCGGCATCATGCCGCCCACAAGTTCTTCTCCGCCGATGAGGGCATCCAGATACATGGGCGTCATCGGCAGCCGCAGCGGCTGTACAATGCCCGTGGCATCAAAGTGCAGATGCGAGAGCAGCGCGGAAAACCTTCCGTCGGGCAAATCATATTCTTCAAGCCGCTGGACATGCAGAGCGGCGGAAAGAGCGTCTTCCAGCGCGTCCATGTTTGCCTGAAACGTCGCCAGAGCCTTTTCCACAGCCCGGTGATCATCCAGTTCCCCGGAGGCCATGCGGGCCAGTTTGTCCTGTGTGAAATTCGGCCTGTAGGCAGCCACAAGGTACGTCACTGTCTGGAGGCAGTGCCGTCCGGCGAAGAACCTGCGCCTGCGCTCGTCGACAAGGCGGGATACCGGATCGGAAAACGCGCCGTCCGGCATATATTCCGCCTCTGTCTTTCTTATGGAGTCAACATGGATCATCCAGCCGGAGCCGAGCTGGAGCAGCGCGGTGTTCATCCGCTCGGAGAGCCATGCCAGTTCTTCCGGTGTGCTGCTTGCAACGTCCGGGCCGCGATATTCCCAGCCGCCCAGAAAGGAGCCGTCCTTGTTCAGCACGACTCCCGGCGCAACCAGAGCGGCATACGGCAGCAAGTCCGGCAAGCCTTTGGCTATGGAACGGAATTCCTGAAGATTCAGCATGGAGATTTCCTTGAGGTTATACCCATAATGGGTATATTTTATTCAAAACACCTGGAGGAACAGGCTTGCAGAACAATCCGCAATCTCGATGGACAGTGACCACTGCGGCAAAGCACGGAAACAGAAGGACAAACAGCCTTCCTCTATCAGAGACGCTCTGTACTTTCTGGAACGGATAACACGGTAAAACTGATGGAGATTCGCTATGTTGGCACGCATGAAGACGCAAACTACAGGCGCATTGACTGATATCTGTCTGACAGTTCCGACAGAAGATGCCCTTTCCGTAGTGGAAGCTCTTGGCGGCATGTTGTGTCTGGCGGGACATACCGTGCAGCGTGTGAACGAAGACAATGAGGAACTGTATTCTATTGAAGATGTTTTTCCGGAAGGCGATCCGGCTATGGCCTTGCGCGGCCTGCGTGCCAGGGAAGGTTTGACGCAGGCGCAGTTTGCCGAACGGCTGGGAATTTCGCAGACACGGGTTTCGGAAATGGAACATGGCGTCCGTCGTATTTCCGTGGACATGGCAAAACGCATCGCCAAAACCTTCCATACGTCGTACAAGGTTTTTCTGTAGGGATATTCTTTCCGGCCTTCGCCCGGTTCCGTATTCGAGTGTCTTGCCAGCGGGAGTCTGAAACCATGAGTGAATCCCTTGAACGTATGTCTCCGATCCATCCGGGAGAAATTTTGTATGAGGAGTTTATGAACCCTCTGGGTATCAGCCAGAATCAGCTTGCTTCCGCCACGGGAATGCCGCAGAGCCGCATTCAGGCCATCATCAGCGGAAAGCGCGGTATTACGACGGATACCGCAATCCGCCTTGCAGCCTTTTTCGGCAATACTCCGGAGTTCTGGCTGAACTGCCAGACAACCTATGAACTGGACGCCGCAGCCTTTTCCGGAGAAAGACACAGGATCGAAGACCTTGTGCGTCCCCGTGCCTTGCATATGACTCTTGCCTGAGTTTATTTCTTCTTCGCCTTGTCCCTTATCCAGGGACTGGAGTGTGCGGGGTAATAAGACTGCTGACGGATATGGCGCATCCACACCCTGCTCATCATGGGATCGGCCCGTGCCATGCGCCGCAGTGCCGCAAGGCTTGCGAACCACACAATCAGAGCGAGGGCCGTGCCCGGCAGACTCATGCCGTTGACAAAAATAATGACCGCCAGGACGCCCGCATAAAGCACGGGATCTCGCTCCCCGCCCAGTACAAGATCATCCCGGAGCAGCGATTGATGGATCGGCGCGTGTCGCATAAGAGTCCTACAGCATCGCGCCGGAGAAACTGAACAGCTTGTCCACGACGGTCGGTGCCCAGGGTATCCAGCAGATCGCAAAAATCACGGCCAGCCCCTGCTTGGCGGTATCCGTCATCTCCGCCCGGTTCATGGCGAAGTAGACGCCCACGCAGGCTATGGCCAGAGTGGCGATGAACTTGCCCGCAGGCCCGCAGATGGTATCCACGAAGGTTTGCAGCGGCCCGCCGAACTCGGTTATTCCCGCGCTGGCCAGAGCGGGGAAGGGAAGAAGTGTCACTCCAAAAAGAAAAAGCGGAATAAGCCGTTTCATCATGAACCTCCTATAACAGGTTGAATATGTTGTATTCTCCGTTTTTCGCATCCCAGCCCTTCACGCCGAGAATATCCGTCACCCTGCGGCCTTCCGGGCTTTTGGTGATGTAGACGATTACGTCCAGGGCGCGCCCGATGAGCGCCTGTTTCGGCGCGGGCGTCGCTTCTTCCACCAGTTCTTCCATGCGCGGCAGCGCTTCTTCTGCGCTGTCCGCGTGGTATGTCCCGATCCCGCCGGGGTGTCCGGTATTCCAGGCTTTAAGCAGGTTGAGCGCGGCCCCGTCGCGCACTTCTCCGATATGGATGCGATCCGGGCGGTAGCGCAGTGCCCCGAAAATCAGATCCGACAGCGTCACCGTGTCCGTTGCCGTGAGATAGACCGTGTTCGGATTGTCGCTCTGGATTTCCCGCGTATCTTCAAGGACAAGTTGACGTTCCTGCGGGCAGAGCAGGAAAAGCTCATGCTGGAGAGCGTTCACAAAGGTTGTCTTGCCGCTTCCCGTGCCGCCCACGACGACGATGTTTTTGTGCGCCAGAATGGCGTCCCGCAGAACGTCGGCCCCTTTTTCCGAAAGTATCCCGCCGGAAACGTAGTCCGCCAGGGTGAACACCCGCGTCGGACGCTTCCTGATGCAGAACGTGGGCCTGTCCGCCACCGGAGGCAGGTAGCCCTGAAAGCGCGCTCCACCGAATTTCTCCGGAGGAAGCGCCGCCTGGAGCGACGGGCGGTGTTCTCCCACGGTGACATGATTCCCCGTGGCCAGAAGCTGGAAGACGTTCAACGCCAGAGAAGGATTCAGCGGGGAGAGCTGTTCCATTTCCCGCCCGAAGCGTTCAATCCAGACCTTCCCGTCATCATTCAGCATGATTTCAAGCACGGAGGGGTCTGCAAATGCCGCCATGATTTCCGGCCCGAAATTGAATTCAAGGGATTCAAGGAAATCCGTATTCATAGCCACCTCATGAAAGCAAGAACCGTCAACCCCAGGCAGGCGCAGCAGAGAAAGGTGCAGAAGCGCACGGCCTGCCGGTGTTCGGCCATGTCTTTCTGGTGCCGGCTGATCAGGGCGGTAATGTTTTCCAGCGCGGCGGAGCGCACGGCCGAGATGAAAGCGTCCTTTTCCGCCGCAACGCTTTTCCGCACTTCTTCCACCGAGCGTTTCATGATTTCCGTGAGCGCCGTCTGGTGCTTCCTGTTCTGTTCCTCGCCGCTTTTCCGGTGGGCCGTCAGATCCTCGTGCGTCAGGCGCATGAACTCGTTATGCAGCGTCACCAGCACCACCAGTTCAAGGTCGTCTTCACTGACCAGACGGCCATGCCGCTTGAGCAGCGCGCAGGCGTCTTCAAATGAAATGTTCGGAGCTTCCGGCATGGTCGGGGCGTTTTCCCGCGCCTGATCCGTTTCAGCGTGCTGTTCCTGCGTCATTTTCTTTCTCCCTGCGCGCGATCCATGCGTGACTGTGCAAGTTGAGAGTGCATGTTCGACATGGTTTTCAGCGCCCGGTGGCCGGGCATATCCATAGCCGTCTGGATTCCGGCTTTCGTCAGGCTCCTGCCCATATGCAGAGCCTTGCCGAGTCCGGAGCGTCCTTCTTCACTGGCAAGTGTGCCGGCGGTCTTTGCCGCGCCCACGGCTCCAACCCCGGCCAGCATTCCGCCAATGGCCATACTGGCAACAGAACCGGCGGTACTGACCAGGGCCATGCCGCTGCTGACATGCGATCCGTTGATGATTCCGGCGCAGACATCCGGCAGACTTGTCGCCAGAGACAGAAGCACGACGACCGCGCCGATAATGACGAACAACTCTTCAAAGGTGGGGGAATCGTTCAGGCTGATAGCATTGATGAAGTTAGCTCCCACGCCGAGCAGAAGAGTGATGATAAAGAGCTTGAAGGCCACTGCGATGACGTAACGTATGGCATTAATCGCATATTCCTTCGCAAAACCCGCTCCACCGAACCCAAGCAGGATCATTGATGCGGCCATGGAAATTGTGGCCTCACACTTGATAAAGATGATTTGCGCAGACAACAGAGCAAAGCATACTATTATAACAAGGGCAGATATAAAATACACGGAGGAATCAATGGGGCTGAAAACAGACATTTGAGCCACAATTTTTAAACAAAGCATTAATCCGATTTTAAGGGGAGTTGATTCCTCTATAAATTCAGGAGTCAGTTGCTTGGCAACGGCTTGGAATTGGGATATTATCTGCCATGTCCAGTCCTTGTAGTTATTGATTGCGGCAATGAAGATTGCCGCGAAGAATATGGTAATGGTAATCTGCTTGATGAGATCCGTAAGCTGCGGACGTTCAAGCGCAAAACGAATCCCTATCCAGGCGATATCAATCATGAGCAGCAGAGCAAAAAGACGAAGTGTGTAGGTTTTGAGGATTGAATCCCAGTCGGCAACGGCATCTTGGAATGTTTTTACAATTCCTATTGTTTGTATTCCAAGATCGTTAGCAAGCACAGAATTTGTAATTATAAGAAAGTAGAGTGTGGTACAAATGAAGAAAATAATTTGTATTTTAGTCTGTCTTGGCATAATTATCTCTCTTGGTTTTATGTATTTTGAAAAAAAACAACGCTATTCAACAGATTTACTTGAAGAATTAGTCAATACGCCGCAGCCAAAGACATTTTAAAAAGTTTTTGGCTGTTCAGCTTTAGACAACTCTTCCAGTAAGCTTGTACTCGTTGCCTTTCTCCACTGTTCTTTCGAGAGTTGGTCTTCTTTTTCGGCCTTCATCTGACTGGAGAGCTGCGCCTGACTCATGGTCGCCATGAGTTCCCGCAACTGACGGCTTTCCTGAAGCTGCATGCTTGCCAGAGTGTTTGCCGCCACAAGCGCCTGCATCTGCCCTTCCGGAGTGGAGAGCAGCTCATCAATATGCGCTTCCAGCGCCGGAGTATCCGTCACCATGACCCGGAGCTGTTCGCCGGAAAGCTGGAACAGGGCTTCCGCCGAGCGATCGACGTTCTCTCCCCATCTGTCCACGGTCTTTTGCAGATCATCCAGCGGCAGAGTCATCAGAGAGGCCATCTTGTCCGATTCGGCGTAGATGTTCCGGAATATCCCGGCCATTGCCGACAGATCGCCGCGCGAAGTCTGAAGCTGTGAAGTCAGATTCGCCAGGCGCGTGAACGTGCCGTGAACCTTCCCGTAAATCTCCACGGGCAGGCCAATGGTGTTCTGAACCATGTTGGCGTACTGCTCCACATTCTGCTGCACCATGCGCACCTGCTGGATTGTCTGCTGAACGGATTCCTGATAATCCGCCACGATGTTCCGAAGCTGTTCCACGTTGGTGACGCGATCCAGCGCCTGCGTGAACTTCTCCGAGCAGTTGGCGCACCAGACTGTTTTGGCGCAGGACTGATACGGTGACGCCAAAAGAAAAAAAAGGAGTATTAAGATGAAATGGAAAAAAGAAGCTCTGTTTATTAATGAGCAGACTTTTGCCTCTTTAAAAGAGGCTGCACGATATTTATTTCTCGTGAATGGTACCGCATGTAATATTTTTATTGTACTTGATGTATTGAAATATAAAATTTCTATCTTATTGTTTGCAGTAGGATTGATACTTTCAGTCATGTTTTTCCTCTTTTTGGTTTTAACTATTGATTCAACACGAGAAAATACAATTACAAATGGTATTATTGTTATTAATATATCTTTAATATCATTTTCACTTGTTTTGTCATTGATATGTTTTATTTCTGCTATTATTTACACTCTATGTATATGCCAAAAATAATAATACATATTATAATTAAAACACTACCAAAATTTACACTAATTAGAATAAAATAAACTAAATCTATATGACGTAATTTTGAATATATTTGTTTAATGCTTGGAAATATAATATTTTTATTCTCCTCAACAGGTCGAACATATGCCGCCATAACAGCCCCAAGACACACTCCAAGAAAGACCAGACATGCCTGCATCTGAATATTTCCCGTCCCCAGGGTATCCATGACTGTGAAGTGCGCCCTGGCCATGAAGAACGCCAGCACACTGACAGCGGCGGTAAAGAAGTAGTCTTTCGAGAGGTAGTTCATAATCGCCAGCGGGATGCAGAACAGAAACGTCAGCATGAGAATCCCGGCCAGAAACACCATCAGCAGATCATTCTGCCCGGATACATTGTCGTTGCACCAGGTCAGAAACGCCGTAGCCACGACAACGAGCGTGCCGCCCATAAGATACCAGCGGACAAGCGGCAGGAGTTTCATGAACAGCCTGAACGAGGTTTCAAAATTTGTCGGCATAATGTTCTTCTCACGAATGGAAACACATTTGTGCTTTGTCTTCCGCCCATTGTCTTTTTTCTGGAGAACTTACTTCCGTTCTGTATGAGTTTTTATGGAGGATCCCCTGATGACCAATGACGCAAAACAGGAAAAGAACCTCAATCGTATTCATAAAAAACTGCAAATCCTTACTCCAATTATTCAAGACGCTCGCCAATCATGCCTTGATATTTTAAAGATACTCGTAACTATTTCCATTTCATTGAATGGGGGAGCAATTTTAATAATTGCAGAAAATTCATATGATGAAGTTTTTGGCATGATAGCTCCTTTCATTGTCAGCCTTATATTGACATTTATTGGCTGTATATCATTTATTGTGTATAATAATATGACGTTATGTGAAAAAAATAAATTTATATTATCAAAAAATAATAATCTAAATGAAGCTATATGTCAGATTCAAAAATCAAAGAATATGTTTTATGGTGCAATATTTATATTTTTTTCTCTTGGGGCAGTGTTTTTTACTTGGGGGGCAGATAAAGTTTTTGGAATTATTTCGAGTTGTTCAATTATATAGGCAGCCATAATGTCAACTGATATCAAGACTATTATAAACGGAAATATAAATAATAATATATCTCGTATATTTCTCTTATATTTTTTTATAGTTTCAAAAATTTTACAACCTAATGAAATGTTAATTAATAGTATTATAAATAATGCAAAATAGCTTATTTCTCTGGCATTCATCATATCCGTCACCTACAGCAGCCGGGCCTTTTCAAGCGCCTTGTTCATTTCCCGCTCAAAAATCTGAAGCCGTTGAGTAGCCATGATCCCGAACAGCTTTTTCCCATCTCCCTTACTGGCCGCGACTGCCTGTGCGACAGTCAGCTTGGCGGAAAGCAGCTCCTCAATGTCTTTTCCGTAGGTTTCCCGCGTGAGATGCGGAATTGCGACGGTTGCGTAAACGGCGGGATTGTTGCAGAGCGGATGCTCTGTAAAAGGTTTTCCGTCCACTTCAACTTTCCCGAAAAAGCGGTTGATCCAGATCACGAAACGGCATGTCGTGAATATGCCGAGCATCCTGTCCAGACTGCGGATGGTCTCCTCCTGAGCCTGTCCGCCGGTGATCAGCGTGTGAATGTAGACATCCCCAAATTCCTGAAGAGTGCTGATGACCGGATTTTCCGCAAGATACGCACAGAGCGGCAGATAGGTTGCGCTTCCGTTGTCCACGATGACTTCACAGAACTTTCGCGGTTCAGATTTTTCAAGTTCGGCCAGCGGCAGGATCCCCTCTTCGAGAAAGGTATCAAAATACCTGGTATTCACCTGCCGGGTATCCCTGTCGATCAGAGAAAGCACTTGCACCGGAAAGGCCGTGTATCCGCCCAGAGTATGGTTCTGCGGGTCTGTGTCGAAGCAATGCACGTCCGCGCCCTTCGACTGGCAGAAGGACGCCAGAAAGGCGCTGGCAAGGCTCTTGCCGATGCCGCCCTTGGAACCGAGAACAAAATGAGTATCCATCGGAAACCTCAATCAATCGGAAATGCTGTTGGAATGAAATCTGCGTTGTCGGGGATGCGCGGCCCGGCCTGCCCATCCGCCGCCTGAACTGCCTTATCCGTCCTGCGCCTCCGGCCCCGTTTTTTCGGAAGCGCGGTTCCCTCTGCGGGAGGCAGTGCGGCAGGCGCTCCTGCCTCAGGCATGGCAGGGGCTGTGGATGCCGCCGGAGCCGGAACCGAAGAAGGGGACACCGGAGGAGAAGAGGGGAGGGCGGGAATATCCGGCATCTTTGTCCAGTACTTCCAGAACTGTTTGTAGCTGATAGTCA
>UMHC01048699.1_pt1 | contig 31621 bp, 20 predicted proteins | sample 1965381 | NCBI WGS metagenome assembly UMHC01 (sample SAMEA4836083, study PRJEB28245) | human gut metagenome | biome: gut microbiome; material: fecal sample | place: Denmark | collected 2008 | reverse complement strand
ATTGAGATTGCCATTGAGATTGCTTGCGGATTTTAGGTAGTAATAGTTTCCCGAATTATCCGCATGGGAAGAATGAACGGGTCCGCTATCTTCTGAGTGATACACCGGACAGAATGTTTGCGGCAACTACGGAAGGATTATTGTTTTTTAATCCTTCTATGAGTGTTGATAAGATGCAATTCACGGTATGCCAACGTTATCCGGGAAGCAGAAACTCAATAAGTAGCAATGACATTATTCATATCTTGAAAGATTCTTCAAACCGGATCTGGCTTTCTACGTATGGTGGCGGCGTCAGTATGATAAAAGGATATCAGGATAATGATGTTCCTGTCTTTATTAACTATACAACGGCTGATGGATTGCCCAGCAATATTATATTAGCTGCGACGGAAGACGCTGAAGGGAATATTTGGTTTTCAACTGAAAAAGGTGTGGTAAAATGGGAGACACAAAAAGAAGTCTTTACGGATTATACCCAATGGAATTATGAGGAACCTGTATCTTATGATGAAGCGGCATCCGTTACTGACGCAGAAGGAAATATAATTTTTGGGGGAATGAATAAACTGCATGTCATCAATCCATCGGAAGCGCAAATGGTTTCGTATGATTACCAATTGGAGTTTACCGGATTTGAAATACAAAACCAACCTTATCGGAATGGGAAAAAAGATAAGAACAACTTTGATGATAAAGGGAATGAACTTTATTTGCCTTACGACTATTCTCATTTTCGGATAGAATTCGCCTCTTTGAATTTCCGCGCTCAAGATAAAGTAAATTATATGTTCCAACTTGACGGCTTTGACAACAGTTGGGCTACCGCTAAAGGAATAAACAGCGCTTATTATTCTAAGGTACCTCCTGGTCGTTATGTCTTCCGGGTAAAAGCTTATGTGGGTAATGCTTTTATGGCAAGCCCCGAACAAACGCTTGTAATACATATTGCCACTCCACCTTGGTTGAGTTGGTATGCTTATCTGCTATACACCGCATTGACGGCGTTCATTTTATGGATCATCGGAAAGCACTTTTATACGGTAACCAAGCTCCGTACGGAAGCCAAGATGGAACAGCGTCTTTCAGATGTTAAAATCAGATTTTTTACAAATGTCTCCCATGAATTGCGCACTCCGCTGACTTTGATTATGGGAGGCTTGGAAGATTTGCAACATAAAGAAGCCTTATCCGACCGAGGGAAAGCAAGTCTAAACATGTCTTATAAAAATTCCAAACGGATGTTGATGCTTATCAATCAGTTATTGGACTTTCGGAAGATAGTGAAAGACAAGCTTGAACTTAGGGTTAGGGAGGCTAACATAATACCTTTAGTCCGAAGCACGGTGCAGGACTTTAGAGATATGGCTGACAGTAAAGGCATTTCGCTTCTGCTGACGACATCACACGAGGACATTTTTTTATGGATTGACTGTGAACGCATTGAAAGTGTACTTTATAATTTGTTATCCAATGCCTTTAAGTTTACTCCAAAAGGAGGACGTATCTCTTTGTCTGTAATCAAATCGGAAGATAAGGTGTGTATTTCCGTCACAGACTCCGGAGCAGGCATACCTAAGGAGCAGCAGGAACTAATATTCGCCCGCTTTGCTCAATTCCAAAAGTTCTTGAATGGTAAGGTTTATGGAAGCGGCATCGGACTGGCTTTGTGTAAAGAGATAATAGAAACTCATCATGGCAACATCACGGTAGAAAGCAAAGTCGGGAAAGGTTCCACTTTCACAGTAACTCTTCCATTAGGAAAACAAAATTTCCAGCATAATGAACATGATACCAAAGTACATGAAACTTCTCCGGAAATGTTACCAATGAATGAAGAGTTCACGAAGAAAAGTCAGCCAGACTTCGCTAAACCAGAATTGCCCGATGACGCTCCTTGGATTCTGGTAGTAGACGACAATGCAGAGATACGAAAACTTATCAGCAACAGTCTGCAAGACAGTTACCACTTAATGGAAGCCGATGATGGAATAGACGCTTTGGAGAAACTTAGTCAACGTGCGCCGGATATTATCATTACAGACCTGTTGATGCCTCGCATGGACGGCATTGCGTTGGTTGATAAAATCCGCAAAGATTTTGAAACAAGCCATATTCCTATTATCATGTTGACAGCCAAACAAGGACCGGAAGATAGATTAAAAGCACTTAAATATGGAGCGGACAGCTATCTGACCAAACCTTTCAGCATAGAACTGCTATTGGCATACATTGACAATTTATTGGTGCAAAGGCGTTTGCTTTTTGAACGCTTTTCATCTCAATCGGCTACGCACTCCATCAGTGATTTTATTCCCCAGCAGGATTTGGTGGTAACCAATCGTGACCAAGAATTTATGGAGACATTGATGGCTTACATTGAAGAGAATATTCAGAATTCTGAGCTGACCATAAATGACTTGGCCGCACATTTGAATTTGGGACGTACCACAATGTACAATAAAGTAAAATCGTTGACAGGAAAATCGCCTGTAGAATTGATTCGGGAGTATCGGGTAACCAAAGCCGAGATGCTTATGAAAAAGGGCGAATGTTCCGTATCAGAATTGGCTTATCAATTAGGGTTTTCAGATCCGAGCTATTTCAGCCGCTGTTTCAAAGAACGGTATAAAGTCTCTCCCAAAGAATATATGCGTCGGTATAATTCAGCGGACAAAAAAGATGAAAATTGAACATGGCCGCCTAAGGGACAATGCTGTGACAAAATATACCGGTAAAATGAGGATTTTTACAGGTTCACGTGGCAGTATTGAGTTATTTTTGTAAAGAGATAGTTTTTTAATTATTCACCTAATTGAAAATGATAAGTATGAAAGAAAAATGTTTTATTGTCTGGATAGTGTTGATTTGGGTATGCTCACGCCCCATTTGGGCGGCTAATTATGACAGTGTCTATACACAGTTACCATTCCCGATGGAAAAGCCTATGATGCCTGTTATTCCTGACTTAACAGTGTCATTGACCGAATATGGAGGTAAGGGAGACGGGGAAACGTTAAACACGCACGCCTTCGAAAAGGCTATTTCGGACTTATCACAACGGGGAGGAGGGCATTTAATCGTTCCAGAAGGAGTTTGGGTTACAGGGCCTATTGTCATGAAAAGCAATATAGACTTGCATGTAGTCAAGAATGCCATTGTACTTTTCACATCAGATAAATCACAATATCCGGTATTGCCTCCGGATGAAGGGACTTCTGCGTTTCGTTGTCAATCCCCTGTCAGTGCTTATCATGAGCGTAATTTTTCCATTACAGGTGAAGGCGTCTTTGATGGAAATGGAGAATATTGGAGACCGGTAAAACGGAGTAAGGTGAGTGAAATAGAATGGGACAGGTTCTTGTCCCGTGGTGGCATTGCCGGAAAAGGAGGAAAGATATGGTATCCTTGGAATTTGTGGAATAGTCCGGGAGACAGTTGTGTAGCCGATAGTCCGGAAAAGTTATCTAAGGTACGTCCCCGATTGTTCCGCATAGTAGGTTGCGAGCAAGTCCTATTACAAGGGGTCGTGTTTCAGAACTCACCAAGCTTTCATGTCAATTTTATCTTGTGCAAGGATATCATTGTTGACCAAGTGACCGTACGTTGTCCATGGAACGCTCAAAATGGGGACGGGATAGATTTCAGTTCCTGCGAGAATGTGCTGGTAACAAACGCGTCTGTAGATGTTGGCGACGATGCCATATGTTTGAAAAGCGGTATCGGCGAGACAGGGCGCCGTAGAGGTCCTTGCCGCAATGTTTTAATTGACGGTTGTACTGTGTTTCATGGGCATGGCGGTTTTGTCATAGGCAGCGATACGGGAGGCGGCATAAGTAATGTCGTGGTGAGAAATTGCCGTTTTATGAATACAGATACAGGGATTCGTTTGAAAAGCCTGCGTGGCCGCGGTGGACTCGTTGAGAATATCTACGTGGAAAATATCCGGATGAATGATATAGCCAATTATGCTATTTGGTTCGAACTTTTCTATCAGAAAGAAACGCCCGTTTTGGAGACAGTACCGGAGGGAAGTGAAAAAACAGATGCGCCTTGGATGGCTGTCAATGCTGATACGCCTTGTTTCCGGAATATATGCATGTCAAACATTACGTGCACAGATGCAGACCAAGCGATGTTTCTGAATGGATTACCGGAAATGAATGTGCAAGATATACAAATAACCGATTGCTACATATCCGCCCAAAAAGGTATTAGAGTGAACGAGACAAGTAATTTGCGGATGGACAGAATTGTACTTGCAATTTCAGATGGAGACCTGGCGACGTTTAATAACGTGAAAGATGTACATATTCATCAGCTTAAGGCACGTAAACAATCCGGTATTAGTGTATCGGGAAGCCGGAACCGGAACATACAGGTGGAAGGTGAAAACATCAGCCGACAGAATGTACATACGACACCGCTGGCTTCAGGAAGTATAATTATCATTGATTAACCTCAATAAAAAATATGTATATGAACAGAAAAGCTTTATTCCAACTGTCTTGCGGCTTGATGGGAGCACTTGCAACAGCCGGTTGCACGCAAGCCTCTTCCAAGAATGAAAAACAAGCTCCAAACATTATTTATATCTTAGCAGACGATCTTGGCATCGGCGATACATCGCCTTATGGGCAGCAGTTAATTCGCACACCGAACCTCGAACGAATGGCCAATGAAGGTATGCGTTTCACACAATGTTATACAGGGACTTCCGTATCGGCTCCTTCGAGAGCCTCCTTAATGACAGGACTTCATACGGGACATACTTTTATTCGGGGTAATATGCGCATGGAGCCGGAAGGTCAACAGGATATGCCGGAAGGTACTTATACAATGGCGCATATGTTTCAAGAGGCCGGATACGCGACTGGCTGCTTTGGAAAATGGGGACTCGGATATCCGGGGTCTAAGTCAGATCCGGTGAAAGCAGGTTTTGACGAATTTTTCGGTTATAATTGCCAGACATTAGCTCATGATTACTATCCGGATCATTTGTGGGATGGTACCCAACGAGTAGAATTCCCGGACAATTATAAACAGGCAGAAGGTACTTATTCGGCCGACTTAATTCACCAACGAGCTTTGCAATATATCCGGAATCATGCTGACAAGCCTTTCTTTGCTTACCTTTCTTATACATTGCCTCATGCTGAATTAGTTTTGCCAAAGGATTCCGTATATCAGGCATATTGCAATTTGATACCTCAAGAAGATGAGCATCCATGGAAAGAGGAAAGGCCTAACCGGCGCGGCGCCTATGGAGCGGTAGAACGACCTTTGGCAACTTTTGCATCCATGGTGACTCGTTTGGATAAGTACGTAGGTGACGTTATGAGCTTGCTCGAAGAACTTGATATTGATGATAACACACTGATTATATTTGCATCGGATAATGGACCTCATGATGAAGGCGGTGCCAATCCCGCTTATTTTAAAAGTTCAGGACCGTATCGCGGTATTAAACGGGATTTGTACGAAGGAGGTATTCGCACACCAATGATTGCTTATTGGCCGGGACATGTGAAAGCGGGAAGTACAAGTGATCATTTGACCGCCTTTTGGGATATGATGCCGACTTTTGCGGAGTTGATAGATGGCAATAAGGATTTTCAGACTGATGGAATTTCGTTTGTTCCCACATTGCTTGGCAAAGATAAACAGGAAGAACACGAATACCTTTATTGGGAATTTCATGAAAAAGGCGGTAAGCAAGCGGTACGCTATGGGAACTGGAAGGGAGTTCGTTTGCGTGTATGCTGTCCGGAAGAAACCGTCTTTGAATTATATGATTTGTCCAAAGATATTCATGAAGACCATAATGTCGCATCAGAAAATCCAAAGATTGTGGAAAAACTTGAGAATATCATGAAGGAGGCACGTACGGAGTCTGAATTATTCAATTTCAGCAGAATGTAGTAGTTATTCTCCTTATGGACAATACGTCGCTGGGAAATCATTGAAATTAAGTATAAGGTTTGCTTTATTGATGGAGATTTTTATGTACTTTCTAATTCATCCTAATAAAAGGGATATTCAGTAAATGTCCCTAAAAAGTAAGAGGCTATCTCAAAATAGAAATGCGACAGTAAAAATCTTATAGATTGAATCTAGTAATAAAAAACTCCTGCTTTAGCTTTTATTTATTACAATTATAGGACTAAAAGCAGGAGATTTTTATGTTGTAGCTTATAGATTGTAAGTAACGTGAGTTCGATATATTATCAAATATAATTTACTTGAAAATAGGAATATAGCGATAAAAGTATTAAATTTATAGTGATCAATTATAATATTTAGTGCCCTTAAAAATATCTTTATCTACTGGTATTCAGTAATTTAATATATAAAAAGTTTTAATAAATCTGCAAGTTTTCTTATCTTTAGGTTAAGAAACTTGCAGATTTCGGATGGTTATCCTATTTTTTCTTTTCATAGGTGCATTTCACTCTCATCAAGTCCATAGTTATATCCGTCAAGTCCCTCTTTACAACTGCCAAGTAGATGTTTACGCCAAGCATCTTCGCATATCCTCCCCTACCCAAACGATTATTGGAAAACACTGTTTTCGGCAAAAGAAAGCACTGCTTTGCAATGGACAAAACAGTGCTTTAACGAAAGTGATATTTTTCACATCCAAAAGAAAAACTGATTTCTCCTAAAAAGGATTCACGGATTCATTTTTCTAGCTATCTCGCTTTAAATGTGAAAATTAAGGTGAAAGGAAACGTTTCACGGGGGGGAACTGTTTTGAAAGGGGAAGTGCTGAGTGGTTCATTATCAAGTTGGTTTCACTATAAATAGCAGGTTCTCAGAAGATTACAATGAATTCACTCTCGAAAGAGCTCCAATTTCTAACTTGTGAAAGCAAAGAATGTTGATTTTCGTTGATTATGGTTGATTATCGTCCGTTATTTCCTCCAGAAAACTTGACTTCGCCTTCCTGATGTCGTATCTTTACGAGAAAAAGAATACGTCTATGAATCTGATCTGCCAACTGAGAGATTTCTTTTTCCGTGAAGAACCATCCGTTTCGTCGTACGACCGGCTGCTTACCAACCTGAACCGTACCTGTTCCCACTTACCCGAAGGACAGGCCTTCCTCGTGATGGGCGACGGCGAGTTCACTGTCCGCCTGACCTGGAAACCCCGGCAGGAAGATGCGGAGAAACGCATGTTCAGCCTGAACGGACAGAATGAAGTGACGGAATGGGTAGAAACAGCTCCCTCTGCCGTGGAAGCGAAGAAACCAGTAGCGCAGCAGGCAGAAAAGGAACCGAAACAGCAACGGATGATGCAGCGCCTCTCACGCTACCTGAAACTGCACTATGCTTTCCGCTACAACCTGCTGACGGAACGGACGGAATGCGCCCGCCTGAATACAGAAAAAGCCGATGAGTCTCACCTCCTTACTTATACACCCGTAGACAGCCGTATCCTGAACGGCATCGCTCTCAGTGCCATCGAAAACGGCGTGGAGTGCTGGGATCGTGACATCAAGCGATATGTGGAATCCGACCACGTACAAGCCTACCATCCCTTTGAGCTCTATTTCAGGAACTTGCCCGCATGGGACGGCAAAGATCGGATAACGGAATTGGCAAGACGTGTATCCGATAAGGATGTCTGGGTACGCGCCTTCCACCGCTGGATGCTGGCGGTAACCGCCCAGTGGACAGGCTCGGGCAACCGTGGTCGCCGGGCCAACAGTGTGGCTCCGCTTCTGGTCAGCCCCACACAGGGCCTAGGTAAATCCACCTTCTGCCGTATGCTGCTACCTAAGGAACTGCGTGACTACTTCACAGAGAGCTTCGACCTGACCAACACCTCGTCGGCGGAGAATAAACTGGCCTCTTACGGCCTGATCAACCTGGACGAGTTTGATCGTCTTCCCGCCAGCCGGATGCCCCAGCTGAAGAACCTGATGCAGATGGAAGACCTGCGTGTGCGCCGTGCCTACCGCCGTTCGGCCGAAGCCTTGCCAAGAATTGCCTCATTCATCGGTACAAGCAACCGCCGCGATTTGCTGACCGATCTTTCGGGCAGCCGCCGTTTCATCTGTGTGGAAGTGGAGCATGCCATCGACTGTACGACTCCCATCGACCACGCCCAGCTTTATGCCCAACTGCTGCACGAACTGAACAGTGGTGAGCGTTGCTGGTTCAGCAAAACCGAAGAGGCGGAAATCCAGACGGCCAACCGTCCGTTCTACCGCATAACGCCCGCCGAAGAACTTATAAGCAGCTGCTTTGCGTTTGCCGAGGCAGGCGAGCAAGGTGCCCGCCTGATGTCTGCAGCAGATATTTATACCGTGCTGAAGAAAAAGAATCCCGCTGCCTTGAAAGACTGTTCTTGTACTTCGTTCAGCCGCCTGTTGGCCCAGTTGGGGCGGAGGGTACACACAAGGTATGGCAATGGGTATTGGGTGAAGAAACGATAACCCCTGCTAAGGTTGTATTACTTCTCTGCTACCGCCGGGTCAGCCGTAGCCTTCGGGCTGAGCAGGCTGTGATATTTTTCCGTATCGCCCAATACCTTTAACGCCTCTTTCAGATCGGGGTCATCCTTCAGCTGCTGGATGATGCTGCCTTTCTGATAATAGTAACGCTTCAGGATTTCGATAGAAATCATATTGCGTATGTCCTTTGCGAAATAATCCAGGTCGTGGTCCAGGTTATGCTGGAGCTTCTTCTCCAATGCTTCGAATTCGCTGGAGGCATCTTTCAGGTAGCCTTCGAATTCGGCCATTTCCTTCAGGCTTTTCAATATCTTTTCTGTCTGTTGGTCGTACTTGAAGTCGGCCTTCCGTACCATCTCCTTGAAGTCGGCATAGTCGGCATCGGTCAGTTCGAAGTGCTGTGCGTCGGCAATGGTTTCGTGCTTCAGGCAATACTGTGTGGCGTAGTCGAATATCAGGTTGTCGTTCACCAGATAGAACAGAATGTTGGGCAGTTTCTCCTGCTCTACCTGTATGTCGGGAGTCACGCCGCCACCATCGCGCACTTCGCGTCCGGCTGCTGTATGGAATACCGTTGTCAGACTGTCAGGGATACGACCTACGCTGCCGTCGGCATTACGATGTTTGTAGTCGATGGCCTGCACGCAGCGTCCGCTGGGGATGTAGTATTTGGAGGTCGTGATCTTCATCTGTCCGCCATAGGGCAGGGAGCGTGTGGTCTGTACCAGTCCCTTGCCGTACGTGCGTGTACCGACAATCACCGCACGGTCCAGGTCCTGTAATGAACCGGCCAGGATTTCCGAAGCCGATGCCGTAGAACTATTGACTAACACAGCCAACGGGATATCCAAATCGATGGGTTCGCGCAATGTTTTGTAGGACATATTGATTTGTTCGATTTTGCCTCGGGTAGTTACTAAGGTTTTTCCACGTGGTAAGAAGTAATTGGCAATATCTACCGCCTCGTCCAGCAATCCGCCGCCGTTGTTGCGCAGGTCGATGACCAGCGAGGTGATGCCCTGCTTTTTCAGGTCGAGGAACGCCTGCTTGAATTCTCGTGCAGGTTTACCTGAGAATGTACTGAGATTGATGTAGCCCACATTGTTTTCTAGTTTCGTATAATAAGGTATGATAGGCAGCTCGATGGCCCGGCGCACCAGTTCGAATTCCAGTGGTTTCTCCACGCCCGGACGTTGCACTGTCAGCTTGAAGCTGGTACCTGCCTGGCCGCGGAGCATTTCACTGATTTCCTGGTTGTTCTTTCCTTCCAGATCCTGTCCGTCGATGGCCATCAGGATATCACCTGCCTTCAGTCCGGCTTTGGCTGCCGGCATGCCTTCGTAGGGTTCGCCTATCATGGAACGCTTCAGTTTCGTATTCCAGGTGATGATGGAGCCGATGCCGCCATAGGTGTTCTTCAGCATCTGCTCCAGTTCGCTCTGGTCGTCCTCGGGATAATAGGCCGTATAGGGGTCGAGCGAATAGAGCATGGCGTCGATGCCCTCACGGATCGTTTTGTTGGCATCAATCGTATCTACATACAGCAAGTCCAGTTCTTTCACGATTGAACTGAAAATGTCGATATTCTTGGCTAACTGAAAACTGCGGTTGTCACTGTTCTTGAAACTCAGAAATGCTGTGCCAGCCACTATCAGCAACAACAGAACGATCCAACGTACTTTACAAAATCTTTTCATATTCATATCTGTCATACAATGTTCTTGTTCATAAGTTTTCGATCTCTTTTTTGATATCCTTCCAGCAGGCAGCGGTAAGTTCGGCTCCTACGACCTGAATGACTTTCGCAGCAAGTATGGAAGCGATGCGGGCACATTTTTCGAGTGAGCAGCCGGTGACCAGTCCGTACAGAAAGCCGGCGGCAAAGTAATCGCCTGCTCCTGTCGTATCGGCTACTTTAGACACTTGTACTGGTGCTACCTCCAGTACCTGAGTCCCTTTGCGCACCAACGATCCGCGGGCTCCCAATTTTACTATAGCTATGCTGCATGTTTGCGCCAGGGTTTCCAAGGCTTCTTCGGGTGTTCCGCCGGCAAAAGCTTTCGCTTCTTCTTCGTTGGCAAAAACAATGTCCACGTATTTGTTTAGCAGCAACGAGAAGAATTCTCTGTCTGCATCTACTATATTATAGCTGGCCATATCCAGACAGACTTGCAATCCGGCTTCTTTGGCCAGTTCTACGGCCCGCAGAATCATGTCGTGGTCTTGTACCAAATAACCTTCGACAAACAGATAGGTGTATCCCTTGAACATGTCCAGCGACAAATCTTCGGCCTTCAGTGCGGCTGCGGCTCCCAAATAGGTACCAAACGTACGTTCTCCATCGTTTTGGGATATAAAGGTGGAAGCAATTCCTGTAGGCAGGGTAGAAGAGACAAGCAGATGATCTTCGATACCTTTGCTCTCCAGTGTGCTTTTCAGGAAGTCGCCATAAGAATCTGAACCGATCTTTCCGATGAATCCGCTGGGAGCTCCCAGGCTTGCCAAAGCTCCGATGGCATTGCCGGCTGAGCCGCCTGCTGCCTTATAGGTCTTCAGATCCTTAAAATATGCCGTGATAAGGTGGAACCGTTCTTCGTCGATCAATGTCATGCTGCCTCGCGGAAGTCCCATCTGTTTCAGGACCTCATCACTCTCAAAAGTGGCCAAAACATCGACTAAAGCGTTGCCTAATCCAATTATTTTCTCCATTTCGATAAATTTTTCTGCAAAGATATTGCATATTTCAAAATATCCTATTAATTTTGCACCGCATTTGAGAAAAAACAACACTCTTCGTTAGCTCAGTCGGTTAGAGCATCTGACTGTTAATCAGAGGGTCCTTGGTTCAAGTCCAAGACGAAGAGCTCCTTCAAATGCAACATTCTTCGTTAGCTCAGTCGGTTAGAGCATCTGACTGTTAATCAGAGGGTCCTTGGTTCAAGTCCAAGACGAAGAGCAGAAGTCCGCAACAAGCGGACTTTTTTGTTTTCAGGCCTTTCCCTTGGCGGGGAGAGTGGCGGACGAAAAAAGAGGAGAAAAGCATATTGGACTATCGCTTTTCTCCTCTTTTTCTTTTGGTGCGGGTGATAGGACTCGAACCTACACGCCTTGCGGCACCAGATCCTAAGTCTGGCGCGGCTGCCAATTACGCCACACCCGCAACGGTGTTTGCTTGTTCAGCGGGGCAAAGGTAGAAAATATTTTTTGTTCTTCCAACTATTCACGGCTTTAGTTTTTCAAGGTTTCACTTGCAGCAGGCTTCGGGCTTCTTCGATGAGGGTGTCTATCTGGCGTTCGTAAGCAGCTACGGTATCCATGTCCATCTTGATGTCGGGGTCGATACCGAATTCGATATGCTGCTTGTCGGCGTCGAGGTGGGGACTGGCGGAGAAGCGTACAATCCAGCCGTTGGGAAGCTCGGAGGTGAAGGGGAGGCCCGAACCGCCTCCGCTCTTGTCGCCCAACAGGGTGACGTTGGGCATGTAGCGCATGGCGTTGATGAAGTCGTTCGTGGCGCTGTAGGAGTGGCGGTTGGTCAGCACGACGGCTTTCTTCTGCCAGCGCACGCCGTCTGACGGATCGACATAGATAGGTTCCGGCTCGGAGAAGTCGCTGTGCCCCTTGCCCGTCTTGTGCTGGATGTAGCCCGTCAGTACGCGTTCGTTGGTGAAACGGGCGGCGAAGCGGGTAGAGTAGGTGAGGTTGCCGCCGCCGTTGTTGCGCACGTCGATGATGAGGCCGTTGCAGGCGGCCAGGTAAGAGAGGGTTTCGTCCAGATTTCCTTCGCCGATACCGTCGGAGAAGGAGGTGTAGGAGATGTAGCCGATGTTGTCGTCCAGAATGGTGTATTTCAATCCCGCGGAGATGCGGTAGTCGCGTCCCAGGTATCGTTCGACAAGGCTTTCGTCATAGTTGCGCGGGTAGTCCAGGTACCAGTCCCAGTAACGGGCGGTGTTCGAGGCGGAGTAGAGGTTCACATGCCCGTCTTTCAGCTCGGCCAACATGTTGCCCAATACCTCGAACAGGCCGTCATTGCTCATGTCAGGGGTAATCAGTGGCTGGTATTTGTCGCGGATGGCGTCCCAGTCTATCTGTTTGTAGTCCAGGAAGCAGTATTGTTCGTCGATGATTTTCCAGAGAGCTTCGAAGTTGCCCTGAGGGGTATTGTCGAATTCTTCTTCACGGATGCAGCTGTGGAAGAGCAGTATCGGAAGAATGAGAAGTAAAATGTATTTCAGGAAGAAGACCGATTGTTTCATAAGGTTTGCTTTTTCTTGTTAGGAAGCAGGTAGAATTCCTTGACGAAGCCTACCATGAATACATGCGAATAGGCGTGTGTCCGCAGGTTGTTGATACTGGACTGCTGGGCGTCCCATACGTAGGCCAGGCGCATCTTCATCCGTCCTACGGGCAGGTCGGCGGTGAGCATCTGGCGCAGGGAGGGCTGGTTGTGGAGCGAGGTGAAACGCACCACACCGTCGGCATGGCCCAGCGAGAAGATTTCGTAGTACGACTGCCCGTAGTGGGGCGAGAACATCACGCCCATGACAGGCAGATTGGCCTGATAGCGCAGGGTGATGGGGTAACGCTTGATGTGCAGGTCCCAGATGGCCATGACGGAAGCGTCGAGGTTGACGTAGGCACGGGCTGAAGCCGGATTATTACCGTTGTGCAGGTTGTAGACGAAGCCACCGTTCAGGTCGGCCAGTCCGCCGGCCAGTAGACGGAAGTGGTCGGTCAGGCGGAAGTGGTAATGCAGGCCGTAGTTCCAGTTGAGCAGGGCGGAGAGGGTATTGTTGTTGTCCACGTGGTTGTGGGTGTAGTTCACGTAGCCCTGAAAGAAACTTTGGCGCGAAAGGTTTCCGTCGGCCCAGCGGGTCATACGCATGCTTTCGCGGGAGAGGCGGAATTCAATGCCCCGATACTCCTGTGGCGACAGGTAGGTGTCGTACATGTTGGCTGCACCCACACCGTAGAGGGTGGCGCGGGTGACGTAGCGGGTCGGATCGTTCAGCATGATGGAATCTGCGGGTGTCTGTGCCGTCAGGCTGCCGGCGGTCAGGAGCAGGCCTGCCATGATTCCTGTCAGTTTATGGTTCATCATCTCAGTTCATTCAATTTTGCTTTTCGTACGTCAGAACAGTTTCATCTGTCCCGTCAGTTCGTCCAGTATGTCTCCTTCGCTCTTGTCTTGGTCGGGGTCCAGGTTTTCGGGCTCTTCTTCGGGCTCGTCGGCGGCGGGTTGCGGTTCGGGCTGGCGGGTCGGTTCCAGTTCGTTGATGGTATCGATGGCGTAGGTCGTCAGTCGCTTGCCCTTGGCCTTGAAGCCCTTGACGGCGATGAACTCGTCGGCCTCGACAATCATCGGATCGCGGAAGCTGTCGTGTCCGCCGAACACGACTTCCAGGCGGGGGTAGCATTCGTCGGTCAGCAGGATGAGCTTGCTGTTCCGGTTGTCGCCCAGGTAGTTCTGCTTGCGGCTGCTCGACTCGAAGCAGAAGCGTTTGATGTAGGGATAGTTCTGCTGGTCGGCATCGTAGAGCACGGCGGTCCAAACTTTATTCGGGTCGAATTTCTCCATGATGCGGATGCCGTCTTCGTAGTGGTTGTTCACGTCGAAGTTGGTAGTATAGAATTCGCCGTTGTTCAGGACGACGAGGATGAGTTCGTCGCTCTGGTATTCGCCCAGGTATTCGCCGCGTCCGTCGTAGTTGAGGCGCAGCACGTCGCGGTCGAACCACACCTTGCGTCCGCCCAGCGTGGAGCCGCCGCGCTGCTTCAGCGTGATTTTATGGACTGGGTTGCGCGTCAGGATGTTGCCGATGGCCTGACGTCCCTTGATGCCTATCTGGCTGAAGTCTTCTTCGAAGATGATTTTGCGGATGCGCGGGTTGGGTTTCAGCGTCACCTTGATGATTTCGGCCTCACCGTTGGGGTTGGCGCTGAAGTAGGTGATCTTGGATTCGGGTGTGCCCTGCGTCACGTCGTACTCGCGGTCGCGGATGATGGACGTCACGGCAAAGCGCTTGATGTAGGTCGTCCCGTTCTTGCCGTCGCGGTAGCACACGTTGTAGATGGTGCGCTTGTCGTTCTTCTTGAAGACGTTGGCGTAGAGGATGTTCTTGCCCACGAATTTCTTGTCGGCCACGGGCGTGATGAGGTAGCGGCCGTCGCGGAAGAAGAGGATGACGTCGTCCAGGTTCGAGCAGTTGGCCAGGAATTCGTCCTTCTTCAGGCTGGTGCCGATGAAGCCTTCCTCGCGGTTGATGTAGAGCTTCTCGTTGGCCTCGATGACCTTGGTGGAGTCGATGGTGTCGAAGTTGCGCAGCTCCGTGCGGCGGGGGAAGTTCTTGCCGTACTTCTCCTTGAGCATACGGAACCAGTCGACGGTATATTCCACGAGGTTGGCCAGGTGGCGTTCGGTCTCCTCGATGTCGGCCTTCATGCGGGCTATCTGCTCCTCGGCCTTGTCGGAGTTGAACTTCAGGATGCGGGCCATCTTGATTTCCATCAGGCGGAGGATGTCGTCCTTCGTCACCTCGCGGATGAACTGCGGGTAGTAGGGCGTCAGGCGCAGGTCGATGTGTTCGCAGGCGGCGTCCATGTCGCGGGCCTGTTCGAATTCCTTGTCCTTATAGATGCGTTCTTCGATGAATATCTTTTCGAGCGAGGCGAAGTGCAGGCTTTCGCGCACCTCGTCGCGGTGGATTTCCAGTTCGCGGCGCAGCAGGTCGCGGGTGTTGTCGACGGACTTGCGCAGGACGTCGCTCACGGTGAGGAAGTGGGGCTTGCGCTCGTCGATGACGCAGCAGTTGGGCGAGATGCTCACCTCGCAGTCGGTGAAGGCGTAGAGGGCGTCGATGGTCTTGTCCGACGACGTGCCCGGCGTCAGGTGCACCAGTATCTCGACGCTGCCCGATGTCAGGTCTTCTACCTTGCGTATCTTGATTTTTCCCTTCTCGCTGGCCTTCACGATGGAGTCGCACACGCTGGCCACGGTCTTGCCGTAGGGGATTTCGCGGACGGCGAGCGTCTTGTTGTCTATCTTCTCGATTTTCGAGCGGACGCGCACCGTGCCGCCGCGTTCGCCGTCGTTGTACTTCGACACGTCGATGCTGCCGCCCGTCTGGAAGTCGGGGTAGAGGCGGAAGTCTTCGCCGTGGAGGTAGCTGACGGCGGCGTCGCACAGCTCGTTGAAGTTGTGGGGAAGGATTTTGGACGACAGGCCGACGGCAATGCCTTCCACGCCCTGGGCCAGCAGCAGGGGGAACTTGACGGGCAGGGTGACCGGTTCGCGGTTGCGGCCGTCGTAGGACAGCTTCCACTCCGTCGTCTTGGGGTTGAACACCACGTCGAGGGCAAACCGTGAGAGGCGGGCTTCGATGTAACGGGGAGCGGCGGCGCTGTCGCCCGTCAGGATGTTTCCCCAGTTACCCTGGCAGTCGATGAGCAGGTCTTTCTGCCCCAGCTGCACCAGCGCGTCGCCGATGGAGGCGTCGCCGTGGGGGTGGAACTGCATGGTGTGGCCCACGATGTTGGCCACCTTGTTGTAGCGTCCGTCTTCCATGCGGCGCATGGAGTGCAGGATGCGTCGCTGCACGGGTTTCAGTCCGTCCATGATGTGGGGCACGGCGCGTTCCAGAATGACGTACGAGGCATAGTCCAGAAACCAGTTCTGGTACATGCCGCTCAGTTGGTGTTTCACGTTCTCGTCTTTGGTGTCGGCGGGTTTGTAGTCCGAGTGTTCCTCCCGGCCTTCGGGCAGGTTGTCCTGTTCTTCCTGGGTCTTGTCAAAGTCTTCGCTCATATTGAATTTGGTCCGTATGCGGTCGTCGATAATTTCGTTGCAGGCAAAAATAGCAAAACGCGGGCGCATTGGCAAATGAAAGCCCCCGTTTTTTGATTTGCCTGTGCCGAGCCGCCCTCTATTTTATCGAAATTTACGAAAAATCCCGGGAAAAACCGGTGTCCGCGCCGGTTCCGCAGGGCTTCGGCGATGTGCCTCACCGGTGTGGGAAGCTCCCGCGGGGCGGCCTTGTGCATTTTTAATATTCCCCGAGACCCGATGTATCGGATAAATCCCTATCTTTGTGGCGTTTTTATCGAGAATTAGGAATAAAATTAATCAATATTTTACGAAAATGGCACAAGAAGACGTTTTTAAGAAACTTGTATCACATTGCAAGGAGTATGGTTTTGTGTTTCCCAGCAGCGAAATCTACGACGGACTGGGAGCCGTATACGACTACGGACAGAACGGTGTGGAACTGAAGAACAACATCAAGCAATACTGGTGGCAGAGCATGGTGCTGCTCCACGAGAACATCGTGGGTATCGACTCGGCCATCTTCATGCACCCCACGATCTGGAAAGCCAGCGGACACGTGGACGCATTCAACGATCCCCTCATCGATAACCGCGATTCGAAGAAGCGCTACCGCGCCGACGTGCTCATCGAGGATCAGATAGCCAAGTACGACGAAAAGATAAACAAGGAAGTGGCCAAGGCTGCCAAGAAGTTTGGCGACGCCTTCGACGAGGCCCAGTTCCGCTCGACCAATGCCCGTGTGCTGGAGCACCAGCAGAAGCGTGACGCCCTGCATGAACGTTATGCCAAGGCCATGAACGCCGGACCGGACTTGAACGAGCTGCGCCAGATCATCCTCGACGAAGAAATCGTCTGCCCCATCAGCGGTACGAAGAACTGGACCGAAGTACGCCAGTTCAACCTGATGTTCTCCACCGAAATGGGTTCTACGGCCGACGGTTCCATGAAGGTGTATCTCCGTCCCGAGACGGCGCAGGGCATTTTCGTCAACTACCTGAACGTACAGAAGACGGGCCGCATGAAAATCCCCTTCGGTATCGCACAGATCGGTAAGGCCTTCCGCAACGAAATCGTGGCCCGCCAGTTCATCTTCCGCATGCGCGAGTTCGAACAGATGGAGATGCAGTTCTTCGTAAAACCCGGCACAGAACTCGAATGGTTCAAGAAGTGGAAAGAAATCCGCCTGAAGTGGCACAAGGCCCTGGGCTTCGGCGACGACCACTACCGCTACCACGACCACGAAAAACTGGCCCACTACGCCAACGCCGCCACGGACATCGAATTCCTGATGCCCTTCGGCTTCAAGGAAGTGGAAGGTATCCACAGCCGTACCAACTTCGACCTCTCCCAGCACGAGAAGTTCTCGGGCAAGAACATCAAGTACTTCGATCCCGAAACGAACGAGAGCTACACGCCGTACGTCATCGAGACCTCCATCGGCGTCGACCGCATGTTCCTCAGCATCATGTCTGCTTCTTATAAGGAAGAGCAGCTGGAGAACGGCGAAAGCCGCGTAGTGCTGAAGTTGCCTGCTGCCCTGGCTCCGGTGAAACTGGCTGTGATGCCGCTCGTCAAGAAAGACGGTCTGCCCGAGAAGGCACGCGAGATTATCGACTCACTGAAGTTCCACTTCAATTGCCAGTACGACGAGAAAGACTCCATCGGCAAGCGCTACCGTCGTCAGGACGCCATCGGTACGCCCTACTGCGTTACCGTTGACCACCAGACGCTGGAAGACGGCTGCGTCACGCTGCGCGACCGCGACACCATGAAGCAGGAGCGCGTGGCCATTGCCGACCTCGACCGTCTGATTGCCGACCGTGTCAGCATCACGTCGCTGCTCAAGACACTTTGAGAATGGAGAATTGATAATTGATAATGAAGAATTCTATGAGAAGAATACGCAAGATCCTTTGCTTCCTGTTGCCCCTGGCTGCCCTGCTCTTCGCTTCGTGCGAGGAGGTGCAGGAGGCCAGCAAGTACGACAACTGGCAGTCGCGCAACGAGGCTTTCATCGACTCCATCGCTCGCGAGACGGGTGGTCTGATTATCGACTCGGAGGAGAAAGCCGCTGCTGTGGAGGTAGGCCGGCTGTTTGCCATTGCTACCACTGCAGGTACCATGTCGGGCGACCAGTATGTCTATTGCAAGAAGATTACAGCCAATCCCGACGGACGCCGTCCGCTCTACACCGAATCGGTATCTGCCTACTATTACGGCACACTGATTACGGGCGACCGGTTTGACGGAAACTTTACGGGTTACTCGGCCCTCGACCAGGGCACGCTGAACGCTACGGACAAGGCGCCGACCGAGTTCGATGCACCCAGCGAGTTTTCTGTCAGCGGCGTCATTGCCGGATGGACGGCTGCTCTTCAGCTGATGAAAACGGGCGAACGCTGGATGCTGTACATTCCCTATCAGTCGGGTTATGGTACGAGCGGTAGCGGAAGCATCTTGGGCTATTCGGCCCTCACTTTCGACCTCGATCTGGTAGAAGTGGTAGAAGACGAAGATTGAGACAACTTTTAGAGGTTGCACGGATAGAAAAAGGCTTGCGGTAGCATCGATGCTGCCGGCAAGCCTTTCTCGTTTTCGGTGGGGAAGGGTTACCACCGTTTTTTCAGTTCCTTTGCCCAGATTTTGTAGCCTTTCTCGTTGAGGTGCAGGCCGTCGGTGCTCAGTTCTTTACGCAGGACGTGTGTCCCTTTCTCGGTGAAGAGCGGGAAGAGGTCGACGAAGTCAATCTGCTGTTCGTGGGCGAGCTTCTTCAGGTGGGCGTTTATTTCCGGCACGAGTTCGGTCTTGTTCGTCAGCAGGCGGTAGCGGCCGAAGCTTTCGTTGATGGGCAGCAGACTTTGCAGGTGGAGCCGGGTCTGCGGCGACTCGCGGCGGATGCGTTCCACGGTGAGACGGATGAGGTCGGCGATGCTGTCGGCCGTCAGTCCGTGGGACACGTCGTTGATACCGATCATCAGGAACAGTTCGCGCGGCTGTCCGGGCAGGATCTGGTGGAGGCGTCGGTAGACACCCATCACCTCGTCGCCGATGATGCCGCGGTTCACCACGTGTTTCCGTCCCAGCCGTTTGCCCCAGTCGCCTCCGTTTTCGGTCAGGCTGTTGCCCAGCATTACGATATCGTCCGTCGTAATGGGCGGCTCGTCCATGAATTGCAGGAAACGTTCGTAGTAGTGGGCGTGGTAGGGCGCCATGCCTTCTTGGTCGAGGATGGAGGCCGCCACGGCGTTCGATACCAGCGAGCGCAGGCGTACCACGCTGTGTCCGTCTTCGGGATGCACGGCGTTGATGAGCAGGATGACGCTCGTATCCGTTTCAGGATCGATGACGATGCTGGTACCTGTATAGCCTGTGTGGCTGTAAGTGTTCGGGCTGAAGAGGTCGCCGTTGTTCGAAGCGTAGGCGGTGAAACTGTCCCAGCCCAGTGTACGGCCGATGGAGGACACGGCGCGGGGAACAGTGCGCATGGCTTTCACACCCTGCGGACTCAGGATGCGCCGGCCATTCCACTCGCCACCGTTCTGGAGGGCAGCGCAGAGCACGGCGATGTCTTCAGCGCAGGAGAAGACACCTGCATTGCCGCTGATGCCTCCGTTCATGATGCGGGCCAGCGGGTCGTGTACTTGTCCGCGCAATACCTGTCCGTTGGCTTGCCGTTCGGTAGGAGCGATGAGGGAAGCCCATTCCGGCAATACCTCGGTATTCACCCAGTTGCCTTTTTTATCTTGTGTGCAAGGCAGGTAATCGGTGTGCTTCATACCCAGCACGTCGAAAATGTGTTCGTGGGCGAAATCCCGGAGCGATTGCCCGCTGACGGTTTCCACGATGTGCTGCAGGGTGATGAAGTTCAGGCAGCTGTACTGGAAGTCGGTCTGCGGACGGAAATCGCGCGGGCAGGTGGCAATGTATTCCATCAGAGCTTTGGGGTTGAGGATGCCGTGTTCCTTGCTCAATTTCTGTACGTCAGCATAGGGTGGCAGGCCGGAAGTGTGCGTCATCAGGTCCTGGATGCGGATGACCTGCGTTTCCTTGCTGTCCTCGCTCTGCCAGTTCTGGAAGTCGGGGAGATAGAGATTTACGGGGTCGAGCATACGCAATTTACCTTGTTCAGCCAGAATCATGACACAAATCGCAGTAGACATGGATTTGCTGCACGAAGCCATGTCGAATACGGTGGCGGTGGTCATCGGTTCTACCTTAGGTACCAGGCTTTTATTACCATAGGCCTTCAGATAGGCCATCTTGCCGTGACGTACGACAGCCAGTACAGCTCCCGGTATTTCTTTTTGGGCGATGGCCTGGTTGATGGCTTCGTCGGCCCACAAAAGCCGTTGCGAGTCCATGCCGACCTGTTCGGGAACTACACGCTGGAGTGGTTGTGCACTAACGGCAGCAAATCCCAACAGGCAGGAGAGAATCAGACAAAGAGTTTTCATGAGGTCATGCATATTGGGTTATTGTTTTCCTTCGCGATAGGCATCTACGGCTTTCTTTACAGAACCGTGCATCAACAACAAGGCTTTGGCTTTTCCGTAGTCCAGACCGAGTTCTTCGACCAGCATACGGGTGCCGCGGTCCACCAGCTTCTTGTTGCTCAGCTGCATGTTGACCATCTTGTTGCCTTTGACGCGCCCCAGTTGGATCATAACTGAAGTAGTAAGCATGTTCAGAATCATTTTTTGTCCCGTACCCGACTTCATGCGCGAGCTGCCGGTGACGTATTCCGGTCCTACAATCATTTCGATGGGGACATCAGCCTCGGCAGCCATGGGCGAGTCGGGATTGCTGGTGATACAGGCGGTCAGGATACCGTGTTCGCGGGCTTCGTGCAGGGCGCCAATGACGTAGGGGGTGGTACCCGATGCGGCAATGCCGATGACGGTGTCCTTGGTCGTGATGTTGCGTTCCACCAGTTCCTCCCAGCCGCGGTGAATGTCGTCTTCGGCATTCTCTACAGGATTGCGTAGAGCCGTGTCGCCTCCGGCAATGAGGCCGATAACCAGCGTGTTCGGCATGCCGAATGTGGGCGGTATTTCTGAAGCGTCGAGTACACCCAGACGTCCGCTGGTGCCGGCTCCCATGTAGAAGATGCGGCCACCCTGCTTCATGCGGGGTACAATTTGGGTCACTAGTTTTTCTATCTGCGGGATGGCCTTTTGTACGGCCAGGGCTACTTTCTGGTCTTCAGTATTGATATCTTCCAGTATTTCGCGGACAGACTTCTTTTCCAAGTCGTTGTAGAGCGAAGGTTGCTCTGAAATCTTGATGAATGCCATATTCTTGTATAATCGGTTAGTGGTTAATAGTTAACGGTGGTAGGCGATGAGGCCTTCCATAGGACTCTTGAGGATGGTGCCCAAACGGATGCCCATTTCGTCGGCAGCTTGTGCCAGCACGTCTTTGTAATAGTAGGCTACGGAACCGATGAAGTGGACTTCATGGCTTGTGTAATCATATTGCATGACGTTACGTTTCAGGAACGATTTGAAGCTGTTCAGGACGAGGTTATGTACGCAAGGTTCGTTAAGGTTTTGTGCCAGGAAGGGTGACAGGCTGGCCAGGAAACGGTTGGGGAACGGCTTGCGGTAGACGCGGTCGATGATGTCGGCTGGGGTCAGGTTGAACTGGCTGAGGAATTTCTCCTTCAGTTCCGGCGTCATCTGATTTTTTAGGATGTCGCCTACCAATAGTTTGCCCAGGCAGGCACCGCTACCTTCGTCACCTAGGATAAAACCAAGAGGAGATACGTTTTGCACAATCTTCTCGCCATCGTAGTAGCACGAGTTGGAGCCCGTGCCCATGATGCAGGCAATGCCTGCGTGGTGTCCGCACAGACTGCGGGCAGCGGCCAGCATATCGGTACTAACCTCTACTTGTTCCTTAACGTGTAGGTGTCGGAGAATGGCTCGGCGAACAGTTTCTATCTTATCTGGAAAAGCGCATCCTGCACCGTAGAAGTAGACTGCATCCAGTTCACTGGCCCGTAGCTGGGGCAGAAGAGCAGTCGCTATCTCGTTACTGATCTCTTCTTCACTTTGGAAAAAGGGATTGGTACCTTTCGTAAAAATCTGTTGGAGAACTTCTCCATGCTCGACCAAACACCAGTCGGTCTTGGTAGAGCCGCTGTCTGCTATCAGTATCATAGTAATAAAGTTTATATCTTAATATATATTTTTCTTTTGTACAGTTGGTATCCGATGCACCAGTTGATAGCGACGAATACCAGCGCATAAATCAGTGAGCCGCCAGTATCACCAAAAATCGGTTGCATTATCTTGTCGTAAAGCAGGCCGTGGATGGAAATGCTGCCATCACCCCAAGGCAGGTGGATGCTTCCGAACAGAATGCCCAACACACCGCCCAGCACGTACATGAACAACGGGTTCACTCCAAACGATTCGAAGAACAGGCTCCAGCGTTTATATCCCTTTACGTCAATAATCCAGATGAGTAAGGCCAGCAAGCTGGATGCCAGTCCACAGGTAGTAAGTACAAAAGTGGGCGACCATATCTTCTTATTGAGCGGGCATCCGTAGCTTAACAGTAAGCCGCTGAAGGTGAGAATGGTACCTACCAGGAACAGTTTGACGAGATGCGATTGGAGTACTTCTTCGCGGCTGCGGCTGGCTGTCTTCTTGTCGCCCAGCATCATACGGCCCACACAGAAGCCCAGCAGTACGTGAGCGATGGAGGGAATAGTGCTCAGCAGGCCCTCAGGATCGATTCCGTTGTCTTTATACATATGGGCAGGGGTAAGGACGGCACGGTCTACGACGGACAGAATATTAGTTTCGTTGTAGGCAAAACCGTTGCCACACATCAGCAGAACAAAGTAGCCCACGAGGAGCGTGGCGATGAGGTAGGGGATGCGGCTATGCTTCATCGTAAGAGCCACGATGGAAGCGGCGCAGTAGCATAGAGCCAGGCGCTGCATGACACCCAGAATGCGCATGCGGTCGAATGTCCATACCGATGCCCACAGGTTTTGCCCAAAGCTCAGGTCGTCGGGGGCAGAGGACCAGTAGTAGCAGAAACGCGAGAACCAGCCGATAGCCATACCGATGATAAAGATGACGACGGTACGTCGCAGAATCTTCCGGAGTGTGGCGTGGCTGTAAGTAAAATTGTATTTCTTTAATGAAATGTAGGTCGATATGCCCATGATGAACATGAAAAAAGGGAACACCAAGTCGGTTGGTGTCAGCCCGTTCCACTCGGCATGACGCAGAGGAGCGTAGATGTGTCCCCATGAGCCGGGATTATTTACCAGGATCATGCCGGCGATAGTAATTCCTCGCAGAATATCAAGGGCGAGAATACGTTTGCTGTTGGTTTGCTGTTGGGTCATAATGATTGTTCCTCCTTTTTGTCTTTAGCGGTTGTACATTCATCTACCAGATAGGCTATCGATACATATGGGATGCCAGAATTAGTGGTCAGGCCGATCTCACACGTGCGGCTATTGCTGTAACCTATCTGGATATTGCGTTCTTCTATTTGCGGACGGAGTTTACGCAGAGCATAGGCATTCAGTTCAGGATGCGTAAAACCACGGTCGCCTGCGAAACCGCAGCAACCCACTTCCTCGGGTACGAATACCTGCGTAGAACATAGACGAGCCAGGGCGATGAGCGTATCGGCCAGCCCCATCTTACGCATGGAGCACGTGATGTGCAGGGCTACGGGGCGGTTGACGGGTTTGAACACAAGACGGGAACGAAGGAAGGTGTAAATGAACTCAGCCGGCTCGTAAAGCTTCATGCGGTGAATGGTTTCGCGCATACGGTGGAGACAGGGACTTTGGTCGCAGAGTACGGGGTATCGTCCTTGTTCGCTGGCTTCCCATAAAGCCTCTTCCAGTTCGTGCGTTTTGCGGTCGGCGATGTCCATCATACCTTTGCTTTCCCAGATGGTACCGCAGCACAGCTTCTCCATGTCCTTGGGGAAGATGACACGGTAGCCTGCCTTGTGGAGTAGGGCCACCATCTTGTTGACCAGTGCTTGTTCGACTGGTGATTTGCGGGCAAGTCCCATGGTCTGGTTGATGCAGCTGGGGAAGTAAACGACAGCTTCACAGTCTCCTCTTTCGTTAGAAGGTTGAGGCTGTTCAGGCTTGAATGCTTTCGGCATTGCCGGTGACCATTGTGGGATACCCAGGAGAGTGTGCATGCCATGTGTCAGTTTGCTCATGGCAGCGGTGCCCAGTATGACGTGGGCGGTATCGGCCAGGGTGAGTACGGGACGTAGTGCACCTTTGATGCCGGCAAAGTGGCGGGAAGCATAGTTCCCTGCCTTGTAGCCAAGACTGTCAGGAGGCAGGAGGCGTTGACGTACAAGATGAGTCAAATCGCCTGTATTGATGCTCATAGGACACGACATTGAGCAGAGTCCATCGCCTGCACAGGTTTGGTTACCCAGGTAATGATATTGTTTCTCCAGCAGGGTAAGACGTGCCGGGTCATTGCCTTCCTGACGCAGACGAGCCAACTCACGTTGGATGACGATGCGCTGGCGCGATGAGAGGGTGAAGCCGCACGACAGGCAGTTTACTTCACAGAAGCCACATTCAATGCAGCGATTGATTTTTGATAATGAGGCATGACCTTTGTCATCTGTTATCATTGGCAATGGCTTGAAGTGCTTCAGGTGACATTTGGGATCATCATTGAAGATGACACCGGGATTGAGCAGGCCTTTGGGGTCGAAGAGCTGCTTCACGGATTTCATCACCTCGTAGGCCTCGTCGCCCCACTCGTAACGAACGTAGGGGGCCATGTTGCGACCTGTGCCGTGTTCGGCCTTCAGGGAGCCGTCGTACTTGTCTACCACCAGCGTCTTGACGTCCTCCATCAGTGCCTCGTAACGGTCCACTTCCGCTTGGGTAGAGAAGCTTTGATTGAGGATGAAGTGATAGTTTCCCTCTAGTGCGTGTCCGTAGATGCAGGCGTCGTCGTAGCCGTGGCGGGCGATGAGGGCCTGCAGGTCAGCGGTGGCTTCGGGCAGGTCTTCGATATGGAAGGCCACATCTTCGATGAGGCAAGTGGTGCCGGGACGGCGCGTGCCTCCCACGCTGGGGAAAATGCCAGAACGGATGGCCCAGTATTTACCGTACTCTGCCGGGTTGTCGGTAAAGTGCACGGGGATGTAGGTACGGAAGGCTGAGAGCGTTTGCTCAATGGTGGCAATGCGGGCCTTCAGCTCTTCGGGCGTGCGGGCCTTGGTTTCGGTCAATACGGCGGTGAGGCCCGACGGGTCGGTGACTTTTCCTTTATACTTTATGTATATAGGGTCGTCTACGGACGACAGGCTTTTGTAGTCCAGCAGCTCTGCACCCTTCACAATCCACTCTTCCTTCGAATCGGTCAGTTTCTTCATAGCTACTACTGCACGGCATGCCTCGCGGATGTCCGTAAAGTAAACCATTGCGCTGGCCTTATAGGGGTAGTCGTACTCGGTGCGCATGGTTACTTGCGAGAGGAAGGCCAAGGTACCTTCGCTGCCTACCATCAGGTGGGCGATGATGTCGAATGGGTCATCGAAACAGACGAAGGGCAGGAGGTTGAGGCCTGTGACATTCTTGATGGCATATTTGTAACGGATGCGCTCCAATAGCTTGGGATTGGCATGGATGCGATCGCGCAGGTGGCAGATGCCTCGGATAAAGTCGCGATGCGTTACTTCGAAGCCGGCGCGGCTTATAGGATCGCCTGTGTCGAGTACCGTACCGTCGGCCAGAATGATGCGGGCCGAGAGCATTACGCGGTCGCTGTTGGCATGTGTACCACAGTTCATACCCGAAGCGTTGTTCATTACGATGCCACCTACCATAGCACTCTTTACCGACGCTGGGTCGGGGGCAAACTTACGTCCGTAGGGAGCCAGTAATTCGTTGACGCGTTGTCCTACGATACCGGGTTGGAGAGTAATCTGGTTACCATTAGGGCTGATGGAATATTGTTCCCAGTGTTTCCCAGCGACGATGAGGATAGAATCGCTAATGGACTGACCGGAAAGGCTTGTACCCGCGGCACGGAAAGTGACGGGCAATTTCAGGCGGTCGGCCAGACGGAGCAGCTCGGACACTTCGTATTCGCTGTCCGAACGGACGACTATCTGCGGAACGAGGCGGTAGAAGCCAGCATCCGTGCCCCAGGCCAGGCATCGCAGTTCGTCAGTATAGATCCGCTCCTGCGGGATGAAGCGCAAGGCTTCGTGCAGGAACGATAAATAAGGTTCTTTCATATCATTGTCTTTTTAGACTTATCGGTATAAGTAATACTTTTTAGACAGTCGGCGGAAACTCTCCACGTCCTTTTCCCAGTAGGGCCGTATGTCCTCCCAGCGATTGGTCTTCGTGAAGCGTTCGCGTATCTGGCGCGAACCGCACACCTTGTCGAACATCGCGAAGCGGCCCTTGTCGGCATGGTCGAAGACGGCGCGGTCGGGCCACAGACGGGCTACTTCCTGCATTACGAGGAACTGCAGGGGGCTGAGTGGTGCGCGGGCGTAGTCGGTGATGTGCACCTGTACGCCTTGCAGTTGCTGTCCCTGTCCTACGCTGTAGAAGGGCTTCAGGTAGATGGGGCGGAAGATGACGCCGGGCACGTGCAGGGCGTTCAGTGCGTCGGCTAACTTGTCAGCCTCGGCCCAAGGAGCAGCGAACATCTGGAAGGGGATGGTGTAGCCCACGCCGATGGACATGTAGCCCAGTTCTCCCAGGATGCCGCTCACGGGGTAGAAGAAGGCCGAGTGAGGGTGTGGAATGTGGGGTGACGAGGGAATCCATTGCAATCCCGTGGCCGTGTAGTCCATGCGTCGCTTCCAGCCCTTCATCTTGATGACCGTCAGCTTGCACTGCATACCGCCCGTCAGTATCCGTTCACCGTTGAGCATCAGGGCCAGCTCGCCACAGGTTAGGCCATAGACGTAGGGTATCTTGAATTGGCTGACGAAGGAGATGCAGTCATCCTCCGTCAGGTTGCCTTCTACTTTCAGTCCGCCTAGCGGGTTGGGGCGGTCTAGCACGATGAGCTCCTTGCCGTTTTCGGCAGCGGCTTCCATAGCCAGTCCCAGCGTGCTGATGTAGGTGAATGAGCGGCAGCCGATGTCCTGTATATCATATACCAGCACATCGACGTCCTTCAGCATCTCGGGCGTGGCCTTGCGCGTCTTGCCGTAGAGTGAATAGACGGGCAAGCCGGTGGCGGGGTCACGCTGGTCGGATACGTGGTCGCCTGCATGTACGTCGCCGCGCACACCGTGTTCCGGTCCGTAAAGGGCCACGAGGTTGACGTTCGGCGCTTCGTGCAGGATGTCGATAGTGGAGCGCAGTTCGTTGTCCACGCCCGTAGGGTTGGTGATGAGTCCCACACGTTTACCCTCCAGGCAACGGAAATTCTGTGATTTCAGTACTTCAATCCCTGTTTTGATGTGTATTTTCTGAGCCTGTGCGCCGAGGGAGAGGCACAGGAAGAGGAGCAGGAGAGTCTTCTCAAGCCTTACTCCGGATGTAAGTATATTCTTTCTATTTTTGTTCATGGTCGTCCTATTCTATAATAATGATAATCTGTTTTCATTTTTTTCCATATTCCGGATCAATCTTCCTGTCCACAAAGAAGGTGACGATGACCGTGGCAATGCAGCACACCATTACCAACCAGAAGAAGTCCGTATATCCGATGGCTTCCTGTATATATCCGGCGAACATGCCCGGTATCATCATGCTCAGCGCCATAAAGGCTGTGCAGATGGCATAGTGCGAGGTCTTGAACTCGCCTTCGGAGAAGTACATCATGTAGAGCATATAGGCCGTGAAACCGAAGCCGTAACCGAACTGCTCGATGGCAATGGCGGTGGAAATGATGACTACGTTGTCAGGCTGGGCGATGGCCAGGTAGACAAACGTCAGGCACGGCAGAGTCATGCAGCCAGCCATCCACCAAATGGACTTCTTCAGGCCGAGGTGTGAGGCGAACAGTCCGCCCAGGATACCACCCAGGGTGAGGAAGATGACGCCGATGGTACCATATACGATACCCACTTCGGCGGTGGACAGCTCCAGTCCGCCTGATGCCTTGGAAGCTACGAGGAAGGGCATGCACATCTTGATGAGGAACGCCTCCGGCAGGCGGTAGAGCAGCATGAACACGATGGCCAGTAGGACACCCGGCTTGGTGAAGTAGGTGGCGAAGGTACGTCCGAACTCCCGGAAGATGGCTTTAGCACTAGCAGTACCGGCTGCCAGCGTGGGTTTATCTGAAGCGGGCTTGGGTATCACGAAGATATGATAGAACGTTACCAGACTGAACAGAACAGCGGTGACAAGCATCGTGATGGTCCACGACAGAGGAATGTCTTTCGTCTTCAGCTCGATGGCACCGGCAATGGCCACGAGTACGCCCTGACCGAAGATGGAGGCCAGACGGTAGAACGTGCTTCGAATGCCTACAAAAGCGGCTTGGTCACTTTGCTTCAGCGCCAGCATGTAGAAGCCGTCGGCGGCAATGTCGTGGGTGGCCGAGGCGAAGGCAGTGATGATGAACAGGACCAATGTGAAGGTGAAAAGGCTGATATGGGTCGTGCCGGCAGCGATGTCTGTTTCGTTCGGCCGCGGGATGGCCAGCGTCAGCAGGATGAAGGCGGCGGACATCAGGACCTGCATGGCTATTGTCCACCAGCGCTTGGTTTTGATAATGTCTACAAACGGGCTCCAGAAGGGCTTGATGGTCCACGGCAGGTAGAGCAGGCTGGTAAACAGGGCCATCTCCCCGTTGGGTACGCCCATCTTGGTGAACATCATCACGGAGATGTTGTTCACGATGAAGTAGGGAATACCTTGGGCAAAGTACAGGGTGGGGACCCACGCCCAAGGACTAATATTTCTTGTCTGTAAGTTCATGATTCGTATGTATGTTTATTTATGAATAGATTTTCTCTAAGTTAGCTCCGATATAGTAGTGCAGCAATATCTCGTCGTACTTGTAGCCCTGTTCGCCCATGACGGCAGCGCCTATCTGACAGAGACCTACGCCGTGTCCCCAGCCGGCTCCGATGAGGCTGAAGCGTCCAGGGATACCTTCAGGCGAAAGATCGTGCTTGTTCACCACGAAGGCCGAGCTGTAGAGGTGCGAGGGCGACAGCGTGCGACGTATCTCCAGCTCCTTGCCAATGGTCAGGGTGCGTTTGGTGCCCACAATCTTCAGCTTCCATAGTCGTCCGCTAGTGCCGCGGGCTACGGGTACGAGGTCGACGATCTGTCCGTAATCCACGCCCGAACGCTTTAGGATGAGGGCCGACAGTTCTTTCTGTGTGTATTCCACCCGCCAACGGTAGAAGTCGGTTGTCTCCTGGTCGTAGTTGTTAAGTACCTGCGAGAGAATATGCTTGTCCGTGGTGTTGCAGAAGGCCTCGGGCGAGGTGCGTATCCAGCGGTCGGCTTCTGCTTCGACGGTGAGGTCGGGCAGGGCGGAGTCTGGGAGAGTGGTCTGGCCCTGACGGATGCGGCGGTCGAGCTGCTTGCGCAGGTAGGGGTAGGGCGTGTCCTCCCAGCAGTACTGGAACTCTTCGAAGGCGCCGCCGCAGCATTTGGAGAAGCGGGCGTCGCAGATTCGGCCGTCGGATGTCAGCACTTGTCCGCGGGTGGCTCGGATGGCCTGGCGCACGATGTCGGTCGAGGCGCGGGTGATGCCCTGGTAGCGCTGGCAGTGGTCGTCGGCGCAGACGTCGAAGCGGGTGTGGTCTTCGCGGTCGAACCATCGGATGAGTTCGTCGTCGGTTTGCGTGCAGGCCGAGTAGTCTGTATGTTTGGATGCGATTTCCTTGTTCTTGTTGATTTGGGCCAGCAGCCAGCTCCTCGAAATCACCGCATGGGCCTTCAGCAATTCCAGCGAGGCGGTGGCACTCATTTCGCTGGAGATGACGCTCGTCAGGTAGTCTTCCACGCGGATGACGTTGACGGCGGTCAGGTGATTGTCCTCGACGATGATGCGCAGGGCGCCCTGGAAACGCTGGTCTTCTTTGCGCTCCCAGTGGAAGTTGATTCCGATGGTAACGCCGTGCAGCTCGAACGAGGCCGTCGGTTCGTCTTCGGGCTCGAAGAGCAGTTCGTTGTAGAGGCGGCCTTGCCACAGGATGCGGCCGTGGTCGAAGGTGACGGTCTGATGACCGTCGACCTTCCGGCCGTCTTGCTGGTAGGGAGTCAGCAATGTAAATTCTATTTGGGGGTCGAATACGATTCCGACGTGTACGTAGGGTTCGTTCATGGTATCTCGGTTTCTCATTAATGGATTGCGTTACGGATGTGCTCCTTCACCCGGGCGAAGGCTTCGGGCGAAAGACAGACCTCACTCAGGATTTGCGCCACGTCGTCGGCGGTGATTTTCTGGAAGTCCTGCTCGACGGGGGTGATGAACACGCCGCCGAGGTCGACCGACGCGGGGCTGCTGAGCAGGCGGGCGTCGCCTTCGGCCGTGTAGCAGGCGGGGCGGTGTTTGGCGCGGGGGAAGACGAAGACCGTCCAGCGAGCGGACTCGTAGAGGGCCAGAACGTTCATCATGGGCTCTTCGTCGCCCTCGGGCACGGGCAGGGCCTGATAGATGGCCTGGAAGAGGCGGCAGGCTTCACGGGCGTCGTCGGTGTCGATGACAAGCGTCGTGCGCGGGGCGTCGGCCAGGCTGTAGAGCGTGGCGTGGTCGGTCTGCACCACCGTCTCGTCTGTCCGCATGCGCCAGTCGGCCTCGATGGGCATGAAGCCGCGGCTGCCCGCCTGGAAGTGGGCATGGTCGGGGGCGGAGGCGCCGCAGCGCGGGCCGTTGTAGAAGATGGTGAAGTCCGTCAGCTCACGGGCCAGCTCCAGCATGTCGGCAAAGCGGCAGGCGATGAGCTGGGGCACGTGGTCGGTCTCGGGCACGGTGAGGTGGCGCGGGAAGATGGGGAAGGGGTTCACCAGCAGTTCGTAGTGGCCCAGGAAGGGGATGCCTTCCTGTTCGGCGGGTCGGTTGGCGGCGCAGAGGAAGCAGCGGCGCTCCTTGATGGACCGGGCGTCGACCTTGGCGCCGGAGGAGACGATGCGGGCGGGGTTGAACTGCACCTTGTAGGGCACGCCGTGTACGTCCAGTTCCTTGACGCGCACGCCCGCGAGGGCGTCGTAGCTGCGGCGCGCCGTTTCCCAGGCGGCGAGCTGGCGGTCCAGCAGATGATGTACGTTTTCGTTCAAAGTTGTCATAGCTTCTGTTCTTTTATTATTAGTTAGGGGCTGCCTATCCCGATAGTCGGACCTTCCGAGATGTCGGATGGGTAGAAAATCCCGATAGTCG
>UMHC01006207.1_pt1 | contig 32237 bp, 27 predicted proteins | sample 1965381 | NCBI WGS metagenome assembly UMHC01 (sample SAMEA4836083, study PRJEB28245) | human gut metagenome | biome: gut microbiome; material: fecal sample | place: Denmark | collected 2008 | reverse complement strand
CCGCTTTGAGCGCCACGGCCGGTTACAACGTTCACAACGCCGGGCGGCAAAATTTGATTCAATAATTTGCCTAAATAAAGAATCGAAAGCGGCGTAGTTGAAGAAGGCTTGATAACAAGCGTGTTGCCGGCAGCAAGCGCCGGAGCAATTTTCCAAGCTGCCATCAATAACGGGAAATTCCAGGGAATAATTTGTCCCACAACGCCGATCGGCTCATGAAGAACGATTGAGAGCGTATTGTCATCAATCATCACGGCAGAACCTTCTTCAGCTCTGAGGCACCCGGCAAAGTAGCGGAAGTGATCCGATGAAAGGGGAACGTCAACGAGCGTCGTTTCTCGCAAAGGCTTGCCGTTATCACGGGTTTCAATTTCTGCCAATTGGGCAGCGTGTTCATCAATCAAATCAGCTGCTTTGAGAAGCAGTTCTGCACGCTGCTGAGGACTTGTTTTAGACCAGGACTCAAACGCTTTTTGAGCGGCTTTTACAGCTTTATCGACATCAAGCGCGGAAGCGTTTGCGCACACTGCCAACAATTCGTTATTGGCGGGATTATACGTTTCAAATGTTGCATGATTTTCCGCACTCACCCATTGTCCGTCAATCAAAAGACCATATTCTTTTTCAAACACAAAACTCATAGCGGACCTCCAGATAAATAGTCAAAGTATTTACTTTAAATATAAGGTTCAATAACTGAATAAAAAATTGTCCGAAAGGATATCTTTTTGTTTTTTAAAGAATTTGTGATCAAAATCTATCAAGACGATAGTTAGAGAAAAGAACAATTAAGGCGACGAAATTTTTTTCGCCGCCCTGACTTAAGTTAAATCAGCGGTTCTGGCAGTGGCAATGTCCGTGGTCCTGAGCCTCACTGTCGCCATGGCAGCCGCATTGATCGCCGCCGCAATGACCGTGTCCATGACCTTGGCCTTGGCCATGATGCAAAGACTTATCACAGGCTGCCTGTAAGTCACTTTGCAGGTTCCCGGCTAAATAAGCCTTTACTGCTTCGTCACTTTGTGCAGTGATGCCTGCTACAAGTTCAATGCCGACTTGTTTTAAATTGGCAATGGCACCTTCTCCAATGCCACCGCAAATCACACAATTGACCTGATTGTTCAAAAGCAGGTCCAACATGGCACCGTGACCGCGTCCGTTTGTTTCAACGACTTCCGTGGAAACGATTTGCTGATTTTCGATTGTATAAATCTTAAATGCGGCAGCCATGCCGAAGTGTTGGTAAATATTTTCGTTTTTTACCGGTACTGCAATTTTCATGATATTTCCTTTTTCCGTAGATAGATTCATAAGAGATTGATTACGGCGCCTGCAACGGCAGTGACCGGGGCAGTTTTGATCGCCTTCGCCCCGGCAGACTCTGTAGTGTCCGCCTGTAATCAACAGTGGCTTACCGTTTACTAAAGCATCGGCAATTTTGAAGCGTGCTTTTTCGTAAATTTCGGTAGCGGTCGTTCGGGAAATCAACATTTGCCGGGCGCATTGCTCATGTGTTCTTTTTTCATAATCCACAAGGCGAATCACCTCAAATTCATCGACAAAAAGCGTTATGGGATCTTTTTCATTTTCATCCACATTAAACGCTCTGAAGACGGGTTCCTCACACACACGACGGCAACGGCTTGGTCTGGGCATAGATGCTTTCCTTTTTATAATATCCGACATATGTCGGATATAGATTAACTCTTTTCGGTTTTTAATGCAAGAGAAGAATGAGCAAGAAAAACTTGCTTTTTGAGCGGCAATTAAGACATCTTTGGACTATTCTCTAGAGCAATCGGATTTAAGGAGAAAGAAATGACAAAACCATTTATTGTCTGTCACATGATGACTTCTGTTGACGGAAGAATTGACTGCAGCATGACAGAAAAAATTAATGGTGTCGACGAGTACTATGAAACCTTAAAAGCGCTTGATACGCCGACAACGGTAAGCGGCAGAGTTACTGCTCAATTGGAGTTGGCTCAGGACGGCGAGTTTCAGTCAGCTGATTGCACCGTTTTTGCCAAAGAGGGTTTTTCTAAAAAAACAACCGCCGATGGTTATAGCGTCGTTGTGGATACAAAAGGAACGCTGCTTTGGAGCGAACCGAAAGAATTGAATTTGCCTTTGATCCTGATTACCAGTGAGAAAGTCAAAAAGGCTTATTTGGACTATTTGGATTCAGAAAATATTTCATGGATTGCAACTGGCTCTGATCGCATTGATTTGGCTCGAGCTTGCGAAATCCTGGCTGAAGAATTCGGTGTAAAGCGCATGGCGATCGTGGGCGGCGGTCATATTAACGCAGGCTTTTTAGAGGCAGGTCTTTTGGATGAAGTCAGTTTGTTAATCGGTCCCGCAATTGACGGTCGGGGATCAATGGCTGCGGTTTTTGACGGATTGCCGATGGACAGACTTCCGACTTAGCTAAAGCTCAAGTGCGTGAAAGCCTACGAAGACGGTGCAGTCCATTTGATGTACAAAGTTCTTTAACAGCAAAATGCCGGTTGCGATCCAACCGGCATTTTCAAATAAATTTGAGTTAATCAGCGATAAAAAAGGTACTGATTGCAATTTCGTTTGCAGTTAACTGAGATATTTGTTCGAGCGTCTTATCCAGTTCACCTTTTTGACACGGATGAGTGAAAAAGACAGCGTTTTCAACATTGGTGAAAACCATATCGACTGCGATTTTATTGATTGCAAAAATCGTTTCGATTTCCTTTGAGTACTGTTCTATTGCCTTTGACTGCACTCTTACGTAAAAGCGGCTCATCTGTTCAGAAAGCGCTCTAAAAGAAAGATTGTCCTTTAACGGCTCTGATACAAGTTGAAATCGATGTCCTTTTAGGCTATCAATCACATCGGCTAAGACTGCGCTCGCGGTCGCATCTCCTCCGGCCCCGGCACCGTAGTAGAACGTTTTCCCAACCGCATCACTTTCTACTTCAACAGCATTCATTGCACCTGAAACCTGAGCTAAAAGAGACGATTGAGAAAGAAGCGTCGGGGCTACGCGATAGTCAACGGATTTATCCTTTAATTTCGTTGTTGCTAATAATTTAATGACGTAGCCCAGCTTTTTGATGATTGCGATATCTGTTGCCGTAACAGACGTGATGCCGGATACAAATTTAGGATCAAAATTAAGAGCGGTTCCCAAAGCAAGCGAAGTCAAAATTGTCAATTTGTGTGCGGTATCCAGCCCTTCGATGTCAAAGGTCGGATCAGCTTCGGCAAAGCCGAGTTTTTGGGCTATTTTTAAGGCTTCTGCAAAAGAAACAGGCGACTCATGCATGGCCGATAAAATGTAATTACAGGTGCCGTTTAATATCCCCTGGACTTTTGAGATTTTATTGGCAGCGAGCCCTTCGCGCAGCGCTTTGATGATGGGAATGCCGCCAGCGACCGATGCTTCAAAAAAGACCGATCGACCGGAACGGTTTGCGGTGTCAAAAATTTCTTGGCCGTGCGTGGCTAACAGTGCCTTATTGGCTGTGACAACATCTTTCCCGTTTTTGAGTGCTTCCAAAATAAAGGAGCGTGCAGGCTCAATACCGCCCATCACTTCAATGGCGATCGAAATGTCAGGATCTGTGGCGATAGCCATCGGATCATCAGAAACAAACACCCGGTCAGGCAGTAGGTTGCGAGCACGCTCAGTATTTCTGCAGACAACGGTTTTAATTTCTGTTTTTTTACCGCAACGGCGGGCAATAATTTCTGCATTACGTTCTAAGACGCGGTAGACCCCTTGGCCTACAGTGCCGAATCCGGCCATACCAATGAAAACTTCTTGAAGCATTTTCTTTCCTGAGGTTTAATTTTTGATTTTTTAGAATCTTAAAGACTCATCGCTTTTAACTCAATTTCTTCGAACTTTCTTTCTCATGGATACTATGTATTGATGATGGGGTGAATTGGTAGCACAATGAATAGATACGCTCTCTAATTCTAGGACGGAATGCTCTCATGACAGAAAACACAAAAAATACCAATCAAAATAAAAAACGCGGTCCTTATCGCAGTCAACTGGTTTCGCGCGGTGATATTTCTCATGCGCGTGTGACAGAAGAAGTTCAGGATATCGTGACCGATGAAACGACACAGGCGGCCGATCAAAAAGAGCTTGAGGCACTCGGTACGATTTTAAAGGGTGAGGCGCCCGCTGATCGAATTCGACTTTTACGGCTTTTGCTGCGCCAGGAACGCTTGAATTATGCTGCAATCAGCTCGCGCGATGACAATCCTGACGATATTTTGGTCAAGGATTGGCGAACAGGAGTTTATCCCTATAAAAACCGCCTGAGTCGAAAGACTTACGAAAAAGAAAAGTTTGCCCTGCAGGTGGAACTTTTAAAGCTTCAGGCCTGGGTGAAAGAAACAGGGCAACGCGTGGTGATTCTTTTTGAAGGAAGAGATGCTGCGGGTAAGGGAGGCACCATCAAACGCTTTATGGAGCACTTGAATCCCCGCGGAGCACGAGTAGTTGCTTTGGAAAAGCCCAATGAGCGCGAATTGGGGCAATGGTATTTCCAACGCTACGTTGAGCATTTGCCAACGCGTGGAGAAATGGTGCTCTTTGACCGCTCCTGGTATAACCGGGCTGGTGTTGAACGTGTGATGGGCTTTTGCGACGAGCAGCAGTATGAGCGCTTCATGCAAGAGTGCCCCGAGTTTGAGCGCAATTTAGTCCACAACGGTATCTATATTATTAAGTTTTGGTTCTCTGTGAGCCGAGATGAGCAGCGCCGTCGCTTTAAGGAGCGGAAAATTCACCCGTTAAAGCGCTGGAAACTCTCTCCGATTGATGTAGCGTCCCTTTCAAAGTGGGATGACTACACGCGGGCAAAGGAAATGATGTTTTTAAACACCGATACCGTAGAGTGTCCGTGGATTGTCGTAAAAAGTGACGACAAAAAAAGAGCGAGACTGAACGCTATGCGATACGTTTTGCATCTTCTACCCTATGCCAACAAAAATGAAAAGGCAATCGGTCCCGTTGATCCGCTCATTGTCGGTCGGGCAAACATTGTATTTGAGCAAGGCGAAGAACCGAGTATTACACCGATTGTTAAAAAGTAGTTTTATCCGGCCCGCTGAAGTTGAAAGATCACAATCCAGGAGCGGGCCTATTAGTTTTTGACATATAGTTGTTTTCGTAATATAGTTCGACATCGAATTAAATGATCGAAAAATGACAGCAACCTTATCTATTTTCTCCAATGCCGCCAAGCTTCGTGCTTTGGGTAACGCCTTCGTGGTGGACTCGCTTGAGAAAGCGGGTCTCAAAGGGATTGTTCCCAGTCATGGGGACGTTTTAAAGCAGCTTTTCGATAAGAAAGTTTGCAGCATGACGGAGCTTGCCCGTTCAATCGGTCGAACGAAATCAACGGTAACGGTGTTGGTTGAAAAGCTCGAAAGAGAAGGGTATGTCTGCCGTGTACCCAATGAGTCTGACAATAGGGGCGTTTGGGTACAGTTAACCGAAAAAGGTTTGGCGTTAAAACCGGTCTTCCAGGGTATATCAAACGGATTGGTTGGTTTGGTTTCCCAAAAATTAAGTGCCGAAGAAGCGGCAGCTTTAGATAGGCTGCTTCGAAAGTGTGTTGATTGATAAACGTGTTGAAGCACTTTTTCAGTGTTTCAATTTTTTAATTAAATAGTTCGATATCGAACAAATGGAGTAAAAAATGAGTCACTATCAAACGTTGCATATTGACGTTACGGCTAACCGTACGGAATTACATGATGCATTGGCATTAACCGCCAACGAGGTTTCTTTAAACAATTTGCCTGCAGGCATCAGCATTCCTTTTGTACATGCTCACACTCATAATGAAGAGCTCTACATTGTGTTGGAAGGCAAAGGCTTTTTCTTTGTTGACGGTGATGAATTTGCTGTTTCTCAAGGCGATTGCATCAGAGTCGATCCTAAAGCCCAACGTTGCCTTAAAGCAGCTGAAGACAGCAGTCTTCGCTATCTTTGTATTCAGGCAAAAGCGGCAAGCTTAAAAGGATTTACTGCAGCCGATGCTGTCATTTCCGATCATTTTGCTAAGCCCTCCTGGCTGAAATAATCAAACCTATCGGATTAGGGGCCTTAGGGTCCCTTTTTTGTTGAAAATCATTCAGAAATCAGAGAAAATTCGACGTTGCTGATTCAAAGAGATTCGTTCCTATTGAAAGGATTTCTGCCATGACGCACAGTAAAACCATCCGTCAATATCTGGCCTCTATTCCCCCTGAAAATACTGCTACCCGCGCCTCCTTTTTCCTGGCTGGCTTCATTATGGCTTTGTGGGCTTCCATGGTGCCTTTTGTCAAAATTAATCTCGCATTAGATGAGGCTCACTTGGGAGGGCTGCTGCTTTGTGTCGGGCTGGGCGCTTTGGTAGTGATGCCTTTTTGCGGCGGTATTGTGGCTAAGCACGGAGCAAAGTTTTTACTCAGAAAAGCGCTTTTTGTTATCCCCTTTATTTTGTTTGCAGTCAATTTCTCTGAGAATGTTTTCTTAACCGCAGCTCTTTTGTTTCTCTTCGGGATGGTCTTTGGCTCAGTAGATGTTTCGATGAATGTGCACGCCGTAGAAGTTGATCACCGAAGCGAAAAGCGTCTGATTGCGGGTTTCCATGCGCTCTACTCCTTAGGCAGTGTCGTTGGCGCACTGGGCATGGCTGCTCTTTTAAATGCTTCAGTGAATCTCATCTATGCAGTGGGCGCTCTATTGATTTTTTGTTTTTTGCTTTGGCTGTCAACCTCGTCTTATTTACTGGTTGATGCCGGAAAGGCAGAAGGGACAACCAAATCATTTGTGATACCAAAAGGATTTGTACTTTGGCTGGGGCTTATCTGTCTGCTGCTTTTTATGATTGAAGGGGCAGTGTTAGATTGGGGCGGCGTCTTTTTAGTGGAAGAAAAGCAGGCGGCTATTGAAAATGCAGGTTTAGCCTTTGCGGCATTTTCTACCGCTATGACAATGATGCGCCTCTTAGGTGATAAATTGATTGCTTCTGCGGGTCCCAGAAACTGCGTGCGCTATGGCTCCCTTTTGGGCGCTTTGATGCTGGTGGGTTGTGTCCTTTTCTCAGAACCCTGGATGGTGATCGGTTTATTTTTTGTGTTGGGTATTGGCTTAGCCAATATTGTGCCGATTGCCTTTGCAAGCACGGCAGATCAAAATGAAATGCCGATGAGTCTGGCGCTGGCAGCCGTAACCACTTTGGGCTATACCGGTCAACTGGCCGGTCCCGCCTTAATCGGTTTTATTGCCAAGGCGACGAGCTTATCCACCGCCTTTTTGATGTTGGCCGCTTTTTTGGTGGCGGTCACTTTTTCCAGTACTATATTCAGAGGCAAATGACAATGGAGATTAAGCGATGAGGAGTTCAAAATTTAAGACGGGTTTATTAATCTTGTCGGCGGTTTTGGGATTGAGCGGTTGCGGAGAAGAAGACGTCGGAGATGTTTCTTTGGGAATTTTTACGCTGCAGGACATCAAAATTAACCGTTTTGTGGATCCGGTTGTCACCGGAGTGACCTGCCACGTGGCAAGTATCGAAGCCAATTTGGCCCTAAGTGACCCCTCGAATAACTCCATCGAGTGCCACCGCACCGGACCGATTACTCGTCAGATGATTGAAGCAATCGATAAGAGTAAATCAGGAGAAGTGATTTTCACCCGTTCAAAGAGCGTTTTACTGAAAAATATGAAAATTCGACGAATTTATGACGCAGAGGCTCAAACGCTCCTGTATGTGGCCTACTCAACGAAGGAGACAAGCGGAAGCTTTCATCACTCCCTTTCTGCTATTCCTCTTTATGGTACAGGGGGCTATATCGAACCACTACCTAAAGTAGAATAATTCCCACTAAAAGCCCAAAAAATAAAAGAAAAAGTGAAAAAATTACCTCTTATTGGGAAAGTTCTGAAGGCTCTTTCCCACTTTGGGGTAGAAGTTGTTCAGACTTATCCACAGAAATTGTGAATAACTTTAACAATTTTGTAAGAAAACCTAAATGGAACAGGGAGTTAACCTGTTGCTTAAAAAAGAGGCACTCTTAGGGTGCCTCAATCGTTAAATTAACGAACCTGACCTTGGTAGCGACCGGTGTTGTCGTAGAAACGTCCGTTTGAATCTTCTCGTCCCATGTAACGACCCGATCGGTCATAGTGTCTGCCGTCAGCATCAATTCGACCCAAATAGCGACCGGACTGATCATACATTCGACCTGAGTCATCCATTCGGCCCTGATAACGGCCTGAACTGTCGTAGCGGCGCCCCTGGTTGTCCATCCGTCCCTGATAGCGGCCTGATTGATCGTAGATCCGACCGTTATCCATACGACCTTCATAGGCACCGCTGCGATCATAGTAGCGGCCGTCATGATGGTAATAGTGATGGCCGTGCGCATGGACCACCCCTGTAAATAGAAGGCTAAAAAGGCTGATTAACAGTAAAAGAGGTTTTCTCATAGAATTTTGACTCCGTGCTTCATTTTTGAGCTTACGCCAATCTGTTCAGAATCGGTATATAGAAAAAGACCGGGAAAAGGTCACTTCCCGGTCCGTCGAAAAACTCATACTCTTGAGTGATTGGCTACATTTGAGCCACTTTGGCAAAAGCTTTCTTTGCAGCCTCAATCGTTTCTTGAATTACTTCATCGGTGTGAGCGATGGAGACAAATCCTGCTTCAAAGACTGAAGGCGCAAAATAAACTCCTTGGTCAAGCATGGAGTGGAAGAAAACATTAAAGCGCTTCGTATCAGACTTCATGACATCGTTGAAGCCTTGCGGGCATTTTTCCAAGAAGTAAAGACCGAACATGCCGCCTACGCTTTGTGCACAGAAGGCTACACCGGCGTCTTTTGCCGCTTGAGTGAGACCTTGAGTGAGCTTTTGCGTTTGTTCGGTTAATTTTTCGTAAAAGCCCGGCTCCTGAATTAACTTTAAAGTGGTCAGACCGCAGGCAACGGCTACGGGGTTACCGGATAGGGTCCCGGCTTGATAGACCGGACCGCAGGGAGCAATCTTTTCCATCACATCACGTCTGCCGCCGAAAGCTGCAACGGGCATTCCGCCGCCGATCACCTTGCCGAACATCGTAATGTCGGGCGTGACGTGATAGAGGCTCTGAGCGCCGCCTAAAGCAACACGAAAGCCCGTCATCACTTCATCAACAATTAAAAGGGCTCCGTACCGAGTGCAGAGTTCGCGCATCGCACGGATAAATTCCGGTTTGCCCGGAACCATATTCATGTTTCCTGCAACGGCTTCAACAATCACGCAGGCAATATCGTCACCATAGCGCTTGAAAGCATCTTCAAGCTGTTCGCAGTTGTTGTATTCAAGTACGAGCGTGTGTTCGGTGACACCTGCAGGAACACCTGCGGAGCTCGGGTTACCGAACGTGAGCATGCCCGAACCTGCTTTCACCAATAAGCTGTCACTGTGGCCGTGGTAGCACCCTTCAAATTTAATGATCTTATTGCGTCCGGTAAAGCCGCGAGCCAGGCGGATGGCGCTCATGCCGGCTTCTGTGCCGGAACTCACCAGGCGGACTTCTTCGATTGAGGGAATTAATTTCTTAATTTCTTCAGCAATGAGAATTTCTCTTTGGGTGGCGCAGCCGAAGGTCAATCCCATATCAACCGCTTCATGCACGGCTTTGATTACTTCGGGATGGTTGTGGCCTAAAATCATCGGACCCCAAGAGCCGATGTAATCAATGTAGCGCTTGCCGTCCTCATCCCACATATAAGGACCCTGGGCTTTTTTCATAAAGCGTGGCGCACCGCCCACTGAACCGAATGCACGGACGGGGGAATTGACGCCGCCCGGAATGCTTTGGCGGGCCCGCTCAAATAAATAATCATTAATATCCATTTTCTTTTCTCTTAAAAGGCGTAACCAACGCCAAGGTTAAAGCTGGTATTGGCCGGTTTGAAGCGGCCGTCTAATTCGCCGTTTTCGCCATACTTCACATCACGGAAGAAGGGGAAGTTGACGGTCATGTCACCCATCAGGCGTAAATGATCCGTAACAGCCCAGGTAAAGCCTGTCTGAACGACCGGATTAATGTTGTGTTCTTTGTAGCTTGCCTCACCGCGAGATTCCAGTTGCGAATAGGCAGCACCGGCCCCGACGTGAACTCGTGTCGTATCAGCCACTTCAAAGTGGTACTGAAGCATGAGGTTAGTGTTGGTGAGCCGATAGTCATTAACCGTATCGCCTGAAGACTTTAAGTCGTGTTCGCTTTGCTGATAGCTTAAATCCCAAGCCCAGTGGCGATCCATGAAGTGGCGCAGACCGATCTTAAAGCCCGCATCGGAACTGAGCGTATAGCTGCCGCGGAAATCACCGTTGCCGCTCGAAAGGTCAGTCTTCACCCAAGAACCCTGAGCATAGATTTCAGTGGTGTTGGACCATGCTGAAGCGGAGCTTTCAGGCCACGGGGCAAAACGTCTTGCCTGATCATCAAATTCAATTTTTGAGAAGAAGAAAAAGACGTTGGAGACCGGGATGTAGGTAGCGTAAACATTAAACCAATCGGTGCCGGCACTCACTAAAGGAAGCGGAACAGGGATCGGCAGCCAATTGTAATCCTGGCGGAATGTTAAGCCCGCAGTGTAACCGGCGCCTAAATGAAGACCGGTGTTGGCAATCGGGTAGCGTGCAATCCAGGCGTAGCCCAGAATCGGCTCAATTTCATAGTGCGAATCACGGAAAAACATCATATACACCAGGCGTTCATTTCCGCGTTCATCGATAATGCCTCGTGACAGACCCGCACCGAACGGATAAGCGTTTTCCTCATCACGGTTGTCATAATCCCAACGAGGGTGATTGGTATAGGCAGGAACGAGAAGACCGGTGCGACCTCGCTCGATAATATCGTGCATACCGTTTAATTGGTTCCCGACAAATCCTGCGTCGGGATAAGGGGAGACTGCTCCGGGCAGCGTTTCGACAAATCGATCCACGATACCGGCCTGAGCTACCAAGGTAGCTGACAGGAGCGAAGCAGCCAAAGCAAACTTTTTAAATGAGGACACTGTCCAATCCTTATAAATCCATTAACTACTGGAAAAGCCACAATTATTTCATGTTTTAAAAGCTTTCTCCAACGGATTGAAACTTCTTCGGTATAAGTGCTTTGCTCAATGAAAGAATTTTCTTTTGGGTCAAGTTTTTTGACATTTATTTTTCGGAATCAATACCGAAAATTTTGGACCTGTTGAGAGGTTGTTTCCAGTCAATACTGATACAATGAGCCCCGGCAAAGTTCGCCACGGCGATCGCGGGGACAGTTTGTCCACGAGGAAAGTCCGGACTCCACAGAGCACCGTAGCAGCTAACGGCTGTCTGCCGCAAGGTACGGATCAGAGCAACAGAGACGAGCCGACGTTAGGGTCGGGTGAAACGGGCAATCTCTACGGGGAGCAACATCAAATAGGCAACTGTCGATCCTGCTCGGGGAGGTTGCGGGTAGATGGCTTGAGACAAGGCGTGAGTCTTGTTCTAGATGAATGGTCGTCGGCTGAAAGAATCTTTCAGAACATAATCCGGCTTATCGGCGGGCTTTGCTTTCTATTCAAAAATATCTGCCCGAACAGTATGGATCGTTCGGGCAGACTCAGTTTTTGGTAACAGGGCTGAGAATTCTATTTTTTCTCGTGAAGCACCATCACGCCTTCAGGCGGATTGGCGTTGATAGCGCCGACAATCGGATGCGGTTCATAAAACTCTTCAAGGCAGGCAATTTCATCGGTCGTCAGTGTGATTTTTAAAGCCTGTAGGGCATCGTCAATGTATCGGGTTTTGGTTGCTCCGATAATAGGCGACTCAACTCCCTTAGCCCAGAGCCAAGCTAAGGCAATTTGTGACATGGTGCAGCCTTTTTGAGCTGCCAGCTCTGCAACTCTATCAATAATCTTAATATCGGCTTTTTGCATACGATCGTACTTGCCTCTGACGACTTTGTCGGTTTGGCCTCTCAGGCTCGAGCCCTCCCAAGTGGGTCTTGTCAGATGTCCTCCTGCCAAAGAACTGTAAGGCATCAGCATAACGCCCATTTGCTTGCAGATAGGAATGAGTTCTCGCTCGTCTTCCCGGTAGAGCAAGTTGTAATGATTTTCCATCGTAGAAAAAGCTGTCCATCCATGGTCTCTGGCGGCAAGCTGCATGTTAAAAAACTGATAGCCGTACATAGCTGAAGCTCCGAGCGCACGGACTTTGCCGGCTTTAACCAGTTCATCCAAAGTCTGCATCGTCTCTTCAATGGGCGTGTTGTAGTCAAAACGATGAATGATGTAGAGGTCAAGATAGTCGGTTTCGAGACGCTTAAGCGTGCCGTCGATTTCCCGAAGAATGGCCTGACGGGAGAGCCTCCCGGGATTGAAATAAACTTTGGAAGCAATAACCACTTTGTCTCGTGTTGTATGACGTTTGAGAATACGGCCTAAAAATTCTTCGCTCGTACCGGCAGAGTAGCCGTTTGCCGTATCGAAAAAATTAATCCCGCAATCAAGCGCGTGGCTGATGATTTTCTCGCTTTCCGTTTCGCTTAACGTCCAGTCATGCATCAGTCCGCGAGTGCCAAAGCTCATGCAGCCCAAACAAACTTTAGAAACAGTAATGCCGGTTTTTCCTATAGTCGTATATTCCATAATGCACCTCTGAATAGATAATTCAATCAGATTAATCGTATCGCTCTTGTCTTAAAAAGGTTGGATTAAATCTGCCGAGAAAATGCCTAAAAACGCTATCAGAAGAAATCTCAGTGATGTTGTCAGGATTGTGTTTAACAAAGTACAAGACTCAGTTTTTGCCTTTTGCTAAACAATGATGGAATCTTTTGCGCCGGTTGGGTTGATGCGGAGTAGGATTGCTCAGTCAAAAGATAATAATTTTCAACTCGCAAATTTGTACTGATCAACGATCTCTCGTTAGGTCGCACGCGGATGAAGGTATCGGTCAATGCTTTCATCCGCGTTTTTTCTATGTGATCAAGACGCTCTGAGCAACTAAAAGTTAAAGAAGCTTATTGTCTTTGAGCCATTGTCGAATGTCTTCAGCTGAATAAGAGTCGCCATAGCAGACATAGGCTTCGCAGACATCAGCATTAGGATACTTTTGGCGGATGTCACGTTCGCATTGAGACAGACCGCCGCCACCGTGAGTGATAAAAGGCATAACGACCTTACCGTTTAAATCATGCTGATCCATAAAAGTGAAGACCGGCATACTCACGTGACTCCACCAGTTGGGTGAGCCCAATAAAATAGTGGAATATTGCGAGAGATCCGGAGCATCGTTTACGATAGCCGGTCGTGCTCCTTTTTCGAGCTCTTCTTTGGCAAGGTCAACTGTTTTGCTGTAGTTACTCGGGTAAGGTGTCACGGGACGAATTTCATAAATGTCCACTTTTAATTCTTTGGCGATTGCCTGAGCAATCTCGCGGGTATTGCCGGACCAGGAGTAGTACACAATTAAGCTTTTGTTTCCTGCCGCTTGTGCGTGAGCAATTGAGTAACCTGCGCCGAGCGCAGAAATGAGCAGTGCTTTAAGAAATTCTTTACGGGTCAGCATGAAGAACTCCAAATATTAAGTAATTTGAGCAGATTCACGGGTACTTATATTGTCCTTTTAAATATGGGTGATTTTTTATGTAATTCAACTGAATTCTTATCTTTTTCTGTCTTTTAACGGATAAAAAATCCCCGAAAGGTTTAAATCTTCCGGGGCAAGGTGGCGAAGAGGTGCCCATCTTCGCCAAGTTCAGAGAAAGAAAATAAACTTTAAGCTACAGGGATAATCGGAATAATCTTCGGACCCTTGCCGGCATCTTTCTTAGCCATGCTCTTCATCCAGCAGTACATACCGTAGAGGATAGCCAAAGCAATGACGATGCAGACGATGGAGTAAACCGGAGCCGCAGCAAAGTTAGCTACGCGATAGAAAATCGTTGCAGCAGAGTAGCCGAGAGCTAAGGTCCACGCACAGGCAAAGATCGTCCACTTGGTGCCTACTTCGCGGTAGATAGCTGCGACAGCTGCCACACAGGGCACATAAAGCAGAACCATCAAGAGGTAAGCAAAAACGCCAGAAGTAGAACCGAACAAAGTCTTAATCGTGTCAATGGTGCCGAGCGAGACGCCTTGCTCTTCAGCAGCGGCAGCTTCATCGGACAAGTCACCGACGCTGATGCCTAACGGATCGGAGAAAGCACCGGCCAAACCGGCAAAGTTTTCACCGATGGTGCCTACTGCTTCAGAGAAGGTATCCGATAAGGAGAAGGAGCTTTCTCCTTCGGGTTCTTCAGCAGCGGCAGCAGCAGCCTCTTGAGCCTGATCAACGCTTAAGGTGTCATACAGAGAATTGAGCGTACCGACAACAGCTTCTTTAGCGAAAATACCCGTAAAGACGCCGACAGCGGCAGGCCAGTTTTCTTCCTGAATACCCATCGGTTCAAACACGGGAACAATCGTCTTACCGATTTCAGACAAAACAGACTTTTCGCTGTCTTCGTTACCAAATGTGCCGTCCGTGCCCATGGAGTTTAAGAAAGCCAGGCAGGCAACAATCACCACAATCACTTTACCTGCGCGGAACATAAACGTGCGGACACGATCCCACGTGCGAATCATCACGCCTTTTAATGTCGGGATGTGATACGGAGGCATTTCCATCACGAAAGCGCCCGCAGCACCCGGCAAAGCTGTGCGTTTTAAGAGGTAGCCCGTCAGGATTGCAGCGGCAATACCGATGAGGTAAAGACCGAACACCAGGTTCTGACCGTTTGTCGGCCAGAAAGCCGTTGCAAACAAAACGTAAACCGGCAGACGTGCGCCGCAGCTCATAAAGGGCGTCATCATCACGGTGATGATACGGTCACTTGCACGATCCATCGTGCGCGTAGCCATAATGGCCGGCACGTTGCAGCCGAAGCCGACCAGTAACGGCACGAATGCTTTACCGGGCAAGCCCAAGGCACGCATCAGACGGTCCATCACGAAAGCGGCACGGGCCATGTAGCCGGATTCTTCCAAAATAGCCAGGAAGAGGAACATGAAGAAGACAACCGGAATAAAGGTTGAAATCGTCTGCAGACCTCCGCCAATACCGTTGGAAAGGAACACGGTGAGCCACTCGGGCGTACCCCAGGAGGCAAGCAACTGACCCAAACCTTCGACAAAAATTCCGCCCACTAAAATGTCGAAGAAGTCAATAAAGACTGCACCGAAATTTTGTGTAAAGAGGAACGTGACATACATAATCAGCAGGAAGATCGGCAGACCCATCCAGCGATTCAGAATGATGCGGTCAATGCGGTCGGTTAATGTGGCACCGACGCTGCCTTCGCGGACAATCACTTTTTCGGCGATGTCAGAGACCAACTGATAGCGGGCATTGGTAATTTCAATATCGGTATTGCCTTCAAAGTGCTTGTCAGTTTCCTCAACGATCTTTAAGACATCTTTGAGTTTTTCCTCTTCAAAGAGACTTTCAATGCCGGGGGTGTGTTCAAGTAACTGCACGGCAAACCAGCGGCTCTTTTCGCCGAGTGATAACTTGGCGGAAATCTCTGCGACAGCCTTTTCGATCACTTCGTTGTAGTGAACCGACACTTTGGTCATGACAGGTTTGTCTAAGAAACTAACCAAAGCTTTTTTGAGTTCGTCAACGCCCTTATTGCGGTTGGCAATAAGACCGACTACCGGGCAGCCCAATTGGTTTTCAAGGGCCTTGAGGTCAAGCTTAATCTTATGCTGCTTGGCGATATCAAGCATGTTGACGACCACAAGCACGGGAACGCCCATCTCGATTAATTGGCTCGTGAGATAGAGGTTGCGTTCGAGGTTGGAAGCATCAATGATGTTGACAACGACCTGAGCTTCGCCGCTTAACAAATAGTTGCGGGCAACAACTTCATCTTCACCGGAAACAGAGGTGGGCGTCACCGAGTAAATACCGGGGAGGTCCACGACTTCGATATCGTGACCATCGTAGGAGAAGTTGCCGGTCTTTTTATCGACCGTCACACCCGGCCAGTTGCCGACGCGTTGGCGCGAACCGGTCAGTGCATTAAACACTGTTGTTTTACCACAGTTAGGATTGCCGATAAGGCTGATGATATGTTGACTCATTGCAATTCTCCCTATTGACCGATGGGTTCGATATCAAGGATTTCGGCTTCATCCTTGCGAACAGTGATGAGACAGCCGCGAATGCGCAGTTCAATAGGATCGCCCAGTGGGGCGACGCGGATCACTTCAAGAGTCGAGCCGGGGGTGACACCCAGCATCAGCAGACGTCTGCGGTACTCGGGAGTGGAAGTATTCATAGACTTCACACGACCTTTGCTCCCGATAGCCATGTCTTTGAGTTGCATAAGAGAGATTCCTTTGTTTAAAAAACAAAAATCTTTTGTGCTACTTGGTAATTCACGCCGATGCGGGCATCGCCGATTGCCAAAAGCAGGGGTTCGTTCATTGCGCGTTGTAAAACGCGGACGGTTCCTCCTCGGTGCAAGCCCAGTTGAGATAATTTTTCTTGTTCGGACGCATCAAGTTTCATCTGAACGACAGTGACTTCTGCCATTAATTCAGATTCAGTAAGAGGACGAATTTGTGACATAGTTTTCTTCATAACAAGGACCAACGATCAGGATGAACGCTGGAATTAAGCGCAATCGTAATAGAAATTGTTATCAATATCAAGAGAAGTAAAAAGCTGAGAATAAGGATGAGTTAATTTATTATCTAAATGTACAAGTGAAAAATAATAATGAAAACAATAGGATAAGTAATAAAGCAAGTGTTGAAAGTAAAAATAAATAAGAATTAATATCTTGATTTAAAACATAAAATTTTTAATAAATTAATAAGTAAAGGTGCTTATTTTCCCTATTAATCAACCGATTATTTTTATGTTTTCAGAATTTGCTCTATTGAAAATTGAGAATAATAGGTTTAAATTTCGCAAACAAGAATTAATCTCATTAAGGAATCAAAATGAAATCCTTCAAATTCTCTTCTTTGGCTGCAGCACTTTTGCTCGCAGCTGGTTCTTCACAGGCCGCTTCTGTTGAAGTCTACGGTACCGTTGATACGGGTTTGACTCTACACTCACGAGTCAATCGATGAGCACTACCTGGGAGAAAAGTCTCATGAAAGCAACCACAGCTGGGGCTTGGCAAGCGGCACCAACACGGCGAGCGTCTTCGGTTTAAGAGGCTCTGAAGAAATCAATGAAAATCTCACTGTGAGTTTCGTTTTGGAAAATAGCTTCAATTCTGACGACGGCAGCTGGAGTGAACAGGGTATTTTCTTTGATAAGGAAGCTCAACTTTCTGTGTCTTCCACGTTCGGTACTCTCAGCATGGGCCGCATGGGTGCACTGACCGCCGGCGAAGGTACCTATGATATCTTCATGGCCAACGGCGATGCGATGGACGGCGGCTACGCTGACTATATCGGCGCAGGCTACTGGATGGATCGCGGCATCTATGACAACATGGTGAGCTATCAAACGCCGGAATTTGGCGGTTTCACGGCTTTTGCCCAGTACTCTTTCGGTACTTCCGGTGACGACATGGTGCCCTCTCGCGATAAAGAACGTTATGCCGCTTTAGGTGCTACTTATACTGCCGGCAATCTCTCTTTAGTCGCAGTGGTTGATACCGTCATGAAGAACCGTCAGGTTGTAAGCGGCTACGACAGCGAAATCGATGATGCCATGGCTTTCAGCTTTGGTGCCAACTATGACTTGGGCTTCATGAAGCCCTTTATCGGTGTTCAATACGGTCAGCACGAACAAATGATCGGCGGCGTGCCTGCTTTTGAATTGGACGAAGGCGTGGACTATGTCGGTGACTTGGACGGTTATGCAGTGGCTGTTGGTTCTGCCTTTGCGCTTTGGGGCGGCGAACTGCAGGTGTCTGCCTACTACGCTGACGGCGACGGTGATGCCTACGGCTACAGTCTTGAGGGCGACTCTTCTGTCAAATTAGACACCAAGCGCTACGGTATTGCTCTGTTCCATAACTATGAACTCAGCAAGCGTACGAGCCTTTACGCAGGTATCGGCTATGATCGCCAAGAGTTCGACAGCAAGGACATCGATGGCGAAAAAGGTCACTTTGAGCAAGACAGTGTTCAGGCCGGCATCGGTATTGTGCACAACTTCTAAAAAAGTCCTTTTCGGATAGAAAAACCGCACTGCTGAGTGAGTCTATGCAGTGCGGTTTTGCTTCAGGAGGCTGAATCGTTAGCCGCCTTAATTTTTAATTCACCTTTCAAAGTAACATCGCGGATGGTGTACGGAATAGAGATATTTTCGGCATTAAAGCGCTCCAACACCTCTTTCATAATGGTTGAGCGCAAAACCGAAGTACCGTTTTCCGGATCTTTTACCCAAAAGCTCAGTTTCAGATTGATCCCGTCATTACCAAATCCCGAAACAACAGCCCAGGGAGCCGGACTCGATAGGATTCTTGCCTGTCTTTTTGCGATATCAACAAGAATAGCCAATGCGCGATTGACATCACACTCATAACCGATACTGGTTTCAACCGTGGCAACAGAAGCCCGATCTGTGAAAGTGAAATTTTTGACGTTTTGAGTGACGAAGGTTTCGTTTGGAATAATCATTTCTTCGCCGGAAAAATTGCGAATGACTGAATAACGGGTTTTAATCTGCGTGATTTTTCCGTTAAAGCCCGCTACCTCCACCGTATCGCCGATTTTGACAGAATGGTCAAATAAGATGATAAAACCCGAGATGTAGTTGGAAGCAATCTTTTGTAATCCGAAGCCCAGACCGACACCGATTGCGCCGCCAAAGACACTCAAAACCGTGAGATCAAGTCCCATGGCCGATAGCGAAATCAAAACGGCTATCGCCATAAAAGAAATGTGTATCAGGCGGGAAAGAACAATTTTAAGGTTATTGTCGATGTCTTTTGCCGCATGAAGGGCACTGTCACAGAGGTTTGAGAGCCAGTGCGCAACTAAAAGCGATATAACAACCGTAATGATTCCGACAATGAGCGCCCATAGCGTTAAAGAATCTGTACCGATCGGTAAGTTGATCGCCCGCATGGCTAGGATAAACTTCGGCAAAATGCCGACGATTTCCAAAATAGCCAAAATCCAGAAAACGATGTAGAGCGGCTTTTTAATTTGCTGCAGTACGCTCTTGGAACCGACAAAAACAATGAAAATCTGGACAAGCAGAACTAGAAGGGCCCATGCATAGAAAATTTGGTAGCCCAAATCAATAAGGTTAAAGCTCTTTTCAGATAATAAATTCTGATCAGCTATAACCGAGGCGCCTAACGATAGGAATAACGCTGCAAAAACAGAAAAGAAAAGCCGTCTCATTAACTGCAGAGAAAATTTTCCAAGCTTGTGTGAAAGCTTTTCTTTCGAAAAATACTCTTCCCACGTCTGTAACTTCTTTCCCAGTACTTTGGAGACAATGAGCGACAAAATGACTGCGCTCACAATAGCAAGAACCTGATACCAAAAAGCGTTTTGAGAAACCTCGAAAACAACCGTCTCGGCGGCGTTTTGAAATAGCTCTGTCAAATAGGTCCAGTTAGTTGATTCCGTCATAGGTCTGCCTTTAAAGATCATGTCTAACAAGTCTAGCGTTGAGCGCAATTAATTCAAGCTTTGGCATGAAAAGTTTTTGAAACATATTGTTTTCCCATCAAAAACTCTGCTCAAATGGATACAAAAATAGGGTTAATTTTTTAATTTGCTCTCTGTATGATATGGGAGAATTTTCTGCGCTATTGCTTGCTAAAGGAACATTTGACATGCAAAACCTCGACAAAATCATGAAACCCCGTGCTATTGCTGTGATCGGCGCATCCACGAAAGCGCATACGATCGGCTCCGATATTATGAAGAGACTGCAGGAGTACGGTTTCACGGGACCAATTTATCCGGTCAATCCCAAGGGCGGTGTTATTGAGGGATTACAGGCCTATCCGACGGTTTTGGATGTTCCCGGTGAGGTTGATCTGGCCATTATTGTTGTCAATGCCAAGTTTGTTTTGTCAACGATTGATCAGTGCCATGAAAAGGGTGTGGGCGGACTGTGTGTGATCAGTGCGGGCTTTAAGGAAACAGGGGCAGCGGGCGCTGAACTTGAAAAAGCTTTGCTCGAGAAGGTAAGAGCCTACGGGATGCGTTGTGTAGGCCCCAATTGCCTGGGTGTTGTCAATACTCATCCCGATATCCGAATGGACGGCTGCTTTGCTGAAAGTCTTCCAGAGCGCGGCGGCATCGGTTTTGTGTCTCAGTCGGGTGCCCTGGGGGGCGGTATTCTCAATATTCTCAAAGACTTGAATTTGGGGTTTGCTCAATTTATCTCTATCGGTAATCAGGCCGATGTCAACGCCGAGACCGCCATTGAATATTGGGAAAACGAAGACGATGTGAAGCAAATTCTGCTTTACATGGAATCCATTCAGAATCCGGCCAATTTCAGACAGTTGGCTACGCGAGTGTCGAAGAAAAAACCGATTTTGGCATTAAAGGCCGGCCGCAGTGCCGCAGGGGCAAGCGCCGCCTCTTCTCATACCGGATCTTTAGCCGGGGCTGATAAAGCCGCGCATGCTCTTTTGACTCAGTCCGGAGTTATTCGCGAGTACTCTCTTGAAAATCTTTTTGCGACCGCAAAAGTTTTCGATAACTGCCCGATTCCTAAGGGTGATCGAGTGGCGATTATCACGAACTCAGGCGGTCCGGGCATTATGGCAACCGATGCTGTCTGTGAATACGGAATGAAAATGGCTCCGTTAACAGAGGCTACGAAAGAAAAACTTCGCTCTTTCCTGCCGCCAGCGGCCTCCGTTAAAAATCCGGTTGACATGATTGCATCGGCCCCGATTGAACATTACAAGCAAACATTGGAGACCGTTTTAGCAGATGAAAACGTTGATATGGTCATCGTGATTTATCTGCCGTTCTTGGGACTAAAGGATATTGATGTGGCTCAGGCGGTTATGGAAATCAAGGCTAAGCACCCTGAAAAGCCCACCATCGGCGTCTTTATGACTAAGAGCGAATTTTTCTCTCAGTTGTCAGACATGAAGGTCAATGTTCCGTTCTTTATGTACGCGGAACAGGCCGCTGACGGTTTAAATCGCCTCAATCAGCAGCGCATCTGGACTGAAAAGCCTGTGGGCAGTTTCCCGAAGTTTGAGGTTGACCGTGAACGTGCCCGTGAAATCATGATGCAAAACGCTTCGCAGGGCCGCGAGCAACTCACGACACGAGAAAGCATCGATGTGTTGGATGCTTACGGAATCCGCGTCTGCCGTTCAGGCTTTGCTCTCAATGAAGAAGAGGCTGTGTCGGTTGCCGAGAAAGTGGGCTATCCCGTTGTTATGAAGATGACTTCAAAGACAACGTCGCATAAGACAGACGTCGGTGGCGTTCGGGTCAACATTCAAAATGCCGATCAATTGCGCGCCGAGTATCGCGACCTTATCGAAAAGCTCAAACAAAAAGATCTGCTCGATGGTCTTGAAGGGGTCATCATTCAGGAAATGGTGAAGGGCTCGCGTGAAATGGTTTGCGGTGTAGCCACCGATCCTCAATACGGTCCGATGGTGATGTTTGGATTGGGCGGCGTATTCATCGAAGTGATGAAAGACGTCACGTTCCGCATGGCACCTCTGACAGATATTGATGCCGATGAAATGATCCGGGGCGTCAAAGCCTATCAGTTGCTCCAAGGAGCCCGTGGGACGACGCCTGCACAATTGGATCAGCTCCGGGAGTGCCTGTTGAGAATTTCTCAATTGGTTCAGGATTTCCCGGCGATCACTGAACTCGATATCAACCCGTTGATTATCAGTGAGAAAAGCGGTGAAGGGATCGCAGTAGACGGACGTATTAAAGTTGATTTGCAAAAACTTTAAGCTCTGAAACTTTTTGGCGCCGCAATGGCGCCAAAAAAATCATCTGATGCATAACAAAATAAATATTAGTGCCACTTATAGTTTATTTCCTAACGTTGGCAACTAGATCGTGTATGTATCACTGACTGTGTATTTTGTCTGAGAGATCCTGGCTGATAAAAAATATTTGAAATTCCTTGACTTAGTTATCAGTTCCTTTTAAATTTCAGTGTAAGAAAGTGGGAAAAAGTGGAAGTTTGTGCCGTAAAGGTGCAAACTGCTTTTTATATCTGTGTGAATTGTCTTGGGTGGACGGATGTTTCAAGGCACATCGTTATTGGTGCTCGATGCAAAAGGTCGTCTCTCGTTACCGTCGAAGTATCGGGAGGAGCTTCTTGCACCCTGTCAGGGTGAGGTAACGCTTACCCGGCATCCGGACGGCTGTGTGTTGATCTACCCCAGGGCAGACTGGATTGAACTGCGCGACAAATTGGTGGCATTGCCTTATTCAGCCCGTGCGCTGCAACGCGTCATGCTGGGCAGTGCACAAGACATCACGGCAGATGCTGCGGGACGATTACTTGTTCCGAGTGATTTGCGCAGTCTGTGCAGTTTGAATCGGGAAGTGACTTTGATCGGAATGGGCAGCCACTTTGAACTGTGGGATCAGGCCCAGTACATGCAGTTTGAACAGGCGCAATTACAGAAGGGATTGCCGCAAGAAGTGTTTGATTTAGTGCTTTAGGAGAGAGTGAATGGATAAGCGATTCGCTCACCTCTCCGTGATGGCTGAGGTGGCTCCGCCTTTGGTGGTAACGGATCCGAATGCAACGTATGTTGATGCGACATTCGGTCGAGGCGGGCATTCGCGTCGCATACTTTCGCTCCTGTCCCAAGAAGGTAGACTCTTTGCGTTTGATAGAGATCCGCAAGCTATTGAATCATCAAAAGAAATTCAAGACCCTCGTTTTGTTGCCATTCACGCGCCCTTCTCCCGAATGAGAGAAGAGCTCTTAGCGCGGGGAGTGGAACATGTTGCCGGTGTCTTCATGGATATCGGTGTTTCCAGTCCTCAAATCGACGATGCTGCCAGAGGTTTTTCTTTCCGTATGGACGGTCCTTTGGATATGCGCATGGATACAACATGCGGTCAAACAGCAGCTCAGTGGCTTTCAGAAGCCCCGGAAACGGAAATTACCCGTGTGATTCACACTTTGGGTGAAGAGAGATTTGCTAAAAAAATCGCCCATGCCATAGTGCAGACACGCAAAGACCGGGCCATTGAAACAACTCAGCAGCTGGCAAAACTCGTGGCCCAGGAGGTTCCGGCCAATAAAAAGGATCCTTCTCAGAATCCCGCCACTCGGACTTTTCAGGCCATTCGCATTCACATCAACAGTGAACTCGATGAGTTGTCTCAGGCTCTGGAAGCCGCGATGGAATTGGTCGATGATGAAGGAAGAATCGCCGTCATCACATTTCATTCGTTGGAAGACAGGATTGTTAAGCGCTTTTTTGATGAGAAAGCCCATCCGGAAAAGCAGTTCGATTCCCGTTTGCCCTTGAGGGCAAGTGAATTGCCGCCGCCTGAACTGACGGACATCAGACGTGTATTGCCAAGCGATGAGGAGTGTCAATCCAATCCTCGCGCACGAAGTGCGATATTGCGGGTTGCGACTCGAGTACGCTCACGGAGGAGCTTATGAGTCGCTTTGAGTTCGTGAGCCGTATTCGTCAGAACGCCAATGTTATAGCCATTGCTGCACTGCTTATTGCAGTAGTGTGGGTGGCCTTACTCATCGTAAATAATCAGTACAAGGTTCGTGCACTCATTTCTGAAATAGAGCAGGAGCAGGAAGTCTCCAGACGACTGCTCGATGAGCAGCGCGAAATCAACATTGAGTTGGCAAAAGTCACTCTGCCGGGCTATATCGCTTCCGGTGCTCACGAAATGGGACTGGAAGCAGCGCGCAATGAAAATACGGTGCTTTTGCAGCCCAAGCCCGTACCGCGTTTTGTCACTCGTAAAGAAGGGGATCGATCATGATGAGAGATTCCCTTTGGACGCGCTTCTTCAATTTCCTGAAAAATCGATTCCAAGAGTTTTGGAATGAAGATACGGCTCCTCGCATGCCAAAGCGCTCCAAGGAACGTGATAAAGAGTGGCGAGCGCTCGAAATCTCGCAGAAGCGCTCACACATGGTACTCGGCGCCCTGGTCGGGATTTTTGTGGTTTGCTTTTTACGGGCAGGTTACCTGCAGTGCTTTAATACGGAGTTTTTGCAAAAGCAAGGCGAGGTGCGTTACGCAAGAACGCTTGAAATCGCAGCCGGCCGCGGACAAATCTATGACCGAAACGGCGTCGTGCTGGCTGCCTCGCTGCCTGCCCGCAGTATTTGGGCGACCACCAATCTGGTCACAGCGACTCCTCAGCAGATCAGTCAGCTCTCTGACCTTTTGGGTGTTTCTGAAAGAACGCTGCAAAAGAGACTGGCGAGAAAAGATGCGTTTGTGAACTTAGCGCGTCAGGTTGACATGGATGTCGTTCGTCAGGTTCAGGCGATGCATCTCGAAGGTCTGACATTTTCGCCTGACGTGAAACGCCATTATCCGGGAGGCGAAGTTTCCGCCCATATCGTCGGGTTTAACAATCGCGAAGATCACGGTCAGGAAGGTGTGGAACTCGCCAACGATAAAACTCTGACCGGTCAGAACGGTGCCAGACGTGTGATTCGTGACCGCTTGGGCCACGTCATTGAAGAAATGTGGACTCAGGAACCCGTTCCGGGTCAGGATTTACATCTGTCCATTGACTCTCGCATTCAATACATCGCCTACAGTGCAGTCAGAAATGCTGTCGAAAAGCATCAGGCAAAGGCCGGAGCTGTAGTCGTCGCCGACTCCATTACCGGAGAAATTCTGGCGCTTGTGAGTTGGCCGGGTTTTGATCCCAATGACAGAAGCACGTTTGCATTTGAAAAAATCCGCAATCGGGTTGTGACCGATACCTATGAACCCGGTTCAATCATGAAGCCTTTTGCCATTGCGAAAGCTTTGGATATGGGAATTGTCCGTCCGGACAGTCTGATTCAGACGGCGCCCGGCAGTATCCGCGTGGCAGACAGAAAGATCAGTGATACAAGAGACTTCGGACTGCTTACGGTTTCACAGGTCATTGCCAAATCCTCCAACGTCGGCACGGTAAAGATTGCCATGCAGATCCCTGCTCAGACGCTTTGGGAAACTTACAGTCGTTTGGGTTTCGGTCAGGCGCCTCAGGTTGGATTCCCGGGAGCAGTGGCAGGGCGCCTGCGTCCTGCAAAGACCTGGGGGCCGGTGGAGCAGGCAACCATTTCCTATGGCTACGGGCTTTCCACCTCGCTTATGCAAATTGCTCAGGCCTATACCGTTTTTGCCCGTAACGGCGATGTCATTCCCCTAACGCTTATGAAGCAGGATCATCCTGCTGTGGGTGAACAGATTTATCGGCCTGAAGTGGCCCGTCAGATGCGGGCGATGATGATGACAACCGTGCACCGTGGAGGAACGGCTTCTCGGCTTAAAGTGACCGGTTATACCGTCGCAGGCAAGACTGGAACTGTCTACAAGGTGAAAAACGGTGAGTATGTAAAAGATTATGTTGCATCTTTTGTCGGGGTGGCCCCGGCAACGCAGCCTCGTTTGGTGGTCGCGGTCATGATTGATGAACCGAAGGATTCCGGTCACGTGGGCGGTGTGGTCGCGGCGCCCGTGTTCGGTGAAGTGGTGGAAGCTGCTTTGCGTACGATGTTGGTCAATCCTGATGATCCGATGATGGTTGCAGGGGGTGGCTTACTGGCCAGAACATCTCGTTGATAGACTGCTGATAATCAGAATAAGATATACGGCATTGACTGCAAAATTCAAAACTGCAATTTTCCTATGATCGATAACATCCAATCTTATGTGAGCTTATTAAGACGCCTGTCTCCTCAGGCTACGCGCTTGACCTTGGATTCTCGCAATCTGCGGGAAGGCGATGTATTTATCGCGGTGCCCGGTCTTCATCGCGACGGCAGAGACTTTTTAGAGCAGGCTGCTCAAAAAGCCAGTGCTCTGGTTTATGAGGATGATGGCATTCGCAGGACATTTTCTGTCCCTGCCATTGCAGTGCCGTCATTGGGAGAACATTTAGGTGAATTTGCAAGCGGTTTTTACCGTGATCCAAGCTCTTCTTTATTTTCTGTTGGCATTACCGGAACAAACGGAAAGACGACCACTTCGCACTGGTTGTCTCAGCTGTTTACGCTCTTAGGCGAACCTTGCGCCGCCATCGGTACGATTGGTTGCTTTATGCAGGGTAAGGCCTTTGAAACAGCGAGTCTGACAACACCCGATGCTGTCACGCTTCAAGATCTCTATAAAAGGCTACAGAAAGCAGGCGCTCGGGCATTTGCAATTGAAGCTAGTTCCATCGGTTTGCAACAGGGCAGACTTCAGGCAACGCATTTTGATGTAGCGGTATTTACAAATTTAACCCGCGACCACTTAGATTATCACCACGATATGCAAAGTTATGAGCGGGCTAAGGCGATTCTTTTTGATTGGCCTGGCTTAAAGCACGCGGTGATTAACATTGACGATGAAGCCGGTGTTCGAATGACCGAGCGCTGTGCTCATCGCAAGATTCATACCATTGTGACCACAATGAAGGGGGCCATTGCTCTGCCTGGAACGCAACTTTTAGCTGCTGAAAATGTCCGCCCGTTGCATGAGGGAATGCAGTTTGACATTGTTTTCCAGAGGCAAAGACATACCGTTCAGATGCCGATTTTCGGGGCCTTTAATATCTCCAACTTGCTGGGTGTTGTTGGCGCTGCACTTTGTAAAGGATTCGGTTTGGCAGAAATTGTCGCTCAGCTTGCCTCTTTAGCGGCTCCTGCAGGTCGCATGCAAAAAGTGCCCTATAAGGGTGCCGCTTTAGCCGTTATTGATTACAGTCATACGCCAGACGCAGTTCAGAAAGCTCTTGAAGCTTTAAAGGGCATTGCCAAAGTTCGAAAGGGGCGTCTGTGGGTGGTTTTGGGAGCAGGCGGTGATCGTGATACTGGCAAGCGTCCTATCATGGCTCACGTGGCCGAAGAGCTCGCCGATAGTGTTATTCTGACCAGTGACAATCCGAGAACGGAGGATCCGGCTGAAATTTTGCGTCAAATGCAAACGGGATTGACCTCTGAGCAAAGAGTCATTGTGGATAGACGTGAGGCGATTCATGTTGCTATTAAAGAAGCACAACCGGAAGATGTTGTACTCATTGCCGGTAAAGGTCATGAAACCTATCAGGAAATCAATGGCGTCAAGCACCCGTTTAGCGATGTGATCGAAGCAAGAAATGCCCAAAAATTAAAAAATCCGCCTGCTGATACGCTTTTAAATGTGAAGTTTCTCTCGAAGCTTTTACCGGGTTCTTATTTAGTAGGTAGCGACGTACCTTTTACAAGTGTCTGTACCGATACTCGTCAGGTAAAAGAAGGTGCGCTCTTTTTTGCTCTTAAAGGCGAGCGTTTTGATGGACACGCGTTTGTTACGCAAGCTATGCAGGCCGGAGCTGCCGCAGTGGTTGTCGATCACGAGGTGTATTGTCCTTTGCCGCAAATTGTGGTCAAAGACGTTAAATTAGCTTTGGGTGTAACTTCGGCCTATTGGAGAAGGGGACGTAATTTGCCGTTAGCTGCAGTGGCCGGCAGTAATGGGAAAACAACGACGACGCAAATGATTGCGACGATTTTAAAACGTCGTTATGGCGAACATACATTGGCCACTGAGGGTAACCTCAACAATGATATCGGTGTTCCCATCATGCTTTGGCAACTACGTGACTCACATGAAGCGGCAGTTATTGAAACCGGCATGAATCACGTGGGAGAAATGCGTTATTTAAGCGGTTTGGTTCAGCCGACCATAGCCGTTGTTACTAACGCGCAGCGTGAGCACCAGGAATTTTTACAATCGGTTGAGGCGACAGCCCGTGAAAACGGTGAAATTTTTAGAGTTTTACCTTCAAGCGGCACCGCTGTCATTCCTACTGATGACCCTTGCCGTTCAATTTGGTTGGAAATGGCTCAGCAAGCCAATGTCATGACTTTTGGTATTGATGCTACGGCTGATGTTAACGGCTGCATGAAAACAGACAATCATGGCATGACGGCACTAATTAAGACACCTTTAGGTTCTTTTGAAGCTCGTATGAAGGTTAGGGGGGAACATAACTTTAAAAATGCCCTAGCTGCAACTGCGGTCTGTCTGGCCTTTAATATTCCTTTGGACCTGATCAAAGAAGGCTTGGAATCCTTTGAAGCAATTAAAGGGCGCGGGCAGGTCCATCATGCCGGAACACTCACGGTGATCGACGATGCCTATAATGCCAACCCCGACAGTATGAAAGCGGCAATTGACTTATTAACAAGCTACCCGGCTCCCAGGCTTCTTGTGGTTGGGGATATGGGAGAATTGGGTGCCAGAAGCATAACGTACCATGAAGAAATCGGTGAATATGCCGCTAAAAAGCACATTGACGGTTTCTGGGCGACTGGTGATCATATGAGGTATGCTGTCAAGAAATTTAACGCTTTTGCTCCTAAAGCTCGTTCGCTTTGGGTGCAAGATCGTGAAAAATTTACTGAAGCAGTGCTCAAGGAAAGTCAAAATTATCGGACTGTAAGCGTTAAAGCTTCAAATTTTATGAAACTGTCTGCAGTGGTTAAAGCGCTTGTTGAAGCGCAAGCGGCAAAGGAAAAGAAGGAATAGCAATGCTGCTGGAATTATTCCGGTGGCTCGGCGAGGATGTCCGAGCCTTTCAGGTTTTTAATTATCTCAGTCTTCGGGCAGTGTTGGCTGCTTTGACGGCTTTGGCAATTGGTTTTATGGCAGGACCGGCCACTATCTGTTACCTCAAAGTGATGAAAATGGGCCAGGCGGTTAGAACCAATGGTCCTAAAACGCATATTGTGAAAGACGGCACGCCGACAATGGGCGGGGTTTTAATTTTGATTTCCATCGGTCTTTCAACACTTTTGTGGATGGACTTAAGTAACCGTTTCGTGTGGGTTGTTTTATTCGTCACGCTTGGTTTCGGTTGGATCGGTTGGGTCGATGACTACAGAAAAGTAGTGCATCACGATCCCAAAGGCATGAGTGCAAAAGAGAAGTTCGGCTGGCAGTCTTTAATCGGATTGATTGCCTCGGTCTATTTGGCTTTTGCTATCAGTGCGCCCAATGATATTCATGTCGTGCACATGATTGTGGGCTGGATTGAGTCAGGTTTTCCGATGCAGATGCCATCGCACGCAGATTTAATCATTCCGTTTTTCAAACATTTTGCCTATCCCTTGGGCATATTCGGATTTATTGTTCTGACCTTTATTGTGATTGTCGGAACAAGTAACGCCGTCAATCTCACCGATGGCTTGGACGGATTGGCTATTTTGCCTGCAGCGATGGTCGGCAGTGCGTTGGGCATTTTTGCTTACGTAGAAGGCAGAACGGACTTTGCTCACTACCTGCTTTTCCCGTACATCCCGGGTGCGGGAGAATTAGTTGTGGTTTGCGCCGCTCTGGCAGGGGCAGGATTAGCTTTCCTTTGGTTTAACGCTCATCCGGCACAAGTCTTTATGGGTGACGTCGGGGCCCTTGCCTTGGGCGGTACTTTAGGGACGGTTGCCGTGATTACGCGCCAGGAACTCGTGCTTGCCATCATGGGCGGTATCTTTGTCGTTGAAACACTTTCAGTGATGATTCAGACGACATACTTTCGCCTCTCGGGCGGCAAACGCATTTTCCTGATGGCACCTATTCACCATCACTTTGAATTAAAGGGCTGGAAAGAGACGCAGGTCGTTACCCGCTTCTGGATCATTACCTTTATTTTGGTTCTGATCGGTTTGTCTACTTTAAAGATTCGCTAAGGGTCTAACATCATGAAACAGAAAGCTTTAGTTGTCGGTTTGGGAGCTTCCGGAGAAGCTTGTGCTCGTTTTTTACTAAAGCGTGATTGGTCGGTGATTGCTACCGATACTCGTCAGACACCGCCTGCTTTGTCTCGACTTCAAGAACTTCAGGATTTTAAGTTCTTCTGTCTTGATGAAGCGCTCAATCAACTCGACGGTGTTGAACTTTTAGTGATGTCTCCCGGCATCAGCCCCTGGCACTCTGCTGTGACGCCTCTTGTGCAAAAAGCGCTCTCGATGGGAATTGAGATGGTGGGAGAGATTGAACTTTTTGCTCGCGAACTCAATCGGCTTGAAAAACAGAGGGGCTACAAACCCAAGGTTATCGCAATTACCGGAACCAACGGAAAGACAACGACCACGGCTCTGACAACGAAAATGGCCGCTGCAGGCGGCTTAAAAGCCGTCGCTGCAGGCAACATCGGTCCTAATGCAGTGAAAGAACTGGATCGCTATTTAGAGGCCGACGATTTGCCGGATGTCTGGGTGTTGGAATTGTCCAGTTTCCAATTGGAAACGACGTCTACGCTTGCGCCCGATGCAGCGGCACTGTTGAACATCACGCAGGATCACCTGGATTGGCATGGCGGTATGAATGAGTATGTTGCCGCTAAAGCCAAAATTTTTGCGCATGAAAAAACCGCTCGAATTCTCAACCGTGATGATTCAACCGTGATGAATTTTGCGGCTGCGGATCGCACCGTGTTGACTTTCGGTGCGGGAGAGCCAAAACAGGCCAATGAATGGGGCTTGGTTGAGAGTGACGGAATTACCTGGTTGGCGTTTAATGAAGACGATTCTGTCCAACTGACAAAGCGCAAAGTGCTCGAGGGGCATGTTTTGCAGCGTTTGATTCCTGAAGAGGCTTTGCATATCCGGGGGCGTCATAACAGTATGAACGCACTAGCGGCCTTAGCTTTGATTTATGCGGCCCGCCTGTCCTTAAGTGATGCTTTGAGAGCTTTGGCAGAGTACAAGGGAGAGCCTCACCGCGTTGAATACGTCATGACTGTCAATGGCGTCGACTACATCGATGACAGCAAAGGAACTAATGTCGGAGCGACGGTGGCAGCTCTTGAAGGACTTGGGGCCAACGGTACCAAACTCGTAGTGATTTTAGGAGGCGACGGCAAAGGACAGGATTTCGGTCCCATTGCTCAGTCTATGTCACGCCACGCACGGGCAGCAGTTTTGATCGGAAGAGACGCTCCTTTGATCGAGAAGGCTTTATCCGGAGCAAGCTTCCCGATTGTGCACGCTGAGGATATGCCTCAGGCGGTATTGAAAGCCAGTCAATTGGCCAAGCCCCATGACGCCGTACTGCTTTCTCCTGCCTGCGCAAGCTGGGATATGTTTAAAGACTATGCCGAACGTTCTGCCATCTTTATTGCCAGTGCCAAAGCATTAGCCGGTAATGCAAAGTAATGATCAGCCTGAAGTCATTTTTTGAGAAAAAGGAAGCCAAGCAGGAGGATTGGACCTCAAAGAGTGCTTTTGCGACCATTTCTTCGATTGACTACAGCGTCATTGCAACCATTGCTGCGCTTTTGGTACTCGGGCTGGTGATGGTGTATTCAGCATCAATTTCGCTCGGGGACTCACCGAAATATCAAACCTCTGAAGGTTACTTTGCCGTCCGGCATGCAATCTATATTGTCATTGGCCTGATGGCGGCTTTTTTTGTCTTTAAAGTCTCTCTTTATCGCTGGTACTTATTAAGTTACCCACTGGGACTTTTAGGGATTTTATTGCTTGTTTTCGTTTTCGTGCCTGGTCTGGGGCACGAAGTTAACGGTTCAACCCGTTGGATCGGATTCGGTCCCATTAATCTGCAAGTCTCTGAAGTGGTGAAGTTTGTCTCCGTTTTAGTGATTTCGCATTTTGTCGTCACCCGTCAGGCATACATGCACTCATATACCCGAGGGCTTATCCCTGTCATGCTTTATATCGGCATGGTGGCAATGCTTCTGTCATTGCAGCCTGACTTGGGGGCAACCGTTGTGATCAGTGCCATTGTGCTGGGCGTTGTTTTTCTGGGAGGCCTGAGCTGGCGAATTATTGTTCCGTTCGGAATTGTGATTTTCGCTGTGATTGTTCTCTCTATTGCCTTGTCTCCCTGGCGAACTGCCCGTGTGTTTGCTTACCTCAATCCCTGGGACATTGAAAATCAATTGGGTAAGGCCTATCAGCTCACTCACTCATTAATTGCTTTCGGCCGAGGTGAACTTTTCGGTGTCGGCTTAGGGGCAAGTGTTGAAAAAATGCACTACCTGCCGGAAGCTCATACGGACTTTATTTTGGCTGTGATCGGTGAAGAGTTGGGGCTGG